>ERZ772910.533-NODE-533-length-21763-cov-3.073890_pt1 | contig 21763 bp, 18 predicted proteins | sample MGYA00511357_ERZ772910 | MGnify/ENA primary metagenome ERZ772910 (study PRJEB29015, sample SAMEA2738096) | human oral metagenome | biome: human oral; feature: human-associated habitat; material: saliva | place: China | collected 2193 ... | reverse complement strand
TTATTTAAGGAAAGATTACTCATCATTTATTCGTAAGTGTATAGATATAAAAGATTATTTATACACAATAAGTTATGCATATGCTTTTTATGCAAAAAAAGAACCAAATATATTCTTTTCATTGTTTATGACTGATTTTGCTGGTTCTAGAACAGTAGAAGAAGTGTTAAATACTGATAGAAACGTTGAAACTATTAATGCAATGGTAAAACAATATAAAATATCTTTAGGAGAAGCAAAAAAGGTATATCGTGAAGTAAGATTCTATACTCATGGTATAGCAACACAGTTATGTGTAAATAGTATTAAATTAACAGATAAAGAAATCAAAGATTTAATTAGAAATAATATAGAAGTAAATTTAAGGGGGATATAATTATGAATTTATATGAAAGAAATCAAAAACAAAGAACATTCTTTAATGAAAAGATAGATTCTTATGATGATGTACATAGTACATATATGGAAACTAAAAAAACATTAGGAGATAGCTTAGACAAAGAAACTAAAAAAATATTAGACTTGGGTGCAGGTACAGGATTAGAATTAATTCATGTATTTGAACTATTTCCAGGTGCTGAAGTAACAGTCATAGATATTACCGAAAATATGCTTGAAGAATTAAAGAAAAGAAGTTTTGCAGATCATGTAACTACTATATGTGGTGATTTCTTTGAAGTAGAATTTGGAGATAATTATGATGCAGTTATATCTACATCAGCTCTTCATCACTTTAAAATAGAAGAAAAAATAAAACTATATAAAAAGATATATGATTGTTTAAAAGAAAATGGTCAATTTATAAATTGCGATAAGATAGCTTTATCACAAGAAATAGAAGATGGTCAATTATATGAACTAGAAAACAATATAGAAAATCACAAACATATAGATACACCACTTACTGTTGAACATGAAATAGAAGTATTAAAAAAGGTTGGCTTTCAAGAAATAACTTCAAGTAATGTTGATAAAGACGATTATAGTTTAATTAAGGCTAGAAAAATGAAATAATTTAGATAAGTTATTAGATAAGTTGTTGAATAAAAAATTACAATTTAAAAATTTTAGATAAGTTTTTTATGAAATTTGCAAAGTTATGTAAAAAACGCTATAATTTATTACATTAAAAGGGAGAGATTGTTATGTTAAACTTAAAATTAACTAATTTACATTATCATAATAATTTGCACTTGAACCGACGTTAAAAAATGTCACATGGTACAAGTGCTATTTGTGGTGCTTGTATCTAGTTTTAAATATATAAATGATTTAGCTATACAAGTACCATTGTATAGCTTTTTTAATTAAAAAATAGAAAGGAAAGAAGATGGGGATTTTACTTGCAATTGTTGTGGGAGTAGCTTCAATTTTGAACTTAATGTATGGACAAAATCAACCAATCCAATATTTACTGACGGTTCTGTCAGTAATATCTTTAATTATGTATCGTGGGAAAAGAACTAAAAGGGTTCATTATAATGGCTATGGTCAGAATTATTTTACGATAGGATTTACTATTTGTATCCTTAGTTTCGTGGGAACGGTAGGGATTTTGATTGGATTCTTGTTTCATTTAGCATAATATGTTAAAATTTAAGTATGCGATGAGTCGAATAATTCTACTTTGTAGAATTTCGAAGCTAAGGAATACTGGGAAATTGGGTTTTCCGCGCAGGAAGCGTGAGTATTTGTCAAATTGTGTGAACCTTTTTGACACACTTTTAGTGCCTTTAAAAGCCCTCGAAAGAGGGCTTTTTTTTACGTAACGATTAAAATAATTAATAAAAAAATCTTGCTATAATCAGAGGAATACAATGCTGACAAAAACTTATAAACAATCTATTGTAGGAGTTAATCATATTTTCAATGTTATTATTAGCAAGAGTTAAGAAAAATATGATAAAATTGAAGTGTCAACATCTTTAAATATTTTTTAAAATAGAAAGGAAATTATCATGGATGTTTCATGGATGACAAAATATATTGCTGAGGGATTGGGAACTATGCTTCTCGTCTTGCTTGGTAATGGTACAATTGCTGGGGTAACCCTCAAAGGCTCTAAAAATGAGGGCATGGGTGGTCTTGCAATTGCATGGGGATATGGAATTGCGATTTTAGTTCCTGTACTTGCTTTTGCAAATGTTTCAGGTGCACATATTAATCCAGCAATTACAATTGGACTCGCTTCAGCTGGCTATTTCCCTTGGGCACATGTTGCACAATATATTTTGGCACAACTTATTGGTGCAATTATTGGTCAATTACTTGTTGTAGCGATTTATAAAGAATACTTCGCTAAAACTAATGACGGAGCAATTTCTTTAGGCGCTTTTTCAACAACTAACGCTTTGGATAATGGTTCAAATCGTGGAAAAGCAATTTTCAACGGATTTATCAATGAAGTAATCGGAATGTTTGTATTTGTTTTCGGAATTCTCAGTTTTACAACGAACTTCTTTGGTGCAGAATCAATCAAATGGATGACAAGCTATGCTCAACAACAAGGAGCTGATGTTACAGCAAATGCAACAGTAAGCCAAATTTGGGCTTCTGTTTCAGGTGCTTCATCATCTAAAATGATTGGTGCGCTTGCTATTGGTTTGATGTTTGTTGGTTTGGTTACAGCATTTGGTGGACCAACTGGTGCAGCATTGAATCCAGCACGTGACCTTGGTCCTCGTATCGTTTATAGCTTCTTGCCACAATCAGTTGTTGGTGAAAATAAAGACGCTAAATGGTGGTACGCTTGGGTTCCAGTTGTTGCCACAATCGTTGGTGCAGTAATTGCAGCTACAGTCTTTAAACTTATGTTTAAATAAAAACAAAAATTTCTGTCGAAAGGCAGATTTTTTCTTGCCCTTATAACTTAAAAGCGCTATAATAATTATAATTTACTGAAAAGGACAGACAATTATGACACAATATAATATCGCCGTCGTTGGTGTTACTGGTGCCGTGGGTACACGTATGCTTGAACAATTAGAAGAATCTACACTTCCTATAGAAACCGTACGTGCGCTTGCAAGTAAACGTTCGGCGGGAAAAATTGTTGAATTTAAGGGTCAAGAGCTTGTTGTAGAAGAATTGACTGAGGAGAGTTTTGAAGGCATTGATATTGCTCTTTTTTCAGCTGGAGGTTCAGTATCAGAAAAATACGCCCCTTATGCTGTAAAAGCTGGAGCTGTTGTCGTAGATAACACCTCATTTTTCCGTCAAAACCCTAATGTCCCCTTGGTTGTTCCAGAAGTTAATGCACATGCTTTGGAAAAACACAATGGAATAATTGCCTGTCCTAATTGCTCAACGATTCAAATGATGGTTGCTTTAGAGCCAATACGTCGTACTTATGGACTTGAACGCGTGATTGTCAGCACTTATCAAGCGGTCTCTGGTGCGGGTCAGTCAGCAATTAATGAAACAAATCGTGAACTCCAAGAAGCACTTGATGGAAAAGCACTGACAGAATTGTCAGCAGAAATTTTACCGTCTGCTGGAGATAAAAAACATTATCCAATTGCTTACAATGCACTTGCACAAATTGATGTATTTACTGACAACGATTATACTTATGAAGAAATGAAAATGACAAATGAAACCAAGAAAATCATGGAAGATGATTCAATTGCGGTTTCGGCAACTTGTGTCAGAATTCCAGTTCTTTACGGTCATTCTGAGTCAGTTTATGTTGAAACAAAGAAAGTAGCAGACATCGCTGAGGTTAAACGTTTGATTTCTGAATTCCCAGGAGCTGTTTTAGAAGATGATGTTGCTCATCAAATTTATCCACAAGCCATTAATTCAGTTGGTCGTCGTGAAACTTTTGTGGGTCGTATTCGCCGTGATTTGGATGCCGCAAATGGGATTCATCTTTGGGTAGTTTCTGACAATTTACTCAAAGGAGCAGCTTGGAATTCTGTTCAAATTGCTGAAACGCTACATGAACGTCGCTTAGTTAGACCAACTCATGAGTTAAAGTTTGAACTGAAATAAGGTCTGTTAAATGAGTTATATCAGTGAAATTCGTGAAAAAATTGGTCATGAGCTTTTGATTTATCTGGGAGCAGGCGTTATTGTCTATTCTGATGAAAAAATTCTCTTACAAAAACGTAAAGATAATGGGACTTGGGCTTTACATGCGGGTGGCATAGAAGTTGGTGAAGAACTTGAGGAAACTGCTCGCCGAGAATTATTTGAGGAAACGGGACTAAAAGCAGGTAAACTTGAACTTTTAGGAATTTATTCTGGTCAGGACCGATTTATGACTTATCCCAATATGGACCAAGTTTATATGCCAGGCCTTTATTATATTTGTCAAGATTTCATAGGGAGTTTAAGACCACAAATGAGTGAAGTTGAAGAGCTGAAATGGTTTAAATTTAAAGAAATTCCAAAAAATATTCATGAGCCAAATCGCCGTGTTATCGAAGATTTCATCCAATTAATGGCGAAAGGATAATAATAAATTAGATTGTATAAAAATAAAATTTTTGACCTCATTTACTAAAATATGCTATAATGGGTCAAACAAAATTAGAGGTTGCGAAGACGAAGAAGTTAGTGGAGCGGTGAACGCACTGAAGCTGATGGAGGCGTTCTTTGCCGAAAGAAAAATTGTCACAAAATTTTTCTTGGGCTGTGTGGTTAAATCCTACAGACTGTCTTTCTGTCAGTACTGACAGAAGGGGGAGCTAATCAAAATCATTTTTGACGAACTTTTGAGAACCTCTTTTGCATAAAAAGAGGTTCTTTTTGACCTCTTGACAAGAGCTTGTCAGTAAGCTCACACATAAGGAGAAATTATGTCAGCAAAAGAAACAATTGAAAAATTACAAAATGCACGTATCATCACGGCCCTAGTGACCCCTTTTAAAGAAAATGGCCAAATTAATTTTGAAGCATTTCCTAAGCTCATTGAGGATTTACTTGCTAATCATACGGAAGGCCTTATCTTAGCTGGAACAACGGCCGAATCGCCTACTCTTACTCATGATGAAGAATTGGCAATTTTTGCTGCGGTTAATAAAATAGTGGCTGGCCGTATTCCATTGATTGCGGGTGTTGGAACTAATGACACACGTGATTCGGTTGAATTTGTCAAAGAAGTTGCTGAACTTGGTTACATCGATGCGGGACTTGCAGTGACTCCTTATTACAACAAACCTTCCCAAGAAGGAATTTATCAACATTTTAAAGCCATTGCTACTGCGAGTGATTTGCCAATTATTTTGTATAATATTCCAGGAAGGGTGGTCACTGAAATTCAGGTAGAGACCATCTTACGTTTAGCAGAACTGGAAAATGTAATTGCCATCAAAGAATGTACAAATACTGATAATCTGGCTTATCTTATTGAAAAGCTACCCAAAGATTTTTTAGTTTATACTGGAGAAGATGGGCTAGCTTTTCACGCTAAAGCTTTGGGAGGTCAGGGGGTAATCTCGGTTGCCAGTCATATCCTAGGTCAAGAATTTTTTGAAATGTTTGCAGAAATAGACCAGGGCTCTATTCAAAAAGCAGCGGCTATTCAAAGAAAAATATTACCCAAAATAAATGCACTTTTTAGTGTCACAAGTCCGGCTCCAATCAAAACGGTTTTGAATGCAAAAGGATATGAAGTTGGTGGCTTACGTTTACCACTTGTAGCTTGTACTACTGAGGAAAGTAAAATAATTCTTGAAAAAATTGGAAATTAAAAAATACCCTTTTAGGGTATTTTTCTTTATAAAAGTAGGTCAATATTCAATTGATTTAATCTTATCATTCGATTCCAAAAGACTCATTAACGAAGCGACTTCATAAGCTTTTGGTAAGTTCAAATATAGATCTGTTTTTAAAGAATTATTTGATTTTTTTTCAACTTTTATACTAAGAATTTTGACATCTTCCTCTTTCAGCTGTTGTTGCAACAGTTGAAGCCCTTCAAAATCTTCTAATTGAAGAATAAGATGATCGCTTGTCGCTGATTTTATCCATCGATAATTTTGGTGTAAAATAATTTGAAAAAGTAAAATAAGTAAAGTAGCTACAATACCTATAAAATATAATCCAGAACCGATAGCCATCCCAATACCAGAAGTTGCCCAAATTCCAGCCGCAGTAGTCAATCCATTAACGGATTGATTGTGAACAAAAATCATTCCAGCTCCTAAAAAGCCAATACCACTTACAATTTGAGCCGCAATTCTGGAAGGATCAAGATTGACTCCATGAGTACTGATGATGTCCATAAAACCATATTTTGAGACAATAATCATTAAAGCAGCACTCAAAGCAACAATTAAATGAGTACGTGTACCAGCATTTTTGGAACGGCTATTTCTTTCATAACCAATGGCATATCCACATACCCCAGCTAATATTAATCGAATTAACCAATCAAGTTGTGTTAAGAAAGTAATCTGCATAAAATTTCCTCCTTGTCATTTAAAACTTACCTTCCATTATATCGCTATTTTGATTAGAAAAAAAGTAAGACCCATAAAAAATGAAACTGACTTGCTTTTTTACTTGCTTTGGGTTAAACTTATATTAGTGTATTCTCGGTAGAGATTGGAATGCCAATCTCTTTTATTTTAATTCTAAGTAGAATTATCTTTTCAATATCGCTTGTCCCACTCGACCGATTTCGAGAGTGAATATGGCAAGGAAATTGCTAAAAACAGGACTGTAAATTTACTGACAGAATTTGTCAATAACTTACAGATTCTTTTTATATCGAAAAAATTATAAATTACACTGACAAGAAAGGTTTTTATGTCTAATATTAAAATCACTCCATTAGGTGGTGTGCGTGAATTTGGTAAGAACATGTATTTAGTTGAGGTTGAAGAGCAAATTTTTGTGCTTGATGCAGGACTTAAATATGCTGAAATGGATCAACTTGGTGTTGACTTTGTTATTCCTGATATTACATATCTTTTAGAAAATGCGGATCGTGTCGCAGGAATTTTCTTGACTCACGGACATGCTGATTCAATTGGGGCTTTGCCTTATATCGTTTCTGAATTAAAAGTTCCTGTTTTTGGTTCAGAATTAACAATCGAACTTGCAAAAATTAATGTCAAAAATTATGCTGACAGTCGCAAATTCAACGATTTTCATGTTGTAACTGAAGATACAGAAATTGATTTTGGTAAAGCCGTCATTTCATTCTTCTCAACAACACATACAATTCCAGAAAGCTTAGGAATTGTTATTTCTACAAATGACGGAAACATTGTTTATACAGGCGATTTCCGTTTTGATCCAGCTGTTGCAAAAGGCTATCGTACCAACATGCGTCGATTGGCTGAAATTGGAAATAGTGGAGTCCTTGCTTTACTTTCGTCATCACCAAACGCTTTGTCAACAATGCAATCTGCTAGCGAGCATGAAATTTATGAAAAAATTTATGACTATATTGATGACAATGAAGGACGGGTCATTATTGCTTGTAACGCCGGTAATTTAGGTCGAATTCAACAAACGATTGATGCTGCCATTAAACTTGGACGTCGTGTTGCTTTTACAGGCGAAGATATGGACCAAATCATCGAAACAGCAACTCGTCTTAACAAATTACAAATTGTTGATAAAAAATCAATTATTAAACCAGCAGAAATTAAAAAATATGCTGATAATGAATTAGTTATTTTAGAAACAGGACGAATGGGTGAACCACTCAAATCTCTTGGAGACATGGCTCATCGTCGTCATAAATACGTTAAAATTAAAGATGGAGATTTAGTACTTGCTGTTACAAGTCCATCTGTCTCTTACGAAACAACAATTGCTCGTATTGAAAATGAAATCTATAAAGCTGGCGGAGTCATGAAAATGTTGGCTTCAGATTTGAAAATATCTGGTCACGCGAATGCTCGTGATTTGCAATTCTTACTTGATATCTTCCGTCCAAAAAATTTGATTCCAATCCAAGGTGAGTATCGTGAACTTAGTGCCCATGCTGATTTAGCAATGGAAATGGATATTTTGCCAGAACATATCTTTATCGCTAAACGTGGGGAAACAGTCAGTTTGGAAAATGGAGACATGATCCCATCTGGTGTTATTCAAGCTGAAAATGTTATGATTGACGGTTCAGGAGTTGGAGATATCGGTTCAGTTGTTTTACGTGACCGTAAAGTGCTATCAGAAGATGGTATTTTCATTGCCGTTATCACAATTTCTAAGACTGAACGTAAAATCGTCAGCAAATCTCGTGTTCACACTCGTGGTTTTGTTTATGTTAAAACTTCACGTGATTTGATGCGTGAAGCTGGTGAGTTGGTCAACGAAACTGTTGATAAATATCTTTCTGGAAAAGAATTTGATTGGGCAGAAATCAAAGGTTCTATCCGTGATGCTCTTGGAAAATTTTTATATGAGCAAACAAAGCGTAAACCAGTGATTCTTCCAGTAGTTATGGAAGCGCGTCAACCTCAAGATTTAAACAAACGTTATACTAAAAAAAATCATAATAAAAAATAAAAGTTACAAAACCTCCATTTTTTCGTATAGAAAGTTAGGAGGTTTTTATGTCTCAAAAATCAATAAAAAAAATAACGATGACTGTTGGAGTGGGGTTACTGACAGCTATTCTTAATCCCACATTCTTGAATCATCAGTTGCTGACAGAATTGCCGGTGGAGGCCACGACAAGTAAAATTACATATACTGATGAGCAAAAAATTACTTACAATCTTGATAAAGTTTCATTGACAGCTGAAGTTGCCTCCTATGCTGGCTTGGCGGGAGCTGATATTGTAATTCCGGACATCATTGAAAGTAACGGTCAAACCTATGCAATAACTTCAATTGGAACTTATGCATTTTCAAATAGTGGAATTCATTCGGTTATTATCGGAAATAATGTTGTAGATATTAATACGAGTGCCTTTCAAACAACAGCAGCTTTTCCTGACTATTATAAGAAATCACTGACAGAAGTAGTTTTAGGAGCAAAAGTCCAAAATATAAAAACAGATGCTTTTGCTGGGAACGCCATAAGTAGTATAGAATTTCCAAATTCTGTCCTAAAGATTGCGACAAGAGCGTTTGCAAATAATAATTTAACTGAACTTTCATTGGGGCCAAATATCACAGAAATTATGGCCAAAGCCTTTCAAAGTAACCAAATCTCTACAATAGAATTTGCTGATGAATCATTGACAATAGTAGATTCAGCAGCCTTTTCTGGGAGCCCCGTTCAGAGCTTGACTTTGGGAATTGGAGTAACATTGGCTGATGATGTATTCAATAAAATAAGTCCTTTATTTGGTCAGTTATCAGATTTACCGACAGATGGAATTCGAATAATTTCTGTCAATTCTAGTGGGCTTTTGGATAAAAGTTGGATAAAGTCTGACAGTTCACAGTCGACTTCTGCGAGGACAGAAGAAGCGGATACAGCCACTTCCCCTTCTTCCAATTCAGTAGAGCAAGTTGATGTTTCCAGTTCAGAATCAACACAAGAGGCACATTTGGCTTCACTTTATCCAATATCTGAAGCGAGTAGTGTTACAGATAATACTTTAAATTCAACCTCTTCTTTAAACAGTTCTATTTCTAGCTCACAAACAGAGAAGGGGCAGTCAGGAGCTTCCAGTACAGCAGAAATCAGTTATGATTCAGTAAACCGAAATATTTTGTCTTCTTCAAACCAAATCAATTCCAATTCAAGTAGTGAAAATGATTCGAACCAATCCTCATTAGGTTCAAGTATGTCCTCTAACGGAGAAAGTAAGCATTCTAATTCTTCCAATATCAACGAAACAAATGATAGTTCAGAATTAACCAATATTTTATCATCATCAAATCCGTCAGAAAGTGATTCAGTATCAGATCATGCAAGTTCTGAAGCTACGGTCAATTCAAATAGTAGTATCAGCTTATCCTCATCAAACATGAGTTTGACTTCTGATTCAGAGTCAGCAACTAATTCACCTGATCTCTCTAATGGATCAGAAACAGCTAATATTTCCTTAGCTTCTACAAACAATAGTTCAAGTTCAGTTTTATCCAGTACGAGCATAGCTGATAATTTAGAAAGAAATCAATCTGGTTCTGATAATCTTACATCCCCCAAAGATAGCTCGGGAACATGTACTTCAGGAGCTGTTTTGTCTTCAGATCAAACAAGCTCTGAAGCTACGGCCAATTCAAATAGTAGTATCAGTTTATCCCCTTCAAACATGAGTTCGACTTCTGATTCAGAATCAGCAACTAATTCGCCTGATTTCTCTAATGGAGCAGAAGTAGCTAATAATTCCTTAGCTTCCGTAAACAATAGTTTAAGTTCAGTTTTATCCAGTACAAGCACAGCTGATAATTTAGAAATCAATCAATCTAGTTCTGATAATCTTACAAAGGATAGCATGGAAATATCTACTTTAGGAGTCGTTTCTACTTCAAATCAAACAATTTCTGAAGCTTCAAGCAATTCAATGAGCAGTATTAATTCACCATCATCAAGTATGAGTTTAACTTCTAACTCAGAATCAGCAACTAATCAGTCTAATTCTTCTGAAGTAACAGAAGTAGCTAATAATTCATCAACCCACTCCTCAGATATTTTAAATAGTGATTCAAATGATAGTTTAGGTTCAGATTCTTCAAACCTTAGTAGTAGCCCTAATTTGCAAACGAATCAAACTATTTCGTCCAGACCAAGTGAAGTAAATAATATATCAGAAAACCCTAAGAAAGTTTCTTCTTCAAATTCAGTTCAAGAAAACTCAACAGACCATGAGATGTCTACGAACCCAAAAAGTAGCATAAGTTCACCTATCAGCACAATTTCTGGCTCACAACCAAAAGTGAGTCAGTCAAATCTACTGAATACAACAGTAGGAATCAACAATCCAATAACTTTTAATAATTCTTCATCAGAAAATTCCGCTGCCTCTAATCTAACTAGTTATTCAAATAATAATCCAGAATCATCAGAATCAAGATATTTAAATATATCTAATGAGGCACAAAGAAACAATCATTCAGAAATTTCTTATAGTTTGCCATCTTCAAATTTAAATGAAAACAACGTGTCTTCATTACAATCACAAGGAATTTTAGAAAGTTCTAAAAGCTCAACAAATAAGAGAAGTTCATCATTATCAATTATAAACTCAATTTCTCACCCACAAAATGAAGATAATCAGTCAAATTCTTCTGATGAAGTAAAATCAAATAATAACATAGAGTCAAGTTTAGATCAATTAAATTCCATAAGTAACAAAACTCATGTGAATTCTTTGACTAGCCAAAAACTATCAGTAATTTACACCTTACCAAGCAAATTAAAAGTGACGAATGAAAAAAATAAAAATTCAAATACAATAAGCGAAGAAAAACTGATCAGAACCCCTCAAAAAAATGCTGAAAGTCAAAATTTCGGTCAAATAACTGCTCTTGACTTATCTTTTAACAAAGAAGTAGAGACTATGGAAGATTCTAAATCAGCTGCAGATAAAGTTCTTGATAAAGAAAATGGTGACCAGAGTCAAAATAATAAAACGAATACTATTGATAAAGATAAAGGTTTTTTTAAACGGTCTGAATTTAATTCTAAAATACTTGATAGTGATAATAATATTTTAAAGAAAGCTGATCTTATAAAAAAACATGGCCAGATAAGTGACAATTTTTTCATTGGCCTAATAACAATTTTAGGAGCTTGTTTTATTTTCATATTTATATTATTTAAAAAGAAAAAAAGAGTGAAAAAAGATATTGACTAGAACTTTTGATGTATTCAATTTTAGCTAAAGAAATGTTATAATGAAGTAATTGTAAAAAATAGAATTGGATTATAAAATATGGCATTTGAAAACTTAACTGAACGCTTACAAAACGTTTTTAAAAATCTACGTGGAAAGAAAAAAATTACTGAGACAGACGTCACAGAAATTACAAAAGAAATCCGAGTTGCTCTCCTTGAAGCCGACGTTGCTCTCCCGGTTGTCAAGAAGTTTATTAAGGCAATCCGTGAACGAGCTATCGGTGTTGAAGTATCAGAAGCATTAAACCCAGCTCAACAAGTAATTAAAATTGTTGATGAAGAATTAACGGCTATTTTGGGTGGCGGCGAAGCTGAATTACTTAAATCTCCTAAAATTCCAACAATTATCATGATGGTCGGGTTGCAAGGGGCAGGGAAAAAAAAAACTTTTTTTGTGAAAAACCCCCAAAAAAAAAAAAAAAAAAAATAAAACAACCTTTGCTGGTAAACTCGCCAAAAAACTCAAAGAAGAGCAAAATGCTCGCCCTTTGATGATTGCAGCCGACGTTTATCGTCCAGCGGCGATTGACCAATTAAAAACCTTAGGTGAACAGCTTGAAATTCCTGTCTATGATGAAGGAACTGCTGAAAAACCAGTTAATATTGTTCGTAATGGTCTTTTAAAAGCTCAAGAAGAACGTAAAGACTATGTTTTGATTGATACTGCAGGTCGTCTTGAAATTGACGACACTCTAATGAACGAATTGCAAGAGATTAAAGCACTTGCTGAACCAACTGAAATTTTGCTTGTTGTTGATGCAATGACTGGTCAAGTTGCAGCACAAGTTGCCAAAACTTTTGATGAAAAATTGGACATTACAGGTGTGATTATCACTAAACTTGATGGTGATACACGTGGTGGTGCGGCATTATCAATTCGTGAAATTACAGGAAAACCAATTAAATTTACAGGGACTGGTGAAAAATTAACAGACCTTGAAGTTTTCTACCCTGATCGAATGAGTTCACGAATTCTTGGAATGGGTGATATGCTCACCTTAATTGAGAAGGCTCAAGCAAATTATGACGAAGAACAATCAGCAAAACTAGCTGAAAAAATGGCTGAAAATCGTTTTGATTATGAGGACTTTGTTGAACAACTTGATCAAGTGACAAATATGGGACCAATGGAAGATATTATGAAAATGATTCCAGGAATGTCACAAATGCCTGGTTTAGATAAGGTTAAAGTTGATCCTAAGGATGTTGCCAGAAAACGAGCAATGGTCTTGTCAATGACACCGGCAGAACGTCATTTAGAGGCTGAACTGTCACCAGCCCGTCGTCGTCGGATTGCCGCAGGTTCTGGAAATTCATTTATTGAAGTAAATAAATTCATTAAGCAATTTAATCAGTCCAAAGAAATGATGCAAGGAATCATGAATGGTGATATGAATGCGATGATGCAAAAAATGATGGGTGGAGCCGGTGGACAAATGCCGAATATGCCTGCAGGTTCTGGAATGCCCGATATGTCATCTTTGGGTGATTTACAAGGGATGATGGGCAATGGTTCAGCAAATGGGATGCCCGATATGAGTTCTATGTTTGGTGGTGGTTTAAAAGGTAAAGCAACTGAGTTTGCTATGAAACAAGCCATGAAACGTGCTCAAAAGAAAATGAAAAAAGGTAAGAAAAAACGCTAAAAAAAAAACAGGAAAACTCCTGTTTTTTTATTTAACCGCTTTTTCTCTTTGAGTGTATTCAGATTTAAGAATCCCCATAAAGTAGCTATCATGATATCTGCCTCCAGCAAAGAATTGTTCCTTAATTGTTCCTTCAATTTTGAAACCTAGTTTTTTATAGATATGAACAGCAGGAGCATTATCAATATCGACCCATAAATAAACTTTATGCATATTTAGAGTATTGAAAGCATAGTCAACACCTGTCTTCAATGCTTTTTGAGCGTAGCCTTTTCCAGAAAAACCAGAGATGATAATGATTTGAATTTCGCAGGTACGATGAATGTAATCAATAGACATAAGTTCCACAATTCCAATAAAAGTATCATTGGCTTCAATTACAAAGCGACGTTCAGTATTATCATGGATATGTTTATCATAAAGACTGGTTAACTCATCTAGTGATTCATAAGGTTCTTCAAACCATAGCCGCATTGTTTCAGCTTTATTATTGATGATATGAATATTTTTTAAATCTGTTCGTTCCAATGCTCTGATTTTCATTGTTGGTTCATTTGTTAATGTAGTCATTATTCTACTCCTTGATGATATTTCTTTATAAAATAAAAAGCCTTGTTATTTAATTATAACAAGACTTAAATTTTTAAGCGACTATTTGAAAATTCCAAAACCGCCGTCCCAAGAAATTTTTTCAGAAGCAGCTAAAGTAATTTGCAGAAAACCAATAGCTTCTAGTTCGCGAGCCCTTTTTAGTGAACCAGCGTCTAATAGATTCAAACCACTATTTTCAAGAGATTTAATAATGGTTTCTTTTGCTTTTTGACTATCACTAGCGAGTAAAACGGTTGTTTGATGTTCATTTGCTACTTTTTTTGTTGCCAATGTATCGGAAAAAGTCGTATTAAAAGCCTTAACAATCATTGAATTTGGGAGTTGTTTAGCAATGAGAGCCGCGGCAGAAGTATCCGAAGGCACTAATAGACTATCAAATGTTGTGAAATCAACGGGATTTGTAATATCGATAATTATTTTTCCTTGTAAATCAGTCGAATATTCTTGGATGATTCCAGCAATTGCGACATAAGGAACAGCCAAAACAACAATTTCACCCAATTCTGTTTTAGCTGAGTTTGATAAGATATAGTTGACTTTATTACCAGATGAACTAAAATTATCACCGATTGCTTTTCCCATTTTTCCTTTACCAAAAATACTAATTGTTTCCATAGTCTTCCTCCTCTAAGATTGATATTGTTATTAATTTGATTATATCATTGAAAAAATGAAACCTATAACAATATGCCTTACAATACTTAAGTGATTAATAAATTTTTATTGACAGTTAGTTAATATTTATGTGATAATGGTTAGATATAATCTTTTAGGGAGTGAGGGGAATATGAATTCGGAATTAACTTTTAAACAAGGCTTGAAAGATACAATGCCGACAGTTTTTGGATATATTGGGATAGGAATTGCGTTTGGGATGATAGGGCACAGCGAGGGGTTTAGCGTTTGGGTAATTTTATTACTCTCATTGATTGTTTACGCTGGTTCAGCACAATTTATCATGGTTAGTATGCTAGCAACTCATAGTCCTATTATGTCAATAGTATTGAGTGTATTTTTAGTTAATTCACGAATTATCTTAATGAGCATGACGACGGCTTCATATTTTAAAAATGAAAGTTTACTGAAAAATATTTTACTTGGGACATTATTGACCGATGAAAGTTTTGCTTTAGGAATGAATAAACAAAACTATACTGAGGGTAAATTGAATTTTTCTTGGTTTAACGCTTCAAATTTACTAGCCTATTTAGTTTGGGCATTAGCCAGTGCTATTGGAGCTCTATTAGGGAATTTACTAGCAAATCCAGAAAAATTAGGTTTGGGATTCGCAGTTATCGCAATGTTTATTGGCTTACTTTATTTGCAACTTATTAGTGATAAAACTTTGGGTTTAATGCTACAGTTAGTCATGGTTGGAATTACCTTGGTTCTATTTTATTTTGGTTTGATATTTTTGCCAAGTAACTTGTTAGTTTTATTTGTTACTTTGATTGCTTGTGCTTTAGGTGTGGGGGTAAAACGTGTCTTCTTTTGAATTTATATCATTAACAATTATTGGATGCGCTATTGTAACTTGGATTTCAAGAGTTCTACCTTTTATTTTATTAAAAAAAATGAGTTTGCCTCAAATAGTTGTGGAATATTTAAGTTTTGTACCGGTTGTTATTATGTCAGCCTTATGGATTTCAAATCTTTTTATTCAACATTTAGGTCATTTACCATCGGTTAACTGGAATAATTTACTTGCTTCAATTCCAACGGTTTTAGCAGCTATTTTGACAAAAAACCTATTAGTCATTGTTATTGTAGGAGTTCTCTCCCTAGCATTTATTCAATTATTAATGTAAAAAATCAATCTTTAAATAATAACTTCTAAAAATAACCAGAGCTTTTTGAACTTTGGTCATTTTTGTTTTTTTGGATCTGAAAATTTGAGCAATATAATCGTCAAAAGTAATCCTATGATGATTAGAAGGAGAGGTTTATAACCGTCACTTCCCGTAAATGGAAGAGTCCAATTTGTATTTGAAAGAACGCTTGTAGTTACTGCTTGACTAATCGTTTTATCGGGTTCAATTTGAGTTGCACTGATAATATCCTTGGGATTTAGACTTATTTCTGATGGAATTGATAGACTAAATTTACCATTAGTATCAACGCTTGTTTGAGAACTTATTCCATTTGGAAAAGTGATGATAATTGTACTTCCAGTAATACCTGTTCCAGAAATAGTTGAGTCACCAACACGTACAGTATCGAGTGTTGGTGGGGCAGATTGAAGTTGTGAGCTATTTACAAGGGTTGTTACTTGTGCACTATTTTCCAAATTAGGAGAAATTTGAATAGCTGTGAGCTGGTTACCTGCGACCAAGTTTATATTTCCAGGTACCGTTACTGACCAAGTTGAATCAGAATTAACTGTTCCTCCTACATTATTTCCATTTGGAAATGTGACAATCACACTGCTTCCAGAAACATAAGAGGGGACTGTTCCATTAATAGTTGTTGCATTAGGTGAAATCGTATCGAAAGTTGGACTTTGAGCAGTACCAGAATTATTTGGAATAACAGTTATTATTGAAATTGTACTGACTGATTCGGCACTTGCTCCTGTTCCAACAATTTGTGTTGCAGATAGTTGATCGCCAACCGTTAATATAAGATTAATTGGGAGGGTTATTGACCAAGTACCGTCATTTTCTACGGTAATTGTTTGGATACTGCCATTCGGAAAAGTTACCGAAACGCTTGCACTAGCTACACCTGTTCCAGAGACGATAGTATCAGTAGCTTTGACGGTATTGAAAAGTGGAGCTGGAGATTGTAGGGTATACATAAAACTGGCTTTTGAAGTTGTATCAGCGATTACAGTTTCTATTTTCAAATATCCAGTAATCAGAACACTCATAGCAAGAGTTAGGAAAAATATTTTTTTCACGAAGTAGATCTTTCCTTTCTTATGGGGCTGATGTTAATGTCCAAGTTAATTTATCTATTGCCCAGCCATTAGTAGTTGTCAAAAGAGGGCTTGCAAACGAGAGTTTGAAGACGGGCATGATATTAACGGTCTCATAACCTGTATTTGTATTTCCACCTTGCGGATTAGTATTGGTAAATATAATTGACGGAGTAGTTGATAATTGTTCTTGATTGGTATTTTCCTGCCCACTTGAAATACCTGCTGATGAAGTTGCAGAACTTTTTATCAAAGTAATGTTTCCACCAAATAAATTTCCACTATCTGATAGTGATAAAGACCAAGTTGCAGGAGTTGAGCGGGTATCGTATATCTGTGCGTAGATATTGGGGTCTTCTCTTGTAACTGGTGTCCCATTTGAATTTAGCATTGGAATATTTGTCCAGTCAGCTGGCTGATTTGCTGTGCTGTAAATTCCAAAGTTAAGGTCGGGCACTGACTTTATTGTCAAAAGTCCTGCTGGTAAAACGGAGAGTGAGACCGTTGTTGAAATACCATATTGAAGTGTTGTGAATGTCAGATCGGTTGTTTGAGTTGTTGTTGCTGAACCATCCAAGGTTTTCAGCCAATTAAAAACATTGGTTGCATTTGAGAGAGAGAGGTTGTTGCGGAAGAAGAAGCGATTGATGCTGAAACATTAGCACCAGCTGCTCCTGTTGAGGTGATAGGATTCATTAGGTCAGTACCTAGAGCCGCTGCTGAAGAATTATTAGTTAGTATCGTTTTAACTTGAGACATAGTTAAAGTGACATTTTGTGCTGAAATTGTTCCTGGGATAATTAATATTTGTACTGTTTGACTATTTGTTCCTCCCATACCATCGGGAGCCGAAAAAGTAAGATTAAAGGTAGTTCCTGAAGAGATGACTGTCGCGGACAAATCTGAAATGATTTGATTGTAGAGTTGAGTGTTAGTGTAGTTATCAGAGAGCATGTAGCTTGCTCCTGCATCAGCCCACCCACTGATTTTTATATTACTTGAAAGATCAGTATTAGTTGCATCGGTTGCAGTAGCTCCTGTTAACTGAAGCAAATCTTTAGCGATTTCATTATCGAAATTACTGTCAGCAGCATTTTGTCCTTTGATAGTATTCATGTCCTTAGCAATACTATTAACGACTTGAGTAACTGTGGTTACATTATTGGCAGAAAGACTTCCAGCAACGACTGTTATTGTGCCTGAGAAAAGAATACCGTCGGCGGTAATATATTTGATAGTGATTTTAGTACCAAGTTTTTGATAGTTAATGCCATTATTGATTGTATTGCTTGTGGTGGAAAGGGCGTTTGAAAGATCGGCAGCAAACTGACTTTGTGAGTTGTAAACGATTGGTGTGATTGAGTTTGTACCATTTGTTATATCTACTTCAGTTGCTTTTACAATATTATTTGAACCATCATAATACTGGGCAGAAGGTTTTAGATAAGCAGCTAAAGCCGAGTAGACGTCGCTTGTACTAGCAATTGCAGTAAGTTGGCTGACTGATAGGTTTGGATTTGAAATGTTTGTTGTGGAAGTTTCAAGTGGGGGTGGTGTAGTATTACCACTATCGGTTACAGAATCATTAGGTTTAACATTATAAATTAGAAAATTAGTTCCTGTTTGTCCACTATTACTAATCAGATTGTTCCAATTTGTTGGATTAAGGAAATTTCCAGATTGACTTGTTCCATCTGAGCCATCAAACCAACTTCCTGGGAAAAATCCCCAGTTATGTCCAGCTTGATTTGTAAACATCCAACTTGAAATGGACGAAGTAACCGGATAATTTAAAGAAAGACTAGAGTCTGAAATTTGGCTTGCTGGTCCATCACTTCCGCCAGGAACATAGGACGTATAGAGCGTATTGCTGTTATAAATGGGAGAATCATTACTTGCTAGAACAGCATTGGTGCTTGGACTTGTTGCTGTATGATTTGGCCATTCCCAATCAATATAAGAAGATGTAGCTCCAACGGTTGGTGTGCGGACTTCTGCATGGCGAATATAATTTCCTGTGCCAATGGTAAGAAAAGAAGCGGGAGAAATTTGAGCATTTACTGTCCAACCAAATGTTGAACTTGCAGGATAAATTAACTCTGCAAGATTATTATAAGTTGCGCCGTTGACGCTATTACTAAAATAAGAGGCATAGGCATAATTTTTGTCTAAGCTAGAACCAATAAATCCATTTGTGCCACTGCTTGATGACAAACTAGGATTAATATTCCATTGTCCAGCACCTGTTGAGGTATTTGTTCCATTGATTTGGAATTGACGGATATTACCAAGAATACAAACAACTTGATTGGCGGAAATACCGTTTATTGTGGTTGGAGAATAATCTCCGATATAGGAGAGACCTGTTTGTTGGTCATAACCATTGATTTCAACGGGGTTAATCTTTGTTGCTGTTTGACCTGAAACTGGAATAATCAGCATCATATGTTGAAAATTTGAACCAGTTGAACCCCAAATGGCAGTTGTTGATTTAAGATTGTTCTCATTGATATTTAGCCCTCGACTAATAAGTGGTTGCCACGTTAGAATGGATTGGCTAGTGTAATTTCCACTAGTGTTTTGTGTTTCTTGGGAATAGGTAGCTTTTGTTAATTGAGAAAAATTCGATGAAATGATTGGAGCGTAATTATTTACCCAAGACCAATTGTTACTGAAATAATAGTCTTTAAGATAGGTATTTGGAGCGACGTTCCATGCACCGACTTGAATTAAGATATTTGTGGGTTGTAAGCCAGCAGTTGGAGTAGTTGAAATACCTCCCTGACTTTTATCAACAATCCCTGAACCTTCATACATGTTTAAACTTCCAAAATTAGCATAGTTATTTTGATAATTGCTTGCATTCGTTTGAATTCCGCCACCATTATAAATGTAGCCTGTGGCACTTAAATCAAGTTCGTTGTAAGGTAAAATATTTAGGCTGGTAAAGTTGTGAACAAGATTGGTTGCTAGTGTCACTTGATTGGAACTTGAAGCAGAGCTGGAGCCAAGGTTTATCGTTGCTGTATTTTGGCTGGTTGTTGCATTTGTGAAATTATCGTTGCCGTCTGCACCAGCTGAAATTTGTTTCACTCCTGTGGCATTGATATTCATGATTGTTGTGGCTAATAAGCCGTTGGTCGTTGCCAAGTTATATGCTGTTGCGTTAATATCATTACTGAAAGTATAATCTGGGCTATTAACGGTCACTTTGATGATGCGGGTTGTTGAGAGAGAAGGTGGACTTGCTTGACCGTCTCCATAAATGGTGTTCACGCTTGTATTTCCTGAAATTCCTGAGATTCCAACATTGATATCTCCTGTAATTGCTCCACCTGTTGCTGAATTTCCCATAAGTGTTAAAATGCCGCCATTTGTTCCGGTAACATCAACATTGACAGTTCCTGTAATTTTATCTGTGTTTGTTTGTCCACCACCATAAACTTGAAAAGTACCGTTTGTGCTGTTTGTATTGAAGGCAACGTTTGTATTTCCGTTGACTGTGCTTGTATTATTTCCACCACCGTAGATATTGAGATTGTTTCCAGATGTGTTTGTGACTGTCAGGGATGTATTTCCAGTGACAGTTCCTCCATCAGAACCGCCATAGATATTAGAAGTACTCGAGCCAGTCGCTCCTATCCAAATACTTGTATTTGCTACGCTTGCTTGTTTTGCCCCGCCATAAAGATTGATTGTACCAGTGAAAAACGCACCTGAACGAATGGCAAGATTATTTCCATTGGCATAAATGCTACTTGAACCAGCGAGAGTAATATTACGAAAAACGGTTGGAACGGATAGATTTAGAATTAATGGAAGTGTAATTTGATTAGCATTTGGATCAAGATTGGTAGTAGAAGTATTAAGGTTATCGGTTGAATCCGAAATAAAAGTGAGGCTTTTCGCATTTACAGTGGTCACTTTTGATAATTCTTCTTGGTCAGTACTGGTTAAGCTATATGCAGCTCCAAAATAAATAACATAGTCAATTGGGTTGGCTTGATTAAGAATAGTATCATCGAGAGCAGAAGCAAGGCTTGAATAATTAGTTTTGGTGCCGTTATTGCTGACAATGGAAATGCTCGTTCCAGAAACTTGTCCTGAAATTGATTTACTGTAACCAAAACTATTATTGGCTAAAATAAGTCCGGGAATGTCTGTGGCAGCATAGACTTTGTTTAAATTTGATAAATTGGAAATTGCAGGTTTGAATTGATTAGGAAGAAAATTATTGGTGATTTTTTCAAGAGGCGAAAAAAGCTCCAATAAAAAATTTGCTGGAGTTAGAATTAAAAATATTAAAAGAAGAAAATTGAGAATTAATTTTGATTTTATAATTTTTTTAGGCATAGAATTAAATTTATTAGTGTGGATACTTTTTAATAAACGTAGAAAATAATGTATTATTAAAATTATGTCTTTTAAGTTTCTTTTTCACTTCATTATATCACAAAAAAGAAATGGAAAGATAAGAATTGCTTATTTATATTTTTCGGAATTTGATTTTATTAATAAAAATTTATCAATTATTTGTAATTCCCTCTCGTATTTGTCGACATATCTTGCTATAATAAATGATTATGATAAGAAAAAATATTTTGAAAGTTCAACGAATTGTAGTTAAGATTGGAACGAGTTCGTTGATTTTGCCAAATGGAAAAATAAATTTATCTGGTTCTGAAAGTATAGCTATGTACTATACTAGTTCAAGTGGTTCACAACAACAATATGTTAAAACAGGTTTTGTAAATGCAGTTTTCTGATGTTATAGGACAACACGAAGCTCGTGAACGACTTCTACAGCTTATAGCAGAGCAACGCGTTCCG
>ERZ772910.529-NODE-529-length-21867-cov-26.347286_pt1 | contig 21867 bp, 23 predicted proteins | sample MGYA00511357_ERZ772910 | MGnify/ENA primary metagenome ERZ772910 (study PRJEB29015, sample SAMEA2738096) | human oral metagenome | biome: human oral; feature: human-associated habitat; material: saliva | place: China | collected 2193 ... | reverse complement strand
GTAGAATTAGAAGAAGATTTCAATTCTTTGACAAGAAAAATATAAAAATGTCTAAATTAAAAATTTTGAATGAAACTCCTTTAGACTTTCAAGAAAAATTTTTGTTTGACAAATGGGAAGTCAGCTACCTTGATTTGATGGAAGTAAATCAAGGTTCTCCCTTAGTTGGGAGTCTATCCATTAACGGTCAAGTTATTATTAAAGAACAGGGGTTTGGAGGGCCTTTATTGTATTTCAATAGAAAAATATATATTCCAGTTTTCATTAGACGATTTTGCGTTGTTGGATTTAGGCTTGCAACATTAAATTTAGATGATTTATCAATTGAGTATATTGGGGGTATCGAAGACTTGGTTTATCTAAAAGAGATAAAAGGTAATAGAATTTATTTCTATACAGATATATATAAAAGCACAGAAAAGAATTTAACTTTATATTAACAAATATATCTCAAGAATATGCTGTAAACTGAAGCGTGCCGAGATAAATAAGACGATTTTTTGAGAAAAATGAAGTGCTGTTTTATTTCATAATGTGAAAGCTATTTTCAAATCCTGCCGATCTTAAGGCAGGATTTTTAATTAAGCGATGGCGTCGTCGCTATCCGATAGGGTTGATGGGTGGGATAATCTTTATCAATTTGCACCTAATACCCAAGTATGGGTCGATTGGTTAGGTTTAGCTGGAGTTGATATGAATTTATTCCCAAGTAATGAAGACATACACTCTTACGCTCATAAAGTTGCCAATAAACCGAATACTTTCCAAGTAGGAGGGCATGGTAATCCTTCATTGATGGTAGATGGGGCTACAGGTGAAAGATTAGATGCTAAAAAATTAGCCTCGAGAATTAAAAAAGATCCTAACTATAAATCAGGTATGACGGTTGAGATCTTATCCTGTAATACAGGAAAAGGAGCAAACCCTCTTGGACAACAACTTGCTAATGAATTAAATACTACAGTTAAAGCACCAAATGAATATCTTTGGTTTTCAAGTAACGGGGAATTAACACCGATGGGAATGAAGGCTGATCGCTCGCAAGATACAAGCAAACCAGGCACCATGAGAAGCTTTACTCCTCAAAGTAAAAAAATAAGTAAGGAACGTGATAACTATGGAAATACTGAAAAATTTCTTAATTTTATTTTTGTTATCAACACCTTTAATATCATGTAAACAACATCCAGAATGAAATGAGAAAATGACTAACTTCATATCAACAGGTAGTACTTTTTGGATTTCAGATGAAGAAATTCATATTCTCAAAGAGAACGCCACTAATGGAGATAAAAATTCAGCATTTAAATTATATCGATATCATATGTTTGTATCTTTAGATCAAGATTTGGAATTTAAATGGCTAGAGATCGCGGCAAAAAATGGACATCCAATTGCCCAATCCAATTTAGCTGATTTATTTTTCACACAAGGCAATAAAGAAAAAGCCATATTTTGGGCTAAAAAGGCACATAGAAATGGCGCCAAACTACCAGAAGAATTAAAAATACTAATAAATATCAATTAATTAATAAGTCTGAGCAGATTATCGTTACAAACCTAAAACTTCTGAATGAGGATTAAGCAAGCCGTCCCTAATCTCGACGTAGGGTGTCCGATAACAATAGCCCTACCGTTCAAGACAATAGTCTTAAAGAATATAACGGCAGCAGCTATTACTACGACCACCTTGGCAACCTGATCCACTGTGAACTGGCAAACGGCGAAGTACAGAACTACTTTTACGACCTGCATGACCAACTGGTTAAGGCCAAAATCTTTAAAAAAGACGGTACGAAAGAAACTTGGGCCTACACCTACAATGCCCTAGGCAGAAGGATAGGCAAAGGCCTCCTGAACAGCCAAGAAAGTTATTTAAAAAATTAAATAACTATAACCTTTTAAAAGAACCTTTTAAAGGTAAAAAAATAAGCCATCACTATTCTTTAGTGATGGCTTATTTGAAAGTAACTGGCACGCCCACGGGGAATCGAACCCCGGTTACCGCCGTGAAAGGGCGATGTCCTAACCGCTAGACGATGGGCGCGGATAAATCTTGTGGCGCACCCGGAGCGATTCGAACGCCCGACCCTCTGGTTCGTAGCCAGATACTCTATCCAACTGAGCTACGGGTGCATCAAGAAAGATTTGAATTATAAAGAGAGGGCTATTTACTGTCAAGCGTTTTATTTGGAAAACTTGCAGACAGCGTGTAAAATGCGCATTTGCTATTGAATTTACAGAGAATAAAATGTCAGATTTCGCACGCTGGCCGCTCTTATCCGAAGCATTTTCCCGTTTGGGACGGCCTGTGGTCGTGGTGGATTTGGAGACGACCGGTGGAAATTTCTATCAAGACAGGATAACGGAAGTCGCCCTTGTTCGTTTTGAGCAAGGAAGCGCCACACATTACGAGCAATTGGTCAATCCTTGCCGCAGCATACCCGAATTTGTTGCCAGACTGACCGGGATTCATGATGAAACAGTGAAAAACGCGCCTGTCTTTGCCGATATTGCAGCCGATTTGTTGCCGCTGTTGCAAGGTGCTGTGGTTGTTGCCCACAACAGCCGCTTTGACTACACCTTCCTGCGTCACGAGTTTGCCCGTATCCATACTGACTTTGCCGCGCCCTCGCTCTGTACGGTTCAACTGTCTCGCCGCCTGTATCCTGAGTTTTACAAACACAGCCTCGACAGCATTATCGAACGCACCGGCATTCAGACGGCCAACCGCCACCGCGCCATGACCGATGTTGCCGCATTATGTGATTATCTCGAATTAAGTCTGGCAGAAAAAAATCATCAACAATGGGACGAACACGTCCGTGTATTGATGAATCCGAAAATGTTGCCCACTTGGCTGCCTGATTCGCTTGCCCAACAGCTCTATGCCCTGCCCGACAGTTACGGCGTATTGGTTTGGTTTGACCATTTCGGCAAAGCCCAAGCCATTGAAGCACATGAACGCACATACAGTGAAACCGCTACCCTGCTGCACAGCAAAAAACTGCCGCCGCACATCAAAGCCGCAGCCTCCATCCGTTTTATTCCGGCAGTCGGGCAGCTCCATACATTATGGCTCAAAGCCCAAACCATGCAGGAATACCAACTGATGCCGTCTGAAAAGTCCACATCGTTTTCCACCGTCCGCTTTATTGCTGACGAACACGGCAGCCTTCAAGCACGCATTGTCTTGTTAAACAGCGGCACCAGAAATTGGCGTCCATACGGTTTGTTTGCCCACAAAAAAGCAGCCAAACGCGCCTTGACGCAATGGTCGCAAGAACACAGGCTCTGCCCGGATTCGCTCAACATTTTGCCGACCAGCTACGCAAAGGGCGAACCCTGCCCAGTTGAGGCCGTCGGAAAATGCAACGGCAACTGTCGCCAGCCAAATGGTATCAAACATCAAAACCAACGCATTACCGAGCTGGCCGCCCTACTCCCTGTAACCGATTGGGGTAAAGCGCACGAAATTGAAATTACCGAAACCGATCCCCTGACCGGAAACAGCATTACCCTGCTCTGCGCCGGCGGCGCGTTGGCATTGCCTGATGGAAGCTGGTATTTCGACAGCAGTCTGCCTCTCGTGATTAAAAACAAATTCAGGCAAGACAAAGAAAATATCCGTCTGATTGCTTAAAACAAGGCCGTCTGAAAACCAAATTTTCAGACGGCCTGATGTGGATAACTTTCCGCTTTATTCTCAAAATAAAACTCTGCCTAAATTTTAATCAGAACTTATTTTTATAATAGTAATCAAATACTAAAACAATTTATACACAAGCTGTTCACACAATTTTCAATGAAAGCTGTGCATACCCAGCCCAACGAGTAAACCATGAACAACCCTGAAATCATCTTCTTTGACATCGACGACACCCTCTACCGCAAATACACAGATACCCTGCGTCCCTCGGTTGCCCAAGCCATGCGCGAATTGAAAGCCAAAGGCATTTTGACTGCCATTGCCACCGGTCGTCCGGAAGCCGCTATTCCTGCCAAAGTCAAAGCCTTGATCCAAGAATGCGGTATCGACATGCTCGTTACCATCAACGGCCAATATATTTCCTTTCGCGGCGAACCACTACAAAGCTACCCCTTGGATATTGCCGACATCGAAACCGCCATTAACCTGCTTGAACAACATAAAATAGACTACGCATTCGTCAACAACCAAGAAATTGCCGTTTCCTCCCATTCTCCGCGCGTTGTCGAAGGCTTATCGCATATCCTGCCCAACTTCCTGACTGACAAAGAATATTTCCGCAAACAGCCTGTTTATCAAATGTTGGTCTTTGTGGACAAAGAAGAAGAAAAAATCCTGCAACCGCTGACCCAGCAACACGGCTTCAAAACTGTCCGCTGGCATGAATATGCTGTGGACCTTCTGCGCAAAGAAGGTTCAAAAGCACGGGGCATCGCCCACGCAGTGGAAAAACTGGGCATTGATATGAGCAAAGTAATGGCATTCGGCGACAGCTTCAACGACTTGGAAATGCTGTCAACCGTCGGCTTTGGCGTTGCCATGGGCAATGGCGAAGAAGCAGCCAAAGCAGCCGCACAATTCGTCTGCCCAAGTGTTGATGAAGACGGTGTCTTGCGTGGCTTGCAAGAATTAGGCGTCATTTAAATTTCAAATCAAAAGGAAAAGGCCGTCTGAACATTTTTCAGACGGCCTTGTTCTATCTATAAACTTTCTGCTTACTTAGGCAATACCAAAAAGCTAATCAGCAATTCTTTAAATACGAATCCAAACACACCCAAGCCCAAAACCAAGAAGAGCATGGCAATGCCGAATTTGCCGGCTTTGGATTCTTTACCCAAGTTCCAAACGATAAAGCCCAAAAAGATAATCAGGCCGCTCAGTAGGATTTTCATTGCCCATGAGGCAAATTCTGCTTCAGTCATATTCTTTCCTTGTATGATTCAGATGTGTGTTCATAAACTTCAGACGGCCTTACCGCAACAGGCCGTCTGAAATATCTTTTTTAAACTTATTTGTTCAAGACTTGCTTCAAATCTTCAATCAAATCGTCAACGTACTCCAAGCCGACAGACAGGCGTACCAAACCCGGGCGGATATTGGCGGCAAGTTTTTCTTCAGGCTGCATACGGCCGTGGGTTGTTGTCCACGGATGAGTGATGGTCGAGCGCACGTCGCCGAGGTTGGCAGTACGGGAAAAGAGTTCTACGCCGTCCACGATTTTCCATGCAGCTTCCTGATCGGCAACTTCAAAGCCGATGACGATGCCGCCGCCGTTTTGCTGTTTGCGGATAAGCTCAGCCTGCGGATGGTCGGGCAAACCGGTGTAGTACACGGCTTGAACTTGCGGCTGCTCTTTCAACCATTGGGCAATTTTCAGCGCATTATCGTATTGTTTTTCCATACGTAACGACAGGGTTTCCACGCCGCTCAACAGCTGCCATGCGTTAAACGGAGACATCGCCAAACCGCAAGAGTTGCAATATACGGCAACTTGCGTCATCAATTCTTCCGAACCGGCCAACACGCCACCCATCACGCGGCCGTGTCCGTCAATCGCTTTGGTTGCAGAAGACACGGAAATATCCGCACCGTGTTTCAAAGGCTGCGAACCGACGGGCGACAAGAGGCTGTTGTCCACCACCAAAAGCGCGCCGATGCTGTGTGCCAGTTCGGCCAACGCTTCCAAGTCGGCAACTTCGCCCAAAGGGTTGGACGGGGTTTCCAAAAACAGTAATTTGGTATTGTCTTTAACCGCAGCTTTCCATTCGTTCAAATCGGTTGGCGACACATGGCTGACTTCGATGCCGAACTTAGTTACGATGTTATTGATAAAACCGACAGTCGTACCAAACAGACTGCGGCTGGAAATAACATGATCACCGGCTTTCAAGAAGGTAAAAAACGCTGCTTGAATCGCGGACATACCGGTCGAAGTGGCCACTGCGCGCTCTGCGCCTTCCAATGCGGCAATGCGTTTTTCAAAGGCGGCAGTAGTCGGATTGGCCGTACGGGTATAGGTAAAACCTTTGATTTTTTTAGAAAACAAATCAGCAGCATGTTGGGCGTTTTCCCACATGAAGCTGCTGGTCAAAAACAGAGCCTGATTGTGTTCATAATATTCGGTTTGCTCTTTGCCACTACGGATGGCAAGCGTTTGAGGATGAAGTTTTTTGCTCATTTTTTTCAATCTACCGTATGTTTCGATGGGCGCAGTAAACAATACGCCTGTTTAATTTGTTAACATTTTGCGCTTATTCCTGTCATCTTTCAAGCAGGAGGCCGTCTGAACGGTTATTGATAAACCTGTCCGCCGTGCTTCAGCCAACCGTCTTCATGACGGCCTGCTGGATCATGATGCGTCCAATGGATAACGCCGCCCTGCTCCGACCATTCATATTCGCCGTAAAACGCTACTTTATCACCTTTTTTCAAGCCTTTGATTTTGTCGGCCAAATCGATATTATGCGCCACCAAAAGCGTTTGACCGCTGGAAAGCTTCAAGATAAAGCGTTGATGGCGCGTACCTTTGTTGTCATCCGGCAGGGTTTTCCATACCGTGCCCTCGCCCTTAACCTGAATATCGCTTTGCTCGTTTTCAAACGCCTGTTTCAAAACCGCTTCGGCTGATTCTTTGCCCGAACCGATTTGCTGCTGAGCCGTATCGGCATTCTTTTTGCCCGCATTATTTTGTTTTTGAACGGCTTCTATTTGCTGCTGATTCTGCGATTGTACCGGCTGCTTGTTTTGCATTTTGTTATAGGCAAATACGACAACCAAAGCAATCAGCAATACAATGATTTTATTTTTATTCATAACAATCTCAAAAAAAATGCCCGATTCTGCATCGGGCATATCAACTATTTAGAAAGGATATTTATCACGAAAACGTGAGCCGCCATTATACACGCTTCGTAAAATTTTAAGGGAATTTTACGCCAAAGGCCATCTGAAACTTTTCAGACGGCCCAGACACTCAACGGCGGTATTTCATTTCAGTCTTCATATCGTCCAAAATACGTTTGACGTTGTGTTCCAATACATCCTCCACCAAGCCCGGCGCCTGCTCGTTCAGCATTTGCTGCAACTGGTAAGTGAACAAGGCCATCTGTTTTTGCACGGCAATCCGAATCATGCCGTTGACCGCATCGGCCACATGGGGACGCAAACGCTTAATCAGACGCTCGGTCAACTCTTTTTCAGAAACGCAGAATACTTCCCGACGGCCGATCGCTTGCGGGTTCAATACATTGATATGGACATTGATGGCCGGTTCTTGTTTAAGGCCGTCTGAAACCGCCTCTTCAGTCGCTTCCGCATCATCATTTTCCGGTTTTTCAGTTTCTTCCACTTCAGGCGCATCAAAATCTACGGCACCTGATTTCGGATTCAGTCTGACAGTACGCGTTGATTCGATATGACGCTCTGAAGCTGCAGCCTGCAATGCCGATTGCGCGCTCAACCAGTTGTCCTGCAAAACCACCATCGCATCGGTTTCCACTGCTTCACCCTCGTCGGCAAGGGCAGTATTGTGTTCCAACTGCCAGCGGTACAAATACTCTTCCAATACTTTTTCACGATTGTCCGCATCCAGTTTATATTCTTTTTTAGGCGCGGTTTTGGGCGCAGCTTCGACAGCGTCGTCCGATTTTTTGACCAATGGTGCATGAGTCGGCGCAGTATTGAATTGTCGTGCCTGACGCAATCTTTCCAGGCGTTTTTCCCAATTCAGGTCTTCTTCCTCGAGGGCTGTGGGGTCAAGACGGTTGTTTTCCATAATAATCTCGTTTTTTCATTTTTATTGTGAACCACATTCAAGCCTAAAATCACTTGAAATATGGCCGATGGTTGGACATATCCGGCAAGCCGGCGCAAGCATCACATTTTAATATTAATTCGCTATATAATCACTATTTTATTTAATACCCAAGGATACATCATGAGCAGCATCGAACAACGCCTCGAATATCTGGAAGAGGCAAACGACGCTTTGCGTATGCAAAACCACGTCCTCGCCACCGCACTCAAAGGCCTTATCCGCTCCCTGCCCTCCGACATGGCCAACGATGCCGTAGAATCCATCCAACTTGCCTTTGAAGACGCGTTGGCGGAATTGAGCTACGAAGACAGCCCACACACCGACCTCTTCCATGACGTAACCTACGCATTTTTCCGAGAAAAAGACCACTGATTTCAGCTAGTTTGTTCACAAAATTATGCTAAACTAAGATTTTATCCGTTAACATTTTATTAAGAAAGCACATATCATGAACATGAAAAAATGGCTGGCCACTGCCCTCGCTTGTTCCGCCCTTGCCCTGACTGCCTGCGGCGGTCAAAGCAACAATGCCTCTGCTCCTGCCGATAAAGTGTACCGTGTCGGCTCCAATGCCGAGTTTGCCCCATTTGAATCTTTGGATTCTGCAGGCAAAGTGGAAGGTTTTGACGTTGACTTGATGAACGCCATGGCTAAAGCCGGCAACTTCAAAGTCGAATTCAAACACCAGCCATGGGAAAGCCTCTTCCCTTCTCTGAACAACGGCGACGTGGACATCGTTATGTCCGGCGTAACCATCACTGACGACCGCAAACAAAGCATGCTCTTCAGCGATCCATACTTTGAAATCACCCAAGTTGTCCTCGTTCCAAAAGGCAAAAAAGTAGCTTCTTCCGAAGACCTGAAAAACATGGCCAAAGTCGGCGTGGTAACCGGCTACACCGGCGACTTCTCCGTTTCCAAACTCTTGGGCAACGACAATCCGAAAATCGCCCGCTTTGAAAGCGTTCCCCTGATTATCAAAGAATTGGAAAACGGCGGTTTGGATTCCGTCGTCAGCGACAGCGCAGTTATTGCCAACTATGTGAAAAACAACCCGACCAAAGGCTTGGATTTCATTTCCCTGCCTGACTTCACCATCGAAAACTACGGTATCGCTGCACGTAAAGGCGACGAAGCAACCATCAAAATGTTGAACGATGCGCTGAAAAAAGTACGCGAAAGTGGCGAATACGACAAAATTTACGCCAAATACTTTGCTCAAGAAGGCGAAAAAGCCGAAGCAGCCAAATAATTCTGGTGTGACTTCTTAAACTAAAGGCCGTCTGAAAATTTTTCAGACGGCCTTTGATCTGTTTAACTCAATTAAACGCAAACGTCCCCTATGATCCGCTTGTTTTATCCTTCAAATGAAAGACACGCCATGATCAAACCCATTATCCTCAGCCTCGCAGCCGCAACCGCTTTGGCCGCATGCTCCGCTTCTGAAAAACAAGAATCTCCTAACGTCGGCGTGGCCAATCCGGCTTCTGAATTCTGCATCAAACAAGGCGGCAAATCCGAAATCAAAAAAGACAAAGATGGTGGAGAATACGGCGTGTGCCACTTGCCTGACGGTACCGTTGTCGAAGAATGGGAATATTTCCGTCAACACAACAAATAATTGCTTAATCACATAAAAGGCCGTCTGAACCTAAGTTTCAGACGGCCTTTTCTTTTAAACAGCGATTATTTTACTTCCAGTTTGGTCACGCCACCCATATACGGTTGCAACGCAGCAGGAACATCAATGCTGCCGTCGGCGTTTTGATGGTTTTCCAATACCGCCACCAAAGTACGGCCGACTGCCAAGCCTGAGCCGTTCAAAGTATGCACCAAACGGTTTTTACCGTTTTCATCTTTGAAACGCGCTTTCATACGGCGTGCTTGGAAATCTTCGCAGTTGGAGCAGCTGGAAATTTCACGATAGGTGTTTTGCGCAGGAACCCAAACTTCCAAGTCGTAGGTTTTGGTTGCGCCGAAGCCCATGTCGCCGGTACACAAAGTAATCACGCGGTATGGCAGTTCCAACGCTTTCAAAATATTTTCAGCGTGTCCGACCATTTCTTCCAGCGCTTCGTATGATTTTTCCGGATGAACGATTTGCACCATTTCCACTTTGTCAAATTGGTGTTGGCGAATCAGGCCGCGCACGTCTTTACCGTATGCGCCCGCTTCGGAGCGGAAACATGGGGAATGCGCAGTCAATTTCAATGGCAAATCGCTGCCGGCCACAATGCTGTCGGCAACGGTATTTGTCAACGTCACTTCTGCGGTCGGAATCAGATATTGCGTTTTCTTGCTCTCATCACCGCCACGGGTAACGTGGAACAAATCTTCTGCAAATTTAGGCAGTTGACCTGTACCTTGCAGGGTGGTGTCGTCCACGATGTAGGGCGTGTAATGTTCGGTGTAACCGTGTTTCAGCGTGTGCGTGTCCAGCATGAACTGAGCCAAAGCGCGATGCAGACGGGCAATTTGGCCCTTCATCACGGTAAAACGTGCGCCAGACAGCTTCGCACCGCCTTCAAAATCCAAGCCCAAAGGCTCGCCCAAATCAACATGGTCTTTGATTTCAAAGTCAAATTCACGCGGCGTGCCGACTTTGCGGACTTCAACGTTTTCAGTTTCATCTTTACCGGCAGGTACGCTTTCGTGCGGCAGGTTCGGAATGGTTAGCAGCCAAGCATCCAATTCTTTCTGAACAGCATCCAAATCAGCGGCAGCCTGCTCCAAATCTACTTTGATTTGAGCAACCTGATCCATTGCAGCTTGAGCCTCTTCGTGTTTACCTTGGCCTTTCAACGCGCCGATTTGTTTGGAAATACTGTTGCGCGAAGCCTGCAACTCTTCTGTTTTCACTTGAACGGCTTTGCGTTGTTCTTCCAAAGCGTTGAAACGCGCGGTATCAAACTCGTAACCGCGGGCGGCCAAACGTTCGGCAACTGCGGCGGTATTGCTGCGGAGCAATTGGATGTCTAACATTGTTTTCTCTCGTTAAGATTCAGAATGGCATTATTGTAAACCAATTTAAAGATATTTTCACAGCGACAGGCCGTCTGAAAACAAAAAACGCTCCCGCAAAAGCAGGAGCGTTTTTTAAGAATTTTGGCACGCCCACGGGGATTCGAACCCCGGTTGCCGCCGTGAAAGGGCAGTGTCCTAGGCCTCTAGACGATGGGCGCATAACCGAAGCGCGAACTATACAGAAAGCCTTTTCTTCTGTCAACGCCTTTACTGCATTTTTAAAGATGCTGCCGATTTCCGTATGTTATTTTCCCTGTATAATGCCGGTTTTAATAAAAAGGAAAACTCGCCATGTGGTTTAAGCAAATCAGTTTTTATCCGCTCAACAAAGACAAGTTGCCCGAATTGGAAGTCCTTGCCGATAAATTGGCGCAATCCGAATTTGCCCATTGTCAGGGTTTGGACTGGTTTAGCGAAGGCTTTGCCACGCCGGTTTCCTTTTCGCCCGAGCTGGTTTTCTCTGCCGATTACACTTGGCGCGTTGCTCTGAAAAAAGAAGAAAAAGTCCTGCCTGCCGGCGTCATCCGCGATATATTGGATGAAAAGATTTTGGAAATCCAAAACAACGAAGCGCGCAATGTCGGCCGTAAGGAAAAACAAGAGCTGAAAGAACAGATTACTGACGACCTGCTGCCCCGTGCCTTTACGCGCAGCAGCCGCACACAGGCGATTTTCGACACGCGCCATGGTTATCTTTTGGTCAACAATGCCGCATCTGCCAAAGCGGAAAATATCCTGACCAAACTGCGCGAAGCCTTGGGCGGTTTGGAAGCAGTCCTGCCCAACACCAAACAATCGCCCTCTTCCCTGATGACCAGCTGGCTGCTGCAAGGCCATTGCGAAGGCGGTTTTGAATTGGACAGCGATTGCGAACTCAAAGGCGTAGGCGATGTTGTTCCGGTCGTCAAAGTTTCCAAACAAGACCTGACCGCCGATGAAGTGGTACAACACGTCAAAAACGGCAAAACCGTTACCCAGCTGGGCTTGGTATGGCGCGAACAAATCGCGTTCATCCTCACCCAAGACTTTACGCTCAAACGCATCCAGTATCTGGACGTTTTGCAAGAAGAAGCCGAAAGCAACGGCGACGATGCCGCCGGCCTCGCCTTTGCCTCGCAAATCCTGATGACCGAAGCCATCAGCACCATGTTGGAAGAACTGGTTTCTTATTTGGGCGGCTGGCAAGAATAATTTTTCAGACGGCCTTTTGATTGGGAAATATCAAAGGCCGTCTGAAATATAAATAGAAGTATCAGAAAGGATGTCATGATGTTGGGCGCAGTCATCGGCGATATTGCCGGATCAAGATTCGAGTTTGACAACTACCGTCACACTGATTTTGATATTTTCAGCCCCGACAGCGACTTTACCGATGACACGATTTGCACTGTTGCCATTGCCGATTGGGTTTTACAAGGCTGCAACGATAATTTGTCCTCTATTTTGCAAGGCTGGTGTAGGACATATCCCTGTCCTAAAGGCGCATATGGCGGCCGCTTCTCACAATGGATAGAATGGAAAGATCCAGAACCTTATAATAGCTGGGGCAACGGATCGGCCATGCGTGTTTCTGCCGTTGGTTGGGCATTTGCCACATTGGAAGAAACCCTGCATTTTGCCGAACAATCCGCCTCCGTAACGCACAACCACCCGGAAGGTATTAAAGGCGCGCAAGCCGTAGCTGCCGCCATTTTTTGGGCGCGTACCGGTATAGGCAAAGCGCAAATCAAAGAAAACATTGCACGACAATTCGGCTACGACTTGAGCCAAAGTTGCGACCAAATCCGCCCGCATTATCATTTCAACGAAAGCTGTCAGGAAACCGTACCTCAAGCAGTTACCGCCTTTCTTGAAAGCGATGATTTTGAACACGCCATCCGACTGGCGGTTTCCCTGGGCGGAGACAGCGATACCTTGGCGGCCATTGCCGGCAGCATTGCCGAAGCCTACTACGGCATCCCTGCATCCATGCGCGAACACGCTTTAGCCATATTGCCACGCCGTATTGCTGAAACCCTGCTGACTTTTGAATCCCAATATCAGGCCGTCTGAAACCGCCTGCAAAAAGGAATGAATGATGAAATACCTCGCCCTACTCCCTATCGCCTTCATGCTGGGTACGCCTGCCATTGCCGAAACCATCAATCCTTATCAGGAAAAAGGTTGCGCTTATGATGGCGATGTCGGCAAAGACGGCAAACCGTCCGGTAAAGGTACATGGAAATGCCAAGACGGCCGCAGCTATGTCGGTGCATTTAAAAACGGCAAATTTGACGGCAAAGGCGCATATACCGTTTCCGGGAACGGCGAAACCTTTATCGAACCTTTCTCCTCCAACAGCGCCAAATTACGCAATATGACGCTGGAAGGCATGTTCAAAAAAGGCAAGGCACACGGAAACTTTACCGCTTCTCAAAACGGCACACCCGTCTTCATCATGAAATGCGAAGACGGTATGATTAAAGAAGTCAAACTGCCTAAAAAATCTGCTTCCAAAACCAAATAAATACCCTTTCAGACGGCCTCATCCATATTTCAGGCCGTCTGAAACATCAATTAACAAGTCTGCCTAAAGGCTGTTGTATTGATTTCAAAAAATTTCCAAACAACCCTTACCCCAGGACAACCACCATGAGCATTAAATCCGACAAATGGATACGCCGCATGGCCGAAGAACACTGCATGATTGAGCCGTTCGAGCCCAACCAAATCAAAGAGGCAAACGGCCAACGCATCATTTCCTACGGCACATCCAGCTACGGCTACGACATCCGTTGCGCCAATGAATTTAAAATCTTCACCAATATCAACAGCACCATCGTCGACCCGAAAAATTTCGACCCGAAAAACTTCGTTACAGTCGAAGACGACTGCTGCATCATTCCGCCCAATTCCTTTGCTCTGGCGCGCACAGTTGAATATTTCCGCATCCCGCGCAACGTCCTGACCGTCTGCCTAGGCAAATCCACCTACGCACGCTGCGGTATTATCGTCAACGTTACCCCGTTCGAGCCCGAGTGGGAAGGCTACGTGACGCTTGAGTTTTCCAACACCACCCCCCTGCCTGCCAAAATCTATGCCGGCGAAGGCGTGGCTCAAGTCTTGTTCTTTGAAAGCGATGAAGTCTGCGAAACTTCATACAAAGACCGTAACGGCAAATACATGGGACAAACCGGTGTTACCCTGCCCAAGACTTAATATACAAAATAAAAAAAGGCCGTCTGAAACTTCAGACAGCCTTTTATCATTTCATTTAGAAACGGCGTTTCAGCTTGCAAGCCTGTAAGATATGAACGGCGAGTTCTTCTACAGATTTATCCGTTGTATTGGTAAACGGCACTCCGTGGCGTTTGAACATATTTTGCGCATCGGCAATCTCGCTGCGGCAAGTTTCGATTTTTGCATAGGTCGAATTAGGACGGCGTTCATGACGGATAGCCTGCAGACGCTCAGGCTGAATGGTCAAGCCAAACAGCTTGTCTTTGTAAGGTTTGACCATACGCGGCAAATCGGTCGACTCCAAGTCATCGGGAATCAATGGATAGTTTGCGGCGCGGATACCGTATTGCAGAGCCAAATAAAGACAGGTCGGCGTTTTACCAGAACGGGACACGCCCATCAAAATCACATCCGCTTCCTGCAAGTTTTTATCGCTGACGCCGTCATCATGGCTGAGCGAGAAGTTCACTGCTTCCATACGCGCATCGTAACGCTTGGTATTACCGATACCATGATGGCCTTGTTCGGCAATCGTCGCTTCAACATTCAATTCTTTTTCCAGCAAACCCAAGAACGTTTCAAAGAAATTAATATGGAACGCATTGGCTTTTTTGATGATTTCACGGATTTCATCGTTTACCACGCTGACAAAAGCAATCGGACGATCGCCAAACTGTTCGGCTGTCTTATTGACTTTATCCACTACGGCCAACGCTTTTTCAGGCGTATCGATAAATGGATGAACATGGCGCTTGAACTCGACATTGCCGAATTGGTTCAACAGGGCTTCACCGATATTTTCGGCGGTCAGACCGGTACGATCGGAAATATAGAAGACTTGGCGTGGAGCAGTCATAATGAATCCTTCAGAGGGTAACGTTTCAGACGGCAATCATAGCAGTTACAGCCTGTGCAATAAAGCGATTCCCGGCAGATTACACAGGATTACAACAAATTTGAACAAATTTTAAATTGGAATAAAATTTTATTTTTTCAGTTTTACTGGAATTTTATTCCAATTTTGCAAAATAAATTTCGATTCTTAAATTTATTAACTTATTTTGTTTTCCATATTTAACAAGAAGATAACACGTTAAAACATGAATCTGATATTCACATTTCAGAAGACTACACGTCTGAAAAGCACAATATCACAGACGAATTTGTGATTTTTAAAAAGATAAAACACATGACAGCCATCAAACGAATGGCTACAATAAGCAGGCGGATTTGTTTCTTTTTTAACATTTTTGGATTGGATTGGACACACAAATGGCCGAAAACTACGTTATTTGGTTTGAAAACCTGCGTATGACTGACGTTGAGCGAGTGGGCGGTAAAAATGCCTCTTTGGGCGAAATGATCAGCCAACTGACTGAAAAAGGCGTGCGCGTTCCCGGCGGTTTTGCAACCACAGCCGAAGCTTATCGTGCTTTCCTGGCTCACAATGGTCTGAGCGAGCGTATTTCCGAAGCCCTGAAACAACTGGATGTTGAAGACGTTGCCGAATTGGCACGCGTGGGTAAAGAAATCCGTCAATGGATTTTGGATACCCCGTTCCCTGAGCAGCTGGACGCTGAAATCGAAACAGCTTGGAACAAAATGGTTGCCGATGCCGGCGGTGCGGACATCTCCGTTGCCGTACGTTCTTCCGCAACAGCAGAAGACTTGCCGGACGCTTCTTTTGCCGGCCAACAAGAAACCTTCCTGAATATCAACGGCTTGGATAACGTTAAAGAAGCAATGCACCATGTATTTGCTTCCCTGTACAACGACCGTGCCATTTCTTACCGTGTCCACAAAGGCTTCGAGCACGACATTGTTGCCCTTTCTGCCGGCGTACAACGCATGGTGCGCTCTGACAGCGGTGCCTCCGGTGTGATGTTTACCATCGATACCGAATCCGGTTACGACCAAGTCGTTTTCGTTACCTCTTCTTACGGTCTGGGCGAAAACGTCGTACAAGGCGCGGTAAACCCTGACGAATTCTATGTATTCAAACCTACTTTGAAAGCAGGCAAACCGGCTATCCTGCGTAAAACCATGGGTTCGAAACAAATCAAAATGATTTTTACCGACAAAGCCGAAGCCGGTAAATCTGTTACCAACGTTGATGTACCTGCAGAAGACCGTCAACGCTTCTCCATTACCGACGCCGAAGTAACCGAGTTGGCTCATTACGCGCTGACCATCGAAAAACACTACGGCCGCCCAATGGACATCGAATGGGGCCGCGACGGCTTGGATGGCAAACTCTACATCCTGCAAGCGCGTCCTGAAACCGTGAAATCTCAAGAAGACGGCAGCCGCAACCTGCGCCGCTTCTCTATCAACGGCGAAAAAGTTGTCTTGTGCGAAGGCCGAGCCATCGGTCAAAAAGTTGGTCAAGGTAAAGTTCGCTTGGTAAAAGATGCTTCCGAGATGGATTCCGTTGAAGCAGGCGACGTACTCGTTACCGACATGACCGACCCGGATTGGGAACCGGTAATGAAACGTGCTTCTGCCATCGTTACCAACCGTGGCGGCCGTACCTGCCACGCAGCGATTATCGCGCGTGAATTGGGTATTCCGGCTGTTGTAGGTTGTGGAGACGCTACCGATCTGCTGTCCGAAGGCCAAGAAGTTACCGTATCTTGTGCCGAAGGCGATACCGGCTTCATCTACTCCGGCTTGCTGGACGTACAAATTACCGATGTTGCTTTGGACAATATGCCTAAAGCGCCTGTAAAAGTAATGATGAACGTTGGTAACCCTGAATTGGCATTCAGCTTCACCAACCTGCCTAGCGAAGGTATCGGCTTGGCGCGTATGGAATTCATCATCAACCGTCAAATCGGTATCCACCCTAAAGCCTTGTTGGAATTTGACAAACAAGACGACGAGTTGAAAGCTGAAATTACCCGCCGCATCGCCGGCTACGCCTCTCCTGTTGACTTCTATGTCGATAAAATCGCAGAAGGTGTGGCAACTTTGGCTGCTTCGGTTTATCCACGCAAAACCATCGTCCGTATGTCTGACTTCAAATCCAACGAGTACGCTAACTTGGTGGGTGGCAGCATCTACGAACCACACGAAGAAAACCCAATGTTGGGCTTCCGTGGTGCAGCACGTTATGTGGCTGATAACTTCAAAGACTGCTTCGCACTCGAGTGCAAAGCCTTGAAACGCGTTCGCGATGAAATGGGTTTGACCAACGTCGAAATCATGATTCCATTCGTTCGTACTTTGGGTGAAGCAGAAGCTGTTGTTAAAGCCCTGAAAGAAAACGGTTTGGAACGCGGCAAAAACGGCCTGCGCCTGATCATGATGTGCGAGTTGCCAAGCAACGCTGTATTGGCAGAACAATTCCTGCAATACTTCGACGGCTTCTCCATCGGCTCTAACGACATGACCCAGCTGACCCTCGGCCTCGACCGTGACAGCGGTTTGGTATCCGATTCCTTCGACGAGCGCAACCCTGCCGTTAAAGTGATGTTGCACTTGGCAATCTCTGCCTGCCTAAAACAAAACAAATACATCGGTATTTGCGGTCAAGGACCATCAGACCATCCGGACTTTGCCAAATGGCTGGTTGAAGAAGGTATCGAGAGCGTATCGCTCAACCCTGATACCGTCATTGAAACCTGGCTGTATCTGGCTAACGAATTGAACAAATAAGTTCAATAAGATAAAAATCCCCTGCCCGTTTATCCCGGCAGGGGATTTTTATTGCCTTATTCAATGCCGTCTGAAAAACTTTCACTTTCTTTTACCTTACTAAAAAAGTCCTTTATCATCAATATGATAAAAAAATATGCCGCCATATCCACAATTTTTCAATGTTAATATACTGCCTTTCTGCATTTTACCCCATGCCTTTTGAGTGAACCTTTTTTCACTCTTCCTATCTATCATACACAGCATAACGATACATTTTGAAATATCCTATGAATACAAACTTTATTTCCACCTTTCAGACGGCCTTGAAACGTCTGGCACTCATCAGCACCATTGCCGTCTTAGCAGCCTGCGCCGGCAACAATACCTCTTCCAACCGCGCCGTACCTGACGGCTACTACAAAGTCCGCCCTGGCGATACCCTGACCCAAATCGCCAAACGCTACGGACAAAATGTCAATACACTGGTTGCCTGGAATAATCTTCCCAACGCCTCACAAATCGAAGTCGGCCAAGTTTTGCGCGTCCGCCGTCATGTTGCCCCACGCAGCACTGCAACGCAACAACGCCAAACCACTGCCGTTACCCCGATCAACCGATTGAACCTGCAATGGCCGACCGATAACGCTTCATCCTCCATTATCCAACGCTACAACGGCACAACCAGCAAAGGCATAGATATTGCAGGCACACAAGGCCAACAAATCCGCTCCGCCGCAGCCGGTACCGTCATCTACGTTGGCGAAGAAGTCCGCGGCTACGGCAAGCTGATTTTGATCAGCCACAATGACTACACCATTACCGCCTATGCCCACAACGACACACTTTTTGTACAAAAAGATCAAAAAGTCCAAGCAGGCCAAGTTATCGCCACCATGGGCAACAGCGATTCAGACAGCGTTAAACTGCATTTTGAAGTACGTCTAAACGGCAAAGCAGTCGATCCTCTGCCTTATTTGACCAGAACAAATTAATACCTCAATCAAAAGGCCGTCTGAAACAAAATTATTTCAGACGGCCTTTTAATTTGTCTTACCATAACACCCATTTCAAAAAAGTATTTACCAAATTAACTTATGTTGATTGAGTGAAAATGCCGTTATACAATGACAACTCTTTTTAACATTCTATTTTAGGTACCCTACTATGTCTCCTAACCGCATCCTTGCAACCGCATTCTTGTTTGCTTCTGCATTTGCCAGCGCAGATGTTCATATTGATGAAAGCATTCCTTACCGCGACAAAGAAGAAATCGATACCCGTATCGTTTCTGAATGTTTAGAAGTGGGCAGCATTATGTCCAAATCTTTGCAAGAAACTGCAGCCAAAAGTGATGTAACTGTTGTCCGTGACGGTAAAAAACAAGGCACATACGCAGATATCGCCATTACTTCCGCCATGAGCGCAGGCAATGCCTTTATCGGTCACGCCAAAGGTATGGCGGTTTCAGCCGCTTTGTATGTTGACGGCAAACAAGTTAATAAAAAAACTTTTACCCGCAACTCTTCCGGCGGTATGTTTGGTGCTTACAAAAGCTCTTGTGCGGTCTTGAACCGTACTTCTAAAGTCTTGGGTTCAGATATTGCCCAATGGATTGTTAGCGAACAAAAAAACGCTCAAGACAAATAAAACCCCAATTTGATAAAGGCCGTCTGAAATACCGTATTTCAGACGGCCTTTATATTTTCTATTTCTCTAGAAACAAAGAAATAAATTATCCATTAATCATTGTCAAAAATAGAGAATTTTATTTCTAACGCCCTTGATTTTAGAATACCTACCCTCAATTATTAATACCATAAGAATTTTGTATATTAACAGTCAAAGGAATAACATGGCAGAAAAAAACTATTATGAAATACTGGGCGTTGCCAAAGATGCGGATGAGGCCGAAATCAAAAAAGCCTACCGAAAACTGGTGCGCAAATACCACCCCGATGTCAGCAAAGAACCTGACGCAGCCGAACGTACGGTAGAAATCAACCATGCCTACGAAACGCTTTCCGACAAAGAAAAGCGGGCCGAATACGATGAAATGTTGGCTAATCCTTACGGACGCAGCACCAGAGGCAATCCGTTTGGTCAAGGAAGCAATCCGTTTGGCAATGGATTCAATGGTGGTGGCTTCCGCTATGAACGTTATGAAGGCGAGCCGTTCGGAGCGGGAGACTTCAATTTTGAAGATCTGTTTTCATCATTCCGCCAATCCCACACTCGTTCCGAGCAACCCTTCGGCCCAATAAAAGGCGAGGATCAACATGCTGAATTGAGTATTGATATTTACGCAGCGTATGTTGGCGCAGAACGTAGCATGACTTTGAATGTGCCGACTCTAGACGAACACGGACGTGCGGTTTATCAAAATAAAACCCTCAACGTCAAAATTCCCAAAGGTATTGCAGAAGGCCAACAAATCCGTTTGGCCGGTCAAGGTTTGCCGGGATACAACGGTGGGGAAAACGGTGACTTGTACTTAAAAATCAAGTTCCATGACCAACCTGATTTATATGTCAAAAACAGGAAAGACGTATATCAAACAATAGATGTCAAACCTTGGGAAGCCGTATTGGGCGGCAAAATCATCGTCCCTACCGCTTCAGGCCGCTTACAGGTCAATCTGCCTGCCAACAGCCAAAGCGGTAAAAGCATCCGCCTTAAAGGCAAAGGTATTCCTGCAAAAGAAGCCGGAGACCTTTATCTTAATATCCGCATTAATGTTCCGCCAGTAGAGAGCGAAGCCGACCGTGCCGCATGGGAAAAATTGGCCGAACACTTTGCCGCAAAACAAGCATAAGAGAAAGGATAAATTATGATTCAGTCCTCCGATATTACCCTTACCTTTGAAGAAATCGTTGCCGCCAGCCGCTGCCGTCGCGATTGGCTGTTGGAACTTATAGCAGAAGACATCATCAGCATCGATGGTGCACCTGAAAAAAGCACCTTCAGTGGTTTTCATCTTGCCCGCATCCGTCGCGCACAACGCTTAAGCCGTGATTTTGAGGCCGGCATTCCCGCATTGGGGCTGATTATGCGGCTGTTAGACGAGGTGGAAGAACTCAGAAAAATACAGCGTCCGCTGGTACTACTCGAAGAAGAGTAAATATCGACAAGTTGTTCGATTAAATATTGATGACAAGAAAAAGTTTTTGATGTTTATTGATATTCTATAATGAAAGGCCGTCTGAAAGTATTTTCAGACGGCCTTTTTATGCCTTAATTAACAACAGCGTCCGCCGTTGCTGCCGCAACGGCGTTTGCGGCAGTAGTCTTGGAATTGCAGCTCGGTCATGACCGGCGCGTTGGGATTATGTCTGCGTTGACGGGCAACGTAGTTTTCATAATCTGGAACACCGGCCATCAAGTTTGCTGTCAGCTTGATGGTTTTCCACCAAGAGGCAAGCTTATGCTTCATTCTGAGCCTCCGGCTGTTTACCGTCGCGGTACACTGCCGGAATTTCTTTAGCAGTTGGCCAGCCGACTTTACGGGCTTTCATGGCAGTACGGAAACCGTACACGGCGACAATCACGACAACTGCCAGGAACAAAGCGGTCAGACCAGCATTGATTTGGTCGTTGAAGATGATTTGTGACATTTCGCCAATATCTTTAGCTGGGGCAAGGACTTCGCCTGAAGCCAAGGCATCGCGGTATTTGCCTGCGTGAGCCAAGAAGCTGACGCGTGGGTCGCTGTGGAACAGTTTTTGCAAACCGGCGTAGCAAGTGACAAACAATACGCCGAAAGCAGGAACCAAGGTTACCCAAACATAGCGATCGCGTTTCATTTTCACCAATACAACGGTACACATAATCAACGCTACGCCTGCAAGCATTTGGTTGGCGATACCGAACAACGGCCAGAGCGAGTTGATACCACCCAGAGGGTCGGTTACGCCGGTATAGAGGAAGTAACCCCACAATGCCACGGCAAAGAATGTGGCAACCAAGTTGGCAGGGATAGAATCGGTGTTACCGAATGGTTTGTAGAAGATACTACCCAAGTCTTGAATCATGAAACGGGCAACGCGTGTACCGGCGTCAACCGCGGTCAAGATGAACAAGGCTTCAAACAGCAAGGCAAAGTGATACCAGAACGCCATCATGGCTTCACCCGGAATCAGACGGCTCATGATGTGTGCCATACCGACTGCGAGGGTTGGTGCGC
>ERZ772910.525-NODE-525-length-21907-cov-14.264552_pt1 | contig 21907 bp, 22 predicted proteins | sample MGYA00511357_ERZ772910 | MGnify/ENA primary metagenome ERZ772910 (study PRJEB29015, sample SAMEA2738096) | human oral metagenome | biome: human oral; feature: human-associated habitat; material: saliva | place: China | collected 2193 ... | reverse complement strand
ACCGCATTTCGAGTGCGGACCCTTCAGCCTCTTGGGTACTCCTCCGTGCTTTACGGCGCTCCTTGAAGAAGTCTTTCATAATTTGGCTACATTCATCACCTAGCACACCTGATGCCAGTTCAGGTTCGTGATTTAATCCTGGATGAGAGAGCACATTGAATAGCGATTCTACGGCGCCTCCTTTGTAATCGCTAGCACCATATACAACACGGTCAATACGACTGTTAATAATGGCTCCAGCGCACATCGGACACGGCTCTATCGTAACATACAGGGTACAACCAGTCAACCGCCAGCGCTTGAGGACATCGCATGCTTCGCGGATTACGAGGACCTCTGCATGAGCCGTTGCATCATGATCTAATTCACGACGATTATGGTGGCGTGACACGATTGTATTATCTTTTACTAGAATGGCGCCAATGGGAATCTCTCCAAGGCTATAAGCCTTGCGTGCTTCCTCCATAGCAAAGGCCATAAAATACTCATCTCGAGTGCGCTCATCCATGTTTTCTATATCTATAGGTGTAATGTCTTTTGTCATTCTCATACCTCTTAATGTATAATATCTTACATAAAGTCTATCATAGTGTACGCAGTAATGCGAATAGATTGTGTGAGGGTAATATGGATATTATTTGGTATATGTTTGATATGATTGGCACTATTGCCTTTGCTATCTCTGGCGCGCTCGTTGGGGTAGCACGAAAAATGGATATTTTTGGTATGGCTGTATTGGCGTTGGCTACGGCCATTGGCGGTGGTATTGTGCGGGATGTTTTGCTCGGATATTTTCCGCCTAACTCATTGCGCAATGTTGTATATGTGACAGTGGTTATTTCTGTCACTATCATCGTGTTTATTATGTATAATAGCCGCTATCGTAAACATGCGATGGGGCCTCGTAGTCGAGCAGGATATTTGTTAGCCGATGCATTAGGTTTGGCCTCCTTTACCGTAACAGGTGCTTCTGCGGGGTTTAAACTCTATCCTGAGTTGCCGATTTTCATTGTATTATTAGGGACAATTACTGCCGTTGGGGGCGGTATTATCCGCGATATGTTGGCGCAACGGATTCCGTCCGTTTTGAAAGAAGATGTGTACGCACTTCCAAGTATCATTGGCGGTATCGTTTATTATTTAATGGTTATTTCCAGTTGGGCTGGAGAGGCCGTGTATGGAGCTTTCACCGTCGTACTAGTGATTCGATTATTAGCGATTAAATATAACTGGAGCTTGCCAAAGGTGCGATAATTCCTCAATATTTGCGAATTATCGGACAAATGATATAATTATTCTATTGAGCATTTCATGAAAGTGTCAGAAAAAGAGAGTATTATATAACAGTTAATTTTGCGAGTCGGGAGTACTCGCGTACACAGAAGGAGATTTGATTCATGACGAATAAATGGTTGAAAGTAGCATTAATGGCAACCGCTATTGCTACCGGTACATCCATCAATATTGATGCGGAAACCGTATTATATGTCCCTCAAGATGATCGCCCTGTAAGCTTGCAATACACAGTTGATACAGCGCGTGAAGCGGGGATGACTGTGTTGACACCACCGCAAAACTTGATTTCTGGTAAAACTTACCAAGGTCAAGCTGACCAAATCATGGCTTGGGTTGAACAAAATGCAGGCCGTGCAGATGTTATGGTATTGAGCACAGATACTCTTATTTATGGTGGTCTTGTAGACTCTCGTAAACATAATATTCCACTTAGCACTTTAGAAAGTCGTTTAAAACGTATTGAATCCTTAAAAGCACGTCATAAAAATGTACGTATTTATGGCTTTGGTACAGTAATGCGTTCTCCACGTGCTAGTGGTGGCGGTACTGAACCTGCTTACTATGCTGAATACGGTCCAACAATTTTCCAAATCGCTGCATTACAAGATAAATTAGACTCTGGGTCCTTAACACAAGAGGAAACTCAAAAATTGATGAGCCTTCAAGCTTCTGTTCCTGTAGAATACTTACAAGACTGGTTTGATCGACGTCAAAAGAATATGAAAATCAACAAAGAGTTGATTGATGAAACTCGTAGCGGTATATTTGACTACTTTGCATTGGGCCATGATGATACATCTCAATTATCCCAATCTGCATTAGAAGGTCGTTACCTCAGCAAATACTCCAAGGATATTCCTGTTGAAAAATATGGTAGCTTCCCTGGTGCGGACCAACTTGGTCTCTTATTGATGGCTCGTTCTCGTACCGATGTGAGTACAGAAAAGCCAACATTCTCCGTAATTTATCCACTCGGTGGTGGCGGTAAAACATTGCCAGGTTACGAAGACCAAACAATTGATAAAACGATTGCACAACACGTTGAGGCTGTAGGTGGTACTATGGTGACACAAGGTAAACCAACTGTGTTGTTAGCCGTGAATACACCACTTACTACAAGTACTGGTGAATCTGAAAGTTTCGAGAACTTCCCAATGATTTCTAACTCTACAAATGCTTTCGTAGATCGTATTCAACAAGCTGTAGATTCTGGCGTGAATGTAAGCGTTGCAGATATTGCTTTCAACAATGGTGCAGATAATACATTAGTATCTGCTATGTACAAACGCGACATGTTATACAAAATTGGGGCGTACAATGGTTGGAATACGGCAAGTAATACGGTAGGTTATGCTGTTGCGCAAGGCCTGTTGTTGAAATCCATGAGTCCAGAGGGTCATCGCAATATGTTGACTCAACAATACTTGGATAACTGGGCGTACCAAGCGAATATCCGTAAAGATATTTACCGTATGCAAGATTCTATCCGTACAGATAATGTGCGTTACTCTGGCGAGTTGAACGAACGCCTTGAAAGCTACTTAGGTGAGCGTATTCAAGATTTCGCTGAAAAATACTTAAAAGTAGATCCTCGTACAGTAAAAGCTACATTCCCATGGGGACGTCTGTTTGAAACAGATATCACTATTTATGACAAACCAGTGGTACCTCTTGAAAAAGAATTGCGCTTGAAACGCGAAGAAGAAGCGCGTCTTAAAGCTGAAGCAGAAGCTAAAGCAAAAGCAGAAGCAGCTGCAAAAGCGGCAGCAAAAGCTAATGGCCAAACTACACCAGCTCAACCAGCAAAAGCTGAAGCTCCTAAAACAACAGCATCTGCTGCTCCAGTAGTTAAACAACCAGCTACTACATCTCAAGGTCTACACATTGTGCCGACACCTGCCGTTGTACCTGGTCAATAATGAATAGGGAATGGCTATGAAAAAAGCATTTTTACCGGAAATTACTTATATGCGTGGCCTCTGTATGCTCGGTGTTATCGGCATTCATGTAGGCTCCTACGCATTGCAAAACCCTTTTGTAAATTTGGAACTCATTAGCGTCTTAGAAATTCTATCGCGCTTTGGGGTGCCTGCGTTTTTCTTCCTCTCTGCATTTGGATTGTTTTATCATACCTCTGTAGAGGGACCATTCTCATATAAGGAATTTATGCACCGCCGCATTCAGGTGGTGCTATTTCCATATATTGCATGGTCCATCTTTTACTTGCTCTATACGGGGCTGACGGCGCATAACCTAGGCAATCTACGTCCTGGGCCATTGGCGGTAAATCTATTGTTTGGTACGTCTATGTATCATCTGTATTTTATGGTTATCTTGCTGTGGTTCTACGTGATGATGCCTCTGTGGCGTGCTATGGTGAAAGTCATCTTAAAACGGCCTGTGTTCTGGATGGTCTTATTATTTGTCATCCAAGTCGGCATCGACTATGTATCATCGTATATGCTCGGTCGTTGGGTCATGGAAAACCTCAGCAATCATCCTGTGCTGAAATATCTCTTTGATATGCGACTCAACTATTGGGTAATCCACTATGTGTGGATATTCCTCTTAGGTGCCGTATGTGCTGAACGATACGAAACCGTATGCGACTATATGTGGCGTTATCGTTATCTATTAGGCGCTAGTGCGGTAGGTTCTGTGTTGTTAATGCTTGGATCCTATTACTATGTAATGGATGTGTGGCATTACACTGTGCTAGAAGCTATTTATACAGTACATCAAATGAGTCCGATGGGTGTTCTGTACACTGGTTTGGGAACGATGTTTAGTTTGTTCCTATTCCAAACATTGCCTATGAATGTAACGATGGAATCTATTTGGTCTGAAATAGGGGACAAGTCCTATGGCATCTATTTAGTTCATCCCTTTTGGTTGTTGATCATCTCTGGTGTGATGGCTAAATATAATCTTCTCTATACAGTGGTCAATGTCCTTGCTATGTATATTATGGCGCTAGGGTTGTCGTATTTGACTACAGTAGCTCTAAACTATGTGCCTAAACCGTTGCGCAAGTTTATATTAGGAAACTAACTTTGACGAGCGTTTTAATTTGCACTAGGCATATATTAATCGGTTTGAATAGACATACATTAAATTGATTATGTTGATGTAGGCCGAATTATATAATTAGAAATAGATCCGCTAGGATATAGTTTTTAACTATGGTATCCTAGCGGATTTTTATATATCTAAATTATATCTTTCACAAAGTAAAGTGTGAAAATTTGAAAGTAATTGTGATATAATAAGTCCATGATTACTACTTGATAGAGTAACGAAATAGAAAAAGAGGTGCTCCTATGCAAGAATTAACATATTTTAACGGTGAATTCGTTGAACCAGGTGCCAAAGTTATCAGCATTGATGACCGTGGCTATTTGTTTGGTGACTCTGTATACGAAGTTGTGCGCGTCGTAAAAGGCCGTTGCTTTGCATTGTCTTACCACCAAGATCGTTTATATCGCTCTATGCGTGAAATGGATATTCCTGTAAAAATGACTCCTGATGATTTAACAGAGTTGCACGAAATTTTAATCGAGCAAAGTGAAATCAAAGAGGGGTATATTTATTTACAAATCTCTCGTGGTGTTGCGCCGCGTCGTCATGCATATGATCGTTCTAAGTTAGAACCACAAATGCTCATGTCTATCCGTACTTTGAATTTAGATGAAGTCAATAAATTGGGTGAAGGCGTAAAAGCTATTGCATTACCTGATGAGCGTTGGGATAAAGTAGACATTAAAACGACAAACTTGATTCCAAATATCTTGGCGCAAACAAAAGCAGAAAAGAAATTTGCTTATACTGCCATGTTATTCCGAGATGGCATTTGTACAGAAGGCGCTACTTCTAATGTGTTTGCTGTAAAAGATGGTATCTTGTATACGCATCCAGCAGATAATCACATCTTGAAGGGCATTACACGTCAAATGATTGTGACACGCGTTGCACCGTCTCTAGGTATTACTCTCATCGAAAAAGAATTTGATCGCGCCTTTGTTGATGATGCGGACGAACTATTCTTTACCGATACAATTGGTGGTGTTATCCCTATTATCAAGCTAGACAAAAATCCTGTATCTGGTGGTAAACCAGGTCATGTGACACTTCGTCTACGCGAAGGGTTAGAAAAATTGATGGAAGAAGGTTTACCTTAATAGGTGAGCTGCTTTCATTTAATGGTAAAAACTTTTACCTTAAGAAAGGAAATTATTTTGATAGAATTAAAACACATTAGTAAAGTCTATGAAGGCGCTACTCGTGTGGAGGCCTTGAAAGATATTAGCCTCAATGTTAAAGAAGGCGAAATCTTTGGTATTATCGGTCAATCTGGGGCCGGTAAATCCACATTGATTCGATGCATTAACATGCTCGAAGCACCTACATCTGGCTCTGTTATCGTAAATGGTACAGACTTAACTACACTTGGCGAATCTGAATTGCGGAAAGCTCGCAAAAATATTGGTATGATTTTCCAACATTTCAATCTTTTGTCCTCTCGCACAGTATATGACAATGTGGCGTTCCCTTTAGAATTACAAGGGATGAGCAAGGCTGAAATCAAGGAGCGTATCGAGCCAATCCTTGATATTGTAGGCCTTACAGATCGGATGAAGAACTATCCATCTCAATTGTCTGGTGGGCAAAAACAACGTGTTGGTATCGCTCGTGCATTGGCATCTAATCCAAAGGTTCTCCTTTGTGACGAAGCTACATCTGCCCTCGATCCTCAAACAACGGATTCCATTTTGAAATTGTTGAAAGATATCAACGAAAAAATGGGCCTTACTATCGTCCTCATTACACATGAGATGCACGTTATTCGTGAAATCTGTGACCGTGTAGCGGTTATCGAAGGCGGCGTTATCCTTGAAGAAGGTAGCACTGTTGAAGTGTTCACACATCCTCGCGAAAATACCACAAAAGAGTTCATTAGCTCTGTAGTGAGTGATAACTTGCCTCCAGAAGCTCTAGAACACTATGAATTACATGACCAATGGGTCGGGGGTACAGCTCCATTAGTACGCCTTAAATTTACAGGTCAGTCAACAGATGAGCCTGTAGTGGCAGGTCTTATAAGACGCTTTGATTTGGACGTAAGCATCCTCTTTGGTGGTATTGATTATATTCAAAATATAAGTGTTGGTCGCCTTATCGTCATTTTAAATGGTGATCCTGAAAATGCACAAGCAGGCTTAGACTACATCAAAACATTACCAATTGAAAGCGAGGTGATCGGTTATGTCAGAGCAAATCATTAATCTACTCATAACTGGTACCCTTGATACATTGCAAATGACCATCATCTCTACAGTAATGGCCATGTTGTTTGGTATCCCTCTCGGTGTCGTTTTGGTGGTAACGTCTAAAGGTCATATCTTAGAGAATGTAGCTATTAATAAAGTGTTGGGCGCCATCGTAAATGCGACGCGTTCAGTACCTTTCATTATTTTGATGGTTGCTATTATTCCCTTTACACGTATGGTAGTAGGTACATCTATCGGTACTACTGCTGCTTGTGTGCCCTTGACAATTGCGGCCATTCCATTTTTAGCGCGCCTTGTAGAAACATCTATTAAAGATATCAACTTTGGTGTTATTGAGGCGGCTCAATCTATGGGTGCAAGCCCGCTCCAAATCATTTGGAAAGTATTATTACCAGAAGCATTGCCTACGATTATTGACAATGTAACGGTTCTTATCGTTAACCTTATCGGTTACTCTGCAATGGCTGGTGCTATTGGCGGCGGTGGTCTCGGTGACATTGCTATCCGATATGGTTATCAACGTTTCCAAGCAGATATTATGATTGCTACCATCATCATCTTGATTATTTTGGTACAAGTTGTACAAATGATTGGTGATGCTTGGTCTAAAGCGATGAATAAGAAGTAGGAGGATCCTATGAGCATCAATGAAAAATTGAGAAGTCCACAAAACGATGAGTTATTCACCGCTATTTTAACGCTTGAAAATACAGAGGAATGCTATGCATTTTTCGAAGATATTTGTACGATTAATGAATTAAAAGCTTTATCTCAACGCTTGCAAGTTGCTAAAATGTTGCGCGCAGGGGATAGCTATGAAAAAATCGTAGAAGAAACAGGTGCGAGTACGGCAACAATTAGCCGTGTAAAACGATGCTTAGTCTATGGTGCTGATGGTTATACCTTAGTGCTAGATCGTCTAGGTGCAAAATAATATAAACTAGCATGACAACGGTGGCCCTTTGGCGACCGTTGATGTGCTATCTGTAGGAGGTTTATATGGAGTGGCTCATTGAGGTAACAGGTTTACCATTTGAAATCCTTATACTCATTTTGCTCGCTGTAGCGGGGGCTTTCGCAGGGTTTGTTGACTCCATTGTGGGTGGCGGTGGACTCATTTCTGTACCAGCTATGTTATTAACAAATCTTCCGCCTAGTATGGCCTTGGGCAGTAATAAATTATCCAGTATTTTTGGTGCTGGTAGTGCGTCCATTACGTTTTTGCGAAATCACATGGTTGATTTTTCTTTAGTTCGTAAACTATTGCCCTTTACCTTTATTGGTTCTATGATTGGTACATTAGCGGTTGTATCGTTGCCGCCATTATATGTAAAGCCAATTATTATCATCTTGCTCGTTTGTGTAACCCTTTTTGTGGTATTCAAAAAGGATTGGGGCGAGGTGAACCGTACTTCTGCAGTAGTGGGCAAAGCTCTATATATTTGTATGGCCTTTGCTCTTGGTATAGGGGCCTATGATGGTTTCATTGGACCTGGTACAGGAACGTTTTTAATTATGGGCTTTATCTTTACGGGTTTTGATTTTTTACACGCATCAGCTAATGCAAAAGTATTAAACTTTACTAGTAATGTAGCGTCCTTATTGGTGTTCTTATATTTAGGGCACGTCAATATTAAATATGGTCTTGCCACAGGTGTGGGACAGATCATAGGTGCATATTTAGGCTCTCATTTAGCTATTGCTAAGGGCTCGTCTTTAGTGCGTGTAGTATTCTTGTCGGTAACGACAGTAATGTTGTTGAAATTAGTGTATGACTATGTTTCAACGTTATAGGAGGGCAAAGTATGCCTCATAAAAGTGATGTACAAGTGGCATTGATCAGTGGTGGTACATCGGGTATTGGCTTTGCTACGGCTAAACTTTTATTGAAAGAAGGTTGGTGCGTAGTCATCAATGGGCGAAATGAAAAAGCTGGTCAAAAAGCTAAGACTAAGTTGCGCCGCTATTCTTCAAAGGTACAGTACATTCAAGGTGATGTATCTAAACTTGAAGATTGTCAGCGTATTGTAAATGAAACAGTTGATTTATTTGGCGGTGTATCTGCTCTCGTAACGGCGGCTGGCTACTATGAAGAAGAGTTGTTAGCGGATGTAACAGAGGCCGCTTTTGATGAAATGTTTGGTACGAATGTAAAAGGTACAGTTTTCTTGTGCCAAGCGGCGCTTCCTTATTTGCGCTCTGCAAAGGGGAGTATCGTAACAGTAGCCAGTGATGCCGGTTTACAAGGAAATGTAGCCTGCTCTGTATACGGTGCATCTAAAGGTGCGGTAGTGAGCTTTACAAAATCTTTATCCCTTGAGATGGCACCCCATGGTGTTCGCGTTAACTGTGTATGTCCAGGTGATGTAGATACATCTTTAGTAGATAAGCAGATTGCTAATACTCATCAAGATAAGGCTACTGCAAAGGCGGAAATGGGACAACACTATCCATTAGGACGTATTGGTAAGCCTCATGAAATTGGAGAAGTCATTGTATTTTTATTGAGCAATAAAGCGTCCTTTGTAACGGGTGCAGCCTGGACTATCGATGGTGGCCTCACTAGTTGGTAAGATAGAAAATATTGGAAGTTATTTTATTTTTTAAATCTATAGAGAATTAGAAAAATTCATTTCCCTTCTATCAATAGAATGGTATAATAATACTAATAATATGACCTATAGTTGGTTCACAACAAAGGAGAATACTTATGGCAGAATATAATGGCGTAACACTTGAGCCACTTATGGATGGTTCTCAAGATCGTGACTATCAAGTTGAACAATTTATCTTCTGGGGTGCAGGTCGTGCGGCGGCTTTAGCCTTGTCCCCTAAATTCAGTAGTGTTGCTTTGTGCGCCAATGGTACGTACATGGTAACTCGTATTGCGCATCTTTATGATGTAGAATTACAATCTGGTGCTGCAGTAGGTTTAGTTGGTGGTCTTAGCACAGCTGTAGGTACAGCGGCTATTTCCCTTCTTATTCCTTTGAAAGCAGTTCGCGTTCCTGTCGCTATCGGCTTAACATATGCTATCGGTAAAATTGCTCATATTTGGATTCAAGATGGTATGCCTTCTGATATCGAACGCTACAAACCAATGGTTGCTGAATTCCTTGAAAGCGGTAAAGCGATTGCATCTGAAATCGTTCGTGATGCAGGTGCTAGCATTCCTTTCACACAAGGTCAACGCGACGTATGGGCAGGTATTGCTAACGAAACAGGTCTTGCTAAAGAAACGTTGAAACAAGTTTACGAAGAAAAAGTAACACCTGCTATCGATAAATGGAACAACGAAACAAAATATCAACTTCATGACAATGCAGCTGAAGTTGTAGCTAAAGTATCTGATGCAGCTAAAGAAAAAATTGATGTTGCTAAAGAAAATATTGACATAGCTAAAGAATTAGCTAAAGGTGGTGTAGAAGTGGCTAAAGCTTCTGCACAAGTGGCAGTAGAAACAGTAAAAACTAAGGCTTCCGATGCTGTGGAAACAGCAAAAGATGCGGCTGCGAACACTGTTAGCACAGCGAAAGACAAAATTGGTAGTTTGCGCAAATAAGCGCTGAAGGATTATTACGATGAATCCCATAAAAATTATTAAATACGGTAAGTATTTTAGCGAATCAAGATTTGTTGGTTTTCTGGGCCGATATGGTAAGAAACTTGCCTTTGTACAACAAGCGGTAACCTTGTTCCTTTGTATGCGTGATAAGGACACTCCAAAATATGTAAAAGCAGTCATTGCAGGTGCCTTAGGGTATCTCGTATTGCCTGTTGATGTTGTACCGGATACGATTGCCGTATTAGGTTGGTTAGATGATGTGGCGGTACTCGGAATAGCCTTTAAGATTGCGAATCGTTACATTAAAACGAGCCATCAAGAAGAGGCAAAAAAATTCTTCCCATTTGGTAGCAGTCGCTAACTTTTACCATTTAAGGCAGTTTGATCCACAGTGATTGAACTGCCTTTAATTATTTGACACCCTAAAGTAATAGATATACAATAAAAATTGTATACTATTTAAAAAGGACAGAATTTATGCATATTGCTTCAGTAAATGTACGATTTTACGAAACTGATATGATGGGGATTGCGCACCATAGTAATCACTTTAGATGGTTTGAAATGGCGCGTATTGAATTCCTTCGTCAAATCGGTGTAACCTTGTGGGATATGATGAATGAGGATATTGTGTTTCCTATTATGAACGTATCTTGCAATTATAAAGAACCAGCAAATTTTGATGATGAACTTCATATTGAAACGTACTTGGTTAAAATGACGCGTGCTCAAATGGTTTTCCGCTATCGTATGAAACGCGCTAGTGATGGTGCGCTTTTGGCGACGGGAGAAACTAAGAACGCTTTTATGTCGAAATCAACAGGAAAAATTGTGCGATTAGACGATACTTTTTATCAGCCTATGTTAGCTGCTGTTGAGGAGATGCCTAATGAATAATGTACAACAATTGCCTATCGGTGTATTTGACTCCGGTGTAGGCGGACTATCAGTATTAAAGGTATTACAAGAACAATTTCCAAATGAAGATTTTATCTATATCGGTGATAATGCCAACAATCCTGTAGGCAATCGCAGTGATGATGAAATCACGTATTTAGCATGCCGTATTGCGGAGGCGCTTGAGAAGCAGCCTGTTAAATTGATGGTTATTGCCTGCAATACTTTCACCGTTGTCGCCCTTGATGAGGTACGTGAACGCGTATCCGTACCTGTTATTGGCGTGTCACAAGGCGTAAAAACGGCTATTAGTGAAAGTAAAAGTAATACTATAGGTATTATGGCAACAGTGGCTACCGTAAATAGCCATATTCATAAACATGTTGCGCTTGAGATTGATCCTGATGTGCTCGTATGGGAGCAACCATGCCCTGAATTGGCAGGACTCATTGAGCAAGGTCATTTAGATGACTTTTTCGTTCGTGATGTGTGTGAAGCGTATTTAGAGCCTTTGCTATCTCGTGAAATTGACGTAGTTGTTTTGGGCTGTACTCATTTCCCATTTGTTAAGCCTTTATTAGAGGAATTAACTGCTGGTCGCATCCAGTTTGTAGATCCTGCTTATGAAACGAGCGACCTTGTTCGTCGAAGATTAGAGCAAAAGAATCTTTTTAATCCCCAAGAAACACTTGGTACGGTGACATTGTACTTTACAAAAGATATTGAGCTTGGCAACACATTAAGTGCGTCGTTCCTCGATACAAATCGTCGTACCATTAAACATATTACACTATAAAGGAGCTGCCCTATGTGGTTTTATAACATCCTAACTGTAGTAGTATCCATCATTGTGGCTATTGCAGTACTGTATTTATTATTCCGTTTGTTCGCATTGAAACAAGGTGATGAAAAGGTTATTTTGTTGCCAAAACGAGCAACTAATTTCCAAGTATCCGATCGAAACTTTGAATCTATTACATTGTTCTGTGACGTTCCTTTCGTAAATAAAGGTCGTCAAAATGGTACGATTATGGACTTATTCCCACGTCCATTATTACCTGAGGAACAATTTGATTCTGTGAAAGTAGACGCATGGGCTATGGATATCAACCGCCCACGTCACGATGGCTATTTTGAAGCTGTTATCATCAAACCACGTAAAGGTGGCACTATCCGTGTATATGTTACGTTAACAGGTAAAAGTGGCAATATTCGAGAAGATATTAAGGGCTTCCCTTATATGAATATCGACATTTACTACCAAGTGGTTGGTCGTGAAGATTACCACATTGATAAACAACGTATTCGTTTGACCCCAGAAGAAGTAGAGGCCGCATTAGGCCAATAAGGAGGCATTTCAATGGCAGAATTAGAGTTAGTATGTGTACCAACACGTATTCTTACAGATAATGATGACATCGTAGATGCTATCGTTGAATATGGTGGTCATAATATTGGACCGGAAGATATTGTATGTGTAGCTGAATCTGTAGTGGCTATTACACAAGGCAATTTCACTCGTCCAGAAGAACTAGACGTATGCTGGCAAGCTCGTTTGATTAATCGTTTTATCCATCCAGATGGCTCTATGGCATCCATTTACGGTATGCAAGCGGCTATGGATGTAGATGGTAAATGGAAGGTGTTAGGTGCATTTATTTTAGGTGCCATCGCTAAGATTTTCCGCAAACCAGGCGTGTTCTACGCTATTGCTCGTGCAGCATCTTTGGCTGACGATGTAACAGGCACTATGCCTCCATTCGATAAACATATCGTACATGGTCCTAAAAACCCTGATAAAGTAGCTGAGAAAATCGTATCTCGCACAGGTTGCTATGGCGCTGTAGTAGCTGACGTTAATGATTTAAAACGATCCGCTATCTTAGGTACAAGCCGTGGCATTGATGCTAAGAAAATTGCACAATTGTTGATCGACAATCCATTTGGTAATGATAGCCAAATGACTCCAATTGTTATCATCAAAAATTACGCATCTGTATCTGGTAAATAACAGAAGGCTGTACTCATCACATAGAGATGGGTACAGCCTTTTTATATTGTAATTAGGAGGTTTTATGTTATTAGGTTTAGACGTAGGTGGTACTTTTACCGATGCCGTTATTATCGATGGTCATCGCGTAGTATCATCTGCCAAAAGACGGACTACAAAAGACAATCTAATGCAGGGCATAGGTGAGGCCTTAGATGCAGTCCTAGCTAGTTGTGATACATCAAATATTGAACAGGTAACCTTATCTACTACAGTTGTGACAAATACCATCGTAGAAGAGAAGGAACAAGTCGTAGACCTCTATGTAGTGACTGGGCCTGGTCGTAATGTTGATGATATATTCCCTGTGAGCCCTATATATCTTCAAGGCTACACAGATCATAGAGGTATTGTCGTAGAACGTACATCTACTGATGGGGTGCGTGATATAGCACATATGGTACAAGAGCGAAGTGGTACTGATTTGGCCGCTGTATCTGCAAAATTTGGTGTCCGTAATCCTCAAGAGGAATTATCTATAACAGAAGCATTGCAAGAAACGTATAATACTATATCTAAGGGTAGTCTATTAAGCGGCTCCTTGAACTTTCCGCGCCGTACTATTAGTGCTTACTTTAATAGCGCTGTAACGCCAGTATTTACAGTGTTTAAGAAAAGTGTGGAAGATGCGCTGAGCGCACGAAATATTAAGGCCCCGCTTCATATATTAAAGGCCGATGGAGGCTCTCTTCCTATGGAGCATATGGTAAGTCGACCTGTAGAGACTGCTTTTACGGGCCCTGCTGCAACTGTGCTTGGTTTATCTGCTCTTGGTGCTATAGGTAATGCCCATACAGTAGCGCTAGATATAGGAGGCACTACCACAGATATTTCCCTTTGGAAACAGGGGAAACCATTGATGACGAAGAATGGCGTATCTATTCGTGAATATCCAAGTGCAGTGCGATCCTTTGCAGTTACCTCCGTCGGTATCGGTGGTGAGTCCGTAGTCCGCATCGTAGATGGTGAAATCATGGTAGGGCCTGAACGAGTTGGTCCATCAGCAGCTTTAGGAGGTAATGAACCTACCTTGGGGGATGCTCTCATCGTATTAGGACACGCAAGTTATGGCGATGTTGAACTTGCTACACAATCCTTACAACAGTTAGCCGATATGTTACAGGCTGATGGGAAACACGGCGAACAGGAAAATACATTCGGAAACTATGGTGGAAATACATTCGGGGACGATAGTGAAAATACATTCGAGGGCTATAATTCTGAAAAGCAATGTACTCATAATATGTCAGCTCTAGATGTAGCACAGCGTATTGTTGAAAAGGCATTAGAAACAATTCAATATGGCATCGATGAGGTGGTACAGACAGAAAATAAACGACCTGTGTATGTAGTAGCAGATATTGTAAATCCCGATGTCTTTGCGGCTGCTCAAATCGTTGTGGTAGGCGGCACAGCCCCTAGCTTAGGGCCAAGTATAGGCGAGTTTTTAAACTTACCTGTTACCATTCCAGAAAATGCAGCTGTAGCAAATGCTATAGGTGCAGCATTAGCCCTATCTACTATTGAGCTTACCGTTCACGTCGATACGAAACGTCGCTTACTTGTCATTCCTGAGTTAGGTATTAAGCAGCAAACCTGTACCTTAAAATGTGCTGAACAAGTAGTAGAGCGCGCAAAAGAGGTTTTAACTGAAGAGGCATTGCGCTTAGGACTAGACAAAACGCAAGAGGTGGAGGTTATTAGCATTGAAGACTTCCCTGTTGTAGAAGGTTGGCAATCGATGGAACGTCTAATTACGGTGAAAGTACAACTAGAAGCGGGGGTGAAACACTATGTGGAATAAGGGACTGTCCTATCGTGAGCGACATGGACTCAGAAATGTGGGTATAAATAAGATTACCCATACAAAGACAGGCGACACGTTAAATCCGGACAAAAATGTATCAAAACATAGTTTAGGTCTTGTCTTTTTCCCTGCTTTTGACTGGAAGATTTCAGAAACCCATCCTGAGCGACAGGAGCGTTTGCTCTATACGCGAGATCAAATCGTAGAAGAAGGCTTATTAGATATACCAAATATTGTGGAATATAATCCTATTGTAGCTGATTGGGATACAATAGAGCGTGTCCATGTAGGGGCTCCTGATTTAGAGTCTTGGGTAACGGAAGCACATCGTGTTTCTGCAGGTGGCGCTATTGCGGCTGCTGATGCGGTTATGCGCGGAAAGGTAGACCGTGCCTTTGCCCTCGTTAGACCACCAGGACATCATGCGATGGCTATGGTTCATGGTATTCGCGGTTTCTGTACCATAAATATTGAAGCTGTTATGATTCAACATATGCGCCAAAAATATGGTATAAAACGGGTTGCTGTGGTAGATACAGATGTCCACCATGGGGATGGCTCTCAAGATGTGTTCTACCATGATCCTGATACTCTATATATTAGTTTCCATCAAGATGGGCGCACGCTATATCCAGGCACTGGCTTTATGGATGAGTTTGGTGGCCCCCAAGCTATTGGTGGCAATATAGATATTCCATTGCCACCGGGCACTGGTGACGAAGGGTTGATGAAGGTTATGCGTGAGTTGGTGCTGCCTATCTTAGAAGAGTTTGATCCAGACATTGTTATCAATTCAGCAGGACAAGATAATCACTTTAGTGATCCTTTGGCGAATATGCAAGTTACCGCAAAAGGTTATGCAGAGCTTGTAGATTTATTGCAAGCAGATATAGCTGTCTTAGAAGGGGGTTACTCCGTGCAGGAAGCGTTGCCTTATGTAAATACAGGTATCATTTTATCTATGGCAGGCCTTGATTACAGTAAGGTTGTAGAACCTGCCTTTGATCCTGTTAAATACAAGCAAAGTCAAAATGTAACTGCTTATATAGATGACCTCATTGCTAAATGGAAGGTACAATGGGCAAATCGTCATAAAATGGCTGAAGAGGAACGCATGGGTGTAGGCGATATATGGTCGAACCGGTACAATGTGTACTATGATGAAACGGGTGTACAAGAGGAGCGCCTTGAAAAGGTGCGCATGTACAAAGATAAGGTGGGCTGGAATAGCGTGCTTTCACGGGGACAATATGGACCTTATGGACCGCAAAGTGTATATGCTATGTTCATTCCTTGGCAAGCAGACGACTTGACTCGGCAAGATGCGATTGCAGAGGCTAAACGAGCTAAAGCAGAGGGCGGGGCTAGTCGTTATGTTGTAGTAGATCCTCTCGGTGAGGGTCAATACGAAGTATAGTCTTCTCGGTGATGATTAATATGGACTATAGTACTAGGAGTAATCGCTTTAATACATTAGAGACATTATAGTACTATCGTATTACATTACAATATGCTTTATAGTGCTAAAAAATAGCTAAATTGTGATATAATAGAAGAAATAACGCCCCTTTGTGTAAGGGGCGTTCTAATGTTTAGTTTTAGAATGGTGAGGTTCCTATGCGCAGCGATAATAGAACAGCAGGTCAATTGAGACCTATTAAAATAACACGGAATTTTACAGAGTATGCAGAAGGTTCTGTACTCATTGAGTGCGGTAAAACTAAAGTTATCTGTACGGCTACTGTTGAGGATTCTGTGCCGCGCTGGCTCAAAGGTTCTGGCCAAGGCTGGGTAACTGCGGAATACTCCTTGTTGCCACGCTCTACGCAAACTCGTGTAAGCCGTGAAGCTGCAAAGGGGAAACAAACGGGCCGCACTGTAGAAATTCAACGCCTTATTGGTCGTGCATTACGGGCAGTAGTAGACCTTGAAGCGTTAGGTGAACGTTCTATTACGATCGACTGCGATGTAATTCAAGCCGATGGCGGTACGCGTACAGCATCTATTACAGGTGCTTTTGTAGCCCTCGTTGATGCGGTGGACTTCACCTTTGGTGGAGCCGGTAAATTCCCAATTACCGACTTCTGCGCAGCTATTTCCGTAGGTATTGGTCCAGATGGTCCTATTACGGATCTTTGCTACGAAGAAGATAGTGCTGCCATCGTAGATATGAATGTAGTTCGTACAGGTTCTGGCAATATGGTTGAAGTACAAGGTACAGGTGAACATGGTACCTTTAACCGTGATGAGCTTAATGTATTACTTGATTTGGCTGAAACTGCTACAGATGAGATCATGGCTAAACAACGTGAAGTACTTGGCGCGATAGCAGATAAAGTAGGTAAAGTATATCCTACAGCTCCGGAGGTGTAAGATGGAACAAATCGTATTAGCTACAGGCAATAAAGGGAAAATTCGTGAATTTTCCGAGGCTTTTTCCCATTTATCTATCGACTGTGTACCGGTAAAAGATGTCATTACCATTGAGGAACCTGAGGAAACGGGGACAACCTTTATGGAGAATGCCCTTTTAAAGGCTCGCTACTACGCGAAGGCTACAAATCGTCCATGCCTTGCGGACGACTCTGGCATCACTGTAGATGCTCTTGATGGTGCTCCAGGTGTATATTCTGCTCGTTATGCAGGTCATCATGGTGATGATAACGCTAACAACGAAAAGCTAATTAGCGAGTTACAAGGAAAGGCTGATCGCACAGCTCATTATGTATGCGCCTTAGCACTTGTATATCCTGATGGCCGTGAAGTGACAGCTGAAGGCTATTGTGATGGACTTGTTCAAGACGAGCCGAAAGGTGATAATGGCTTTGGCTATGATCCGTATTTCTATGTGCCTGAGTTCAAGAAAACAATGGCAGAGCTTAGTATCGAAGAGAAGGAAACGATTAGTCACCGAGGTCGAGCTTTACGGGAATTAATTAGTAAACTTTAATATTTTTGAACTATATGATATAGTTCATATAAATATGTAATATAATAGCATTAGAGAATTTATGAAATGAAACGAATTGGTATTTTGAGTGATACCCATGGGTATCTAGAGGATATTGACCTCGTCTTGGCGGCTATGGCCAATCAAGATATCGACATGTGGCTTCATGCTGGTGACTTGGGCGATGATGCGCGCTATATGCAGGAGCATACGAATGTGCCTGTTTATGCAGTGCGCGGCAACAACGACCGTGTACAACCACTTGAGCCGCGCGAACAGTTGATTCCCCTAGAGGATACATATATTTACATGACTCATGGAGATAAGGTATCATATTATAATCGAATACAAGAATTGACTCATTTAGGAACCTCTATGGGGGCGCGTCTCATCGTGGCCGGTCATAGCCATCATCATGGTGAGGTTCGTTCTGGTGATGCGGTGTTTGTCAATCCTGGCAGTATTTCCTTGCCTCGAGACCGTTCTGGTGGCACCTTTGCCATCGTTACTTACGATAATGGGCAGTTTGATGTAGAGTTTGTGTATAAACAAGATCTTGTTTAGTTATATTGTGAAAGCTTCGTTCTGAAACTTTCAAAAGAAATAGTAAGTCTATGCATGGAAAGGGTTATGACATATCATGGATACACCAGTTAAAGTAAAGCCTAAAATGAAATTATACGGTTTTAATAATCTCACAAAGACATTGAGTTTTAATATTTATGATATTTGTTATACTCGCACGGAAGAAGAGAAAAAACAATACATTCAGTACATTGATGAAGTATACAATGCAGAGCGTTTAACAGCTATTTTGACGGAAGTAAGCCATATTATCGGTGCTAACATCCTTAACGTAGCGAAACAAGACTATGACCCTCAAGGTGCGTCTGTTACGATTTTGATTTCTGAAGAGGAAATTGAAAAGGAAGATGTAGTCATGCATCTTGATAAATCTCACCTTACTGTTCATACTTACCCTGAAAGTCATCCGCATAAAGGGATTAGTACGTTCCGTGCCGATATTGAAGTGTCTACATGCGGTCAAATTTCTCCTCTTAAAGCGCTTAATTATTTGATTCAAAGCTTTGACTCCGATATCCTCACATTGGACTACCATGTACGCGGCTTTACACGTGATGTATCTGGTAAGAAAATCTATATCGACCATCGCATCAATTCTATCCAAAACTACATCAATGCGAAAACTCGCAATATGTACAACATGATTGATGTAAACGTATACCAAGAAAATATTTTCCATACAAAGATGATGTTAAAAGAGTTCGATTTGGATAACTATCTCTTTGGTATTACTGAAGCTGAGTTGAGCGATCGTGAAATTAAGCAAATTAAACAGCAATTAAAACAAGAAATGATGGAAATATTCTATGGTCGTAATTTACCATCTGTGAAAGCTTAATCATAAATTTGAAATATTTTTCAAAATCTATATATAGCAAAATACGAATATAATACGTAAGTAGATAAGTCTTAGTTGGCTTATCTACTTTTTGTTTACTTATCATAATTTTCGTTAACAGAGATTAATACCATTTAAATCTAAAAAAATCGATAACCATATCAAAAAAACTTGTGTTGTTATTTATCATTTTGTATAATACAATTAGTTTATGGTATTAATTACCGACTCTAAAGAGTCCGAGTGTTTCCACAAAGGAGTATTATTATGGACGTACGTGAATTAGCAGTACAGAAAAAACGTGAATTAAAAGGTTTCCTTACTGTAGGGACTAAATATGAATTGAAAGACGCTCATGACTTGTCTGTAGCTTACACTCCAGGTGTAGCTGAGCCATGCTTGCGTATTAAAGATAACGAAGCTGAATCCTTCGAATTAACTTGCCGTTCCAACATGGTTGCCGTTGTATCCGACGGTACTCGTGTACTTGGCCTTGGCGATATCGGCGCTGCAGCAGCATTGCCTGTAATGGAAGGTAAATCCTTATTGTTCAAAACATTCGGCGATGTAGACTGCATCCCATTGGTTGTAGACACTAAAGATGCTGATACTTTGATCAACACTGTAAAATTATTGCAAAAAAACTTTGCTGGTATTAACTTGGAAGACATTTCTTCTCCTAAATGCTACGATATCGAAAATCGCTTGAAAGAAGAATTGGAAATCCCTGTATTCCATGATGACCAACACGGTACTGCAATCGCATGTTTAGCTGGTGTAAAAGGCGCTCTTCGTTTAGTTAAAAAAGATTTAGCGACTGCTAAAATTATCGTAAACGGTGCAGGTGCAGCTGGTGCGAACATTGCTCGCTTGTTATACCTTGCAGGCGCTCGTGATATTACATTGTTAGTATCCTCTGGCGTATTGCACAAAGATTACAAACGTCTTGACTCCTTGCAATCTGAATTGATCGACTTGCTTAAACTTGAAGAAAAACATGGCGATTTGGCTGAAAATGCTAAAGGCGCTGACATTCTTCTTGGTGTATCTGCAGCAGGCGTATTCACAAAAGATATTTTGGAAAACTTGGCTGACGATGCAATCGTATTTGCAATGGCTAACCCTAACCCAGAAGCTACATATGCAGATATGAAAGCTGCTGGTATCCGCGTTGCTGGTACAGGTCGTTCCGACGCTCCTAACCAAATCAATAACGTAGCGGTATTCCCTGGCGTATTCCGCGGTGCCATCGACGTACGTGCTTCCCAAATCACTGACGAAATGAAATTAGCTGCTGCTGATGCTTTGGCTAACTTGATTCCAGACAGCGAATTGAACGAAGAAAACGTAATGCCATCCGTATTCGATCCTCGTGTAGCTCCAGCTGTTGCTAAAGCAGTTGCTGAAGTTGCTGTAAAACAAGGTATCGCTAGAAACCCTGGCGTAGTAGAAGACGGTAGCTACGAAGGTTAATCTGTTTGCTGTAAAAGCATTAGCATAACCATAAAATAACTATAGAATAATATGACATGCACCTCGAAAGGGGTGCATGTTTTGTATATAGATGAATAAAATTTAAAAATTTAATGAAGTTATAAAAAAGTACTTGTCACTATATTGTATCGATGATATAATTATTTTCGTTGCAGAGCGATACTCGAAAGAGTAGAAAAACTCAGCAAGAGTAGTGGTTGACATCAACTACCGGGTTTGCTATAATTAGCAAGTAATTAATGACGGGGCATAGCGCAGTTTGGTAGCGCACCTGGCTTGGGACCAGGGGGTCGCAGGTTCGAATCCTGCTGCTCCGACCATTTTTTTATTTGCGGGTGTAGCTCAATGGTAGAGCCCCAGCCTTCCAAGCTGGTCGCGAGGGTTCGATTCCCTTCACCCGCTCCATTTTTTTTTGCCTTTTTTAGGGTAAAAGGTAGAGTTGACGATATATACTACATAATTTATACTATAATAGATAATTACATAGATAGGTAATCCACATGGTTCAGTAGCTCAGTTGGATAGAGCAACGGCCTTCTAAGCCGTGGGTCGGGGGTTCGAATCCCTCCTGGATCACCAAAGAAAAAAGCGGATAGTTCGTAATTGGCTATCCGCTTTTTATTTCTAACAAATAACGCAAAAGTTTAAATTTCATAACCTTCCATAAACCCAGTATTTATCTATATTTTTGCCTTTAAAATATATTGATCAAATAAAAAGTCAAAAAATAATCAAAATTTTTCTTTTTGACTTATTGACTTTTTGACTTATTAGGATTATTATAATGACATAAGGTTAAGAAAACCTAGTAATTATAATATTAGTCAAATAGTTAAATGTAGTGATACATAAGTGAGGTAATATATATGAACAACAATTTCAATAACTTTGGTAATGAATTTGCTAGCATGAATGATTTGTTTAATCAATTGATGGGGAATATGGGTGGTTATTCTACAGAGAACCGTAGATATCAAATTAATGGTCGTGAAGTAACTCCTGAGGAGTTTGCTTATTATCGTCAAACTGGTCGCTTGCCATCTAACGAAGAAATGCAAGCTGCTCAAGCTGCAAAACAAGGTAAAATTAAACAAGATGGTATCCTTGCTCGTTTAGGTACTAACTTGACTGACCAAG
>ERZ772910.520-NODE-520-length-22112-cov-3.349594_pt1 | contig 22112 bp, 23 predicted proteins | sample MGYA00511357_ERZ772910 | MGnify/ENA primary metagenome ERZ772910 (study PRJEB29015, sample SAMEA2738096) | human oral metagenome | biome: human oral; feature: human-associated habitat; material: saliva | place: China | collected 2193 ... | reverse complement strand
TGTTGGCATCTTGTCTTTCGCTCGTTTGCGCCGTAGCCCGCTACGCCTTTGAACTAACGACAAACAATCTGCTCAACAATCCAATAAAATCTGTTCAGGATCTAATGACCGATTTGGGTAGGTAAAAATGAAACGGAGCTTTCTCTCAAGTGGGAAAGCCCTACAATAATACTGGGTCGAAATCGCCCGAAAGTGAGAAAAATCGCGTTAAAAGAATTGAAATGGCGTGTTTTTCTTAGGAATTATGATTGTATTGTACTGTTTTGATAGGTAGAGATTCCAATTTGTGAGTTTAATTAACAGGGTTCTCTGTCGACGATGTGGAGGTAGTAAAATAGAAGGTGGAGTGGCAACAAGGCAAAGGAGGAGGGTGAATGCTCACGCGCGCGTGACGCGCGCGCCTTCCCTGGGAATTTCGCTTTTTTGCTTTCACAACCTTCACCGAAAGATGATTTTTCCAAGGGAAAGTCGTCCTCGAGAGTTGTCCAGTGATGAGGACTTTTTTTCTCGAAAAAATGAAAGTTTATTCCCTTTCTTCACAAGTAAAGCTAAACATTGTTCCTAATACCATTGTAATAGATTGTGAGATAGCTTGTTATGAGGAGATTTGTGAAGGTTGTGAAAGCAAAAAGAGCGAAATTGCTGTATGCGCGCGTACATGCGCGCGCACGAAGAGGATTCTCCCATCGCGAGAAAAGGGAAGAGAAAATCTGGATGAGGGAGTAGGACAAAAGCGTGAGGGCAGTGGGAGATAAAATCGTGCGAGTGATCTCAAAAAACGTGGGAGATTTTCCAAAAAACGTGGGAGAAAATTTAGAAAAACTCCGACGTTTTCTCAGAAACCTCCGTAGTTTGGTTGTAATGCTTGCAGGCTGTGTGTGATGGGGCGGACAACGCATCGAAACAGAGCCTTCTTGTCCCATGGGACCACGTTATTTTTGGGAACTAGATTTTCGTTTTCGTTCGCGCCACCAGTCGCGGATTCGATGCGCCCCTTCTTTGCCGAGAATGAGCAAAGCCGTATATTGTAGCGTCTTGGCAAGTCCGAAGAAGATGAACCAAAGCACCCCTTTGGTCGTGAGAGAAAGGGGGAACAGCAAGGGGACGAAAGCCAAAAGATAGCTCACAGCACAGCCTGCAAGTACCCAAAGTCCGGTGCGAAAAGAGAGTTGTGCCAGACGACTTTTGAGCAACTGAAGGAATTGTCGAAACTTCGAGGGGTTCGGCATAGAAATTGCAGAGAAAATAGTATAATAAGTCATGAGATTTCACACGCGATGCGGGATGACTTCTCTTGCTGCAAAATTACACCTTTTCGGATGAACCACCAAATGGGGTGAGTCGCCGTTTTAAGTTTCCCACTTCGTCCATGCCACAACATCACACCTCTTCGGGCGCGCTCGAGCGCACCCGCCTGCGCCCTCCACACTCCTATCTCGTCATCATGCACAATGACGACGAAACCACCATGGACTTTGTGGTGGATGTGCTTATGCAGATATTTCGTTTGAACTATCAGCAGAGCATGAAGGTGATGCTCAAAGTGCACAAGGAAGGCCAGTGCACCGTGGCAAAATACCGCTCGCTCGATATGGCACAGACCAAGGTGCGCCGTGCGGTGCAAGCTGCCGAAGAAGCTGGTTTTCCCTTAAAGTTCAGCATCGAACCCGTGGTGGAGGAGTAAGTTTTTGCCACAATATTCAATAGCCGAACCCCTTATCCCTCTCGATATTTCCCACACAACTTATGCCTAGAAAGAAAAAAATAGTTCTTCCCCTCGAAACGGTGATAGCCTCCGCACACAATCTTGCGATGGAGCAGCACTTTGACCTCATCACACCAGAAATTTTCGTGTTTTGCCTCTTGGACAACTGGTGTCAACTGGATCAAGAGTTCTACTACGAAGATGTGATGAGCCTACTGCAATTTTACATCTCCGAAACCATGGAGCGATTGCCCGAACCTACGACCGAAGAGACCATAGAACTTTCCTATCAACTGGGAGAGTGCTTGATTCGTGCGCAAGAGTCGCAAGAAAAAATGGGCGCAAAAGAGTTGACCGTGACGCATGTGCTGTGCGAAATCTTGTGCACGGATGAGTGTTGGGCAAACTTTCTCTTGCGAGAGCATCTCGAAGATTTGCATGATTTCTTAGCTAATCTCAATGCCCTTTGTGGAAACTATGCCTATAATGATGAAGAAATAGACCGCTATCAGCAGTTTGTGGAAGCAAGAGAAGAAATGCTTGGTTTCGCTGAAGAGTTGGGGAAACATTTCAGTGAGTTGGCTGGAAATGCTGGTGAGGAGGGTGGAGCATCGGCTGAGGGTGCCAAGAAAAAAACGGAGGATTGGCGACAGTGGGTGACGTGTGTGAATGATCATCTGGAAGGACGCAATCCCCTCATCGGCCGCGAGGACGAATTGGAACGCACGATTCGTGTGCTCTGCCGTCGCGATAAGAATAATCCTCTCCACGTGGGCGACCCTGGAGTGGGTAAGACTGCGCTCATCTATGGACTGGCAGAACGAATCAAAGCGGGTGAAGTGCCCGAACGCTTGAAAGATGCTCAGATATTCTCCCTCGATGTGAGTACGCTCTTGGCAGGTACGCAGTATCGCGGTGATTTTGAGAAACGCTGGAAGTTGATCATGGAAGGCTTGCTCACCGTTCCCAACGCGATTGTGTATATCGACGAGATTCATAACATCGTTGGCGCTGGACGCACAAGCGATGGGGCAATGGACGCGGCAAATATGCTCAAACCTTTCTTGGAAGAAGGGCGCATCCGCTTTGTGGGAGCTACCACGCACGAAGAGTTTAACCGCCACATTGCAGGACATGGGGCTTTGGTGCGCCGTTTCCAGACCATTGAAGTGCCCGAACCCTCGATAGAAGAGGCGGTGCGCATCCTCGAAGGTTTGCAGTCGCGCTACGAATCTTTCCACAACGTCACGTTTGCGCCCGATGCCGTGCGCCATGCGGTGCATCGTGCCGCTCGATTTATCAACGATCGTCGACTTCCCGACAAAGCGATTGACCTCATCGACGAGGCTGCGGCTTATCGTGAGGTGCGCCCTGCTGAGAATCAGGTGGTGAGCAAGGCACTCATCGACCAAGTGCTGGCTGGCATCTGCAAAGTGGAGAGCTTGCGCGATGTGGAAACGAGCGAAGTGGCAGATTTGCAGTCGCTCGAACCTGCGATGAAACGACAGATTTTCGGTCAAGATGAGGCGATAGCTGCGGTGACGGAAGCGGTGCTTTTGTCGCGCGCTGGACTCACTGACGAACGTAAACCCGTGGCTTCGCTCTTGTTTGTCGGACCCACTGGTGTGGGCAAGACGGAAGTGGCAAAGGTGCTGGCAGAAGAAATGGGTGTGGAACTGTTGCGCTTCGACATGAGCGAATATGCAGAGAAACACACGGTGGCACGTCTCATCGGTGCTCCTGCTGGATATGTGGGTTATGAAGATGGTGGACTGCTGACAGATGCGGTGCGCCGTACGCCACACTGTGTGCTGCTCTTGGACGAAATCGAGAAGGCGCACCCAGACATTTTCAATCTCCTCTTACAGGTGATGGACAATGCTTCGCTCACCGACACTCGCGGCCGTCAGGCGGATTTCCGTCATGCGGTGGTGGTGATGACTTCCAACGCTGGAGCGCAGCACGCTCACCAAGCAGCCGTGGGATTTGGCGGTGGTGTTTCGGCTGGGCAGGCGATGCTTGCACAGGTGAAGCGCACCTTTAAGCCTGAATTCCTCAATCGTCTTTCGGCTACGGTGGTGTTTAACGCGATGAACACGGAGATGGCGCACTTGATTCTCCGCAAGAAGGTGGATGCACTGCGTGGAAAACTCTTGGCGCGCCGTGTGGAATTGGTGCTTTCGCCAGAAGCTGAAACTCATCTGCTCAATCTCGGTTATACACCTGAATATGGTGCACGCGAAATCGAACGTATCGTGGCGCGTGAACTCAAACCGCTGCTCACTCGCTCGTTGCTCTTTGGCGATTTGAAGCATGGTGGGGAAGCTAAGGTGGATGTGGTAGCCAAGAAATTGGTGCTTTCCACTACGCCTTTGGCACTTCCGGCAGAACCAGCGGAGAGTGCTCCAGAAAAGGCGGCTCTGTCTGCTTCGAAAGAGGAGAAAACTCCTGCGAAGAAGACAACTCGCGCCACTACGAAAGAGACAACAAAGAAAACGATAAAGAAGTCTGACGAATAATTCACACACTCATGATATACTATCTAGACAAGAATCACGTGGAATTTCCCGATCCACATGATGCCGACGATGATGGACTCTTGGCAATCGGTGGTGATATTACCCCTGAATGGTTGATGACGGGCTATGGTTTGGGTATTTTTCAATGGTATGCTTATGAAGATAAGGAAGAACCTTATTGGTGGTGTCCGCCCGAACGCTTTGTGATTTTCCCCGATGAACTGCACATTTCGCACTCCATGCGCCAGTTGTTGAGAAGTGGCAAGTATCGCGTCACTTTTGATCAAGACTTTGAACGTGTGATGCGCGGATGTGGTGAAGTCAATGGGCGCAACCGCGAGAATGGTCGATGGTTGGGCGAACATCTCATCGGAGTGTATGTGGATTTGCACCGCCAAGGGATAGCTCATAGTGTTGAAGTGTGGAAGGGCGATGACTTCGTGGGCGGCTTGTATGGCGTGGAGATTGGTCGCACTTTCTGCGGAGAGAGTATGTGTTCGTTCGCTCCAAATGCTTCAAAAGTGGCTTTGTCTGCTCTGGCAGATCGCCTGAAAGAACGTGATAATTGGTTGATAGATTGTCAACTCCACACCGATCACCTCCAGTCGATGGGCGGAAAATTCTTGCCTTACGATGAGTTTATGACTTACGTGAAGGGATAAAAAGGCTATCGCCTGCAACGTCTCAGGATTTGCTGAGGTGTTGCAGGCGATATTGTCTAGGAGTCATGTTGAAACTCCGATGGAAAGCGTTGTAAAAGGATTGTCGTGAGGAAAAACCACAGTGGAGTCCGATTTCTTCGACAGTGTAATCGGAGAATTTGGGGTCCACCAACCGTTGTGCTACTTCATTACTGCGGATATTTCCAATGAGCTGGTGGAAGTTGATGCCCGCTTGGGTGGCAATCGCAGCACTGATGGCACGGTGGTCGCAACCAATCTCTTTGGCAATGTCGCGCGCCGAAACTTTAGGGTTGCGCGACATGCGTTTGAGTTGGAGCAATCGCAAGACCTCAATGTAGATTTGTGCCATGCGTTGCGCATTGAAGTTATAGGTGTAGGGTTTGGACATCCTTAAACTATGACATTGTGGTTAGACGTTGAGGAGTTGTTGCTAGCTGTTGAGCATCGTGAGTAGCCTCGACTTCGCAAGATTTGCGGAGTGTTTTGTCGTTTCGTAGTGTAAGCCACGCGGTTCTTGCAATAGGATTTCAGAAAAATGGCAGAGTAACGCAGAACTACTGGTAGCAGATGAGAGAAAACACTAAATGGCTATCTCTCCCGAACCGATGCAGATGCGACCATCGCGAGAATAGACTACTCCGAACTGTCCAGGGGCAATGCCTTGGATGGGGTCGTCACCATCGATGTGGAAACCGCCTTCTTCGGTGCGTGTCAAGATGCCTGTGCGCCAGCGGTCGGTGTGACGCACTTTGAAAGTCACGTCTATGCTGCCTGAAGATGGCCAAGGATCGCCCGTGAGGAAGTGAAATCCAGCGATGTTGAAAGAGCGACCATATTGGAGCAAGTTGTCGTAGCCGTGAGAAACATAGAGAATGTTTTGCTCTAAATCCTTTTTCACCACGAACCAAGGTCCACCCCCGAGCCCTAAACCTTTGCGTTGACCAATGGTATGAAACCAATATCCGCGGTGTTCTCCCACCTTTTTGCCCGTTTCTAGTTCGATGACATCGCCCACTCGTTCTCCGAGGAAGCGGCGCACGAAATCGTTGTAGTTGATTTTTCCCAAAAAGCAGATGCCTTGTGAGTCTTTGCGACGCGCAGGAGCGAGTTTGTTGTCGAGGGCAATCTGGCGCACTTGTTCTTTGCGGAGATGTCCGAGGGGCAGCATGATTTTTCCCACTTGGTGCGCATCGAGTTGAGCCAAAAAGTCGGTCTGATCTTTGATGGGGTCGGGAGCTGTGCCCAACCATGAGGCACTGCTCGACAAATCAATGCTTTCTCCCGAACGAGGGTCTGCGAATACTTCATCGTCGCGCACCACACGAGCATAGTGTCCAGTGCAGATGCGGTCGTAGCCATGTCCGATTTTCTCCTCAAAAGCTCCAAATTTGATGAGGCGATTGCACATCACATCGGGGTTGGGCGTGAGTCCTTGTTTCACGTGCTCCATGGTGTAAGATACCACACGCTCCCAGTATTCCTTTTGTAAATCAATCACTTCAAGGGGAAGACCATAGCGGCGTGCGATGGCTTGGCAGAGTTCGATGTCCTCCTCTGCGGTGCAGGTGAGGTCTTCGTCATCGTCCATGCCGATTTTGATGTAAAACAAGTCGGGGCGAAGTCCGCGCTCCACCAAAAGGTGGGTGGCGACGGCACTATCTACACCGCCGGAGAGCAAAAGTGCTATATTCATTGCTTGGAAAAGTCTTGTCGTTGTTGAGAGGTCTTCTCGTGAATCTCTCGTGAAATTCCGTGATTTATCACCTTAAAGTCGAGCTGCGTGTTGCGCTATTCTGTGATTTCTCGCACGCGTTCGGCACATTTCTCCATGAGCCATTTGGGAGTAGAGGTTGCACCGCAGATGCCCACGCTCTGAGCACCGTCAAACCACGCAGCGTCTAGCATATTAGGATCGTCTACTAAGTAAGTATGCTCGTTGATCTTGTGGCAAGCCTCGTAGAGCACACGTCCGTTGCTGCTTTTGAGACCGCAAACAAAGAGTACCACATCGTGTTTGCGTGCAAACTCTTGCACTGCTGGCAGACGATTAGAAACACTGCGGCAGATGGTGTCGAAGCATTTGAATTCGGCTGGCGTTTTGATGTGTTTGGTGAGGTAATTGATCACCGTCTGGAAACCCTCCAGTGGTTTGGTGGTTTGGGAAAAGAGATACGTGTTGCGCGTGAGATCCACCTTGTCCACCTCACTGATGTCGGCTATCACAATGGCTTCGCTGTTGGTTTGTCCCACAAGCCCGAGCACTTCCGCGTGTCCGTGCTTGCCATAAATCACAATTTGGGGATCATTGCCCATTTCGTGATACACCCGTCGGATGCGCTTTTGGAGATTCAAGACCACGGGGCAAGTGGCATCGACAAGCGTGATGTTGTTGCGGCGCGCTGTTTCGTAAGTGGAGGGAGGTTCGCCGTGTGCACGAAGCAATACTCTAACATCGTGGAGTTTTTCAAAGGTGGCATGGTCGATCATCACCAGTCCACGCTCGCGGAGGCGTTCACATTCGCGGCTATTGTGCACGATGTCGCCAAGGCAGTAGAGAATATCGCGTTCGGTGAGTTCGTCTTCCGCCTTTTTGATGGCACTTGTCACGCCAAAGCAGAAGCCCGAACCGGCGTCGATTTCGATATGAAGCATAGTTGTTGTCTAGTTGTTGTGTTGTTGAACCCAAATTCATGGAGCAGGGCACAAGTTGGAACGTAGCACACTTTGTGCCATTCACGAAAAGAGACTGCGGAAAGGAAGTGTATTCAGCCCAACCGCTTCTTAGAGTGCCATAGACAGGGTGCCCATGATGCTCGAAGCCGCAACGTGCTGCTTGCTCCATGCCAAATCAATTTTCACTCGTGAGAAAGTGAGTCCAGCACCAAGAGAGAAACCAGCACCGTGTGCTGCCCCAAGGGTGGAAAGTTCGTAGGCACGGCGGAAGTTGTAGCCTGCAGAGAGGGTGATTAAGTCACTGGGCATCCAGTCTATCCCCACCACCAGGTGATTCGTGATGAGGCGCGCAGTGCTCAGAGATTTCTCATCCGCTTGTACATAGTCTGTTTTGTTCCAGCGCGTTAGATCCGTGAGGGTGGCATGAAAACGCAAGGGGACGTGGAGCAATTCTTTCGACACCCCCAGTTGGAGATTGTGCCGCACATTTTCTGTGCGTCCGTTGAAACTCTTGAATTGTGCGCCAGCATTGCGGAGCACCATCGAGAGCGAAAGTCCTTCTGGTTCGTTGTAGTAGTTCAAACCCACATCCACTGCCAAAGCTGCGGCAGCGTAGTCGCCCAAACTTTCGTGCACCACTTTTAGGTTGGCACCCCCTGCCCAATTATCGCTCAGCACATAGCCGTAGCCGATGCCGGCAATGATATCTTTAGCGGAGAAAGTGCCCATGTCGTTGCCTTGTTCGTCGCGTGCCGTCATCTCCCCATAACTCCGATATTGCGCAAAAGCAGCTGCCGTGTGGCGATTGCCAAAAGCACGTACATATTGTGCACCACTCCACGTGCCGAGTTCTCCGAGTGACATAAAAGAGAGCCCCAAACGCTTGGGCGTCACATTGGTGAGAAGGGCAGGGTTGTGTTGCACGAGCGCAGGATCATCGTCGTCCATTGTGATGTTTTCTCCGCCCACTGCAAGTGCATGTGCTGAAGTGGGCAAGTGCAAAACGCGATAGGCGGAATTGCTTTCTTGAGCTTGCAGACTGAGCACAAGGACAGAAAAGAGCGCGAGAATTAGACTTTCTTTCATTTCAACGATAAAATATAGGGACAAAGTTAGTACTTATTTTCCTTTTTGGCTGTACTTTTGCTCTGAAAAACGATGTGAGTGGTACATTCTCCCTTGATCTGCTGAATGTCCCTTACAGAATAGTCGTTCAGCTTCTTGTTCCGTGGTGGAAATTCTGCAGCGGACAGTATGTAGCTACATCTTCTATAGAGCGTAAAAATAGTATCCATAAAAGCATAACGTGAGGAATACGGAATTATTTTCCCGACAATGGTGCGAGGTGGTCTTTGAGGGCCGCAACAAAGCCTATGGCGCTTATGTCATCCGCAAGGAGACTGGGCGTCGCTATCGTCGTGTCATGTATGTATTTCTCTCTATCTTGATGGTTGCACTTACTTTCGGTGCCACCCTTGGCTATGTGGCTTACACCAAAGTCAAAGAGATGGCAACGGAAATCCAAGCAGAGGTGAAGCAGCTCCGCCCCTTGGAGGCGCGCGATGGATTTGAGCGCAAACGAGTGTCGGCTGGTCGTGCTGTGTCGCGTGTCATCACCACGCCTGGTGGCAAGACCGGTGCGCCCACCATTGTGGACGAAGCTGTGACGTCTTCTCCCATCGGTATCGATGGACCCGATGACAGTAAGGTGGTGCCCAACGATGATTTGACCGACCATGATATACACCATAATGCTGGGCAAACCGATTTGCCGGTCGAAGGTCCTCAACTCACAGCCACGCAGGTGGTGGAAGAGATGCCACAGTTTCCTGGTGGTCTCATCGCTCTATCCCAATATCTTGACGAGCATATCGTGTTCTCTGGCGGTGCACAACGTCGTGGGGTGCGTGGCGTCATTGAAGTGTCGTTTGTGGTGCAGCGTGATGGTAGTGTCTCGGATGTCCGTATCACCAAGCATCTCGACGATCCCTTGGAGCACCAAATTATTTCGGTGATTCAAAATATGCCCAAATGGAAGCCTGGTCGCCGCGGTGGCGTGCCCTCGCCCGTGATGGTCACTGTGCCCGTGTGGTTTAACAAGTGATGCCGCCTCTATTGACTGGCTTTATGGGGATTATGGCTTATGGCTTATGGGGCGGGCTAATCGTCCGTCTTTATTGTAAACTTTCCTTGCTTTATATCTTCCTTGCCACAAAGTATTCAACACTCGCTTACTTTATCTGTGAAAGTAGGCGAGTGTTGTTTTATCCCCGAGTTTATTGGAAAATAAGCCACCTCATGGTCGGGGACGCAGCTTGTGGGGCGAGTTGAAGGAGAGGGGCATGCAGTTGTTTGAGATAGTCACGCAGAAGTTGGGAACAAGGACTCAGGGGAAGGGCAAGCGTTCCCAGATGCAGCGCGGGAGGGCGGACCACAAAGCGATGAGCACGCGATAACGCCAATCGATGACGATGCGACGACGACGATGCAGAATGCCTTTGACGATGTGGCGTGCGGTCTTCTCGGGAGAAATCACCATGGGGTAGTTGCGTTTGGCGATGAAGTCGGTGCGCACGAAACCTGGCACGATGTCAGTGATGGCGATGTCGTGGTGTCCTTGGTGGGAGATTTGCGACAAGGCTTCGAGATACTGGCTCTGCATGCGCTTCGTTGCGCTATAAGCAGGGGAGATGCCCAAACCACGAGTACCAGCCACCGATGTGATAGCGGCAAGATGTCCCCTTTGTCCGCGACTCGTCCAGTAGCGGAAGGCGGCAGTGACCATGCGTATGAAGCCAGAACCGTTGGTTTGCACGATGTCGAGTTCGATGTCCGGATCCAGTTCCTTGTTTTCGTGTCCGACTCCCGAACTATGGAGATACACATCCATGCCACCGAGATTTTCTGCCAGTTGGAGAAGCTGAGTCGCGGCTTCCGGAGCATTGACGTCGATGGTGGCACACACCACCTGCGCTGGATATTCCGCTTGAAGAGCAAGTAAGGGAGCCGTTCTGCGAGCTGCCACACCGACACGATGACCGAGCCGCAGAAATTCGCGAGCGGTTGCCATGCCGATGCCCGAAGAAGCTCCTACGATGATAATGTTCATGATTGGAGTTTGGGGTTGTTGTGATGACGATCGTGGTCGCGTTTGGTTTTCTTCTCAAGATTCTTCTGAAAGGCTTCTGTGAGATTCACCCCGGTCTGATTGGCAAGACAGAGGAGCACCCACAACACGTCTGCCATCTCATCGGCTGGATCTTGATTTTCTCCAGCTTTGAAAGATTGGTCACCATAGCGGCGCGACATCACACGTGCCAGTTCTCCCACTTCTTCGGTGAGAACTGCCATATTGGTGAGTTCGGAAAAATAGCGAACGCCATAGGTGCGTATCCATTCGTCTACTTGATTTTGAGCTTCTTGGAGAGTCATTTTTTAGCTTTGGGATTTTAGGTTTAACCCAAATCGGTCATTAGACCGTTATAGTATTACTCATAATTGAATAGATAACTTCCTGTCATCTTTCATTTTCTTGTTGGCATCTTGCTTTTCGTTCGTTCTCACCGTAGCCCGCTACGCCTTCGAACTAACGGTAAACAATCTGCTCAACAATCTAATGAAAACTGTTCAGGATCTAATGACCGATTGGGGTTTAAGAGGAAACGAGGAACACTCCGCGTAGAGGTTCCTCGTTGGTGAGTTGAGTTTACGCACTGGTGTGCTTATTCCTCATATTCATATTCGTTGTCGTCGGGCTGTTGCTTTGGCTGTGCCTTGCGAGTGTTTTGGCCTTGTGGCAATTCATCTTCGTAGATTTGCTTAGGCGCATCATCGGGTTCAAACTCAAGGGGAAGTTCGGGCTTAATCTTGAGTGGAGCAAAGTGTTCGTTGTAGAACTTGCGATAGTCTTCAAACGAAATGACGGTGCCGAGCAAACGGAGATTGCTTACACTGATGAGTTCGGTGCGCGCCATGCGGAAGAGCCCGCGCAGTTTGGGTTGCGCATAGAGTTGTTGCGCATAGTGGTGCACATCGGCAAAGGAGCGGAAGCCCTGCACGCGAAATTGAGTCAATCCGTTGCCGCGTTCTTGGGTAATGTCTAGATTGCGCGAGGTGAAATGTTCGATGTTGAATTGCGCCAATGCAAAGAGCACCTTGTTGTTGTCGAGCGAATCGGTGGGATACGCCACGAGGAAGACGAAGGGCACATTGCGGTCGTCGGAGAGTTGCGTGCTCTCTCCAGCTGCCGCCGCTTCCACCTTGGCATCGTTGAGGCGGCGATTCCACAAATCAGTGGGACGGAAGTTTTTTCCTATGGTGCGTCCCTCTTGCAGTCCGCGAGCTATCATACCTGCCAGTTCTGCTACGTCAGATTTGGGGTAGTCTTTGGCCAAGTCGGTGAGCTCGCGTTGGAGTGTGTCGCGCGGAGCTTCTTGCAGACGTGCCAAACTATGGAGTAAGATGAACTTGGGGCGGTTGGCACCCGTGGGGAATTGCTGTGTCGAGCGATCGAATAGGCGCGACACCTCGGCTTTATTGCCTGCTAGATAAGCCGCATAGGCAGCCGTGTAGAGCGAATCTTCGCGCTCGCGACCATAGCGAAGGTTGTTTTCAAAATCTGGGTCGGAGATGACGCGTGTCATCGGGAAGTTGGGGAAAGATTGTGCCAGAATGTTCTTCAATCTTTCGGCTTCTGCGCGTTGTTGCGTGCGCTGCGCCATGAGGAAGAGGTGGTAGTAGGCTTCGGGCACACGATCGTGCTTCGGAGCTTCGCGCACAAATCGCTGGAGGGTGCGACGAGCCAGAGCGAAATCTTCGAGTTCGTCTTTTTCTATTAAACCAGCTTCGATGAGAGCGTCGTGGATTTTGCTGCGCGCTTCCTGTTGAGCTTCAGCCGTGAGCGGAAGTTGCGCTAGATAATAAGCACGCTGCGTGGGGTCTTGCTCCTTTTTGTCGGCTTTTCCTGCGCTTGCAGCAGAGTCGGCAGGAGCGGCAGTCGTGCCTTCTGCCAGTTGCTGAGCATAGTCGCGGAGTTGCGCATCGATGTCGCGCTGTGCCACGCCAGCTAGGGTGAGACTATCGCGGCGATGACGGAGAAGGCTGTTGATACTGTCGTCGGCTGCGTAGTCAAAACCTTTTTGATCGTTGTCTGCAACGACAGTGTGATTGGCACGTCGCCAGTCGTCCTCGTTTTTTCTCCGTCCCCATTGCCGCGCGAAGGCTTGCTTACCTTGTTGCACCGCTTGGGTGTTGTAGAAATACCAACCACCACCCCCGCTATTGGGACGGGAGGAAGGGAGCGATGGACGTTGGGGCAAATCTTCTCCACCATTTTCACGCGCAGCACGAAGCGCACTGTCTGCTTTTGCCTTCTTGGCTTCGGCAAGTTCCTTTTTGTAGTGGGTAATCTTCGCATCGATCACCGCATTGCGTTGAGCTTCGGGAAGAGATGCCAAATGGAGCAGAGAGTCTTGCTCAAAAATGATGGCGGTAGATGGGACAAGTTGGTCGAGAATCGCAGAACGGCGGAGGATTTCGTTGTAAGATGGCTGCGTTTTGTCGAGCAGACCGATGGCTTCTGTGTAGCACGATTGAGCTTTGTCGAAGCGTTGCTGTTGCCAGTAGATATCGGCTAGGGTGTTCAACAATACGCCCTTGGCAGGTGTGGACTGTGTGGCACGAAATCTTCCCGTTTCATAAGATTTTATGGCAGCGGCAGTGTCGCGCTGAGCCATATAGATGTTGCCTTGCGCGTAGTAGATTTGGTCGAGATAGTCGGCATTGTTGGGATCTTTCGCCATGCGGTCTAGGCGGCGCAGCATAGATGCCACATTCTGTCGAGTGGTGAGGGCTTCGGTCTGCAAGATACGCGCTTGGAACGCTAGTGCATAGGGCGGATTTTGCGCAAGACAGCGGTTGAGGGCATTGTAAGCATCGGTCTTACGTCCCAACTGCATATTGACTTGTGCCAAAAGATAGTACCATCGCGCTTGGTCAAAATTGTGCGAAGCTTGACGAGCGGCACGTGCCAAATAGGGCAGAGCTTCGGCATATTGCTGCTGTGCGATGTGGAAATCTGCCATAGTCAAATCGCGTTCGCGCTGTAACCGCTTGGGAAGTTCCATCTTTGCCACTTGTCGGAGGGCATCTTCTGCATCGTACATCCAGTTGAGGCGCACTTGCGAACGCACTAACCACAAGCGAGCTTCGGCTGCCACGAGCGGTTCGGCAGCATAGAAGCGGGTGATGTAGGCAAAAGTGGAGGCGGCTCCAAGGAAGTCGCCTTGTTGAAATTGGGCTTTCCCCATGAGCAACCACGCATTTTTCAAAAAAGGATTGAACTCCTTGCGCGAGAGATAGGCTTTGAGTTGAGGAGAAGCGTTGCGCCCCGGAGCGATTTGTGGGCGTTTTTTGATGCTGTGTAGTTGAATAGCTTTCTCACACTTGGTCACTGCCGTTTCAAAATTACCTTTGCCGAGGTTTTGTTGTTGAGGGTACGCCACCCCAAAGAGCGGCAACATCTGCGTGTAGTCGTCTTTGAGTCCACTGCGTTGGGCAGCTTCTCCTTCGCGATAGGCTGTGGCGGCGTTATAATACACGTTGTAGCGGGTGACAAAGGCTTGCCACCATCGTGTCGTTGCGGTGTTGCGGCTGGTGCTGCAAGCAGTGACGACCAATAACAGGAGAAGAAGATAGAAAAGTCGCTTCAACGTGGAAAAATATAGAACTTTAGAAGAGATTAGAGAGCAAGATTAAACCCAACCAGAGAATGAAAGATGACAAAAAATGATTCTTTCAATAACAAGTAGTACTATTACGGTCTAATAACCCTTTTGGGATAACACTACGCTATGAAGAAAAACGCAGAAATAGGGCTTTTATTGCACGCACTACGAAATAAAGCACCACGCTCACTACAATGATTGCAGCTCCCGAAGGGACATTGAGAAGATAGGAGAGGGAGAGTCCACCTAGACAGTCGAGGAATCCTACCACCATGGACCACAAAATCATGCCGCGGAAGGTGCGTGTGAACACAGCTGCTGTGAGTTGAGGGATGGACAGCAAGGAGATGACCATGACGATGCCGACCATGCGCAGACAACCGACAATGGTGAGAGCCGTGAGAGCAGTGAGGAGGGTTTCAAAAGTGCGGACGGGCAAACCTTGTGTGCGTGCAAAATCGCGATCGTAGGCGAGGGTGATGATGCTGCGCTCAAAGAGGAAGAAGAAAAGCAGGGTGACGGTGGTGAGGACTCCCATGGCGAGGAGATCGCTGTGCGAAATGCTGAGGATGTCGCCAAAGAGATAGGTGGGGAGGTCGGTCATAAAACCGGGGGCAAGATAGGCAAAGAGAATGCCGATGCTCATGCCGAGTGTCCATATCATGGCGATGGCACTGTCGCCGCGCACTTCGCGTTTGCGACTCAACCAGTCGATGCCAAGACCACTGGCTAGGGCAAAGCAGGCAGCACCGAAGATGGGGGAGAATCCCCAAAATGCGCCCATCCCCACACCGCCCAGTGAGGCGTGTGCCATGCCACCACCAGCAATGACTAAGCGGCGAGTCACCACATAAGTGCCGATGCAAGCGCAGAGCACGCTGGAAAGCAGCGCACCGAGTAGGGCATTTTGGAAAAAGGTGTAGCTAAAAATTGATAGCATGATGGAAAAATAGGGTAGAGGAAAGGGAGGGGGTTGTGTCACTCAGACAGTGAAAGGTGAAGAAGATGCTTTACTTCTAAAAGCAGCAAAGGAGGGGAGAGTTTGAGATTCCTTACAAGCTGCCGAGAAGCTAGCGCGGTGATTTACGAAGCGTGCGAGAGTTCGCGTTGTTCTCCTACGAGGAGAATAACGTCGTCTTTGAGTTCGATGGGGAGATTGATTCCGCGAAGTTGCAATGAGCGCACCCAACCTGCCACCTCTTCTGTTTTGAGGGTGGTGAGCACGTCTGCAAACTCCTCGATTTCGGCATCGTCGTAGTCTTCTCCCGAGCGTCCTTTGAAGCGGTCGAGTTCTTCGTCTTCGTAATACTCAATATTCTTGCTCACTCCTGCCAAGAGACTTTCCGATTCGCAGGTTTCGTGGAGTCCGCAACAACCAGCTGCTGCATTTTCCTGTATGGTGGGTATCTCAGCAAGTTCGCCTTTCTTTATTTTCTGTCGAAGCCACCATTGACGAATGGCTTCTGCCACAGCTGCAATGATGCCGAGGGAGATTAAAAGTAGAATGAGATATAGCACGGTGATGGGTGTTTAAGCGTTAGAAATTTAGTGTATTTCGGAGAGGTGTTCCCAATAGTTGGGATAGGATTTTGCTACTACTTCTGGATGTTCAATGGAGAGTTGAGGAAAGAGTAGCGCTGCGGGCGCAAAAGCAAGTGCCATGCGGTGGTCATCGTAGGTGGCTATCGTGATGGAGTGTGCAGGAGAACTGTCGTTTTGAGCCGTATATCGAAGTTCTCCTTCCCCGATGGCTTCGATGTGTTTGCCTAACTTTTGCAGTTCTGCTATGAGTGCTGCGATGCGATTGGTCTCTTTGATACGTAAACTCTCCAAACCTTTGAAATGGAAGGGGCGCGAGAGCAGAGCGCAAGTGACTACAAAAGTTTGAGCGAGGTCGGGTGCTGCCGTGAAATCTAGCAAGAGGGGAGGGGCATCCTTGCAGGAGTGATGAACTGCTTGGGATGAATGACAAGTGGCTTGCGATAAACACTCGTTGCTTTCGCAGAAGTTATCATCAGTTTGTGATGAAAGCTCGTTGTCTTCCGAAGTACTAGTATCACATTCAAGTGTAACTTGCGGAGACTTGGTTGATTTTTCCAAAACAGCTCCTTCTGCGGTGAAAGTTGTCATCACTCCGAGTGCTTCAAACCATCTTGCGCAGACGGAATCGCCTTGTTCACTGGCTTCTCTCAGTCCCCGAAGCAAGACTCTCGCAGTTTTGTCGGGATGAAGAGCGACAATTTCGTACCAATACGAAGCTGCGGTCCAATCGCATTCGATGGTGTAGGACGCTGTTGGTTCTGTTTCCTTAGTCGTTCCGCAGTGTGAGGACAGTGTGCGAGCGTATCGTTGCCCACTCTCAATGCTGATGAGATTGTTTTCCCACTTTGACTCCACACCAAAGGCTTTCATCACCTGCATCGTCATGCGAATGTAGGGAGCGGAAGCCACTTTCCCCACCAATTCGAGTTGGAGTCCGCGACGCATCGTGGGAGCGATCATCAAGAGCGCACTCACATATTGCGAACTGATGTTGGAAGGGAGTGCAAGTGTGCCACCTTCGAGTTGCTTACCTCGGATGTGCAAAGGAGGATAGCCCTTTTTTTCCACATAACTTATGTCTGCTCCTGCCGCCTGAAGCGCAGTGACGAGAGCACCAATGGGACGTTCCTGCATGCGCTGACTACCTGTAATCACAACATCGAGCTGAGGGGTGGCAGCAAATAGCGCGGTGAGGAAGCGCATCGCAGTGCCGGCTGCACCAATGCCCACGCGAAGTGGAGCATCCTCCGAGTTGCGGAGTGCTTCTAAGCCTTGGAGGATGGCTTGCGTGTCGTCGCAGTCCGACAAACCTTCGAGGTGAACGGGTTGTTCGCAAAGATGATTGATCACCAAAGCGCGCGCGCAGAGGCTCTTGCTCGTGGGAAGATCAAGACTTGCATTGAGTTTTAGCGGAAATCTTGGAACAACGGTCATAGCGAAGGTTGAAAGGAGAGATTAAGTCGTTGATTGCTTCTTGGATTTGTGGGAAGCCACCTTATAAATAAGGTAGATGAGCACCAAAACCACCAATCCACCAATGGCGTAGCCGATGATGTGGCTGTATTGATTAGCCTTTTCCATCACCTGTTCGGGCGTGGTGACACTGGGGAAGAGGGTAGGGATGAGGTAAAATCCCAAGAAAGCGAGCACGATATTCCATGCTCCGGCACCGAGTGTGGTGTAAATCATAAACTTACCCAGGTGCATGCGTGACAAACCAGCAGGAATGCTGATGAGTTGTCGCACCCCTGGCACAAGACGTCCGATGAGTGTGGAGATAACACCATGATGACGGAAGAAACGCTCCGACTTCTCCACACTTTCTCGATCTATGAGCAGCAATTTTGCCCATCTTGTGTCTGCCAATCTATAAATGACAGGACGCCCTAGGTAGTAAGCCAAACCATAGTTGATGAGTGCACCGGCATCAGCTCCCAAAGTCGCAACGATGACCACCAAGAAGATGTTGAGTGCACCATTGTTCGCCATCCAAGCTGCAGGAGGAATGACGGCTTCCGAAGGGAAGGGGATGAAAGAACTTTCGATGGTCATGCCCAAAAATATGACCCAATAGTTGAGGTGATTGAGCACCCATGCGATGATTTCGCCCATAATATGTTTGTACCTATTTATATCTTGTTTTGAAACTCTTCTTTGCGGTTGGCACAGTAGGAATGACCGAAGAGAAAGTCGTTGAGTTTATTCGACGCTTTCTCTTCTTTTTGTTTAAATCCTCGTTGGTTAGCACGCACAGCGCAAGCTATCAAAGAGGGTGTTCAAACGCTCCTTTATTTACCATCCAGCGGCTTTCCATCCAGCTGCGGTGTACCACTCCGTTTTGCGGAATTCCTTGTTGAGGTCACCATGTGGGCAAGCACGATTCCAGTAGGGAGGGTTGCTCACGGCATGAATGGTGTAGGCTTCTTGTGGCACAAACATGGAGATACCACAGAAGTTTGCTTCGTCCACAGCTATGACGTCTGCGGTATAATTGCCTTGATAGAGCACGGTCAAGCCCGTCATGAATCGTGGCGTGGTGAATTTATACACCGTCGCTGCGTCCAGTGCTTGCTTCACGCGTTGCCAACTATCAGTGGGCAATGCACGACGAAGGGCATCGTTCATATCGTAGTAGTGAGGACGCCAGAATTTATTGGAGGTGTAGCGACCATAAGTTTGCGTGTCAGTCATGTCAGGGAAGTTCTTCGAACCATCCGCTTTCAATGCTGGGAGATGTTGAGGCAATTCTGCTGCCATCGCATCTGCCACAGCCTGCAGTTTGTCGGTGCGCACGATAGCAAATACCAATCCGAAGTTGTCGGTATAGGGTTGGCTTCCCTTTCCTACATAATAGTTGGAGTAGGTGATGCCCAAATCCTTGATTTCCTCAGAGAAATATCCCCAACGGAGCATGTCAGTGTAGAAACCGCCAATGGCAGAAATCTCAATGGGAGAAGCCGCGATGTAGTCTGCTGCATGACGGAGTGCGTAAAACGCTTGAATATCGCCCATCAAGCAGCAGTCCATGTGGATGAAGCGCAGAGGAATGTTCGCCGCTGCGATAGCTTTGCTCAAATCATCAATGTTGATTTCTTCGGCAGGTGCGCCCAGTGCAGCGACATCTCTTTCCCAATTTCCGTTTTTACCCACATCCATGCCGTAACTCTTCGCTGAAAAAGCAGGATTTTTGCGAGAAGTGGTGCGCTTGTTGCCTGCGGAAGAACTTTCTGCGTTGGCGTCAGTAGTACTACCTTCGGGCAACCATAAGTCGTTTCGCGTGAGCAAGGACGTATTTTGCACCGATGAAGCCGCACGACTTGCTAAACCCTCTGCTGCACCAGCTGTTGTGTTGTGGGGGGGGACGTTAAACTTTTCCTCTGACACCGATCTAGGACTGAGAATCCAACCTGTAGCGTGACTCCAGAGCACCAAACCATAGCTTTCGGAAGTGAAATCTGTGCGCATCGTGGTGAGCAATTCGGTGAGCGTCTTGGGGTCTGCAGAGTTCAGGTCCTCTTTCCATTGTTTTACCAACTGAGGAGAGGACAATCCTTTGCGCAGTTCATAGAGACGAGGTGCTCTGTCGTCGTCGAGAAACATCAGCACACGCTCTCCAGGAAGAAGATACCGCATGCCATTTGCCATTTCTGCACTGTCTTGTCGTGCAAATCCCGAAGCACCTAAAGTGTTTTGTGCAGCCATATACACCATCACGGTGCGTTTGTACTTGCTACCTGGTGGATATGGGGAAACTTCGGGCTCATCTCCACAAGAGAATACTCCAAGGAGTATCGCCATAATGGAGAAAAGGTAGTAAAAAGTCTTTTTCATCTTGTTCTATTTTAGTTTGTGTTTGTGCTAGTTGTTTGTTCAAATTCCACCACCACATCCTCATACCCCATGGCACGGAAGAGGTTTTGGAATTGAGCTTCTGCATTTCTGCGCGCTATACTCAGGTTTTCTGTAGTCATAGCACGTTTTTTCATTTTATCCTTTGCCTCTGTGCGCATTGCATCGCGCTCCTCGGGGCGGAAGACACCTTGTTCAAAGAAGACTGTCGTGCGACTCTCGTCCAGGAAATCTTCGTCTAATAAAGTCGGTTGTGGGAGGTGTAAAATCGCATTGCGCCCTTGCATCTCCACCCAGTCCGTAGGAAGTTTGCGCATATCGACACCAATGCGAAGCGTACCGCGGTAGATGCACACCAAATCGCGCTCGCTCATCAGTCCCGAATAGTGACGTTCCACCAGTTCTTCCGATTCTACAGAGAGAAACTCCCACTGACCGATGGCTTGTAGGCGCACAATCTCTTCTGGTGATTGCTCGATGGGCTTCTCCACAGCATCGTTCGAGTTGGTGAGTGTGCGATAAGCCACCATCGCTCCATAGCCAATCAAGGCGACTAGGAGAACGAAAAGAGTGATGCGCCAGTGACGCACCATCGCTTTGAGACACCACCACAAGATGCTCCAGCATCCGCGTTTCGATTTCCCATCGGGAGGCAGGGGAGGAGAGGGAGGAGTGGCAGTGACTACCGGAGAGGAGGCAATTTTTGCTGGGATGTTCTCTCCTTCTTCCGCATTCTTGTCTGCCACTTCCGAGGCTTGAGCGGTCTGTTCCGCCTTTTCCGTTGTTTCCGCTTGAGGGTCCGAGAACGTGCCTTGCAGTTCTTCGGGATTTGTGGTCAAATTCTCGTTCATGAGCGGTCACTATTGAGCGGTTTAACAATCTTCTTCCAATCAGATTCGTTGAAATCTTTGCGGAAACGCACTACTACATTGTTTTCTGCATATCCCAGTCGAGTGGCGATGGGCACCAGTGTGTGTGCTGCCGAGGTGCGTGCCAATTCCACAATCCCAAAACTCGCAGCGTGGCGGCGGATGCTGTCCACCCCTTGGCGAGCGAGTCGGGTCACTTCATCACTGGAAAAGTTGGAACGCGTGAGCGACACATATTGACGGGCTTTCTTGTGGTCTATCTTCGAGGCGGTGAGCATCACCTTCGGATCAGGCAGCGTAATCACCAGCAAATCTCCTTCGCGCGACACGTTGTCGACTGTGAAATCTGCAAAATCAATATAGCCCTTGAGGGTCACATCTATGGGAATGGCTACTTTGCGGTAACCCACTTTGTTGAATTTGACCAAACCGCCATCAATCTGGCTCTTGTCGGTGAAGAGCACCACCTTATGCACCATGCAGTCGGCAGCATAGAGCCTGCTTTGTTGCTGCACTCTTGCCACGAGCGTAGCGAGCGTGTCGATGGCAGTCTCCTTTTGTGCCGTCTTTGATGAATCAGCAGGGGAGTTGGAGGGAGCACTTGCAGAGTGGCAAGCCATCATGAGGGCAAGCAGTCCCAATATGAATAATTTCTTCATGCGTGTATATACCTATGAAGAGCAAAAATAACGAATTATTTTCGTTCTGCCTTGTCATCTTGGATTTATTTACTATCTTCGCTGTTAAATCAAACATGAGTTGACGACTATGCAACACAAATATTCTGTGATAGCTCTCTTCGCACTCCTCCTCACAGTGGCAGCCTGCGGTGGGAAAAACGACAAAAAAAACAACGCTTCGTCAGTCGATACAGGTCAGATAGCCTTAGCGCAAGAGCAAGGTCCAGGACATGACGACAACCAGACCATTCCCACCGATGTGGAGTGGAGTGGACACAAATATCACATCCTAGTGGAACGCATTCCTGGCGATTCACTTGCACAGGTGAAAGACAGATTTGGAGATCCTTTCCTGGACAACCAAGTCACCATCACCATCACTCGCGATGGAGAAGCCCTTGCCAAGCGGGTCTTCACCAAAGCTCTCTTTGCCGGACAACCCGAAGTGGCTTCCTCTAAAAACTTAGTCCTCGGTGGCATCGCCTTTAGTAGTGTCGATGAGCGCGGTTTTCACTTCGGTGCGCAACTCAATCTCCCTGGAGATGACGAAGGTGGTTTGATCTACAAACTCACACTTCCCCTCAGTGCTCAAGGCAACCCTGCCATCGAGCGCGACACCAACCAAGACACCTCGGCTTCTGACGAAGTTTCCGATTAGTCTTCGCCCAATTCTAAGGTGTTTTGAGGAGGAAAACCTCCAAAACGTAGAAAAAATGCCTTGAAAGCGAAAAAAAGCCCGAAAAGATTTGGAGGTTTCGCAGAAAGTCCGTACTTTTGCATCGCCTTTCAGATGAAAGGGCAACATGGTGACCGTAGTTCAGTTGGTTAGAGCGTCAGATTGTGGTTCTGAATGTCGTGGGTTCGAAT
>ERZ772910.514-NODE-514-length-22201-cov-3.874289_pt1 | contig 22201 bp, 15 predicted proteins | sample MGYA00511357_ERZ772910 | MGnify/ENA primary metagenome ERZ772910 (study PRJEB29015, sample SAMEA2738096) | human oral metagenome | biome: human oral; feature: human-associated habitat; material: saliva | place: China | collected 2193 ... | reverse complement strand
CCTTATGCTGATAAGCAGCCTTAAGGATAGCGATTGTTTCAGTGTTATCACTGGCCACACTACGTGCGAAGAAGTTACCGCGAGCACCGAAACAGAGTTCAGCAGGGCGGAACGGATCTTCCGTAGTACCAAAGGGACTCGACTTAGAGACGAACCCACGAGGACTAGTTGGGGAGTATTGCCCCTTCGTGAGACCATAGATGCGGTTATTCAACAGAATCATATTCAGGTCGATATTGCGTCGCATGGCATGGATGAAGTGGTTACCACCGATGGCAAGAGCGTCACCATCGCCCGAAACCTGCCAAATGGTAAGGTTCGGATTGGTTACCTTTGCACCCGTAGAGATGGCTGCGGCACGACCATGAATGGTCTGCATGGCGTAGGTATTAGCGTAATAGGGTAATCGACTTGAGCACCCGATACCACTGATAACAGCAGTTTCATAAGGTGGAACACCTAGTTCTGCCATTGCTTTCTGCAAGCTGGCAAGGAAGAAGTGGTCGCCACATCCGGGGCACCAGCGTGGTTGTCCCTTCTTAAAGTCTTGTGCTGTATATTGGTTCATAATCTGTTTAGAATTTAAAGAAGTTATGTTTAGGGGTCTTACTGCAATATCTTTGTATAGAACGTGCCACTCTCTTCCTTTGGTAATGGAGCCTTAAGGAGTTTCTCAAACGTTGCAACTAATTCCGTAACAACGAAAGGCTGTCCCTTTACTTGGTTGTACTGATAAGGAGCGAAATGGTTGATACGAATACGTAGAAGGGCTGCTAACTGACCAAGGTTCTGTTCGGCAACCACCACCTTCTTGTACCTTCCCAGTACCTCTGCCGTATTCTTTGGCAAAGGGTTGATGTACTTGAATTGTGCCAAGGCTACCTTATTACCCTTACGACGCAACTCTTCCATTGCAGAATACAAGTGACCATAGCTACTACCAAAGCCTACTATGAGCAAATCGGCGTCTTTCTCATCACCAAGCACCTGTAGGTCGGGTACAGGAATACGTGCCACTTTATCCCAACGAAGCCTATCCATCTTGTCATGATTCTCTGGATCGGTTGAGATACTACCCGTTTCTCCATCCTTCTCCAATCCTCCTAGGATGTGTGTGTAGCCCTCTGTGCCTGGTATCGCCCAGTAACGTGCGAGCGTCTCTGGGTCACGCTTGTAAGGAGTGTACTTATACTTCTGTTCCTCTGTAGCATAATGTGGATGAATTTCGGGCAACTCTTCGATGTTAGGTAACTTCCACGCAGAAGAGCCGTTAGCAATAAATGCATCGGTCAAGAGCACTACTGGCGTCATGTGTTCCAATGCTATCTTACATGCGTGATACACTGCATCGAAGCAATCAGTGGGACTTGTGGCTGCAATAACAGGCATTGGGCTTTCGCCGTTACGCCCATAAAGCACCTGCAAGAGGTCGGTCTGCTCACTCTTAGTTGGTAAGCCAGTAGACGGACCACCACGCTGTACATCAATGATTACCAATGGTAGCTCATCAATAAGGGCTAGATTTATTGCCTCACTCTTTAGACAGATACCCGGACCAGAGGTTGATGTAGCAGCTAAAGCACCAGCAAAAGCGGCACCGATAGCCGATGCGCAACCTGCAATCTCGTCTTCGCATTGCACCGTTGTGACGCCCATTGACTTGTGTTTAGCCAATTCGTGGAGGATATCTGTTGCTGGAGTGATAGGATAAGAACCCAAGAACAAGCGCAAGCCAGCCTTCTCTGCTGCTGCCATCAAGCCATAGGCAGTCGCCTTGTTACCCGTGATATCCATATAGCGACCAGCTTCCTTCACCTTAGACTCTATGCGGTAAGTGTTCGGAACAGACGCATGTACGTTGTGACCATAGTCATATCCAGCTCTTACAACACGTTTATTGGCTTCGGCAACAGCTGGTTTCTTCTTGAACTTAGCCTCTAGGAAACTATCTACTAAGCTCAAATCACGATTGAAAAGCCAGCAGACAAGTCCCAAAGCAAACATATTGCGGCACTTTAACATGGACTTATTATCCATGCCAGTATCAGCCAGACACTCCTTCACCATCTTTGTTATAGGGCAAGCAACCACTCTATCGGGGTCGATACCCATCTCACCTAGATAGTCATCACTGCGGAACTCTGCCTTTTGGAGGTCTTTCGCACCAAAGGAATCGGTATCAATAATGATGGTTCCATTCGGTTTACAATGCCTGTACTGCATCTTCAGTGCTGCCGCATTCATGGCTACGAGCACATCACAACGGTCTCCTGGCGTATATACCTTGCCTGCACCAACATGCACCTGAAAGCCACTCACACCCGTTAGCGAGCCTTGCGGGGCACGGATATCAGCTGGATAATCAGGGAACGTAGACACTCCATTACCCACAGTTGCGGATATTGTTGTGAAGATGTTACCGGCTAACTGCATTCCATCCCCCGAATCCCCGGAGAAGTGAACGACCACATTATCAAGCTCTTTAACTTCGATTTGTTCTTCCATAGATTATTTCCTTTTGTTTATGTTAGTTTTATCTCTTTGGTAAACACGTATCCAATCTATCTCCATTTGGTATGTATGAGTAGTATCAACGGGCTTTGCCCAAGAACCGTCACCCACTGATTGGTTAAGTATCAGATAGAAATCGGACTTGTCAAAAGGCCATTGTTCTGGATTATCTGGCTCTTTCTTGTATTGATACACCTGTTTCCCGTCAGCAAAGAAGGTTAAGATACCAGGCGCCCACTCTACTGCATAGGTGTGGAAAAGGCTCATGTCTAATTCAATATTCCCTGAGTGGGGTAAGTTCCCATGGCTTCTTGTCCACGCAGAGTGTACAGTGCTATATGCTCTCTGCTCTTGGTCGATCTGCTCAAAGATGTCTATTTCACCGCCTTGAGGCCATGGCAATGTCGTTCGAGGCATCATCCATATAGCAGGGAAGTTGCCATCAAAGGGATTGACACGCGCTCGGCACTCCACACGACCATATCGGAAAGCAAAGCTGTGACTTGTTTCTATACCGCCCGTTAGCATTTCCTCGCCCGCAGCAGACTTGTTAGAATTAGGAATGGCACGCAAGATTAACTTGCCATCTTTGATGAATGCCACCTCTGGAGAGTTGCTCAAGTACCGTGCCCACGTAACTTTTGGACGTCTTCTACAGCTTTTCCACACGCCTGTATCAGGTAGCGTGCCATCTGGCTGATTAAACTCATCACTAAAGATAAGCTTATATTCCGAGCCAGAGGATAAGCGGTCAGTTGTCGAAGTAGGTGTATCCTTTCCTCGACTTGACAGCTGCGCAAAGACGTTCAACACGGATAATACCATTAGAAGTAAGACCACCGTGCGGCGCTTGTTCTCCTTATCTAACATGGTTTTTAGTTGCTCTTTCTGTTTACGTTAGTATATCTAAGGGCAAAAGTGCGAAATATTATCGAGAAAACAAAATGTTTTTCAAAGAAAAACACATTATTTACGAACATCGCTATTAGAATGAGTTTCCATAGCACATAGGGCTGACAAATTCCCTTACAGGAAGTTATGTCAACCCTAAGATTTACTTACTTTAAATCAAGCTTACTTCAGAACGAATCCGTAAGAGACGTAGAACACTGCCTTATCTTTGTTTAGGTCGCTGCGATAGTCATTGTATCTAACGCCTAAACCAAGCTCTGAACGAATGCTACCGCTACTTTTCCTAACGTAAATTCCACCTTGATAATACATGTAGCCGCGGTTATGTCCACCACCAATGGTATGCCCTACGCTTACTCGAGGCTGTACGAGCAGACTAAGGACGTCACCAGATGCGATAGAAATCTTACCTATATCATACCCAACTTGCCCACCAAAGGTGGTGAGTAAATCGTGTGTCTTAATCCCTTGAGACTTCATTAAAGTAACGGCTTCTTCGACTCTCAAGCCCGCAGAAAGCCTCTTTGTAATATCATAAGTAGCAGAGATATGAGGGGTAACGATCTTATATGACTTACCACCCAAACCCAAATCAGTGGCGAAAGTCACGTTAAACTTACTCGTTTGAGCACGACTAACACTTACGCAAGTAGCCAATATTACAAGCATTAAAAGAATTGTCTTTCTCATAAGCCAAGCTGTTTAAATGTATATAAAAATTAGTTATCTATTTTAGATATTGGTATTGCTTGCAAATATAAATATTATTTCTTTTACTTGCAATTCATGTTAGGTATTTCTTTAAAACACATGCCTTCATTAGTAGCAATCAAGAGGCTAAAAAGAAAGAGAGGCTTTCCTCCATTGAAGGAAAGCCTCTCTTCATAGCAAGGAGACGCCCTCTTCACATCAAAGAAACGCCCCCTTCATTTGTAAATAATACTATTCACTCCCCCATCCATTCGACAATGAGCCTTGGAGGAGGGGCTTTTTATATCTCCTGCATATCGTGCAACTTCTTGTAATAACCATTCATCTCCATCAGTTCGTCATGCGTTCCTCGCTCTACAATCTCGCCTTCGTGCATCACACATATCTCATCAGAATTCTTGATCGTAGATAGTCGGTGCGCCACAGCAATAGTCGTTCTCGTTCGCATCAACTTATAGAGAGCATCTTGAACAAGGCGTTCGCTCTCTGTATCCAACGCCGATGTAGCCTCATCGAGGATAAGAATTGGAGGATTCTTGAGGATGGCGCGGGCTATACTCACACGTTGGCGCTGACCACCCGAGAGCCTTCCTCCACGATCACCGATGTTTGTGTCGTAACCTTTCTCACTGTGCATGATGAAGTCATGGGCGTTAGCTATCTTCGCAGCATCCTCTATTGCCTCATCAGAAGCAGTCACTCCAAAGGAGATGTTGTTCTTAAAACTATCGTTGAAGAGGATTGCCTCTTGGTTTACATTACCTATCAACTGGCGCAAGTCATGCACTCCTAAATCCTTCACGTTGATTCCGTCAATGAGAATCTCACCTTTCAGAACATCGTAATAACGTGGTATAAGGTCTAAGAGAGTGGACTTTCCGCTACCACTCTGCCCCACCAAGGCTACGGTCTTGCCCTTTGGAATCACCAAGTTGATGTCCTTCAATACCCAATGTAAGACAGGATTGCCGTCTTTATCCTTCTCATCTGCATAAGCAAAGCTAACATGTCGGAACTCAATCTCATGCTCGAATGATTTGAGATGGACTGGTTTTTCACAGTCCTTGATGTCTACCTCCGCTTTAAGAATCTTATCCACACGTTCCATGGAAGCAAGTCCTTTAGGGATATTATAGCCTGCACGGGAGAATTCCTTTAGTGGATTAAGGATGCTATAAAGGATGACAAGATAGTAAATAAAGGTTGGTCCGCTGATAATTGGGTACTGCCCGAGTACCAAAGTACCACCAAACCAGAGTACAACAACAATCATCACCGTTCCTAAGAACTCACTCATCGGGTGTGCCAGTTGCTGACGAATGTTCACACGCATGATGTCGTTGCGGTAAGAAGTATTCACTTTGTTGAAGCGTTCATTCATAAGTGCTTCGGCACAAAAGGCTTTGATGACCCTTAAACCACCCAGTGTCTCTTCAACCTGGCTCATGGTATCACTCCAAAGCCCCTGTGCTGTAATGCTATTCTGCTTTAGTTTACGTCCAACAAAGCCCATGAACCATCCGAAGATAGGAACAAAAAGAAGAGTGAAGAGCGTTAACTGCCAGGATATTATTAATAAGGTGGTAAAGTAAATGACGATAAGAACAGGGTTCTTAAACAACATGTCGATAGAAGACATGATGGAGTTGTCTATCTCCTGCACGTCTCCACTCATCCTTGCGATTATGTCTCCCTTACGTTCCTCACTAAAGAAGCCAAGTGAAAGAGAGGTTATCTTCTGATAGAGTTGATTACGTATGTCACGTACAACTCCTGTACGAATTGGAATGATAGAAGCCGATGATAAGAAGTAAGCACCCGTCTTTAAGAAAGTCATGAAAGCGAGTATCAGACCTATAATTAATAATGTGGTAGTTGGTCCAACACTGGTTATAAAGATCTGTGTATAGTAATCGGCATTATTGGATAAAACCTCCTTTAATGAGCCAGCATCCCATGACATGTAATGCGTTGCACCTGTTCCTGCATCCACCTTAAACAATATTTGGAGCAAAGGAATCAGTGTTGCAAAGGAAAAGATATTGAGTATTGCCGATAAGATGTTGAATATTATCGACAAGAAAAGATACTTTTTATAAGGTGGAACGAACCTCCGTAATACGTGTAGAAACTCTCTCATAAGTGTTTTGTCAGCTTATCCTGTTTTCTAGTTTGATGTCTAGAACCCTTTTCAAATGCTTTACGTTGTTTATAACAAGGTAAGTACTAAATCTCTATCACACATAACTTCACCTTCCTTCAAGAGCTTCTCACCCAGTACCTCATGCTTTACTCCCTCTCCAAACCACCTTTGGTTACCCAGAGAGAGAGTCAATGAATTGATGAACTTTAGGAAGTTTCCCATGCAGATAGCTGCTTCCATATACCTTATTATCTAATTCTTGTGTGCAAATATAGCCATTATAAGCAAAACCTCAAAACTATTTTGCAGTTTTATCTCTACCTTCTATTAAGAGAGTTACACCTCTTCACCAAATAAGGTAGCGCTAGTTGAACCTGTTATACGTACTCGAACGAACTCACCAATGTGATGATTACCACGTGCAATAACTACTGCTTTGTTTTGAGGAGTGCGTCCCATAAGTTGCTCACGACTTCGTTTTCCAAAGCGTTCGATGAGGATATCAAACTCCTTTCCCTCGTCTTTCTTGTTCTGTTCGGCAGAGATTTCGGTCTGAAGGCGTATCAATTCATTCAAACGACGAATCTTCTCATCTTCTGAAACATTGTCAGGAAGGTGCTTAGCAGCGTATGTTCCTGGGCGTTCTGAGTATTTGAACATAAAAGCGGAATCGAATCCAACCTCACGCATTAACGACAAGGTCTCTTGATAATCAGCCTCTGTTTCATCGTGATAACCGATGAAAATGTCTGTTGTTAACCCACAATCAGGAATGAGACGACGTATTGCCTCTATCTTACTTAAGTAGTCTTCACGAGTGTACTTACGGTTCATTAACCTCAAGACTTTATTGCTTCCACTCTGTGCGGGGAAGTGTATATGATTACAGAGGTTCGGTTCCGACGCTACTGCCTCGATAATATCTACGGTCATATCTTCTGGGTTAGAAGTAGTGAAGCGAACGCGCATGTCTGGCACACTTTGAGCCACTTTACGCAAGAGTTCTGCGAATGATGTACCATTTTCAGGGCGTTTCCCATTAGGTAACAGACCATAGGAATTAACGTTCTGACCTAATAAAGTCACCTCTTTAAAACCCTTATTATGCAAGTCCTTAACCTCCTTCAAGATACTATCCACATCACGAGAACGCTCTCTACCACGCGTGAATGGAACAATACAATAGTGGCAGAAATTATTGCAACCACGCATGATGCTGACAAATCCCGATACACGGTTTCCACCGAAGCGTTGCGGTATTACGTCTCGATAAGTCTCTGTTGTTGATAGTTCAATATCTAATGCATTGTTACCATTCTCGCATTGCGCAATCATGTCAGGGAGGTTTAGATAAGAGTCAGGACCGCATACTAAGTTAGCAAAATGGTTCTGAATAAGATCGTCCCTAACGCGTTCTGCCATACATCCCAATACACCCAGAATGAGCTTGCGACCCTTCTTCTGCTCTGCATGTAAGGTGTCCAAGCGATGGTAAATCTTGTTTTCTGCATTCTCACGAACCGAGCATGTGTTCAAGAAGATAGCGTCTGCTTCATCTTCATTATCGCATACATCGTACCCAGCCATCTTCATTACAGAGGCAACCACTTCAGAGTCTGCCACGTTCATCTGGCATCCGTACGTCTCAATATATAGTTTTTTCATACCTTTCTAACCGATAAAAATCAGCTTGCAAAGATACTAAAAAGATTGTAGATAGTCGAAGAACAGCCTGACTATTTGACCTTTAGAACCGACGAGAATAGGCTTTTTACAAAAGTTACAAAGTCCTTTACGCCCTTTATCGGATATTTTCTGTACCTTTGCAAAGTGATTATTCTCAGTAAAAGAGATTACTTTATAAGGAGTTGCTCATCAGTATCTACATAACACCTTAGCGAGGTATTACATAAAAGGAAACAAACACCTTACTAACTGATAGCACCCATTCAAGATAATAAACATAAATGGATAAGAATATAAACGACTTTGAAATAATGGCACCCGTTGGCTCTCGTGAGTCATTGGCGGCTGCTATACATGCTGGAGCAAACTCTGTTTACTTCGGAATAGGTAAGTTGAACATGCGTTCCCACTCTGCTAATCACTTCACAATAGACGACCTTAAGGAGATAGCAGAGACTTGCAACGCACAAAACATCAAGACTTATCTAACGGTAAACACGGTTATCTATGGTGAAGACATTACAACGATGCACGAGATTATAGACGCTGCTAAGGATGCAAATATCACTGCTGTCATAGCAAGCGATGTAGCTGTAATGATGTACTGTAGGCAAGTTGGCGTTGAAGTCCACCTCTCCACCCAATTGAATATATCAAATATTGATGCTTTAAAGTTCTATGCGCAATTTGCAGATGTAGCCGTTTTAGCACGCGAACTGAACATGGATCAGGTAAAGGAGATACACGAACAGATTATAAAACAGAACATTTGTGGTCCTAAAGGACAGCCTATTCGCATAGAGATGTTCTGTCATGGAGCCTTCTGCATGGCTATCTCTGGCAAGTGTTATATGAGTCTTCACGATGCCAACAGATCGGCTAATCGTGGTGAATGTGTGCAGATTTGCCGTCGTAGTTATACTGTGACTGATAACGAAACAGGCAACCAGTTGGAGATAGACAATAAGTATATAATGAGTCCAAAAGACCTTAAGAGCGTTCGATTCATTGATAAGATGATGGATGCAGGAGTACGTGTCTTCAAGATAGAAGGTCGTGCTCGTGGACCCGAATATGTACACACTGTGGTGTCATGTTATAAGGAAGCAATGCAGAGTGTATTGGATGGAACCTTCACAGAAGAGAAGAAAGACAAGTGGGACGAACGCTTATCTACAGTCTTCAATCGCGGTTTCTGGGATGGCTACTATCAGGGTCAGAAGATGGGAGAATGGACCAAGGAATATGGTAACAAGGCTACTGAAAAGAAGGTTCTCATCGGTAAGGTGATGAAGTACTTCTCGCGTCTTGGCGTTGCAGAAATAGCCGTTGAAGCCAACACCTTCGCAAAGGGTGAAAAGCTACTCATCACTGGTAACACCACTGGAGCTATGTTCCTCAATGCTGAAGAGATACGTTATGACCTCAAACCAGTGGATGTTGCAGAGCAAGGATGGCGTGTGTCTATCCCCGTACCAGATAAGGTAAGACCAAATGATAAGCTGTTTAAACTAATCAAGAGTGCCAAGAATTAAGGAATGAAAGGGCGTGAAGACAAATGTTCTTGATGGTAGGTTAAGGATATACAAGGCTACAATACCGATTCTTGGTATAGTAGATTGAAACACATCAAGCCGCTTTACACTTGTCTTAACTCCCTTTCTCTCCTTCACTCCTACCACTCCTTTAAATAAAAGAAACTATGACAATAAACGAAGCGCAAGATGCAGTAATAGAAGAGTTCAGCGACTTCTCCGATTGGATGGACAAGTATCAGATGTTGATCGACCTAGGTAATGACCTTGAACCATTGGCTGAACAGTATAAAAACGAGCAGAATCTCATAGACGGATGTCAAAGTCGTGTATGGCTCCAATGCGATAATGTCGATGGTAAACTGGTGTTTACAGCTGATTCAGATGCGCTTATCACGAAAGGTATTATCGCTCTTTTGATTCGCGTTCTAAGTCATCATACCGCACAAGAGATTATAGATTCCGACCTATACTTCATTGATAAGATAGGCTTGAGACAGCATCTTTCACCTACAAGAAGCAATGGTTTGCTGTCAATGGTTACTAAGATCAAAGCCTATGCGGTTGCTTTTAGTATGAAATAAATGCGCAAGTTACGTACAATAGAGATGAGTCGGCTCTCCATTGAGGAGTTTAAAGAAGCCGAGAAGTTGCCTCTCATCGTCGTTCTGGACGATGTGCGGTCTTTATATAATGTAGGAAGTGTATTCCGTTCAGCCGATGCCTTTCGTATAGAAGCCATCTATCTATGTGGTATAACGGCTACTCCTCCTAATGCTGAGATACATAAGACGGCTTTAGGAGGTGAAGATTCGGTTGATTGGAAATACTTTGAACGGACAGAAGATGCCGTTGAAGATTTGCATAAGAAGGGTGTTTTCGTTTATAGCGTAGAACAGGTTGAACATTCTACAAAGCTCCATACACTCGATCTCAATGCTGAATCGACTACAAACAACAGCCATTATGCCATCATCATGGGCAATGAGGTGAAGGGCGTAAAACAATCTGTTGTTGACATGAGTGATGCTTGCTTGGAGATACCACAGTTCGGAACGAAGCACTCTCTGAATGTTAGTGTGACCGCAGGAATCGTTATCTGGGAGTTTGCAAAGCAACTCTTTACTAAGTAATAAGCCTCATCTATCCAACAAACGACGCTCATCAATAATACTGATAAGCGTCGTTTGTTTTTATTTTTAGTTTATTTTTGTTCTATTATTAGGTTATTTTCATCTACTTTTTAATCTATTTTTAATTTCAAGGAAAAGTTTTCTCCATGATAAAGAGGCTTTTCGCAGTAGATAACTATAGGTTAGTTCCCACTAAGGCAATGGTCTTCATATAGACATAAGGCTCGCTCAAGAACATGAAACCATGGTAAGGATTGTCCGTACCCCAGCTATTTTTGCAAAGAAAGAAGCGTTTACCGTGCTGGTCATGGGCTATTCCAACTATCTCCATACAATGGTCGTCAGTTGTTTGAAAGTACTCAAACGCTTTCTGTCTGTCCTTTTCTGTCCATTTCCTAGCCTCATCATCCAACATTGCATATCCATGTTCAAAGGAGAAGAGAGGCTCTGAGACGTCACCTTCCCAGCACACGGGATGCCCTTTCTTCAGGCTATTTACAATGCAGGGGATGATGTCTTTTGCTGGAATATTTAGGAAGGTATCGTGGAAATAATTATCTGGAACTTCTAAAGGAAAGCTCTCATGTAATGGATGATGTAGGAAACTCGTGACCGCTGTGTACTCATCTGGCATACAAACACTACGTGCAAACTCATAAGGAGTGTATCGCACACCAAACATAAAGACCTGTTTAGGTAAAGTTCCGATACTCTTATCCAAGAGTTCGTCAACCTTCTTCGAACGATCAAGACGCCTACAAAGGACATTATAGTCCATATCTGGCTCACTATGATAGGCATCATAATGCTGTAAACCATAGGTTTTGATGAGGTCAAGTGTCATTGTACTCATACCGCGAGTGGTGATGGGTCGCTCTAAACGAGCCACTCTCTTCGGTAGAAATTGGCGTCTTCTAGCCTGCTCATATAGATACATTCGAGCCACATAATCGGCACTTAGGTTGACAGAGTCACCTTGTATGATATGCTCAGTCTCAATAGTTGCAAGCATAGCATAGACCCAACAAAGTGAACTAGAGCCTTGATTCTTCACGGGGGAAGTAGGAAGTAAGAGGTCAATGGTGAACTTCTCCTTTGGAAAACTACGTTTTTTTGCCCCTTGCGAACAACTGATAATAAGCAAGGGAAGCATGAATAAATAAAGAATTTTCCTCATTTTACATTTCAATTATTGGTAGTCTGGTGCCTTAGTATTCTATCATCTTTTCCCAAGCAGCAACTACTTCCTTATCTAAAGGAGGGACAGAAGCGGGAATAGAGAACGTCCATACATGGTTTTTCTCCTTCTTTATCTGTTTGAGTTCAGCCTCTGTTATCGTCATTCTATCTGATACATAGAACTCACTCCATACATCAATACGATCGTCAACATCCTCTCCTCGATAACGAGCAAAGAAGGTTTGATGCTTTTGGAAGGCATTAAGAGCATAATTAGAAAGGTAAGTTTCGCTCTCATCAAATTGTGTCATACGAGCCACAATACCATACATACGCAACTGACTCATGTCTATTTCATGGTTAGGTTGCCCCACTAACTCATCCATCTCGATAGTTGTCAGCAATTCAGTCTGCCCTTTTATCTTCTGTTTGTCATGCGTTATTTTACCGCACTTATCCGCCCATCGATACACATCTCCATTGTTCCTCGTTGAATACTCTTCGCTATTTATACTCTCAATAAGCGTTTGTCGCTCTAAATTTGGCAGTGACATCCGCACGAAGGTATCGTCGCCATTGGCTTTCGGAGCCTTTCGACGACGTTCACCAAGGAACTTTCTATCAATAAAGGGCGACTTCTTTTTATTGTCAGAGCTACCTGCTATGGAATCAGATACAGGTATATAGAACTCCATCATACCATCTACAAAATAAGAGAGCATGCTATTTGTCGCCTGATAAACACGATAATAACCCTTTAAACGGGTGTATTTCTGCTCTTGCGCATGCGCTATTAGAACAAAGAAAACGCCGAGTAAGAGTAGAAATAGTCGTTTGTTACACATAAAATAGAATCATTTTTCTGTCTTAATTCATAATTCATAATTCAAAATCCATCATTGTGATTACCATTGTTAAGCCCTTCTTAAATTGAAAGTAATCCCACGCTGTAGGGACAGACGCCCTCGTCTGGAAACTACCCCCAGCCTCCCCTAAAGGAAGGAGTGCCTAACGTGAACCAGTTAGAATAGGTGTTTTCTCGTCCAAGAGATGCCACATCCAACAGAACTAACAACTTGTCTACACGTCAACTCGTGTACTTGTCAACTCTATCTAACAACTTGTCTACCTGTTAACTCGCATACTCGTCAACTCTACCTAATCATAATTTTGAATTAGAGAAAGGCTCACTTTCTCCTCCTTCTTTCCTTCTTCTTCTTATCTTTTGGTTGCTCTTTCACAGGTTGTTGGGGCGTCTTCACGGGTCGACCATCATCTAGTGTGAAGTCGAGCTGTTTGCGTTCTAAGTTCGCTTTAGCCACCTTTATACGGATAGGATCACCCAGTTGATACACGTGATGACGGCGTCGCCCCACTAGACAATAGTTCTTTTCATCGAAGTCATAATAGTCATCATCAAGGTCACGCATTGGTATCATACCCTCGCAATGGTTCTCATCTATCTCTGCATAGATGCCGAAACTCTGGATACCTGATATATGTGCATCGTAACACTCACCGATGTGTTCGCCCATAAACTCAACCATCTTATACTTGATAGAGTCGCGTTCTGCATTCTGCGCAACCAACTCCATATCCGAACAATGCTCACACAACTCCTCATAGTGATCCTTGTTTGCAGAGCGACCACCATTCTGGTAACGTGTTATCAAGCGATGCACCATGGTGTCGGGATAGCGACGAATAGGCGAAGTAAAGTGTGTGTAGTAATCAAAAGCTAATCCGAAGTGCCCTATGTTATGCGTTGTATACTTCGCTTTCATCATCGATCGCAGAGCAATCGTTTGTATCACCTTCTCTTCGCGAGTACCTTGTACCTCATCCATGAGCTTGTTCAACGCACGAGCTGTAGCCCCCTTCGTACTCGAAGACTTAAGTTTATAACCGAACTTAGCGCTGAATTCACGTAGATTCTCAAACTTCTGAGGGTCTGGATTATCGTGAACTCGATAAGGGAGAGTCTTTGCTTTCTTGCCTTTAACGGTCTTTCCAATGCTTTCCGCTACTGTTTTATTAGCAAGGAGCATAAATTCTTCTATCAACTTGTTGGCATCTTTCGATCGTTTGAAGTAACAACGGAGCGGCTTACCAGTGTTATCTACATCAAAATGGAGCTCTTCTGAATCGAACTTAACGCTTCCGCCCTTGAAACGACGTGCTCGAAGAAGCTTTGCCAAGCGGTCTAGTGTAATGATTTCTTCGGCATATTCGCCCTTATAACCATCCTTCCCTGGCTTTGGGGCAGGCTCTCCTGTACCATCAACAACACCATTATCTTCCAGTAACTGCTGTGCCTCTTCATAAGCGTAACGCCTATTCGACTTGATAACGGTGTGTATAATGCGGTAAGCCTTTACATTTGCGTCATCATCAAGATTGAAGATACAACTGAAAGCGAGCTTCTCCTCATTGGGACGCAACGAACAAATGAAATTGCAAAGACGCTCTGGAAGCATTGGAATAGTGCGATCCACAAGATAAACAGAGGTCGCTCTCTGCTGTGCCTCACGGTCTATTATGTCGCCTTCTTTGACATAATGCGATACATCTGCTATATGTACACCAACTTCCCAAAGCCCTTCCTTCTCTAATCTTCGTATAGAGAGAGCATCGTCAAAGTCCTTTGCATCCTTTGGATCTATCGTACAAGTCCACACGTCACGGAAGTCTTCTCGTTCCTTAAAGTCCTGCTCTGTGATCTCAGCACTTATCTTTTCGGCAGCATCCTCGACACGTTTAGGATACTTATAAGGCAATCCGTATTGTGCAAGAATGGTGTTCATCTCAACGTCATTATCACCAGCTGCACCCAAGACATCGACTACCTCGCCCATAAGGTTCTTGTGGTTTGCGTCAGGCCATTGTGTTATCTTCACCAAAGCACGGTCACCTGTAGTTCCACCACGCAACTTCTTCTTAGGAATTAGTATGTCATGGATAAAGAGATTCTCCTGAGTTACAAGGAAGGCAATGTCCTTCTCCACTCTTAACTTGCCTACGAAGGTGTCTTTCTTGCGCTGCAATATCTCAATGACCATTGCCTCCTTAATATGATTCTGGCGTCTTGCCATGTACTGCACTTTGACATGATCGCCATTTAAAGCAGCCATTGAGTTACGTTCGGAGACGAATACAGGAGTGCCACCATCGTCTGGTTGAAAGGTATTCTTTCCATTAGCTTTGCGAATGAAAGTACCTTCTTGCACCTGTCCCTTTGTATTGAGAGTATAGGCACTATCGCCTACCTTTGCAAGGAAGTCGTCCCATGCCATCTCTTCCATCACATCAATTGCTAACATCTTAGCCGGATGTGTCTTTAACTTCAAAGCACGGAATATCTCTTTAAAACTATATGTTTCGTTAGGTTGCGACTGAAAGAAAGAAGTCAACTGTTCGGCTAGTTGCTTCTTAGTTAATCGCTTTCCACCTTTCTTATCTTTCGTCATAAATAATGGAATTAGTATGTTTATATATTCGACAAAGTAACGAAAAAGTTTGTACCTTTGCAAACGTTTGCTAAGATATTTTCGATGAATAAGATATTAATAACAGGTGCTTCGGGCTTCATTGGGTCATTTATAGTGGAAGAGGCAATACGTCAAGGATATGAAACCTGGGCTGCCGTGCGTCGCTCATCATCGAGAGAGTATTTAAGAGATGAGCGCATTCATTTCATAGAACTAGACTTTTCTTCTGTCGATAAATTGATAGAACAGCTTGCAGGGCACGCCTTCGACTATGTTGTTCACGCTGCTGGTGTGACGAAGTGTTTGCATAAAGCAGACTTCTTCCGCATCAATACGGATGGAACAAGCAATCTCGTAAAGGCACTTCAGGCTACTCAACCAGCACTGAAACGCTTTGTCTTCATTTCAAGTCTTAGTATCTTTGGAGCTATCAGAGAGCAACAACCTTACAAGGAGATTGAGCCTACGGACACTCCAAAGCCTAACACGGCATACGGACAAAGTAAGTTAAAGGCCGAAGCAATGTTCCCCGACGACTTTCCTTATATTATCCTGCGTCCAACAGGAGTATATGGTCCGAGAGAGAAGGATTACTTCTTGATGGCAAAGAGTATCAAGGGGCACTCCGACTTCGCTGTTGGTTACAAGCAACAGGACATCACCTTCGTCTATGTAAGGGATGTTGTGCAGGCTGTCTTCCTATCGCTTGAGCACGGGAAGGCTGGAAGTGCATACTTCCTAAGCGATGGTAAGGTTTATCAAAGCACCACTTTCAGCGACTTGATACATGAGGAACTGGGCAAACCATGGTGGATTCGCATTACTGCGCCAATCTGGTTGCTGCGCATTGTGACCTTCTTTGGCGACCTAATAGGGCATATCACGGGTAAAATATCGGCTCTTAACAATGATAAGTATCAGATTCTTAAACAGCGAAACTGGCGTTGTAACATCCAACCAGCTATCGACGAACTGGGCTATCAACCGAAGTATGACCTCAAGAGAGGGGTGAAAGAGACGATTGATTGGTATAAGAAAGAGGGTTGGCTATAGATTAGCTAATTATTATTAGGCTAATTGGACGAATAAGCCTAATAGGGCTTATGGGGCTTATAAATCCAATAACAACAAACAATGAAACGATTCATAACAAACTTATTTAAGCTAGAGAAGAAACCTGTTAAGGGTCTTATGGCATACGAATGGGTGGTAATGGCTTACTTGGTATTGACACTTATCATCACATTCTTCATGTACACGAGCATCAATAACCCACAAGCTATGATTTACGGGCGCATCCGCATTGTAGCTCTTACGGCTGTTATGTGGCTTGTTTATCGCATTGCACCCTGTCGACTAACACGCTTCACACGTGTAGGAGTGCAAATGGCATTACTCGCATGGTGGTATCCTGATACTTATGAGATCAACCGCCACCTCCCAAACCTTGACCATTTAGCAGCTACATGGGAGCAATCTCTCTTCGGATGTCAGCCTGCTTTGCTCTTTGCAAAGGCTCTTCCGGGGCACATCTTCAGTGAGTTATTCGACATGGGATACGCTGCTTATTATCCAATGATAGCTGCAACCGCCGTTTACTACTTCGGTTGGCATTACAAGGAGTTCAATCGTGCTGCCTTCGTCATTCTCTCTTCGTTCTTTATCTATTATGTTGTCTTCATCTTCCTACCGGTCGTTGGTCCTACATTCTATTATAAGGCGATAGGCTTACAACAAGCTGCTGCGGGCGTATTCCCTAACTTGCACGATTATTTCAACCATCATCAAGAGTGCTTACCAAGCCCTGGTTATACTGACGGCATATTCTATCACCTCGTTGAAGACGCTAAGGCGGCAGGCGAAAGACCAACAGCTGCGTTCCCGAGTTCGCATGTTGGCGTGAGTACTGTGTGTATGTTGCTCCTATGGCACGACCGCAACTATCGTCTCTTGGCTGTTCTTGCACCATTCTACATCCTCCTTTGTTGTGCAACAGTATATATTCAAGCACATTATCTCATCGATGCCATCGCTGGCTTCATCACCGCTTGTATCATCTTCGCCATCCTCATGAGACTTTCACGTAACATGATTACAAAGGAGTAAAGACGCCTGACTTAAACCCTCCCAACCTCCCCCAAGAGGCGGAATACCTAACGGGAGCAAACAATGAGAGGCTTTCTTCAAATTAAAGAAAGCCTTTCGTTGATATGAAGGAAGGCTCTTCTCACATCAAGGAAACGCCCTCTTCCAATGGCAAAGAGTATTCTTTAATTAACTACCATAGACTTATTCCCTCCTTTAAGAAGCTCATCAAGAGGCTTTCTATTATGCATACAATCCATTAGAAAGGCTTAGAAGACTTTTATACAAGGCTGTATAATCAATTATACAAGTGTGTATAATCAATTATACAGGCGTGTATAATCAGTTATACAGACGAGTATAATCTGTTATACAAGCGTGTATAATCCCGTTAACAAAGTATCTTGTGGACGAGAGAGATACTATCGAGTGATTCAAAGAGATACTATTAAGGCAATGAAAGGGCTGTAACACGAATGATGTTACAGCCCTTTATGATTTTAATTAACGCCCATTAGGAACATTAATAACGATAAACAAGTACGGAAGATTACATCCCGACACCCATTCCCATGCCGTTCATCTGCTGGTCGTTCTTCTTTTCTTGGAAGTCGTTAGTTATCTTTGTCTCATGACTCTGGTATTGCTTCTTGGTGTTACCGAAGTTCCATGTAAGTGTGAAGGATACCATCTGGGCAGGAATTGAGATGTTCATACGATTCTCAAAGTCGGCTCCATGACTATACTGCTTCATCTTTATCTTACCAGTGAATGGCACGAAATACATCAAACTCAAGTCGAGTTTATCCTTAATAAGGCTCTTTGACAGCGTTGTATTAAACATATTGAAGCCGCCGTTATAGCCTTGTAGAGAATACTTCTTCGTCATTCCACCCACGAACATACTCCATTTCAAATCCCAAGGAAAGGTTTGCTGCACACCGAGGAATGTAGTGGCTTGCCATCCATAGTTATGTGCATTGAGTTGTTCTGATCGAATATCTCCATAGTCAACATTGGCTGTTAGCATCAGACGAGTCTTATTAGTAACGGCGTAATTCATAAACGAACTGAAGTTCGTCCAACGGCTTTTAACGATATTACCATACGTGGTATTCAGTATCGAACCATGCATGAATGAGTACTGTTCTATCTGATTATTGGCAAAGTTCTCACCGAGTGTTACGTTGATCATAAACTTCGGTGTGAAGGAGTTGAAGACTACATTTATATTGTGACTCTTCTCTACTTGCAAGTCAGGATTACCATAACTATCGGCGGTCGGGTTGCTTATGTCGTGGTAAGGATTCAGATAACTGATACCTGGTCGACTGATTCGCATAGAATAGTTAACGCCTAGATTCATACCAGCTGATAGGTTGTAAGTAAGGCTAGCAGATGGTACTAGGTTGCCATAGTGCTTCTTGAAGTTGGCACCAGGACCTACTATGAACTTCACGTTCTCCCATGTATGCTCGTAACGAAGCCCCACCTTGGCACCTAACTTACCCATTGTTGCTGCATATTCAGCGTATTCGGCAAGGATGCTCTGCGTGTTCCTATAATTCACACTGTTGTTGGCATTGTAGACATTAGCACCACTTACGATGTCATAAAACTTCGAGTCGGAAGAGTTGCGACGTGCGATAAACTTCAAACCAGTGCTTAAGGTCTGTCCTTTCCCTATCGGTGTGGTATAGTCGACTTGCACTGTATGCTCCGTTCCACGCATCTTCGCCTCTGAATAAAGATCCTTTAATGGAATCGTAACACCTGCTGGCAAGGGGTCATAAACACGAAGATTTGTGTTCTCTGCAGGTGTTGTTGAGAAGAGATAACTCAGTGTCAAACTACTTGTGCGAGCCTTATTAAAGAATCGCTGATAGTCTATGCTACCGTTAAAGGAGGTGTTCTTATTCTTCATGGTCATCTCGTTACCATACGAGAAACCTGTTCCGTAAGGACCACCGGAGAAGGTTGTCATGGGGTGACCATCGTTCTTCATGGTAAAGGAAGTAAGCCCAATGGATGCACCAATATTGCTCATAGAGTCAAGCTCATAGCCCAGACTAAGGTTACCCATGGTGAATGGGATGTGAGTATTGCCCTTTTGACGATAGTCCATACGTGACCCATCACTCGCAGTGCGGCTCATCTCGGTCACAGTACCTTTCGACTTTCCTCCACTATACATAATGTTAGCACTGTAAGTCAGCTTTCCCTGCTGTCCACTAAGGAATCCTGACGACCGCCAACCTTTGTTTCCTGCAGAGATAGCAAGGTTTCCGTTATATCCATTCATATTAACGGCACTCTTGCCATTAACGCGGTTCATGATGATATTCAGCACTCCACCTGTTCCTTCGGCATCATATTTAGCACCTGGATTGGTCACTACCTCTATTGATTTAACAGCCGAGGCGGGCATTGACTTGAATATTTGTGAGGGATTGGAAGAGAACATCACGTTCGGTTTACCATCCACATAAACCTTGAAGGAGGACTGTCCATTGACCGAGATATTGTCTTGTCCATCCACAGTTACCATCGGAACCTTACGCAGCATGTCGAGTACTGTGTTCGTCTTAGCGTCATTATCAGCCTGAACATCATACGACATCTTGTCCGTTTCCATCTTAACAAGCAGCTTCTGAGCCACTACCTCTACACCTTTCAACTGCTTTGTATCATCTTGAACCAGCAGTTGACCTAGGTCGATAACGCCTCCTGTGGCTGTAAGTTGCACCTTTCGGAGAACCTCCTTACGCCCCATAGCAGTGAAAGAGACCAAGAAGTTACCTTGTCCTGTTACCTGCTGAGAGAACTTACCATCAATAGCTGTAACCGACATAGCCACTGGTTTGTCACTTTTCTTACCTTTATAAACACGAACGGTAGCGTAGGGTTCTCCCTCATGGGTCAATGAGTCGAGTAGAACTCCCGATATCGTTGAGGTCTGACCATGTACTGCTACAGACATAGTCAATAGCCCAAATGTTACAAATAACTTGTATTTTCTCATATTATTACGTACTAAACGGTACAAAGGTAATAATAAATCACATATAAGGCAAGTATTCCTTACCATAATATTAACCAAAATCCCTGCCCTTCAAGATGATAAGGCAGGGATGAATATAAGTTTAATAAGCTATAAGCTATTGCTCCTTACGCTTGCTTAATGAGCTGAATTGCAAAGCCACCACTCTTTGCCATGTGTAGTTTCAATACACTATCATGGTTCACAACAAGCTGTTCGATGGTCATTGGATAAGGGTTCTTATCATATTCGGCATCAGGTCCATCCTTATAGATAATAGCCTTATAAGTTGTACCTGGTGCTAGGAAGTCGAGTTTAAGACTGATGTCTCTAGCGTTCTCATCGGTCATTCCACCCACAAACCAGTCCTGGTTATCACGGTTCTGACGTGCAGTAACGATGTACTTACCAATCTCTGCCATCGGGATAACCGTCTTCTGCCAGTTAGAAGGCATTGCTTCAATGAAGGTGAAGGCTGGTTGATCCTTGTAATTCTCAATCTCGTCAGCAGCCATCTGCCATGGAGTGTAGATGACAACATACTCGGCAAGCTGTTTAGCAAGCGTTGTGTGTGGATGAGTATGCGCATAAACCTGTCCTTCGAGCTTGAAGATACCAGGCGTGAAGTCGATTGGTCCAGCTAATTGACGTGTGAATGGGAGCACACAAAGATGGTAAGGTGGGTTACCACCAGCGCCATCCCAAGCATTCCACTCTTGTCCTCTCACACCCTCACTAGCGATGAGGTTGGGGTAAGTACGCTGTAAACCAGTTGGCATAGCAGGCTCATGATTGACCACCATGATGTGGTGTCGGGCTGCAGCCTCAATCACTTTGCGATAGTGACGCACACCATATTGCGAGTGTTGAAGCTCCTTGTTGTCCATAACCTTATTCACATAGCCTGTCTTAATAGCCTTAATTCCCATCTTCTCATATAGAGAGAAGGCTGCTTCAAGCTGTTCCTCATAGTTCTTTGCAGCACCACCTGTCTCGTTATGAGCAATCAGTGAGACTCCTTTCGACAATGCGTACTTCTGCAAACTATCGAAGTCATAGTCTGGATAAGGCTTTGTGAAGTTGAATTTATCACCTTCCTTGCCCCAGTCATTCTCCCATCCATAGTTCCAACCTTCTACTAGTACGCCTTTAAAACCATGCTCGGCAGCAAAGTCGATATAGCGTTTTGTATTCTCAGTTGTGGCTCCATGCTTTGGACCAATACCCCATGTGGCATGTTGCATGTGGTAAGTCCACCACACACCAACGTACTTTCCTGTTGTAATCCACGATGTATCCTTAATCTTACAAGGGTCATTAAGGTTTAACATGACGCGGTTTGTAATCAAACCACCCACATGGTCTTCTACTGATAATATACGCCAAGGGGAGACGAAAGGTGCTTTTGCACGTACCAAGTCGCCATTTGACCATGGTACTAACTCTGCCTTCAATCGCACATAACCCTCTTTTTCCTCTATCGGTTTGACATTTAATGAAGAGTAATCGGTCAGGTTCGCTTCATATAACATCATATAAAGGTCTGGCTTAGCCTCTATTGTAACAGGTGTACACACCTTCTGCTTCTTACTCAATGGTGCTTTCGTCCAAAGTCCCTCATAATAATCGGCATCAAAAGGCAATGTCCATGCCTCAGGGTCACCTTTGAAACAGAACTCTGTAAGCTCATCTGTGATAATGAAGTCGCTTAGGTTCTTCTGTTGTGGGAATACATAACGGAAGCCCATACCATCATCAAAGACACGGAAGACAATGGT
>ERZ772910.513-NODE-513-length-22223-cov-2.735835_pt1 | contig 22223 bp, 17 predicted proteins | sample MGYA00511357_ERZ772910 | MGnify/ENA primary metagenome ERZ772910 (study PRJEB29015, sample SAMEA2738096) | human oral metagenome | biome: human oral; feature: human-associated habitat; material: saliva | place: China | collected 2193 ... | reverse complement strand
CGCATTGCAATGGGTGGGCCTCGATGAACTGCGCTCGATGATCGTTTCAGGCGAACTTGAGGACTCGATTACGCTGGCTGCATTCACGCTGTGGAAGACTCACAACGAAGCCTAGGCGGGGCCTCGGCAGACTCAGAGCTTAGGAGTGAGATCGTCTTTCGTCAGTGTTCCCGCGCGGAGCTTGGCGAAGAAATCGGGGGCGGTCGTGTCTTCCAAGAGGACAGCACTGCCCGCCGAGGTCGAGTATCCCAAGTCCTCAATCGGAGGAACGCCGGTCATTCCAGAGTTTTGAGCACTGCGGAAAGCCAAAACAAGCTTGCCGACATCGAGGACAGAAGAATCTTCATCGACGGTAAAGGCTGATGCTCCCGCACGCTCGACGCGCAAAGCGCTCGAAGGATTGATCAATGTCGCCGGCTGCATGGCCTTCGATACGGTCTTCGAGACGACCTGGCGCTGGCGCTGAGCGCGTCCAATGTCACCGAGCGGATCGGAATAGCGCATACGCGCAAAGGCAAGAGCGGTCTTGCCATCTGCATCGTGGCAGCCCGCTTCCCAATTGAGTTCGGAGCGCTCGTCGTTGACTGTCAGGTCGTAGCAGAGGTTCACTCCGCCGACGGCGTCGACGATGTTGGAAACCCCGCCCATGCCGATCTCTGCGTAGTGGTCGACCGTCAGTCCCGTGAGTTGTTCAACGGTTTGAACGAGGAGTGTGGGACCGCCGTAGGAATAGGCTGCGTTGAGTTTGTCCCACCCGTATCCGGGGATTTCAACGTAGGTGTCTCGGGGGAGTGAAATATTGCTGGTCTGTCCATTGGAAGCATCGTGGACCAGCATGATTGAGTCCGCGCGTTGTCCTTCGGTGTCGTCTGGAACTGAACCATCGCTGCGCGAATCAGAGCCAGCAAGAAGATAGGTGGTTCCCGAGGTGCCCGCGGCGCCGGAAAGGGCGTCGATTCGCTTGAGATGCGAATTTGCGTCGAAAAGGAGATAGGTGGGCCACGCAGCGATCAGGAGGATCACGACGAGCGTCACCAGTGGCCAGCGTCGCTTCTTCTTGCGACGAGGCCGCGGGGAGGTGGGCGTACTTACCGGAGCGCTGGGAGGTGCTTGAACAGGCTGGAATTGAGGCCTGGGCGGCGTCGCTGAGCGTTCGGGTGCTGCAGGAGAAGACGGCGTAAAGCTCGGTGCCGAGGCTACTCGCTTGGCGCGCGGTGCAAAAGACGGCGGCATGACCGTTTCTTCGGATGCTGCCCGGGGAGCAGATTCTTCGACTCCAGGGGAAACAACACCATCGTCTTCGCTTTGCGCAGACGAGTTTTGAACCTCGGAAAGACGCGGGCGCCTACGTGAGGGATCGGGCTGGAAAGAGGGCGGCTGCGTCATCAGCGTTCCGCCGGGCAAGCTGCGGTGGGGCTTGCGCTTGCAGAGGCGCTTGCCGACGGTGACGTACTTGGAGTAGGCGAAGCAGACACGGAGCTGCTTTCAGAAGGCGAGGCCGAGGCACTCGGCGAGGCATTCGTCTGGCCTTCTTGGCCGCTACCGTTGGTGAACTCGATTGCAGCGGGGAAAGGCTGATCCTTGCGGATTGCCTCCCAGGCCTGGCTGAACTGTGGCTCCAGATTGATGACGCGGTTGGGGTCAACGGGGGAGTACTGGTTCGGCGAGGTAATAAACTGAATATTCGCGCGGTCAATCGAGGACAGGGAGAGCAAAAGACCCACGTCGGTGTTGATATTCGACAGGTTTTGTGAAGGTTGGAGTGCGGACAGTCCCTGCTTGGTGAAGGACAAGAGCGAAGGAAGATCCGACACGAAGTTCTTGGCGAGCAATTCACGCATAATCGCCGCGACCAGTTTTTGCTGATTCGAAATACGGCCCAAATCTGAACCGTCACCCACGGCATAACGCGTACGGGCGTAGGCCAGGGCGGTTTTGCCGTCGAGTTTTTGACATCCGGCTTGCACGTGCAAGTCCGAGCGGGAATCATCGATGTCTTCGGGGATGTCGAACCAAACCCCACCCAAAGCATCGATGAGGCCTCGGAAACCGTGGAAATCAACGACGACAAAGCCGTCAATGTTCACGCCGGTCAACTGCTCCGTGGTCGCCTCGGTGCAAGCGATGCCGCCTGCGATATCGGTGTCATTCGAACCGGTAGAAAAAGCAGAGTTGAACATTCCGGTGTAGGCGGAAGAAACCGTGCCATCTGAGCGCTTACACGCAGGAATATCCGTGATGAGATCTCGGGGAATTGATACGACCTGAACCCGCGTGCGATCTGCGGAAATGTGCATGAGCATGGTCGTATCGGAGTGAATTGATGAAAGCTCCGCAGCATCACCATTGGCGTCATCACCCTGGTTCTGACGTGAGTCAATTCCAGAGACGAGGATATTGACGGGGCGGCCCTCAAAAGAATCCGAAGGTGCGGCGGTCTCGGTGGAGTTCGCGTTGCCCAGACCCTGGGTATTGATGGAGTTTGACGCAAGCTGGTTGCCGAAATCGCGATAAATGAAGAAAACGGTGGAAACCAGCAGGAGGACGCAGGAGAAGGCAACCAAAGAAATCACTCGTGCCGCACCGCTCTTAAAGGGGAGCGTTGCCGAGTGAGCAATCGGTCGCGCAATGCGTGATTGTGGAGTACTCATCGCGTTTATCATATCGTTACTTGACGAAAGGGCGCGCTATTTTTCGGCGAATTCTCCAAGTTTCCACTCAATGGCACCCGTGGCGGTCAGGGAAGGAATAAGGACTGCTCGCCCCTGCTCTGCGACGACGGGGCGTGAATATCCGGGGGTTTCCCCTAAACGCGTAATCTGGCCGCTTTCCCATGAACGCAGGTACATCTGCGCGTTGTTCGCCTGAGATCCCGCACCCCACACGATTGCCTCTTCACCGATGGACACCCAGGGAGTTCGGGAGTCGACCATGATCCACTGCGTGGGATAGTCGGCGGACCTGCTGTCCCAGACTCCGAGGTAGGACGAGGCCGCGGAAGACGCCGTTGATGGACTAACGAGGACCGCATGGTGATCTCGGGCGGCGTAGAGTCCGCTGATTCGATAGTCCTGTGATTTCAGGTCGAAGTGTGTGGTGACCTTTGAGAAATCAGTTCCGCTGAGCGTGACAACGCGAGAGGGGAGCGGTGAATCCTTTGGAGTAGCAACCACGCTGAGCCCCTGCTCAGAGACCGCGGGGTAGGCCCCAAAGAGAAGAATCTGCGGTTTGTTGGAGCTCGTTGAAGCGTCCAGGCCCTGAGTGACGATCAGTGAGTAATCTCCGTGATCAGTTGAAACCTTTGCGCCGTAAAACGCATGTGTCCCATCGCTGACAGGAGGCAGCTCACCTGAGCTCCGTGGGCTATGAGCGGGAAGATCCGACCACGTCATCACGGTATGCAGACGCTGCTCGTCCATATTCCAGGAGTAAATCGTCCACGGGGCAAAGACATTGTCCTCTTGGTGGTCTCCGGTTGAGGACGAAGAAACTTGACGTCCGAGGAAAGTAATCCACGGACCGCTTTGCGTCCCGTCGAGGGGTTCAACGTAGTTGCCGTCTTCTCGAAGTAAATCCGGCGAGAGCTCGCGTGTCCCTTGTGGGGAAAGAATCGCTGGCTTGTAGGAGTACAGGTCGCTCGGGTCATGTGTTGAGGACCCAAAAACCTGGGAGCCGTCGATGGGAAGAGAAGGAATTTGCCGGAAATCCCCGCCCAATGTCCATTTCTCTTCTACGGAAGCTCCCTGACTTTGTCCCGATGGAGACAATTCGCATGGCTGATCGCTCGCGTGCATCGCGACAAGATCAAAAGGAAGAGAGAGATCTGTGCACACACGCTCGTGCGGATCCTCCAGTGCAGACTGCGCAACGAAAGGCTCGAAGACACCATCCATCTGACGAGGCGACACACTCGCGCTCGCCGAGGTCGACAAATCCCCTCTCCCTCCACTTGCGCAGCCGCCGAGGACGATAACAGCGCAAGCACTGAGGAAAGCAAAGCAACGCAGGGTGGCGCGGCCTCGGCGATGAAGGGAAAACACCGACTTAGCGGGCACTGTAGATGCCAATGTGCTCGCGTCCGTCACGCTCAACCTCAGTTTGGAGGAAATTCTGAGTGAAGGAGGGGAGGTAGTACCAGAACTGTTCCTCGCCGCCCCAAAGGTAGTGGACTCCCGGGTCGACAATCCGCATCGAGTCAGTGTTGGCGTCGTATGAGGTCACGACCATGATGTGGGAGAAGGTCGAGTTCGGGTGACCGTTGTAGTGGGGGCCGCCTCGGCGTTCTTGAGCATCAACGGCGGTCGGCAATCCCTTGGAGAAAGAGGACTTCACGGAATCGCGAACCTGCTCGACCGAAGGAGTGTGAATCGTCGTATAGGCATCGCGCCCCAGCCAACGGTTCATTCCGTATTCGAAACGACGATCGTGGAAGCTTGTGTAGCCGTATCCCACGGTGTTCATGTACTCGCGGCTCGCGACGGCATTGATGCTCAGTGGCGTTCCCTGTGCAGAGTGGTGCGCGTCGATCGCGTTGAGGATCATCCACCCACTGGTCGGACCACAGAAATAGTTGTTGGGTTGCCCGGCCCACGTGACATTGAAGTCATTTGTCTTCTCCAGAACTCCGTGTTCGAAGTTCTGCTTGTGACGATTTCCGTCCCAATAGGGTTCGGAGGTTGGGTATCCCAGATGCCCGCGCTCATAGCCGTGGTTGCCGTATTCGGCAAACAAATCTAGGGGAACAGCGTGAGAACCAGAGCGCGGTGACCAGTACGCGGTTCCGCCTTGGAAAATCTGGTAGACGCCGCCGTTTGCGGAAGGCGTTTCATCTGAAGAGGGATATCCGAGTTCTCCGCGTTCCCAGTTGTAGTAGGCGTAAGTCCCCATGATCGCGTCGTGGACGAAATAAGAATCCGATCCGGGGTGCCAGTATGCGGTTCCACCTTGGAAAATTTGGTAGACGCCGCCGTTTGCAGAAGGGGTTTCATTGCTCAGCGGGTAGCTGTAGCGTCCCCATTCATATCCGGCGCGTCCGTATGCTCCAAGCATCGCACCGTGCACGTAGTAGCTGCCAGCCTGGGGGTGCCAGTATGCGGTTCCCCCCTGGAAAGTCTGATAGACACCACCATTCGCCGTAGCGGTCTCTTCGCCCGTGGGGTAGCCCATCTGGCCGCGTTCCCAGCCCTGGCCTTCCCACAGATTACGGATACCGCCGGTAACCCTGTGAGCACCAGTGCGCGGGTGGTAGTAAATCGAGCCGCCGGTGAAGTGTTGGTATGCCCCGCCGTCCGCGGCGTCCTTCATCTCATCGTTCAGAGGCCAGCCCAGCGAGCGGCCTTCTGTTTCTGCGGTTTTGTAGCGTTCGAGGATTTTGCCCCAGATTGGGTGGGCTCCGCCTCGGGCGCTCCAACGAATTTCACCGTTTTCGTAGGTTTGGAGCGCGCCGCGAATCCCCGCGATCGTCTGGTTCTCTTCGTCAGAGGTTGGGAAACCAAGGGGGCCGTTTTCCCACTTTTGTGCGCTGTAGGCTCCGTGGATTCCTTCTCGCGAGGCGTGTGCGCCGTACCTAGCGGTCCAGTAGATTTGGCCGCCGCGGTAGAACTGAATGAAAGCGCCGTCGCGCAGGGGGACTAGTCCAGAGGTGGCAGTGCCAAGTACTCCGTTTTCTCCGCCCATGTCCTGCCAGCGCTGGCGAATTGCGTCAGCGGGGGAGATCGATGTGGGGGGGGGTGCAGTAATCGTGGTAGTGGTGGGCGCGGCCTCGCTAGGGGTTGCGTGTGCCGAGGCCGTGGGGGAAGCCGATGGCGTCGCCTCGCTTGCCGCGGTGCTGACCGACGGAGAGGGGGATGGTGAAGTGGAAGAAGAATCTGCGTGTGTTGTAGGGGCAAGTGCAAGCGCAAACAGTGCTGACACTGCACAGGTTGATGCGATAGATGAATGCTTCATGAAGAAGTCTCCTGGGGGGCAATGAAACTTACTCTTCAAACACCCTAACTCAAGCGATATCGAGACAGGTGAGCTTGGCTTGGCAATTTCGTCACAATTGCCCGTAGGCTTATCTCATGAGCAATCCACGAGTCATCGCCGTCGTCGTTGCATGGAACCGAGCCGCACTTTTACGTGAAACTCTTGACGGGCTTGCCGCTCAGACCCGCCCTCTCGACGGCGTTGTTGTGGTTGATAACGCGTCCAGCGACGAAACTCCGCAACTCATTGCCTCTCACCCCGTCGTTTCCAACGTCGTCACCTTGCCGCAAAACTACGGTGGAGCTGGTGGTTTCGCTGCCGGAATTGCCAGGGCAATGACTGTGGGGGCCGACCTCGTGTGGATCATGGATGACGACACGATCCCGACCCCAACCGCGCTTGACGTTCTCTTGCAAACCCGCGAGGCATATCCCGGCACACCGGCCGTTTTGGCATGTCGAGCCGATTGGATTGACGGACGCGAGCACCCGATGAATGCGCCTCGTGAGCGCTTCTTGATCTCGCGTGAGCTTCGTGAACACGCGGCTGCCGTAGGTGCGCGTCAGATCCGCACTGCGTCCTTCGTTGCGATCATGATCGATGCTCGCGCGATTGAAGAAGAAGGGCTTCCGGAAGCCGCCTACTTCTTGTGGAATGACGATTTTGAATACACCGCGCGTCTTCTCAAAAGGCGGGTGGGACTTTACGTGGATGGCGCACGTGTCGAGCATCGAACGAAGACCTTCGGAAACTCCACCGCCGACCCGGGGCCGCGTTTCTACAACGAAGTTCGTAACAAGGTGTGGGCGCTTGGTACCTCGTCTGGTTTTGGGCTCTTTGATCGCTGTGCTTTCGGGGCAGCGACTGCGCTGCGCTGGGCGAAGATGCTCGCGGCGTCTTCCGATCGCTCGGCTGCTGTGGATTACCTGCGAGAGGGCTTGCGTGATGCGTGGCGTCCGCCTTTGCGTTCGAGCGAGATCCTTCACCTGACGGAAGTCGCCGATGAAGTCGCTGCTCTTGAACAGGGACGGCGCGCTTGCGGGTGCGGCTGCGGATGTTCCTCTTCTGGAGCGCGTGAGTGCTCTAAGGGGGAGCATCAATGACAGTCGGCGATTTCTCAGTACTTCTCCCTGTCTATGCAGGCGACCAGCCGGAGTTTTTCTTCCGTGCTGTTTCCAGCGCAACGCGGCAACAGGAGCTCTCTCCCAAGCAGCTTGTGGTTGTGTGTGATGGTCCCGTTGACGAGGGCATTTCTGACTTCCTTCACCAAGCCTCGCGAGGGGAAAAAAGCGATGTGCTGGGGCATATCGACGTCCGAGTCGTGCGACTCAAGCACAATATGGGACTGGCGAATGCGCTCAATATCGGCCTTGCGCACTGCTCCCACGACATCGTCGCTCGCGTTGATGCCGACGATATTTCGCTTCCTCAGCGCTTTGCGATCCAGATTCCTCTGATTGAGGGAGGGCTTGGACTTCTGGGGTCTGCGATTCAAGAATTCAGTGACGACGAGGCCGAGGCTGGGCTTGTGCGTTCGATGCCGACCAGCGAAGAAGAGATCCGTCGGGTCATTTCCTATCGTTCCCCCTTCGCGCATCCTTCAGTTGTATACCGCAAGAGTGCAGTTGAATCAGTCGGGGGATATGAGCACCTTCAGCTGATGGAGGACTACTTGCTTTTTGCGCGGATGGTTGCAGCGGGAATTCCATGCGCGAATGTGCCAGAGGTTCTTGTTCGCTATCGTGTGGGATCCGGCGCATATAAGAGGCGCGGCGGGGCACAGATGCTGCGCTCAGAGATACGTCTTCAAAACCTTTTCCTCAGTGAAGGAATCGTGTCCAAGGCTCAATACTCGCGAAACCTCGCCATCCGTGGGGCCTATCGGTTGATTCCTACACAACTTCGACAAACTCTCTATCGGGGGGTTGGAAAACTTCGCTGGTTCGTGTCGAAGGACCAATGACGCGATCTGTCCAGTTCTTTCGCTTATACTGACTGGGATTGAAAGGAGTTCGACCGTGAACTATGACCTCGTTGTTGTCGGATCTGGCCTTTTCGGCCTGACAATTGCTGAACAGGCCGCATCCCGCTGGGGCCTCCGTGTTGCAATCGTTGAGCGTCGCTCGCACCTTGGTGGCAATGCGTACTCTGAGATTGATCCGGAGACCGGTATTGAAGTTCATAAGTACGGTGCACACCTCTTCCACACCTCCAATGAGCGCGTGTGGGAATATGTCAATCGTTTCACCTCCTTTACTTCTTACGTTCACCGCGTATGGACCACCGTTGACGGTGTTGTCTACCCGATGCCTGTGAACCTGGGAACCATTAACCAGTTCTTGTCCACCGCCTACGGCCCGGACGAGGCCCGCGCGCTCATTGCCCAGCAGGCAGCAGAAGTTGACGGCCAAGAGATCACCGACTTCGAGTCCAAGGGCGTTTCCCTGGTTGGTCGCCCCCTCTTCGAGGCCTTCTTCAAGAACTACACTGCCAAGCAGTGGCAGACCGATCCCAAGGATCTTCCCGCCTCGATCATTTCGCGTCTTCCCGTGCGCTACAACTACGATTCGCGCTACTTCAACGATAAGTACGAAGGTCTGCCGGTGGATGGCTACACCGCGTGGATGGAACGCATGGTGGCCTCGGACCTCATCGATGTCTACTTGGATACCGACTTCTTCGATCCCGAGAACCCGCTGAACAAGGCCGCGGTCGTCGGCAAGGTTCCGGTCGTCTACACCGGCCCGGTTGATCGCTACTTCGACTACTCGGCAGGTGACCTGTCCTGGCGCACCGTCGACTTCGAAAAGGAAGTCGTCGAGACCGGTGACTACCAGGGCTGCTCCGTCATGAACTACGGCGATATCGACGTTCCCTTCACGCGAATCATCGAATTCCGCCACTTCCACCCCGAGCGTGACTACCAGGATGAGAAGACCGTGATCTTCCGCGAGTTCTCGCGCTTCGCTGATCATGGCGACGAACCCTACTACCCGGTGAACACCGCGCAGGATCGCGAACGCCTCGAGCAGTACCGCGAACTCATGAAGAATGAAGACCGTGTCTTCTTCGGGGGCCGCCTTGGTACCTACAAGTACCTGGATATGCACATGGCCATCGCTTCGGCACTGACGATGCTCGATAACGAGCTTGCCCCCTTGTTCGAGGATGGGACCACTCGTTGAGTAACATCGCATCGCAGCAATTTCAAACCCCGGGCAAGTCATCGGGACTGATCGAGGTTTTCCGTCAGCCCTACCTGACCAGCCTCATCGTTCACAAGGAACTGCGGGCTCGCTATCGCGGCTCGATCTTTGGAATGCTGTGGAGCTACGCGAAGCCTCTGACCCAATTCTTGGTTTTCTACTTCGCACTTGGCGTTTTTATGAAGATGAACCGCGCCGTGGAGAACTATGTGATTTACATGTTCTCCGGCGTGGTTCTCATGAACTATTTCTCGGAAGTTTTTGGCAACGCAACCCGATCTGTTGTCGGCAATGCACCGTTGGTGAAGAAGATCTATCTTCCCCGCGAACTGTTCCCGATGTCGGCCATGTGGGTTGCCCTTGTCCACTTCCTCCCGCAGGTTGCTGTTCTTTTCATCGGTGCACTTCTTTTTGGCTGGCATCCGACTGTGTGGGGAGTTTTGGCAATCCTTGCAGCCTTCCTCATCGTGTCAATGTTTGCACTGGGGATTGGTCTTTTCTCTGGTGCACTCAACGTGTTCTACCGAGATTCAGAGAACTTTGTTGACCTGATCCTGATGATGGCTACGTGGGTGTCTCCCGTTTTGTACACGTGGTTTAGCGTGCGCGACGTCTTGGATGCTCACGGCTGGCACTGGTTGTGGTGGGTGTACGAGGCCAATCCGCTGACCATTGCGGTTGAGCTTTTCCACTACGGCTTCTGGCAGCCGACGCTGGTTGATACTGCTGCGAATCCCTACCTCCCGAATCTGGGACTCTGGACGGGAATTGCTCTTCTGATTTCTCTTGGCGCCGTCATCTTTGGCGAGGTCTCTTTCAGGCGCATGGATCCCAAGTTCGCCCAGGAGCTGTGATGACTGAAGTTATTCGCGTTGAAGACGTTGTTAAAGAATTCGCACTGCGTAATACGCACACTTTGAAGGACCGTTTGGTCTGGAGCCTGACGGGGCGCCGTAACCAATTGGTCAATCACTTCCGAGCCCTTGACCACGTGAGTTTCACGGTTGAACAGGGGGACTCGATCGGTCTGATCGGCTTCAACGGTTCAGGTAAGTCGACCATGCTTAAGCTCATTTCGGGTGTTATTACCCCGGACGAGGGTTCGGTGGGATACCGCGGCCGCATGGCTGGCCTCATTGAAGTTGGCGCGGGCTTTCACCCGGACCTTACGGGCCGGGAGAACGTTTTCCTGAACGGCGCAATTCTGGGCATGAGTAAAGAGCAGATCGAAGCTGCTTTTGACGATATTGTTGCTTTTTCGGAGATTGAGAAGTTTATCGATACCGAGGTGAAGTTCTACTCCTCGGGTATGTTCTTGCGTTTGGCTTTCGCGGTCGCAGTGCACACCAGCCCGGATATCTTCCTTGTTGATGAGATTTTGGCTGTGGGCGACGAACCCTTCCAACGCAAGTGCCTTGACCGTATCCATGAGATGCAAGAACAAGGGACCTCCTTGGTGATTGTGAGCCACGACCTTGACCTGATTGCGCGCCTGTGCAATAGGGGAGTGTTGCTGCACCACGGTGAGCTTCTTGTAGACGGTACAGCGCAAGAAGCAGTCGATCGACTGCGTTCTTTGTAACACGCTTTTCACGTAGATCAGGAGAGAAAATGGCATGGCTCTCGGTGATCGTTCCGGCGCTTGTGCTGGCTGCGATCCTGTACATTCCCGGTATTGCGGTTAACGCTCTTTTCCTGCGTAAACGCCTCTATACGGTCGGTTTTGCACCCGTGACGGGAGCAGCGATCTTGGGCTTCGCGTCACTTGCGAGCGGCGTTATTCGAGGACACTGGAGCCTCAAGTTTGTCCTATGCTGCGACATCGGTGTGTTCATCGTCGTTGCGGGGATCATGTGGTTGTGTGGTTCGAGGCCAAGGCATTGGCTTGAGAACTATAAGAGGCTTTTCTCGGGCTGGGCGGGGTCGCGCGCCATTGCTCTGGTCGGTGCACTGATTGTTAATGCCGTGATCGCAATCGGAGTTTTCATCCGCTCCGTTCCCTCTCCTCAGGCTTTCTTCTCGACCTACGACACCCCCTTCCATATGTCGGTGATCCGCTGGCTCATCGAAAGCGGTGACGGATCCTCACTTCATAGCGCAGCTGTTGACGGCACCGTTGGTTCACACTTCTATCCCGCTCTGTGGCACGGCTGGGTATCTATGGTGATTTCCGGCTTGGGAACCCCCATGACAGTTGCTATCAACGCATCATGCTTGGTGGTTTTGCTGACCATTTGGCCGCTTTCCTCTGCCGTTCTGACGGACGTGCTTTTTGGGAAGAAAGTGCGCCTATCGCCAGTTTTTGCCGTTCTGGTTTCTTCGCTTTTTGCGGCATATCCCTGGGGATTGCTTGCCTTCGGAGTCTTGTACTCAAACTTCTTCTCCTACGCGCTCGCGCCTGCTTACCTTGCGGCATTTGTTCTTTTGCTTCGAGGCGTTCTTGTCAAGCAATTCAAGGGTGCTGAGCTCTGCGGTCTAATTCTGATTGCTATTGGTGGTTTTGCAGCCATTGCCTTGGCTCAGCCCAACTCGGTCTTCACCCTTGCGGTTATTCTCTTCCCCTACGTGGTTGCTCTTGCTTTCAACCAGGTGCGTCGTTCGAGTGGGAGCACTATTAAGGCAGCCTTGGTCGCAATTGTGCTGGTCGCTCTGGCAGCTTGCCTGTGGTATGCACTGTATAGAGCTCCGTTCATGCAACGCACCGTTACATGGCGTTGGGATTCCTTCCAAAGTCCAAAACGCGCGATTGCGGCGGTCCTTCTTCTGTCGACGAATGCAGGATCGGTGCGTTTGGCTGCACAGTGGCTCCTTGCCATTGGCGTTGCCATCGGTGGTCTTCTTGCCGTCATCAAATACCGTCGGGCCTGGCTTGTCATTTCCTACGCATTCATCGCCGCGCTCTATGTTTTGTGTGCGGGCTTTGAAGGTAAATTCCGAAACATCGCAACGGGTTTCTGGTATCACGACTCTTATCGCCCCGCCGGTGCGATGTCAATCCTTGCGGTTCCGTTGATGGCGCTTGCTCTTGCGTGGCTGATCGAAAGTCTTGTGAAGACATCACATCCCAAGGGCGCCGCTCTTCGTTTCATCTCCTCTGCGCTCGTCTATGCTCTGATCGCTGCGGTCACGCTGACTGGGGGAAATATCAAGTGGCGCATTGATACGATGAAAGACCATGCCCAGGACCGTCAGGATCACTACACCTATTCTGATGAGATTGCCTTCATGGATGAGGCAAGCCAGATCACCGGAACTCAAGGGAAGGTCGCTAATGATCCCTTCGATGGTTCGATGTTTGGATACGCAACCAGTGGATTGCCAGTTGTCTTCACTTCCATGCCGGGGAACTGGATTGGCCAGATGAAGCCGGATGCTCTTGTCATCATGAATGACTTGTACAAGGTTTCCGAAGACCCGCAAGAAATTTGTCCGGTGATCCAACAAGAGGATATCCGCTACGCGATTGTTCTTGAGCGTCATCGACAGATCTTTGATGAACACTCACCTTGGACTGGCATTCGGAACATCACTCCGGAAACGCCCGGTTTTGAGCGTGTTCTGGAACGCGGACCATACAGCCTTTACAAGATCACTGCCTGCGGTCTTGGCTAAGAGTCAACGCCTCTGCGGCGCTGTGACATAGATTTTCCTCCGTTTTCTCACATAGACTTGCCACATAAGTGCACACAATGAAGGAGTGTCGCGTGAAAGAAAAAAGTGAAGCGGTCGCTGAAAGAACTGTGACCGAACAGCAGTGGGTTCCCGTTCAGCGCGTAGTGTTTCCAGGAGAAAGCGACACCTCGTTGTGGCCGCTCTATGTGGACTGGGGAGTTGCCCCTTCCAGCGCGGCGCTGAGTGCGTCGCAAGGAGACGAGAAGGCCCTGACTCTTCGGCAGTTTGAGATGCCGCGCGGCGTCGACGCAACACGCACGTCAATGCTCATTCCTGCTCGTGAACGTCTCTCCCTTGCAACCTACTTCAATGCATTCCCTGCCTCCTATTGGCAGCGTTGGACGGATGTTCGAAATATTCGTCTGACTCTGAAGCTATCAAAGAGGGCCGTTGTTGAGGTCATGCGTTCTTCTGCACGCGGTACTTTTACTCCCGTTGCAACCCGGGCAGGATCTGGTGAACTGAGCTTTGATATTCCGCTGAACCGTTTCGGTGACGGTGGCTGGATCTGGCCGGAAATCACTGCCCTCAAGGAAGACGTCGAACTGGAATGGGGAACCTGGTCAGTTCCTTCTCGTGAAGGTGACCGTCACGCCAATGTGACCGTGGGTATCACCACCTACAACCTTCCCGAAGACTGCTTGACGCAGGCGGAGCGCTTCCAAGCAGAACCCGATGTCCTTGAACACATTGCCGAGATTCTCATTGTCGATCAAGGCAATAAGAACGTGAAGGACTGTGAGCGTTACCCGCGTCTACAAGAAGAACTCGGAAGCAAGCTCCGTGTCATTGAACAGGCGAACCTGGGCGGTTCCGGAGGTTTCTCTCGTGGCATGTACGAGATGCTCAAGAACCCCGATTCGGACTATGTCCTGCTGCTCGACGATGACGCCGTCATCGAGCCTGAAGGTTTGCTCCGCGCCCTCGCCTTCGCAGAGCACACGCTGACCCCGACGATTGTCGGCGGCCACATGTTCAATGCGAATGAACGTACGATCTTGCACTCGATGGGTGAGACTATCGATGCTCACAAGTTCTGGTGGGGAGCTGTCAACCCCGAACTCGCAACGGTTGACTTGGCTCAGCGCACCATCCGTAATGATCCTCGTCTGAACCGCCGCATCGATGTTGCCTACAACGGTTGGTGGATGTGCTTGATCCCCAAGCCCGTTGTTGCTGAGATCGGTCTATCCCTGCCCTTCTTTATCAAGTGGGACGACTCCGAATACGGTCTGCGCGCAGCAGAACACGGATTCCCGACGGTCTCTCTTCCCGGCGCTGCCGTGTGGCACGTGCCGTGGACTGAGAAGGACGACGGTCTGGACTGGCAGGCTTACTTCCACCAGCGCAACCGTTGGGTTGCGGCGCTGCTGCACTCTCCCTACCCGCGCGGTGCATCCTTCCCGAAGACCTCACTGGCCTCGGACGTTCGCGCACTGCTCTCTCTGCAGTACTACAGCGCCGATCTGCGCCGCCAGGGGCTTAAGGACGTTTTGCTTGGCCCAGGCCACCTGCACCCTTCGATGCACACACGAGCTGCAGAGGCGCGCGCAAAGGCAAAGGAATACACTGACGCCCGCCTGATGACTGAGGCCGCAGACTTCCCAGCAGTACACCGTAAGAAGCCTGCTCCGGTCGGCACCAAGCCTGATTCGCGCGCCCAGTTCATCTCGAAGGCAATCGCTGGTATCACCAAGCAGTTCCTGCCTGAAGGTGAGCACCGTGAGGATCGTGTTGAGGATGTTCTTTCCAGCACGGATGCGCGTTGGTGGAGGCTTGCAAACCTGAACTCTGCTCTGGTATCGAACGCAGAAGGCTCCGGTGCATGGCGCTACCAGCGTGATGCCAAGCATTACCGTCGTGCCTTGGCTGAGAGCATTGCACTCCACGCGGAGCTCATTCGTCGTTGGGCCTCGCTCAGCCGTGAGTATCGGGAAGCTCTTCCCGAATTGGTTTCTGTCCAAGCTTGGGAAAAGACTTTCGGTCTGTGAAATATAGGGAAGGTGCGAGCGGCTCAAACTGCTCACACCTTCCCTATATTTACGCGAGCATAAGTTCTTGATCTGTCGGTCATAGGTGGGAAGAACAAAAATGAGTGCTGCACAAACGGGGAAGCCAGCCGCGAAACGTCATTGGGAACTCGAACTTCTACGTATATTCTCGATGTTCCTCATTGTTGCGACGCACTATTTTGCTTCCGATGATTCTCCCTCTCGGATAGATCCAGCACTCGCCCAGTCATGGAAATCAGCACTCCACGCAGTCACGATCATGCCGGGACAAGTAGGTGTGACGATTTTCGTTCTCATCTCAGCCTACTTTTTATCGCGTAGCACACGCAGCCCGTTGACACGAGTCGCTAAAATCTGGATTCAGACCTTCATTTATTCATGTGGATTATGGGGTGCCTACTTTGTTCTCTCGCACCTTGTAGGATCCAGCCAATATTTTGTCAATCCTCGTTCTATTCTGATGTCCGTTTTCCCCGTGACATTCGGAGCCTACTGGTTCATCAGTGCATACGTCGTGATGGTGGTTGTCGCGCCCTATATCAATATTCTTCTTGACGCGACCTCAGCTCGGCAGCACGGGGCACTACTGTGCCTATCGCTTTGGATCACCTTTATCTGGCATATTCTGAACCCGGCAAACACATGGGCTTTTACCGATGCGTCCTATCTGTGCACTCTCTATCTCATCGGGGCTTTGATTCGTCGACACGAAGATCGCCTGCCTCGCGTGCGTTGGTATTTCGCGATGGCGATGATGATACTCTGTGCGCTCATTTGCATGGTTGGTACGCATACAATTGCTGTTTCTTCTTTCCTCAGGGAACAGTTGTACTACCCAGGAAATCTCTTCACAGCCGGTACGGGGGCGTCTCCGATCCTTTCCGTGATTTGTGGCGTGCTTATTTTCATCATGACGCTTCAGTACATTTCAGGCCGTACGCATGCTTCGACGCATGAGAAAGTCTCTTCCCTTGTCCTGACGCTTTCTCCGGCAACTTTTGGCGTCTATCTTCTTCATGAGAATTTTATTTTTAAGCCCCACCTGTGGGGATTTGTTTTCTCGGTTCCCAGCCCTAGCGGTGTAGGGCGACTTGCATATGCCTCTTTGAGTATCGTGCTTATTTATCTGGTGCTTTTGGCTGTGTGTTTCGTAGTTTTCCGGCTCGTTGTCCAGCCTTGCGAAAAGGCTTTCCTGAAAGTGCTTTCCCGGCCCTAGAGTGCGGGCTTGCCGGCGGCTTCTTCCTTGACGACTACCTGAGTACAAGCATCCGAACAATCCCGAGGAACAATCCCGAGGGTGTCAAATTAGGTAACTGTCTTCTCCAAACACTGTTAGAAAACAGACTTGCCGGGGGTGCTGTCTCGCTAAGTTGCAGTGATCTTCGCTAGGCTATATGCATGAGTGCAGGCTCTGCCTGTGGCCCCCGATGTCGGAGAAAAGGAATTCAAGGTGCGTATCGCAGCAATCGTCCCGTGCTACAACGAAGAAGCCGCAGTTGGCACAGTTGTCACGGACCTGAAGAATGCAGTTCCGGGAATTGAAGTCTACGTGTACGACAACAACTCTTCGGATCGCACCGCTGAAGTTGCAGCCGCAGCCGGCGCAATCGTTCGCACTGAAACCCGCAAGGGCAAAGGTAATGTTGTGCGTCGTGCCTTCGCAGATATCGATGCCGATGTTTATGTGATGATCGACGGTGACGATACCTATGATGCTTCGGCAGCGCCCGAAATGATCGACCTGTTGGTTCGTGAAAACCTTGATCACGTTCTGGGATGCCGCGTCGACGACAAGGACAACTCCGCTTACCGTCCTGGCCACGCCCAAGGCAACAAGATGTTCAACTCCTTGGTCGGTTTCCTCTTCGGAGACACCGTTACCGATATGCTTTCTGGCTACCGCGTGTTCTCCCGCCGCTTTGTGAAGTCTTTCCCGGCCCTGTCTCGTGAGTTCGAGATTGAAACTGAACTCACGGTCCACTCCATGGCACTGCGGGTTCCTCAGGCCGAGTATGGCGTGGGCTTCAAGGATCGTCCCGCAGGCTCAGAATCGAAGCTGCGTACCTTCCACGATGGCTTCCGTATTCTCGGACTGATTGGTCGCCTTGTCGCTCATGAGCGTCCCATGGCTTTCTACGGAATCTTCTCCGCAATCTTCATGCTTCTGGCCCTGTGCTTTGGAGCCCCCGTCATCTGGCATTTCATCCAGGCCGGCAATGTTCCGAAGCTCCCCAGCGCTGTACTGGCCTCTTCGCTGGTCATAGTCGGCGTTTTGTCCTTCATGGTTGGACTGCTCCAATCCGGTAACTTGAAGACGCGCCGCGAGGCCATGCGCTTGGCGTACTTGCGCTACTCCTCGGTGCTCCCGAACTGATAAGCGACAACGCAATCTATGAACGTCTTTCAAAAGGCGTGGAAGCGTCTTCTTGAAGCGGGTTCCTTCTACCGTTACCTCTTGGTGGGTGTTGGAACCTCGCTTCTGGACTTTACGCTCTTCTCGCTGCTCTCGGTGGGTTTTGATCTGCCGGTAATCCCGTCGAATATCACCTCGACAATCATCACCGTATGCGTGAGCTACTGGATTAACCAGCACTTTGTCTTCCAAGCAAAAGGTTTTTCCTGGGCCTCGTTCTTCTCTTTTGCGGGATTAACGCTCTTCACGGGAATGGTCCTTCAATCTGCCATCATCTGGGCGATTGTCCACGGTCTTCCAGCTCTTGGATTGGGGATTTCGCTGTCCCTACTCAAGCCAGCTGCAAAGATCGTTGCCATGGGCACTGGAGCAGTGTGTAACTACTTGGGATATAGGTTCATTTTTACGCACAAGAAGTAGATATACTTCCTTCCAGCGCATCCGAAACAATGCTGTTGGAGGTTCTGTCATGCGTCATCCCAACATCACAGTGCCCCCCGTCGTCCTCATTGGACTGCTCAGCCTTACCCTGACTTCCTGCACGTCCCACACAGACGGCGGGAATGCGCCGAACTCTCCCTCGGCCTCGGCAAGCGAAAACGGAATGCAGGGAAGCGCACAAAGCGAGGCTTCCCAAGGTTCTTCTCCCACGACCTCGACGCAAAGTGCCACGGCGAATGCTGAAGATAGGGGAGTGACCCCAACTCTTGGCACGATTCCCCAGGGGGCAACCCGCCTGGAGGACACCGGAGATGCCAAAGGGACCTGGGTGAATTCGCCCTCTGGAAACATTCATTGCTTGTTCTCCAGCGACCTTTTGCAACTATGCGTGGTTGATTCCTATCGAGAAGATAAGCCCTATGGTGATGCGGTGCTATTCCCAGGTTCACAGCCGATTGCGAAAGATACCATTTTTTTCGCAGGTTATTCCGAAGATCGGGAAATGCCAGAAATTGCCGCTCGTCGAGATGGACCCCTTCCTACGAACCAGGGCGAGCGTTTGCGAACCCTTTCCTATGGAGAGAGCGTTTATGCTGGCAATGACGTGTGTGCCAGCACAAGCGAGGCAATGGTTTGCTGGGATACCGAAACCGGTGATGGAGCAAAGATCAATCGAGCAGGAACAGAGATCTTCCACCTGAAGAAGTGATGAGGTCTTCACCCGCGCCAATAACGGACTGTTGAGCAGTCCCTTGCACGCGGCACTTTCAGGTTCTAATCCAGGATAAGGCGGACCTTTTCGCTGGCGAAGATCTCCTGGGCCTTCTGCGCGCCGTAATGAGACTTGTCGACAACGACTACACTATGTCCGGCCGTCCACAGGCGCGCAAGCAGGGGAGCGCTTGGGAAGTTTTCGGTGTAGAGGCCGAGGCGCGTAGGCGTCCCCAACGCCGAGGCCGCATTGAACAGGGCATCTTCGTCGGCGTCCACTTGTGCAATGTAGTCATCTAGAGTGGGGGCGCTGTCCAGTGCCTCGTACTCAAATTGATCGCTTTGAGCCATGAGCTCAGCCAATGCATCAAGGATCCCAGCGGGTAAAGAGCCTCTCCAGCGCATAGCTAGGGGAGCGGTGGAGTGGGCCAGGCGCCATGCTGCAGTGCTTGCCTCAAGGGGTACAAGCTCGTCACTCACGTGCGCATCGAAGCTGAAAGTGATGCTGGGTGAATCCTGAGAAAGTGTGCCACTCTGGGTCTCCCAGCCCATCAAATCAGCGCTGACCTGCCAAAACGTACTCTGCCAGCCCGCTGGGAGGTTAATGAGGATGCGTGGAGTAGTTTCATTGTCACCAAAGAGCGCGGGGCTTAGGTCTGATGCAAGTAAATTCGCCATTTTTGCGAGCCAGCGAGCCGCCACGGGACCCGAAATTTCATCTCGAAAACTGTGATAGTGGGTCAAAATTGGACGATTCGCGTTCTGGGTGATGGAGAGAAAATGTGAGATAGCTTGCATGGAAAAAGGGTAGCTGAAATAGCGGAAATATGCTGTTTTTGCCTTGACTTCTCAGGAAGTATTCAGAAAGATGTTCAGGTTTTGGCGTAATTCCGCGGAAATGGCGGTTTTGTGCGCTTTTAGACTTGCGCAAAGTGTCAATTCGTGCAGCGTTTTCAACCCCTATTTTCACCGCCTTCTTTAACCTCAATCGGCTTGACAGGTGCGAACGACACGCGTGTAATTCTCGTATTGACCTTTTTGTTACAAACCATCACACAGAGGGGAAAATATCGTGTGGAACATTCTGGGTGAAGGACCGATCCAGTGGTCCGACACTTCCGATGTCGAAGACCTTCCCTTCTCCGACGGCCCCCTTGCCTGGCAACAGCACGCGCTGTGCGCGCAGACCGATCCGGAAGCATTCTTCCCTGAAAAGGGAGGTTCAACTCGTGAAGCCAAGGCTGTTTGTCAGTCCTGCGAGGTGCGTCAGCAGTGCCTCGAATATGCTCTGGCCAATGATGAACGCTTCGGTATCTGGGGCGGCCTGTCTGAGCGCGAACGTCGTCGTCTGCGTCGCTCGGCCATCTAATGGCGCGCACGAGCCCCTTGTATGAGGGGACTGTTGCAGCAATCATCGTCGCGCGGGGAATGACCCCCGCGTTGCGTTCGCTCCTTGACTCTCTCGATAAACAATCTCGACTCCCAGACCAACTCATCGTCTGTGATGTTCGTGCTCCTCGCACCTCGCCCTTATCCTCCGGTCAGGTCATCGTTGCTGAAGACCTCCCAGAAGGAGCGCTTCTTTTTTCTGCAGGCCGAACTCGAAATCTCAGCGATACCCTTGCCAAACTGGCAAAGGACAAAGAAGGCGGGCAATCGTTGCAAGGCCATGACTGGCTTTGGGTCCTGCACGATGACTGCGAGCCATCCCCGAACTGCCTCGAAGAACAACTGAAAGCTGCAGGCCAGGGCCCCTCTATCGCAGCCGTTACTCCAAAGATTTTTCGCCCGGATGGAACTCTGTGTGAGTTAGGGATTCGCGCAACATCTTCGGGACGTCGAGTCCCCGAAGTTTTTGACGGCGAAATCGATCAGGGGCAGTACGACGGAACAAGCGATGTACTTGCCGGAGGCAGTGCGGGACTCCTTGTCCTAGCGAAGGCATATTCACACGTTGGCGGTTTTGATCGCGCACTTGGCCCCTACAATGAGGGCCTCGAACTGTGTTGGCGCCTCCACCGCAGCGGATATCGCGTTGTCGCAGCTCCCGACGCTCACCTGACCCACTTCCAGCTGTCCTCCCCACGCAAGCTTCGCATGGCCTCGGCACTGCGTATCCGCCGCTCAAGCGAGTTCTACTTCGCAACGCTGATCTCCAGCCCCGCTTCTCTCATCGCCAAGGCCATCGCCTCGATTCTGTGGATACCCCTCACGTGCCTCGCTCTTCTCCTGTGCGGGCGAGCGTCAGCAGCCTATGCGCGCTTCTTTGCGTGGCTTGGACTCTTCGCTCATTTTCCCCATATTCTTGCTGCACGCGCTCGCCACAGTCGTTGCGCAAGCCAACCGCGCTCAAGCTTGCGCCCCCTGCTCACAAGCCGCTGGGACGCCACGCGAATGCGGCGTCTGCGGCGCAGCGCTCACCTTGACGATACGCAGGGATCATGGAAAGACACTCTGCGTGAAAAGCGCAGGAGCGACATTGGACTACGTCTCATCATCTGCGTGGGTCTTCTCTTCCTGACCTTATGGATCTTCCGCGCAGACCTCGGTGGGATCAGCGGGGGAGCATGGCGGAGCTTACCCGAACGCTTCACCGACCTGTGGACCTACGCTTGGTCCGGCTGGCTTCCTGCTGGTGACGGCAGCGCGCATGCGGTCGATCCGATCGCCCAGATCTGGAGCATCGTCTGCGCTCCCTTTGCCCTGATCCGAATCTCTCCTACGGCTGTTCTCCATATTCTTCTGATTGCTGCCCCCGCATGGGCCGCATGGAATTTGGACACTCTTGCCTCGCGCTTCACGAGTAACTCGACCATCCGCGTGGCTCTCATGTGTCTATGGGCGGCAATGCCCAGCGCACTTATGGCGATGATGAGCGGGCGAATGGCCTCGCTGATTGTCCACGTTTTTCTTCCCCTGTGGTTTGGCTCCCTGCATGATCTCTCCCACGGCGAGAGCTTCATGATGCGTCGCTCGTGGGCGCGCGCAGCGATTGTTGGAGCGATCCTCATTGCGGCATATCCGCTTCTTGCTCTCCTTGCGCTGCTTGCATTGCTGCGTGTGCCCGCACGCGCATCGACGCTTCTTCCGGGCCTGCTACTTACCCTTCCCTTCCTTATCGATGCAGTGGCCGCGCGCGCTTGGCCGGCCCTCCTCATCCCTGCCGAGGCCGCTGCTTCCTTCCAGCGATCACCCTACGGTTTGGGTGCGTGGGGGCTCCCCGCAGCTTCCTCACTTCAGTGGATGATCATTTCAGCGTTGGTCCTGATCTGCGTGTGGGCTTGGGCTGTATTCGCTCTTCTTCGCGCGCTTCGCCATCATCGAGGCGAGACTTCCTTCCCCGCGGCTCTTCCACTGCTCATGGCGGGAGTTGTCGCCGCCGGCTTGGGTGCACTCCTGGTTTCGCGCCTTGCAGTAGACTCCGATAGCTCCGCGATCTTCGGCTGGGGTGGTGCGCTCTCAAGCCTCCAGATGCTGCTCCTGATTCTGGTGATCCTCAGCTGCGCCGAAGAAACGCAATCCACGTCAAAGTTCGGGCGCCTTGCATTGACAAGCGTGGCGTGCATCGCCTTGATTCCATTCCTTATCATGAGCACCTCGGCTTGGCTTCCTCTTATTCCTTCAGATCAGTGGAGTGCGCGTTCCACGGGTACCCAGGTCCCGCTGGTGTCTCGTTACGCGCAGAACTCTTCGAGGGACGCGCGAGTTATGGTCATGAACATTGGTGCCGACGGCGACCTCGACGTACGAATCTGGCGCGAGGCGGGGCCAGCGTGGAGCGAACACTCCACTGTGGCCTCG
>ERZ772910.509-NODE-509-length-22324-cov-3.394854_pt1 | contig 22324 bp, 18 predicted proteins | sample MGYA00511357_ERZ772910 | MGnify/ENA primary metagenome ERZ772910 (study PRJEB29015, sample SAMEA2738096) | human oral metagenome | biome: human oral; feature: human-associated habitat; material: saliva | place: China | collected 2193 ... | reverse complement strand
ATTTGGTAATGGGTTGAGGTAGAAATAATTTTCTGCATCAGAACCTGCCATGTCACTAAGTGCTGTGCGTTTGATATCCAATTCATTTTTACGAACACCAGCATAAATTTTTTCGACCATATCTTTTGTTGGCATTGAAGTCAAATATTCAGTCAAACCATCATATGTGCGTCCTGGACGGTAACCCGCTTCGTGTAATAAGTGACTTAAGAACTCCTCTTTTGTTTCAGATGATTTTTCAAAAACTTCTGTTGCAAGATTTTCGATATAAACAGTTTCTGCACCATTATCACGCAAAGTTTGATCAAAGAAATCATGCTCTTTTTGAGCAATTTTGAGATATGGAATATCATCAAATAAAAGTTGTTTCATTGTGTCTGGGGTAATATTTTCAACTTCCGCACCTGGGCGGTGGAGGAGGACTGATTTTAATTTCCCAATTTCTGAGTTAACATTAATTCCATTGTTCATTTTGGAGTATCCTTTCTGATTTCGATTCGGTATTATTGGAATCGTTTACAAGGAAATTATACATCTATGCATATTTTTTGTCAAGCACTTATGCTACACTTTACAAAGGTTTATTCATTTATACATGTTTTTTTATATTCTGACAATTTCACGTTTATTCATTTCTTTTGTTATCATGCGATTCTTAGGCTTTTATTAAAAAAGCTTATTTTACAAAAGTATTTTAAAAAGGCAACAAAAAAAATCTCTTATCCTAAAGAATTAAATCTTTTTGATAAGAGATTAAGTGAAAAATTTATTTTTTACATATTTTCAGGTGCAGCAACCCCAAGAAGACGCAATGCTTCTTTCAAGACGATTGAAGTCGCGCTAATCAAGGCCAAACGGCCATCCAACTGAGCATCATCTTCTAAAATGCGAACATGAGCATAATATTTGTTAAAAGCTTGCGCAAGCGAAATTGCATATTTAGCAATAACAGATGGTTCATAATTATCTGCAGCACGTTTAACAACATTTGGGAATTCTTTTAATGCTTTAACAATTTCCCAAGCTTCAGCGTCAGAAACTGCGAGAGAAATATTATTAATATCTACCTTACGGTTTGCTTTACGTAAAATTGATTGAATACGAGCATGTGCATATTGAACATAAGGGCCTGTTTCCCCTTCAAATGAAACCATTTCGTCCAAGTCAAAGTCATAACCGTTATTTCTATCAGTTTTTAAGTCATAAAATTTAACCGCACCAACCCCAACTTGTTGGGCAACTTCTTCTTTATTTTCCAAATTAGGATTTTTGGCTTCAATTTGTTTTTCAGCACGATCAACTGCTTCGTCAAGTGCCATTTCCAATTTCACGACATGCCCTTTACGAGTTGAGAATTTTTTCCCACCTTGAGTTACCATACCAAATGGAACGTGCACCATATCGTCAGACCAATCATAACCAGCTTCTTTCAAAACTGCTTTTAATTGTTTAAAGTGATTGGTTTGCTCGCCACCAACAACATAAAGAGATTTCACGAAATTGAAAGTTTTTTTACGGTAAGCTGCTGTTGCAAGGTCACGTGTAATATAGAGTGTTGCACCATCTGTTTTCTTAATCAAAGCTGGATTGAGGTTATATTTTTCAAGGTCAACAATCAAAGCACCTTTTGATTCGTGTAAAAGATTTTTACTTTCTAAATCTTCAACAATGGCGTCCATTTTATCACTATAGAAACTTTCACCCATGAAATGGTCAAAACTTACACCAAGTTTCCCGTAAATACGGTTAAATTCAATCAAAGAAACATCTGAGAACCATTTCCAAATACGAAGTGCTTCCTCATCGCCTTGTTCCATTTTAAGGAACCATTGACGTCCTTCTTCATCGACTTCTGGATCTTCTTTAGCTTCAGCATTGATTTTGACATAAAGTTTCAAGAGTTCATCAATCGGATTAGCTGTAATTGTAGCTTCATCACCATATTTTTTGTAAGCTGTAATCAAAAGACCAAATTGTTTACCCCAGTCGCCCAAATGATTGATTTTGATTGGCTGATAACCCAATTTTTCGTAAATTTTGGCGATTGAATCCCCGATAACAGTTGAACGTAAATGCCCAATTGAAAAAGGTTTAGCAATATTTGGCGCAGACATGTCAATCGGAACATTTCCTCCTTGACCAATATTTGCATCACCGTAATGTTCACCTTCAGTCAAAACTTCTCGAATTACTTCTGAGGCAGTTGCATTTTTATCAAGGAAAAAGTTAACATATGGTCCTACTGCGATAACTTTCTCAAAGCCTTTTGTATCTATCTTCTCAGCAATTTCTCCAGCAATGATTTGTGGAGATTTTCGGAGAGTTTTGGCCAATTGAAAAGCTGGGAATGCTAAATCTCCTAAATCTGACGATTTAGGTTTTTCGATAATAGCCGCGATTTGTTCTACTCCAAGAACACCATCGATTGCAGCAGATAGTGCTTGGCTTACTAATTGTTTTTCATCCATTCATTAATTATACAGAAAAAACACTAATTTTGTCAATATATAGTCCATTATATGGTATAATTATGCTATGAAAAGAGATAAAAGATTAGAAATTATTAAAGAAATTGTGACAAATAATAAAATATCGACTCAAGAAGAGCTTCAATCTTTATTATTAGAACGCGGTGTAGAGGTAACACAAGCTACTTTATCAAGAGATATCAGAAAATTAAATATTATAAAAAAACGGGATAAAGGAGAGAGTTTTTACTCATTTTTGACTTCTGGCAATTCCAAAATTAATTCTGATTTACAGTTGTATTTTTATAATTTTGTTATTTCAGCAAAATCTGTCGGAGCTTTAGTGGTTATTCGGACAAAATTGGGTGAGGCTGATGTGTTGGCGAATGCTTTAGATGACGAACGTGATAGTCGGCCAGATATTTTAGGTACAATTGCCGGAGCAGATACTCTGCTCGTTATTTGTGCGTCCGAAAAAGATGCAAATATTCTGACGGCAGAAATAAAGTATATTCTATTAGGATAATTTCAGATAAGTTAAGGTTCGTTTAAGCGTTTACATTTATACTCATATTACTCCCTAAATAATTTCTTCATAAACCCCTTTGATTCAAGTCGCACTCCCGTGACTTGAATTTTTTTACTGACAAAAACTGAAAAAATAAAAAAAGTACTGACCAAAAAGTTGTCAGTACTTTTTTTATTTTATTGTAAGTTAGTTGAGACTTGGCTAAGTAACTTTTCAAAAGCAAGTTCATATTTTTGAATATTTCCTGCTCCCATAAAGACGTAAACCCCACGGTCATGATCCAACAATGGCGAAACATTGTCAAGATCAATTACTTTGGCTGGTTTACGAACTTTGTCAGCTAAATCTTGTGCCGTAATTTCATGATGGTCTACTTCACGTGCTGAACCATAAATTTGAGCAAGGTAAACGGTATCCGCATGGTCAAGCACCTCTGCAAATTCGTCAGCAAAAGCAATTGTTCTAGTAAAAGTATGAGGTTGGAAAACAGCAACGATTTCACGATCAGGATATTTTTGACGAGCAGCATCCAATGTTGCTTCGATTTCAGTCGGATGATGAGCAAAATCATCAATAATGACTGTCTCACCTACTTTTTTCTCAGTGAAACGACGTTTCACTCCACGGAAAGTCAATAAGTGGTCTGCAACTTCCGTCATATCCAACCCAAGATTATGACAAACGGCTACAACTGACAAGGCATTCAATACATTGTGTTTACCATAAGCTGGAACGACAAAATGACCAATTTTTTCACCGCGGAAATAAGCATCAAAAGATGAGCCACGTGTACTTCTGACCAAATTTTCGGCACGATAATCGTCATTAGCCTCAAAACCATAATAGTAAATAGGTGCTTTGGCAGTCAATTTACGTAAGTTAACATCTTCCCCGTAAGCAAAAATACCTTTTTTAATATTATTTGCATAATCTTGAAAAGCTGAGGTGACATCTTCAATTCCTTCAAAGTAGTCAGGATGGTCAAAGTCAATATTTGTCATAATTGTATATTCAGGATGATAAGGCATGAAATGACGTTCATATTCATCAGATTCAAAGACAAAATATTCACTTCCCTCAATCCCACGACCAGTTCCGTCACCAATCAAGTAAGAAGTGTCCACGATATTAGACATCACGTGAGCTAACATTCCAGTTGTTGAAGTTTTACCATGTGCACCTGCAACTCCGATGCTAGTAAAGTCTTCCATGAAATGTCCCAAAAATTCATGGTAACGTTTGAATGGAAATCCATTTTTATGGGCAAATGCAATTTCAACATTGTTATCATCGCGAAAAGCATTTCCAGCAATCAATTCAAATTCGGGCTTAATATTTTTTTCGTCAAAAGGCAAAAGTGGTACGTTAGCTTGTTCAAGACCACGTTGTGTGAAAAAGTAATCTGTTGAGTCCGAACCTTGAACTTTCTTTCCCATTTGATGTAACATTAGCGCAAGTGCACTCATGCCTGAACCTTTAATACCGGTAAAATGATATGTTTTTTCCATGATAAAATTTTCTGTCAGTAATTCTACTTCTTTATCAATCACTGACAGAAATTTCCCTTCTTTTCTTACAATTATTTTTTTTATTTACTTAAATTTTTATGAGCTCAAAGACACACAAAATAACTGACAAGTGATATCTCCAAAGTAAATTTTACCATAATAAAATTTAACTTCTCTGTCAGTTTTTTCATTTAAATTTGAAAATTAAACGATTCCACGGTCAAAGATATTTTTCCGCTTATTTTCAAAATAACTTCCTTTTTGTGCGTCATTAGCAGCGGCTCCATGAGGAACTGCCTTCTTCATTCCACCTTTAGCGACTGCATCAGAAACATTCATTCCTTGATTTTTCATATCCCGAATTGGATTATCATTAGCTGAAGGCCGCTTATTCAAAATTGCGGATGTTGAACGACGAACCGTAATATCTTCCTTGTCCCGTTCCAATGGTGAAACATACTGTTTAGGAGGCTTTGGAAGTGTTGCTGCTGCACGTTTTGCCCGTTCTTTTGATTCGTCAACGCTAGTTTTCTTAGGCATTTTATCATAGGAACTTACGCCGTCATGATTAGAGTTTAGCGGACGATGCTGTGTGCTAAAGCTTGTTTTAGCTTTATAAGGTTTGAAACTCTCAGGTCTCTTGGCATCAGTTTTTGGCTTATTATTTTCAATTGAAGCTTCATCCTGAAGGCTGGGATTTCTTGTCAGCAACTGCTGGTTAGTAAAAATTACCCGAGTATCTTTTTGAAGTGCTTCGTCATCACCAATAACTGGAAATACCACTCTTCTTTCTACCATGTTTTGCCCTACTTTTTTTATAGTTTGTTTAATCTATTAATTACATTTTAATTCTTTATGAAGATGATGAAAGTTTATCAAAGAATATTGAATGCTCTTGTCTTCCCTAGCTTTTATCAAATTTTTCTTCTACTAGATAAAACATCAAATCAAGATTTAGATTCTAAGATAACCGTTTCAATATCCATTATAGCTTAATTTCTAAGTTTTTTAAAGCTATACTCCAAGAATTTCACGAATTTCTGCTTCACTAAGGACTTTATCCACTGTATCGCCTTCTAAAACATTAGCAATTAAATCCTTTTTACGCTCTTGGATTTCCATAATTTTTTCTTCAATTGTGCCTTTGGTAATCAAACGAATGACTTCTACCGTATTTTTTTGTCCCATCCGATGGGCACGCGCAATAGCCTGTTCTTCAACAGCTGGGTTCCACCACAAGTCAACCAAAATGACGACATCAGCACTGGTTAAATTAAGCCCAACCCCACCAGCTTTTAGTGAAACTAAGAAAGCATCACGACTACCAGCATTGAAGGCTTGAACCATTGAAAGTCGATCTTTAATTGGAGTAGAACCAGTCAGTTTATAAGCGGTCATTTCTTGTTCTTCCATCAACTTTTCAATATGGGGAAAAACTTTTGTAAATTGAGAGAAAATCAAAGGACGATGGCCTGAATCTTTAATTTGCGCCAATAGTTCTCGTAAACGTTCAAGTTTCCCAGAACTTCCTTTATAGTCATCCATAAATAATGCTGGTGTATTACAAATTTGTCTAAGTCGTGTAATTCCTGCCAGAATTTCAATTCTTGAACGTGATAAAGCCGCACTATCCATTTCTAAAACTTGTTTTTGCATCAATTCGAGCTGTGCTAAATAGATTACTTTTTGGTCATCAGCTAATTGGTTATAGACCGTAATTTCCATTTTTTCTGGAAGTTCTTCAAGCACATCTTCTTTTTTACGACGCATAATGAAGGGCTGAATCAATCTTGAGATAACAGATGGTTCCATCTTATTGAATTTTTCTCGTTTTGGTAAAAAGCCTGGCATCACCACTTGGAAAATGGCCCAAATTTCTTCAATTCGATTTTCTAGTGGTGTTCCCGAAAGGGCAAAGGTATGTTCAACATTCAGAGCAGATAGTGATTTATTGGTTTTACTACTATAATTTTTGACAACTTGAGCTTCATCCAAAAGTAAGTAATTCAATTTTTTATCCTGATAGTCTTCAAAATCTTTCAAGAAGCTACCATAACTTGTGATATAAATTTGATGTTTTTCTTGAATTTCTTTACTTCGCTCGGCTTTTGTCCCGTCAATAACAGCAAAATCAATCTCATCAGTAAATTTCTCAAATTCACTTGCCCAGTTATAAGTAAGACTAGCTGGTGCGGTAATTAGAACACTCTCATCTTTTTTTAGATTAGAAAGAATAAAAGTAATCGCTTGGACCGTTTTACCTAATCCCATGTCATCAGCGAGAATTCCTCCCAAATTATAATGAGAGAGCATGCTCATCCAGCGAACACCCGTTTCCTGATAAGAACGCAAGGATGCCTTAATATGTTCTGGTTTCTCGTAAGGAAACTCTTCAGGATGCGTCAAGTGTTGATAGAGTGATTTAAATTTTTCAGAAAAGGAAGCTCCACCAATATTTTCAAATATTTTAGAAATTTGGAAACTTCGATTAATATTAACATGCAAACTGCTTCCTTGAATAACAAATTGGTCGTCAAGTTCGTTTAATGCAGCTTTCAAGCGGTCAAATTTTTCATTAAAATGATAAAATTTCCCACTTTCACTGATATAAAATTCAGCGTTTTCTTGTAATTTTGCAATAACATTTGCAAATTCACCATCTTCTACCTGAGGAATATCAAAGGAAATATCTAAGAGTCCTCCCTGACTATCAATATGAATTTCAGGAACTTCATCCATTCTCATATTTCTTAAAGTTGGTGACAGTTCAATCTGACCAAGTTTTTGAAAAGCAGGTAAGATTTTCAAAAAGAAATTCTCTGATAAATTTTCTGGAATATTCAATGATGAATTAAAAGCCTTAGCAAACTGCAAACGTTCCATCAACGCAAAAATCTTTTGCTCTTTACGCAAATCTCTTGAAAATTCTAGGGTTTCTAAATCGTGGAAACTATCTATTGAGAAACTTCCGTAATCAAAAGTCATTGCCAAGCTAATGGTCTGTTCTTCCAACAAATCAAAGGTAAATTTAGCATCAAAAGGTCTAACAACAAAATGGTCTGGCGCTTCAATCTCTCCTAAAGTTGATAATTGTTGAAGAGCCTGAGCTAATTTATCCTTATCAGCATATGAAAATTTAATTTGTGATTTTTTGGCAAACTGCTTATCTAAAACAAGGAGCAGACGCCGTTGTTCTTGATTGAGTTTATAAAATACATTATTGGCATAAAGAAGTGAATAATCATAAAAATTATGATAATCTTCACTGTAGAGTTTCAACTCGATATAATCCTGCTGACTTTCAACCTTAAATTTAAAAATCTCCGAATCATTATCAAGGGCTATAAATGTAAAATAATTGACCGTTCTACCTGTAATCTGAAGTTGATAATTCTCTAACGCTGAAACTAAGTCCATTGCTTCTTCAAGGAATAAAAATGGAAGATTAAGATAACGCCCATTTTTAATATATAAGGATTTGGTAAGTGCTTCATCAGATTTACTATCAATTTTTAAAAGAAAAGTTAAAAATTCTTGACTTGCTTCATCAAAATTATCAAAAAAGAGGTCAATATAGTGTAGGGAGCCCAAAGAATACTGACTATAATTTTTTAAAGCACGTAGAAAATAAGGAATATCTTTAATAACGTATGAGCGGCCCAAATTTTTACTTCTTAATTTTAAATCAAAATACAAAAAATAATCCATTGAAAAATAATCATAAAGCTGACTATTATCCTCAATTTGAACTTCGATAGAATATTGGTCTGTATTGAAATTTAATTGTGTCTCACCATTTACAGCATCTAAAAAAGCAACATTTTCACCAAAAAGCGCTCGTTCAGCTCCTTTGATCTCTTTGTCTTTTGTTTCCTGACTTCCTTTATCTTGATTTTTTAGATACTCTTCTATCGCTGCAATGTGTTTGCAATAGCGGTGGTTTTGTTGAAAGACTGAACAAGTACAACTATCTTGCGCGCCATCTAGGTCATAACTTACCTCTTCACCATCAATTTCTGCCGTTAGTTTAAAATCAGTTTCAATTGGGTCATTTAAGAAGCCTTTCGCATAGAGGGCGATTCCCTCACTTCGCACTCGTGCCGGCATCATTCTACTCATATTTTTATATTTTTCCTCGAATCAATTATTTCAAAATTTTGCGTATATTATACCATAATTACCATTTTTTTGCTAGAATCTTCCTCGCTCTTATCAATTTTTTAAATAAGAGATTCTTAAGTAAAGAATGTCCTCCTGTTTTTACTACTTATTCGGTGTCATGGTTTTGACTGATAATCTTATTATAACAAATATTAAAAAGTCCGGCCACAGGGTATTTATCTTCATATTTAATATTTGTTTTTTAAAATATCAATAAAAAACGTTAGAGATATTTTCTAACGTTTTTAATATATCAACTATTTTTTATTCTTTAATCAATTTGCTAAATGGAATCAATCCTTGAGTTTGATATTCTTTTTCAAATTCAGAAGAATCAAGTTGCAATTGTTCAACAGGTAATGGACGATGGTCAAAGATGTTGACATTGATGACCGTTGGACGATTCGCTTCTTTAGCTTTTGCAAAAGCTTCTTTTAATTCTGACAAATTATTAACATCAAAACCTAAAGCTCCCAAAGCCGCCGCAGAAGCGCCAAAATTAGCACCTATCAAATCAATTCCTGAGTGTGGTTGTTTGGCATCATCTTGTTCTGCTTCAATAAATCCAAGGCTCTTATTGGTCAAAACAACATTGATGATTGGTAAGTTATATTTGACCTGAGTAAGGATATCAGGCATCACCATTGCCCAAGCTCCGTCACCAGAAATTGACCAAACTTGACGATCTGGATATTGCGCTTTCGCACCAATTGCTGCAGGTAGAGCATAACCCATTGTCGCATACCAGCCACTTGTTGTGAATTTTTGATCCTTACTTGTATCGAGAAGTCTCATTCCATCAATTGTGACATTTCCTACATCAACTTGGAAAATGGCATCATCAGTGGCCATGTCATTAATGGCTTTAAAGACAGGTTCTACTTCCAAAGGTGAGCTGTCAATGACTGAACGTTTTTCAAGCCACTCTACCCAATTTTCTTTGTCTGCTAGTGCTGCGCGATACCAATTTGTTTCTGGAAGTTGTTCTCCCACTTCCATTAATTTCTTAATTGTCAGCTTGGCATCTGCCAAAATAGCTAAATCTACTTGATGACGACGGCCAAATTTAGTTCCGTCAATATCAACTTGTATGTATTTAGCCTCTTTAGGAATAAAGAAACTTTGGAATGGCATATCTGAACCTAAGAACAGAACAGCATCCGTGTTAGAAGCAATTTCTACCCCCGGTTTAGAGGCCACTCGACCAGCTGACCCCATATAAGCTGGGGCATTGTCAGGAACAATTCCTTTTCCTAAGGCAGAACTCAAAATTGGGGCATGAAGCATTTTAGAAAGCTCTAAGATTTCCTTGCGGGCTCCTCTTGTTCCTTGACCAATATAAATCAAAGGGCGTTTTGCTTCTTTTAGTATTTTCCAAGCTTCTTGGATTTTTTCAGCCGCAGGTTCTAGTGGCAAAGGTTTTTGATATAGATTAGCGCTAGAAATATAATTATCTTCAATTTCTTGCCAACCTAAATCTTTGGGAATGGTAATGACAGCCACACCACGTTTGGCATAGGCTTGACGAATCGCTTCATCAACTACTGCTGGCATTTGTTCTGCTGTCATTACTGTTCTGTTATAGACACTAACGTCAGCAAACATTGGATTTTCATTTAATTCTTGGAAATAATTAGTGTTCATTGCACTCGTTGGAACTTGACCAACCAAGGCAAGTACTGAACATGGTCATATTGAGCATCATATAAACCATTTAACAAGTGAACGGCTCCTGGTCCTGCTGAACCAAAAGTTACTCCGATTTCTCCGGTTACTTTTGCTTCCCCAACGGCTGCTAAAGCACCCACTTCTTCGTGACGAACTTGAATGTAATTTAATGTGTCACTTCGGTTATATAATGCGTTCATTGTCGAATCAATTGACCACCGGGTAAACCGTATATATTTTTGACACCCCAATCTTCAATAACTTTTAACATTGCATCTGATGCATTTATTTTTGTCATGATATTCTCCTTGATCTTAAATCTATCAACTACTAACTACTTTGAAACTATTTTAAATTCTAATTTCTCCTTTCGCCGTAAGTAAATAAATTACTTTTCAAGTAAATTATAGGTCAAAAAAATCTAAATGTAAACTATTTGAGTCCAGTCATTTATTTTCTTAGTCTGTCGGCAATAACTAAAAAAAAACTGTAAACTAAACAGTACAGTTCTTTTTATTTAGGTTTTAATCTAAATCCAAATGGCTGATTAAAAATTTTATCAAGAAGTCACGTTCTTCAATCCATTTTTCTCGATTATCTTTTAAATGGACACGGTTCGATAAGAAAACGACTGCTTTTTTGATGCGAGGATTGACTAATAAGAAAGTTCCGGTGTAGCCAGTATGAAGCAACCAATCATCATTTGGCCCGAGTAAATCCCAAGCCAAACTTCTTTTTTTATCTCCGTCAGCATAATTTTTTGTCAACTTTAAATATTTTTCTTCTTGAAAATAAGCTTGACTGAATAAAATTAAATCAGACATCGTTGAAAATAAGCCGGCTGAGCCACAATGATTTTTTAAAACTTGAGCTTTAGGGTCATGAACTGTTCCTACTGGGATATTTTGACTTGTTGGGACTGCATTTTCTACTGGTCCAAAACTTGTGTCAGTCATTTTCCAGTCTTCAAATACTTGGTTGTAAAAGATTTTATCCAGACTTTCTCCATAATATTCTTCTAATAAAAAACCTAGTAAAATAAAATTAATATCTGTATATTTGAAGGTCTTATTGTCAGTAACTTTAATCTGATTAATTGCTTCTGTCAGTTCTTTTGCGTTTAGCTTATCTCTATTTTTTATGAAAGGATCAATACCAGAAGTGTGTGTCAGTAATTGCCGCAAACTGACGCTTCTGTCAGTAAATTTAGAATAATATTTTTGAAAAGGGGCATCGATTTCTAACTTTCCTGCTAGAACAAGATTAATGACAGCTGTTCCTGTGCCCACTACTTTTGTCAAAGAAGCTAAATCCCATTTTTTTCCCCGAGTGAGCTTGATTGTTTCAGGATAAATTGCTGAATTTCCTAAAAGATACTCCTCGACTTTTTCTCCTTCAATAATTGCGAAATTGACACCTGGGAAAACGTCACGCTCAATATAATTTTCGATTATTTTTAAAAATTCTTGTTGATTTTTCATGGTTCAACCTTCGTTTCTGATTTACTTTGAGTAAAAAAACTTGTCAAAAATTAACAAGTTCTTTTAAAATTATTATTTTACAAACCAAAGTTCTACATGGTCAGGAACTTCTAATGAGAAAGTTTTAGCTGAACCATCCAAATATGTTCCGTCCACATCAGAAAATTGATGAGCAAAATTTTTCAAATCAAAATCTTTGCCGATCATGAACACCAAAAACTCAAGGTCAAGTACTTCATCGGTTCCTGCAGCTAAATCTTCGCTTTCTTCAACACTAAAAGTCAAAGTTACAAAAGGAAATTCAATTTGGTTATTGATTGCTTTAAGACCAAAAACTGATTCATAAAATTCAATAATTGATTGGTCAGCAACATTCAAATCCATTGCTATAATTTCAAAATCTGACAAACCTTTAAAAGTTTTATCTTCCTCAAGCTCCATTTCTGATTTATCAATTTCTGTCAGTGATGATAAATCTGTCAGTAAATCTGATGCTACCCAAAAAAGTTCTGATTCAGGCGAAAGCGCTGAAAAAGCAAAGCCCTTTTTCCCTTTATAGACCTTAGAAATCTTGTCCAAGTTACGAACAATTAATTGCTCAATCTCAGATGAATTAGCTTTGATCACCGTTTGCCCGTGTTTTTTCAATCCTTCAACAGGACGAAAACCTGGTGATTCTTCTAATTGAAACCGATCTTTTTTCGCTTCATGCCCACCAAGCCATACCATTGCGCCTTCTTCTACCAAGACCTTAAAGCCAAGCACTTCACGGTAGAAATCTAAATTTTCTTCACGGTTAAGCACACGATAGACTGGTTGAAAAGCGGTAATATGATTTATAATCTCGCTCATTTTAGCCTCCATTGATTACATTTACAAATAACTATCTCTTATTTTCGCAAATTTCAAGGAAATTATCAACGATTTATATCTTTTACTTTTTTCTTTCTACATTAATTGTGTAATTTTAGAATCTCAATAAAAAAACTCATAGTCGTTAACCATGGGAATTTTTAAAGATAGTTTTAAGTACATATCTAGGTACGAACAAAGTTAGACTGACCTTTTAGTGTGGTTGCCAGATATGCACATTTTTGAGGTAGCTCTATTTTACTACAATTTATTCAAGTTCAGATTAACAAAAGTTATCAACAAAAATGAAATATTTTCTTCTGCTGACAGCTATTACTATGCTATAATATTGACATGTTTAATATAGAAAAACTTCAATCATTAGCCAAATATCGTTGGGCAATTGTAATTATTTTGGCGCTACTTTTTTCAGCCCTATCTGTCAGTATTTTTCATTTACCATTTTTAATGACAGCTCTCGTATTATCGATTGTTGGATTAATTTTTGCTTATCACAAATCAGTTTGGTTGGTGCTCTTTATTTTATCTAACTTACCAATGCTTGCGACAACCCTTTTTGCTTATCAGCGCCATTTCACAACCTTAGATACCGTCATCTTTTTTATTATCTTTTTACTTACGATTAGCTCTTCTTATCTGATTGCTCGTAAAGCTGAACTCATCCCTAAAATAAGTTGGAAATATTTTCCTCCTTTAAAAATAATAATTGGTTTTGCCTTGCTTTTTCTGGTCTCTCTTCTGACAGGAATTTTTGCTCAAATTATCAATCAAAGTCCAACTACCAGTAATCAAGATTCACTAAATGAATTACAAAAAGTGATTCCAATTGCTGTCTTTGCAACCCAAACACTTGCTGCTGGTTTTTTAGAAGAACTTGTTTATCGGGTAGGAATTTTTGAAGTCATTTTCAAAAATCAAAAATATTTTGCTTTTTTAACGGCATTGCTCCTTTTTGCTTACATGCATGGTCCTACTGACCTCTATAGCTGGTTAACTTACGGTTTAATGAGCCTCGTACTCACAAGTCTTTATGCTAAATATCGCAATTTTTATCTTAACATGAGCATCCATCTCCTTTGGAATCTCTTTGGGTTAGTAATTGCGCTTATGATTAAATAAAAAATTACTGACAGAAATTCTGTCAGTAATTTTTTTAAAGATAAATCATTTTAAATAGAGCTACGGCTGCAAGTGATGCAAGAATTGGTGCCAAAACTGGAACCCATGCATACCACCATTTAGAAGAACCTTTAGCTTCACCCAAAACTGATTTTGGCAAGAGGCTGTGAACCAAACGTGGACCAAAGTCACGCGCTGGATTCAAACCAGGTCCTGTAGGACCACCAAGAGCGACTACAAGACCCATAACAAGGAATCCTAAGAACAAATGAGCAACCATTTTAGAAGCAGAAGCTCCCGATGCTTGAACCCAAATTTGATTCATAATATCTGATGATGAAACGTCTGCTCCTTGACCTTTCAAGTAGTTTGTCATCCAAGTAATTGATTGACTACCAAAGAAGATATTTGTCGCAGCAACTGCTCCGAAGAACAAGACGAATGATCCAACAAATTCATTCAAGAAACCATTAATTGTGGCTCCCAAACGAGTTTTTTCATCATTGTCATCAACATTATCGATTGTTGAGAAAGTTCCGAGAATAGCATTTGGATTTTGTGTTTTAAGATAGTATGGGCGATAAACCATAACAATCAATAATTGTCCAAACATCGCACCTAAAACTTGTGCAATAATATATTGAGCAACATGTGCCCAAGGAAAAAGTCCTGAGGCTGCAAGTCCAAGTGTGAAAGCTGGATTAATTTGTGAAGTAATATTACCGAAAGCAACTGCTGGTAGCATTACACCAAGTCCATAACCCCAACCAATAATCATCCAAGATTGTGCGTGAGCTTTTGTACCTTTAAGTTCAACGTTGGCAACCGCACCATTACCCATGATGATGAGTAGCGCAGTTCCGACAAATTCAGTGATATATTTCACTGTCCATGTAACATCCATTTTTTATGGAACCCTCCAAAATTTGATTTTAATATAATAACCTCAGCTATTATATCAGAAAAGCGCGCTTGCTTCAAATATTCATTGGAAATTAGACCCTTTTAGTCTGATTATTTACTGAAAATTTGCTATAATTAAAAGAATTATCATGCTTTTTATGGAGGACTTAAGATGCGCTTTAATCATTTTTCAATTGTTGATAAAAACTTTGATGAACAACTAGCAGAACTTGATCAGCTTGGGTTTCGTTGGTCTGTTTTTTGGGATGAAAAGAAAATTTTAAAAGATTTTCTCATTCAAAGTCCTATTGATATGACTGTTTTGCAAGCCAATACTGAGCTAGACGTCGTTGAATTCTTAAAATCCTCTATTGAATTAGATTGGGAGATTTTCTGGAATATTGCTTTGCAACTTCTTGACTTTGTTCCAAATTTTGATTTTGAAATAGGAAAAGCAACTGAATTTGCTAAAAAACTTAATCTTCCACAAAGTGAGGTTAAGATGACAACTGAAACTATCATCTCTGCTTTTTACTATTTACTTTGTAGCCGTCGTAAAAGCGGAATGATTCTTGTTGAATATTGGGTTTCAGAAGGCCTTCTTCCTTTGGATAATCACTATCACTTTTTCAATGACAAATCAATGGCAACTTTTGATTCTTCGCTCCTTGAACGTGAGGTGGTTTGGGTTGAAAGTCCAGTTGATACTGAGCAAACAGGAAAAAATGACTTAATTAAAATTCAAATTATCCGTCCAAAAAGCACTGAAAAACTTCCAGTTGTGATGACCGCAAGTCCTTATCATTTGGGAATCAATGAGAAAGCTAATGATTTAGCGCTGCATGAAATGAATGTTGATTTGGAAAAAAAGGACAGTCACAAAATTCATGTCCAAGGAAAGCTTCCACAAAAACGTCCGTCTGAAACCAAAGAACTTCCTATTGTAGATAAAGCACCTTATCATTTTACTCATGGTTGGACTTATTCTTTAAATGACTACTTTTTGACGCGTGGTTTTGCTTCTATTTATGTGGCTGGTGTTGGAACGCGTGGCTCAAATGGCTTCCAAACTTCCGGCGATTATCAGCAAATTTATAGTATGACTGCTGTCATTGATTGGTTAAATGGCCGAACTCGTGCTTATACTTCTCGTAAAAAAACGCATGAAATTAAGGCCACTTGGGCAAACGGAAAAGTAGCAATGACTGGAAAGTCATATTTAGGAACGATGGCTTATGGTGCTGCTACTACTGGAGTCGATGGACTTGAAGTCATCTTAGCTGAAGCTGGAATTTCTTCTTGGTATAATTACTATCGTGAAAATGGTCTTGTCCGTTCTCCTGGTGGTTTTCCTGGTGAAGATTTAGATGTACTTGCTGCACTGACCTACTCACGAAATCTTGATGGTGCTGATTATTTAAAAGGAAATGCTGAATACGAAAAACGTTTAGCAGAAATGACTACTGCTTTAGACCGTAAGTCTGGTGATTATAATCAATTTTGGCATGACCGAAATTATTTAATCAATTCTGACCAAGTTAAAGCTGACGTCCTAATTGTTCACGGTTTACAAGACTGGAATGTTACACCCGAACAAGCTTATAATTTTTGGCAGGCTCTGCCAGAAGGTCATGCCAAGCATGCCTTTCTACATCGCGGGGCTCATATTTATATGAATTCTTGGCAATCCATTGATTTTTCTGAGACAATCAATGCTTATTTCTCTGCCAAATTATTAGATAGAGATTTAAATTTAAATCTTCCACCCGTTATTTTACAGGAAAATTCTAAAGATCAAGTCTGGTCAGCTGTCAGTAAATTTGGGGGCGATGACCAACTCAAACTCCCTCTTGGGAAAACGGCGGTTTCTTTTGCTCAATTTGATAACCACTATGATGATGAAAGCTTCAAAAAGTATTCCAAAGATTTCAACTTCTTTAAAAAAGATTTATTTGAAAATAAAGCTAACGAAGCTGTCATTGATTTAGAACTTCCTTCTGAGTTAACAATTAATGGTTCAATTGAACTAGAAATCAGACTAAAATTGAATGATAGTAAAGGACTCTTATCTGCTCAAATTCTTGATTTTGGTCCCAAAAAACGGCTGGAAGATAAAGCAAGAGTAAAAGATTTTAAAGTTCTTGACCGTGGCCGAAACTTCATGTTAGATGATTTGGTTGAACTTCCTCTTGTCGAAAGTCCTTATCAGTTGGTCACTAAAGGATTTACCAATCTCCAAAACAAAGATTTACTGACGGTCAGTGATTTAAAAGCTGACGAATGGTTTACGCTCAAATTTGAACTACAACCAACGATTTATCATTTAGAAAAAGCGGATAAACTTCGGGTCATACTCTATAGTACTGACTTTGAACATACGGTTCGTGATAATCGTAAAGTGACTTACGAGATTGATTTATCTCAATCCAAACTCATTATTCCTATTGAAAGTGTGAAAAAATAAGATGGCAATTATTGGAATTCTTGGAACTCCTTACAATACAGTTGAACAATCCCCCTTTTGGTGGAACAAAGTAAGCTATACTCGTCAATCATTTATTGATGTTTTTCAGGATTTAGGTCATACTGTGATTATTCTTCCTGTTGACAAAACCGAAAATATAAAAAATTACCTGACACTGGTAGATAAAATTGTACTGACTGGTGGGGCAGATGTCAGTCCTTATCTCTATGGTGAGGAGCCTAATGCTAAATTAGGAACAACTGATCCGATTCGTGACCGTTTTGAGCTTGCCACAATCAAAGCTGCTCTAGAAGCAAATAAACCTATTTTGGGCATTTGTCGTGGCCTACAGTTACTCAATGTTTATTTTGGCGGAAGTCTTTATCAAGACTTGAGTCAAACTTCAAGTCAGATAAAACATCTCCAAAGTCCAACACCACAAGAAATTCCAACTCATCATATTAGTGTTGAAAAAGAAAGTGCCTTGGGCTTCTTGCCTGAAAATTATACGGTTAATTCTTTCCATCATCAAGTCATTAAAGATTTGGGCCAAGGCTTGACGGCCATTGCTCATGGAAACGATGGCTTAGTTGAAGCGATTGAAAATAAAGAAAAACATGTGCTTGCTGTCCAATGGCACCCAGAATGTACTTGGGAAACTGAGCATTTTGATAAGAAAATTTTTGAAATTTTCGCTAACGGAACCATATAAAAGTTAAAAAACCGTCATAAATCTTTTTTATGGTGGTTTTTTTAAGATTATGTTAATATTATGTCTATATTAAAAGTCAGCTCACTCGTAACCAACTTCCAAATTTAAAATAAAAACTGAGCTGACAAAATTTCTGAGGAGAAATTGATATGAAAAAAATAAAATTGTTGACTCTTGCAACAGTTGGAATTGCCTCAATTGGCTTACTTGCTGCTTGCTCGTCAAAAGATAATTCATCTTCTAAATCAACAGATAAAGTAACAACCGTAACTGTTGCAACTTCTGCCGCTTCTGTCCCTTATGAATACAGCGAAAATGGCAAAATGACTGGTTTTGAATATGATATTTTAAAAGCTGCTGACAAAGACATGAAGGGTTATAAATTCGACTTTAAAGTCTATGAAGATAGTGCAATTTTGGCTGCTTTAGACGGTGGCCGTGCACAAATTGCGGCAAATAATTTTGGTAAGACAAAAGCACGTTCTGAAAAATATCTCTTTAGCTATCCTGTTCGCCAAGGAATTGATGCGATTTTCTCAACATCTAAAGAAAATATTACAAAAATCTCTCAACTTGCTGGTAAAACGACAGAAATTCCTGCTGGAACCAACTATGGTGATATGTTTGAAAGCTGGAACAAAAATCATCCAGACAAAAAAATCAATGTTAAATATAGTCAACGTCCTTTAGCTGACCGACTATCTGCCATTTCTAGTGGACAAATTGATTTCTTATTTGCTTCTAAAGCACCTGCAGAAAACTTAATTAAAGAACACGCAATCACAGGTTTAGTGGACACTGTTCCAACTGATTTGGATAAACAATCAGAATTTAAAACTTATGATTACTTTATCCTTGATAATAGCCAAAGCAAATTGCAAAAAGATTTGAACGTGGAACTCAAAAAACTTTATGACAACGGCACACTTAAAAAACTGTCAGAACAATATTTCCATGACAGCCATATTCCAGCTGCTGACCAATTCAAATAATTAAAAAACTCGTCAATGACGAGTTTTTATTTTACTGACAGCAATCTTTTTATAAATAAAAATGACTGACAGAATACTCAAAAGCTACGCTTTTTTCTGTCAGTCATTTTTTGATTAATTTATTTATTTATTTAAAGCAGCGTCCAAATGAGCCAATACTTTTTCTTTTCCAAGTAGTGCAATTGTTTCTGGTAATTCTGGACCATGCATTGAACCTGAAGCTGCAATACGAATTGGCATCCAGAGCATTTTACCTTTTACGCCAGTTTCTTTTTGAGTCGCTTTAAAGAGCGGGAAAATATTTTCCACTGTAAAATCATTTTCAGGAAGTTCAGCCAATTTTGCACGGAAAGTACTCAAAGCTAATGGTGTTGTTTCAGCAGCCAACATTTCACGTGCTTCATCAGTTAATTCTGGGAAATCTCCATAGAAAAGGTCTGTTAATTCAACAATTTCATCTGCTGATTTCATTTGTGGTTGATAAAGTTTAACCAGTTCCTCAGCACGTTCATCAAAGCGATTAGCAGCAACGAGGAATGGTTTTGTCAATTCAAATACTTTAGCAAAATCAGCATTTTTGATGTATTCATTATCCAACCAGTCCAATTTCTTTTGGTCAAAGGCTGCTGGTGATTTAGACAAACGATGTTCATCAAAAAGTTCAATTAATTCTTCACGAGAGAAAATTTCTTTTTCTCCACCAGGATTCCAGCCCAAAAGTGCAATAAAGTTGAAAATGGCATCAGACATGTAACCTTTTTTACGGTAGTCTTCAATAAACTGAAGTGTATTTGTGTCACGTTTTGATAATTTTTTCCCAGTTTCAGAATTAATAATCAAAGTCATGTGACCAAATTGTGGTGCTTCCCAACCCAAAGCATCGTAAACAACTAATTGTTTTGGTGTATTGGCAATATGGTCATCTCCACGGATAACATGTGAGATTTGCATATCATGATCATCAACAACAACAGCAAAATTGTAAGTTGGGTAACCATCACGTTTTTGGATTACCCAATCTCCACCGATGTTTTTACCTTCAAATTCAATGTCACCTTTAACAATATCATTCCATTTATAAATTGCTTTTTCATCAACAGAAATACGAACAACCGGTTCAATATTTTGCGCTTTACGCTCCGCGATATAAGCTGCTTTTTCATCATCGCTCATGCCAGCATACTCGTTAATATAATGGGGAGCAATTCCTGCCGCTTCTTGTTTCGCATGGTCAGCTTCAAGTTCTTCTGGCGTTTTATAAGAATAATAAGCTTTTCCTTCAGTCAACAATTGGTCAATATATTTTTGATATAAAGGCAAACGTTCTGATTGACGGTAGTTTTCATGTGTTTCAGGACTTTCATCCCAGTCCATGCCCAACCAACGAAGGTTTTCAAGTTGTGAACGTTCACCATCTTCTACGTGACGTTCACGGTCTGTATCTTCAATACGGATGATAAAATCTCCCCCGTGATGACGGGCAAAAAGATAGTTAAAAAGGGCTGTACGAGCATTCCCGATATGCAAAAGTCCTGTTGGTGATGGTGCGTAACGGACGCGGATTTTTTTATTCATATTAATCCAATTCTCCTCATTAATTCGTTCACTTCTTTTCTGTAAGAAATGAATCGTTCTTGGTTTTAAATAGCCTAAACTACTCTAACAATCACCTCTATTTTACCACAAATTAAGAAAGCATGCCGACCTAAAATTTATTTGTAATCTATCATTGACAAATTTAATCTAAGAATTGATGAAATCGTTCATCCCAAAGATGGTTTTCATAAAAATCAACGATTTCTTTTGCTGACAGCCATTTACTATCAAAAGTTGAACTTGCCCCACTTTGCATCCAATTTTGATAGCCCAGACCATGAGCAAAAACAAGCGTCGTGTTAACACAAAATTCAGTTTGAGCACCGCAAAATTCAATCGATTTTACTGACAAGTCTGTCAGTAGTTTTTGCAGTTTCGTTTGATAGAAACCATTGGCATGCGTTTTTTCAACATACTTGTCAGTAGATGCTGTCAGCAATTCTGGAATCAGTTGCCAACCAAAACTTTCTTTTATCAGTTCATCATCATTATGCTGGATAAAAATAATCGGTTTTTTAGCCTTTCGATAAGTAAGAATTCGTTGATTAATTTGCTCAATTAATTCTTCTCGCCGATAAATCCCAGCACATACCTCATTTTGCATATCAATTACAATCAAAGCATCACTTGTTTTCATCTTTTTATTCCTTTCAAAAATTGATTTTCTTAGCATTAGTATAAGACAATCTCTCCAGAAAACAAAGAATTTACAACCAAAATCAAAATAACACCCCAAAGAATGTTATTTTTGTAGTAATCATTTATAATTTTCTAGTTGAGAGATTCTTCCTCAATAAATGAGTAACCAATTGCCTTTGTGGCAACTAAAGTAACTAAAGACGCGATAATTAATGACATCGTGGTATCCGATAAGAAATGTGCACCAATTCGGACCCGAGCAGCCATCATTAAAAGTGTGAAAACAAATCCGCTGTAAGCCAAAATCTTTTGGCCTTTAAGATTTTTTCTGTCAGCAAAAAATGGTAAAAAGAGTGCTGCAGCCGCTGCGATTGTATGACCTGACGGGAATGATTGATGACCTGTTTGACCGTTTAAATGCCACCAATTAGTGAACGTTCCTTTGGTAGAGGAAACAATTTCCTTAACCTCATAAGGGCGAAAACGCCCCCAGTTAACTTTCATCGTATTGACAATTGAGTTGCTGACATAAACGACAGCAATCCCAGCAATCGCCACAATAATCAATTGACTTAATTCTTCGTAAGTTTTCTTGCTCAGCCATCTATAAATCAAAAATGTTCCGATGACCAGGATAATAAATGTAAAAAGTGCTTCAAGTTCGAAAGAATAAGTCGCTGTGGCTCCAATGCTGTTATTCGCTGCACCCAGTGGCTGATGATTTTTGATGTTATGAAGTGTGGTCACACCGTAAAACATCCAACCATCAACCCAGCCCCATGCTGACCAATAAGCAAAGCCAAGTCCAGAAATCGCTAAAATCCATTTTGTCAGTTGATTATCTTGCCTTAGACCATAAATGAAGATAATTTCCGCTGAAATAAAAGGGATAAGCGCTGACGGAAATATTCCAAAAATCTGAAAAAGATTACCAAAAATTGAATTTTGATCCATAACCATTTTAGAAATTTGCAAATCCCCCAAAGACGCAATAATTAATAAAAGAGCTGAAATTCCAATTAAAATTTCTAGGAATTTTTTTCCGCTTGTGTTCATATAACCTCCATTGGTTTGATTACTACCCTTTCATTTTATCCCAATCTCCAAAGTTCAATGTAAACTTTTGGTAAATCTTAAGTAAACAATTGGTTAAGGATATTTTATACCATTTTTTAATTTTATGATAGCAGTTATATAGCCTTCATGTTTCT
>ERZ772910.503-NODE-503-length-22580-cov-5.564839_pt1 | contig 22580 bp, 21 predicted proteins | sample MGYA00511357_ERZ772910 | MGnify/ENA primary metagenome ERZ772910 (study PRJEB29015, sample SAMEA2738096) | human oral metagenome | biome: human oral; feature: human-associated habitat; material: saliva | place: China | collected 2193 ... | reverse complement strand
GAAGGCGCTTTTTTCTTCACGAGAAGGACACTTTTCCCTCCGCTGGATAAGAGGAGTATTCGCAATAAGGCGAAGGGCTTGTGTATCTCTTTGGAGAGGTATATTGTGGAGCTGGGCAGGCGATACCTTAGCAATCTAAATATATGGGCCAGTATAGGGAGGGGATTTATATCCGCATAATCCACTCACAAATAAGAAGATAATACTCCTCCCATTTACACTCCTCACTCCTCCCCAAAGTGGAGCAAATGACGAGGCAGTTGCGGGAGAGCATATAGGCGCATCCTGAGGGTCTATGGAGGGAGTTTGCACAATCAATGATTGGGGCACTCTATATCGCGAAGAGATTAGCTACTTTTGTGAGCGTAATCACACTCTCCCCTTGAGAAAAGCATGACCTCTGACACCACCCCGCTCAGCCCCCTGCGTAAGGGGATCGCTGGCGCCCAGTACCTATTCGTTGCCTTCGGGGCTACAGTCCTCGTACCCATCCTCGTCGGACTCGACCCATCGACCGCCCTCTTCTCGGCAGGTATCGGCACCCTCCTCTTCCACCTCGTGACCAAGGGTAAGGTACCTATCTTCCTCGGTAGTAGCTTCGCCTTCATCGCACCGATCATCAAAGCCACAGAGCTCTACGGTCTCAGCGGTGCACTCTTCGGCTGTATCGGGGTGAGTGCCGTGTACTTCGTGATGTCGCTCCTGATCCGTCTCTTCGGGCTACGCTTCATCTCCCGCCTCTTCCCTCCGGTCGTCATCGGCCCCATCATCATGCTCATCGGCCTCTCCCTCTCGGACTCCGCCGTGAAGATGGCGGCAACGAACTGGCCTCTGGCGGTCATCTCGCTTGCTACGGCGATCATCGTCACGCTCTACGGCCGAGGGATCACGAAGCTCATCCCCATCTTCCTCGGGATCGTCGTGGGCTATATCGCTGACCTCATCTTCTTCGAGGTCGATCTAAGACCCATCGCCGAAGCCTCTTGGCTCAGTCTCCCTAAGATCACGATCCCTGAGAACTTCTCCTTTGCCCCCATCCTCTTTATGATCCCCGTAGCCATCGCCCCCGTCATCGAGCATATCGGTGACGTGTATGTGGTGAATAACGTCGCAGGGAAGAACTTCGTCAAGGACCCTGGCCTGCACCGCACGATGCTCGGCGACGGTATCGCCTGTCTCTTCGCCTCACTCGTCGGGGGACCTCCTGTGACGACCTACTCTGAGGTCACGGGTGCTATGTCACTGACGAAGGTCACCGACCCGCTGGTCTTCCGCATCGCAGCCGTCACAGGCGTGCTCTTCTCTCTTATCGGGAAGGTCAGCGCCCTCCTGCGCAGTATCGACCAAGCTATCCTCGGTGGGATCATGCTCCTGCTCTTCGGGACGATCGCGGGCGCAGGGATCTCGAGCCTCCTGCATAGCCGTGTGAACCTCGCCTCGTCACGCAACGTGGTCATCATCTCCGTCACCCTCACCACAGGTATCGGGGGCGCCGCACTCTCCTTCGGCAACTTCTCCCTCTCGGGTATCGGTCTCTCGGCTGTCATCGCTGTCCTGCTAAACCTCCTATTGCCCGAGCGCAAGGAGGATCGCGAGGAGCCTACTACGAAGCAATAACTTAACTCTCACAATAATCCATCCATGCGACAGCTTTATCGTATCGTGCTTGTACTCCTCCTGACTACCCTCGGGGCGCAAGCACAAAACATTCAGCTCCACTACGACTTCGGGCGCCAGCTCTACAGCAAGGACCAGCCCGATCGCCCCAAGCTCACCACGACCGTGGAGCTCTTCCGCCCCGACAGCTGGGGGAATACCTTCTTCTTCGTCGATATGAACTATCAGCGAGAGGGCATCACCTCAGCCTACTGGGAGATCTCTCGTGAGTTCAGCCTCGGCAAGCTCCCTCTGGCCCTGCATATCGAGTACGACGGCGGGCTGAGCAACCAGTTCTCCTATAAGAATGCCTACCTCGCAGGTCTGACCTATGCGTGGAACCAAGCAGACTATCAGGCCGGCTTCACCTTCACGCCGATGTATAAGTATCTGGCACGTCAGGATAGACCTCACTCCTTCCAGCTGACGAGCACGTGGTACCTGCACATGGCAGGTGGTAAGCTCTCCTTCCTGGGCTTCGCTGACCTCTGGGGCGACCGTCACCTCGTCACGGGCAAGAACAATATCATCTTCATCACCGAGCCCCAGCTGTGGGTGAATCTGAATAAGTTCGAGGGTATCAACCCCAAGTTCAACCTCAGCATCGGTACCGAATGGGAGATCAGCAGCAACTTCGCTGTACTGGACAAGACCGTCGTGAACCCCACGCTGGCCATCAAGTGGACCTTCTAAGCCCCCGCACACTCTAATGCAAGCACTCTATCGTCTTGTGGGCTTTGACCCCACGAAGTACAAGCTCCGCACCGAGCTTCTGGCAGGCCTGACGACCTTCCTCACGATGAGCTATATCCTGGCGGTCAACCCCGACATCCTCAGCACTACGGGCATGGACAAGGGCGCCGTCTTCACCGCTACCGCACTGGCATCGGCCGTCGGCACGCTCCTCATCGCCTTCTTAGCTAAGCTGCCCTTCGCCCAAGCTCCCAGCATGGGTATCAATGCCTTCTTCGCCTTCACCCTCGTTATGGGTATGGGCTACAGCTGGCAGGCTGGTCTCGCAGCCGTCTTCGTCGAAGGGGTCATCTTCATCCTGCTCACCGCCTTCAACATCCGTGAGCAGATCGTCCGCTGTATCCCGAAGAACCTCCGCTTCGCTATCTCGGCAGGTATCGGCTTCTTCATCGCCTTCATCGGGCTGAAGAATGCAGGCGTCATCGTCGCCAACGAAGCTACCTTCGTAGCCCTCGGCCCCTTCACTCCTACGGCGATCCTCGCCGTCATCGGTATCATCCTCAGCGGTGTCTTGATGACGCTGCGCGTACGCGGGGCACTCTTCTACAGCATCGTCCTCTGCACGATCATCGGTATCCCTCTCGGTGTGACACAGATCCCCGATAGCTTCATCCCGGTCTCCCTACCCCGCTCACTGGCGCCTACGTTCCTGCAGTTCGACTTCAAGGCGCTGCTCAACATGGATATGGCGCTCACGATCTTCGCTCTGGTCTTCATGGATATCTTCAACACCGTGGGTACGCTCATCGGTGCTGCAGCTAAGACCGAGATGATGGATAGCGAAGGCAACGTGAAGAACATCAAGCAGGCGATGATGGCTGACGCTCTGGCCACCTCCATCGGTGCTGTCTGCGGTACGTCGACCGTGACGACCTTCGTAGAGAGTGGTGCAGGTATCGCCGAGGGCGGCCGCACGGGTATGACTGCACTGTCTACCGCTGTGCTCTTCATCCTCGCACTCTTCCTCTCCCCCCTCTTCCTACTCATCCCCTCCGCAGCGACGACGGGTGCCCTCGTGCTGGTAGGTGTGCTGATGCTGAGCTCTATCCAGGATATCGACCTCATGGATATCTCCGAGGCACTGCCCAGCTTCATCACCGTACTGACGATGGTGCTGACCTACAACATCGCCGAAGGGATGGCTCTCGGGCTCATCTCCTACACGCTGGTCAAGCTCCTCAGCGGCCAGTGGCGTCAGGTCTCCATCACCCTCTACATCGTCTCAGCACTCCTCATCCTGCGCTACATCCTCTCTATATAATAGTAGAGCGCACACCGAGTGTCCACAACGAAGAAGGCCCCTCCCTCACGACTTCACCTGTCGCGAGGGAGGGGTCTTCACATAATCCTCTGTGAGGATACAAGCCCCTTTTACAAAAGCGTTGTATCTTTGCGTTATTAAATAAATCATTGTTCGTAGAGCCTACACGGCTCCTCCCAAGCATATGCCGCTCGCTGAGATCCACGCTATACGCTACATCCGCGCCTCAATACTTACGCTCCTCCTCTGTCTCGCTCTTGCGCCCCTCGGGATGCAAGCCCAGCGCCTCTTCACCGTCGTCATCGACGCTGGTCATGGGGGGAAGGACTCGGGTACCGTAGGGAATGGTGGCAAGGAGAAGGATATCACCCTCGCGGTAGCCAAGCTCGTCGGCAGTAAGATCCGCGCAGCACACCCCGAGGTACGTGTACTCTACACGCGTAGCACCGACGTCTTCGTCGGTCTACAGGCTCGTGCTGACTTTGCGAATAAGCAGAAAGCCTCCCTCATGCTCAGCATCCACGTCAATAGCGCACCGTCGAAGGACGTCCACGGTACGGAGACCTATGTGCTGGGGATCGCGAAGTTCGCCAACAACCTCAGCGTGGCGATGCGCGAGAACAAGGCGATGCTCCTCGAGAGCAACTATAAGACGACTTACAAGGGCTTCGACCCGACGTCGACAGAGAGCTATATCATGTTTGACCTCATGCAAGATGCTTACTTCAATAAGAGCATCGAACTGGCAAACAAGATCCAGCGCCAATACCGCTCCGCTGGACGCTACAGCCGTGGCGTCCGTCAGGACATCCTCTGGGTACTGAGCCAGTCGGCTATGCCCAGCATCCTCACCGAGATCGGCTTCCTCTCGAATGCCAACGAAGCCTCCTTCATGCTCAGCGAAGCAGGCCAGCAGTCACTCGCCTCGGCCATCGCCGCAGGCTTCAGCTCCTACTACCGCAGCTATCGTGGCAAGAGCACGAAGACCCAGGACAGCAAGGAGGCCGACAGCACCGAGACGAAGAAGGAAGAGACCGCTACGGCCAGCGATGAGACTGCCGAAGAGCCTACCGCAGACAAGGACACCAATCCCCGTGCGGAGGTCGAGCGTGCGATGAACAAGAGTCGTGAGCGTAGCAAGGAGAAGACGACGGAGAGCAAGAAGGAGAGCGAGGCGAAGAGCTCCGACTCGGAGATCACGTACCGCGTCCAGTTCCTCTCCAGCCCCGATAAGATCGACACGAAAGATGCGCGCTTCCGCAAGCTCCCCACCGCCGTAGAGCGAGTGAAGGTCGGGTGCGCGTACATATATCTACTTGCTCCCACGAGTTCGAAGGCCGAAGCACAGAAGCAGCTTCGTGCCCTCCCCCGCACTTACCGCGATGCCTATATCGCCCGCTACCGAGGCAAGACACGCCTCTAAGTCCCCCTATCACAGAGCATATATAGAAATAAGATACATATGAAGATAAAGAAAGAGGTACAGATCGGCCTGCTGGCCATCATCGCCGTTGCCCTCGGCTACATCGGGGTCAACTTCCTCAAGGGTATCGAAGTCTTTAAGAAGACCTCGACTTACTATGCCCACTTCGACAACCTCAGCGGCATCTCCGCAGCAGCTCCCGTCGAAGCCAGCGGCTTCAAGGTGGGCAACGTCCGCTCCGTAGCCTTCGACTACAGCCGTGGCTATGGCGCTACGCTCGAGCTGGCACTCGATGACGATATGCGCATCCCCGTAGGGAGTCAGCTGAAGATCAAGTCGAATCCACTTGGGAGCGCTGAGCTTGTGCTCGTCATCAATCCCCAGAGCCAGACCTACCTCAGCGAGGGGGACACCATCGCCAGCCAAGACGCAGGCGACGGACTCCTATCCTCTGTCTCTGAGAAGATCCTCCCCGCTATCGCAGGGATGATGCCCACGATCACCAACACACTGGAGCGCCTGAACGCCCTGCTCAACGACAAGAGCATCGACAGCATGCTCTACGGGCTGAATGCCTCTACACAGCAGCTGCACGGCATGATGGCTGGGCTGAACCGCACGAGCCGCAGCCTCGGCCCCGTCCTCGACAACGTCGGGCACATGAGCTCGAACCTTGCGAACTTCTCCGGTCAGCTATCCTCGATGCGCCTTGACTCGCTGATGCTCAGCCTGCAGCAGACGACGGCTCAGCTCCAGATGGTATCCCAGCAGCTCCGTGCTAAGGACAATACCGCAGGTCTTCTCCTCAACGATCCCTCGCTCTACAACCGCCTCGACAGCCTCGTAGGCAGTGCAGACCGTCTCATGCGTGACCTGCAGGAGAACCCCAAGCGCTACGTGCACTTCTCCATCTTCTAAGCCCACACGACCGATACGATTACCATGGAGCGTCTACTCATCACCGGAGCCTCTGGCTTCATCGGCAGCCATCTCGTCCGCCAAGCCCTCGAAGCGGGCTACGAGGTATGGGCCGCTGTACGTAAGGACAGTGACAAGACCCGCCTTGAGAAGCAAGGGGTCAAGCTGCTTGAAGTCGACTACTATGATGAGGAACAGCTCTTCGGCGCACTCGACTCGGTCCGTCCCTTAGAGGAAGGCGGCCCCCAGTGGGACTACGTCATCCACAATGCGGGCATCACGAAGACCGCCCGCCTGGAGGAGTTCACAGAGGTCAACGCCGAGCATACGCGCCGACTGCTCCACGCACTCAGCCGTCTCTCGAAGCAGCCCAAGCGCTTCGTCCTGATGAGTAGCCTCAGTAGCTACGGCAATGTAGCTGGCCCCGACGAAGCCCTTCACGCCGAGCTCCCTCAGAAGCCCAATACCCGCTACGGTCGTAGTAAATGCCTCGCAGAGCACTACACCGAGCAGTCGGGTATCCCCTTCACGATCCTCCTCCCCACAGGTGTCTATGGCCCTGGGGACAAGGATTACCTCATCGCCCTACAGAGCATCGCCCGTGGCATCAATGCGATGTCCGGCCTGCGTAAGCAATATCTGACCTTCGTCTATGGCGGGGATGTTGCTCGAGCCGCTCTCTTTGTACTACGCGATGAGCGTGCCCGCGGCCAGCGCTATATCGTAGCCGATGGTGACACCTATACCGACCGAGAGTTCGGTCATCTGGCCCAGCGCCTGCTGGGTCGCAAGCACGTATTCCATATACGTATCCCCCTGCCACTGGTGCGCCTCACCTGCCTCTTCGGTTCGCTGCGAGCAGCTATCACGGGGCAGACGACGCCACTCAATCGGGACAAGTACCCGATCCTCGCACAGCGCAACTGGCGCTGTGATCCCTCACCACTCTTCGCCCTGGGCTTCACCCCAAGCAAGAACCTTGAAGAAGGGCTTCGCGAGACCATCGCCGACGGGCGCTCCCGCGGTCTCCTCCCTTAGTCACCGCCCCCCGCATAGCCTGCTCCACTCAAGAGTAGGCAAACATTACTCACTTTTTAATTGTGGGAATGGGGGCTTTTGTGTATCTTTGCGCAGATTTTTACGCATAGTTTAAGAGTCACCCATGCATACTGACCAGTACAAGATCAATCTACGGAGTCTCCCGGAGGGCGATCACGAGTACACCTGGCTCCTCGAGGACAGCTACTTCGAGCGCCTATCGGAGGGCAGTGTACACGGCGGTGAGGTCGATGTCGACCTGCGACTGCGCCGTACGGGAGACGTCTTTAGCTTGGATCTCTACTATGAGGGCTATGTGGTGGTCGACTGTGATCGCTGCCTTGACCCAGTAGATATAGATGTAGAGTCCGAGCGCGAGCTTATAGTCAAGTTCGGCAATGAAGCCCTTGAGGAGAAGGACGAGATCCTCGTCGTCTCTGAGCAAGATGGGGTGCTCGACCTGGAGTGGATCCTCTATGAGGATATCATCCTGAGCCTTCCCCTACAGCGAATGCATCTCGAGGGCGAGTGCAACGAGGAGATGATGTCGGCCTATGCCCGCGTCTCTACCGACGAAGTGCGCGACGAAGCCGAAGGCCCCGCCCCCACCCTCGATGATGAGGGGATCGACGAGCGCTGGGCTGCACTCAAGGCTCTCAAGCAAGATTAGTAATTAAAACAAAATAAGATTTATGGCACATCCTAAAAGAAGACAGTCCAAGACGCGTACCGCTAAGCGCCGTACTCATGATAAGGCAGCTATGCCTACGCTCGCAAAGTGCGCTAACTGCGGTGCATGGCACATCTACCACACGGTATGTGGTGAGTGCGGTTACTACCGCGGTAAGCTCGCCATCGAGCAGGCTTAATAGCCCCGCTTAGCCAACACAAAGAAAGCCCCAAGGTATCCCCTTTGGGGCTTTTTTTGTAACTTCGTGAGCGACAAGCTAAGGCGATTGAATTTAATCTACATCAGTATATCCAACTACCTATGAGTATCATCAACGCAGCCATCACGGCTGTCGGAGGGTATCTCCCTGAAGATAAGATAACCAATGCCGACCTCGAGAAGATGGTCGATACCAACAACGAGTGGATCATGACCCGCGTCGGGATCCGCGAGCGTCGCATCCTCAAGGACCCCACGAAGGGTGCTTCCTTCCTCGGCATCGAAGCCGTCAAGGATCTCTTCTCCCGCAACAACATTGACCCCGCCACCATCGACGGGATCATCTTGGCTACGAATACGGCTGACTACCACTTCCCCACGACGGCATCTATCGTAGCCTTCGAGACGGGCTGTATCAACGCCTTTACCTTCGACATGCAGGCTGCTTGTCCCAGCTTCATCTACGCTCTCGAAGCTGGAGCTAACTACATCCGCTCAGGCCGCTACAAGCGCATCATCGTGCTTGCCGCTGAGAAGATGACCGCCATCACCGACTACACCGACCGCGCTACGTGCCCTCTCTTCGGCGACGGAGCTGCTTGTGTACTCCTTGAGCCTACAGAGGAGAATGTAGGCGTACTCGACTCTTACTTCCGCACGGACGGGACGGGTCGCACCAACCTCATCATGAAGTCCGGTGGCTCGGCCAGTCCTGCCTCCCACGAGACGGTTGATCGTCGTGAGCACTACGTCTATCAGGAGGGTGCTGCCGTCTTCAAGCAGGCTGTCAAGGGTATGTCCTCCAGCTGCCGCACCATCATGGAGCGCAACGGTCTCAGCTATGACGACATCGCTTGGGTAGTCCCCCACCAGGCTAACCTCCGTATCATCGACGCTGTAGCGCGTGAGATGCAGGTACCTATGGATCGCGTGATGATCAACATTGAGTACCGAGGCAACACCAGCTCGGCTACAATCCCCCTCTGCATCTGGGAGTTCGAGAAGCAACTCAAGAAGGGTGACAACCTCATCCTCACGTCCTTCGGCGCAGGCTTCACCTGGGGTGCAGTCTACGTCAAGTGGGCTTACGATCCCAAGAACTAATCTCCCCATACGATAGACCTTGCCTGCCACTCTTCCCTTCGCTGGGAGAGGACGGGCAAGGTCTTTCATTCCTACCCCTCCACACTCCGGACGATGGAAGACAAGCAAGAAGTCACGCACCGCTCGGGCTTCGTCAATATCGTGGGCAACCCCAACGTGGGGAAGTCCACCCTGATGAACCTCCTGGTCGGCGAGCGCGTATCGATCATCACCTCCAAGGCCCAGACGACGCGTCACCGCATCATGGGCATAGTCAATACCCCCGAGCTGCAGATCGTCTACAGCGACACCCCTGGGGTACTGCGCCCGAACTACAAGCTCCAGGAGAGCATGCTCGAGTTCTCCGAGTCGGCTCTCGGCGATGCTGATGTCCTACTCTACGTCACCGACACGGTCGAGACGGCCGATAAGAATGAGTTCTTCCTCGAGCGCGTCCGTGGGGTCAAGTGCCCCGTACTCCTCCTGATAAACAAGGTAGACCTCACGACCCAGGAGAAGCTCGTCGAGCTCGTGGAGCGCTGGCACAAGGAGCTTCCTCAGGCGGAGATCATCCCCATCTCTGCACTCAACAACTTCAATGTCCAGCCTCTGAAGAAGCGCATTGAGAGCCTCATCCCGCCCTCTCCTCCCTACTTCGAGAAGGACGCACTGACCGACCGCCCCGCGCGCTTCTTCGTCACCGAGATCATCCGTGAGAAGGTCCTCCTCTACTATAAGAAGGAGATCCCCTACTCCGTCGAAGTCGTCGTCGAATCCTTCAAGGAAGAGGAGGAGCGCATCCACATCCAGGCCCTGATCGTCGTCGAGCGCGACAGCCAGAAGGGCATCATCATCGGCCACCGCGGTGTCGCCATCAAGAAGGTCGGCACGATGGCACGCCGCGATATGGAGCGATTCTTCGAGAAGAAGATCTTCCTCGAGCTCTTTGTCAAGGTAGAGAAGGACTGGCGCAATCGCGACAAGATCCTCCGCGCCTACGGCTACCGCCTCGACTAAGAGCGGTAAGCCTCACCCACCAATCACAGCATCAGATATGAGTCATTTAGTAGCAATAGTAGGGCGCCCCAACGTAGGGAAGTCCACCCTCTTCAACCGCTTGACGCAGACCCGTGGGGCCATCGTCAGCGAAGAGGCAGGTACGACCCGTGACCGCCAGTACGGCAAGGTATCATGGCTCGACCGCGAGTTCTCCATCGTCGACACCGGCGGTTGGGTAGTAGGTAGCGAAGATATCTTCGAAGGTGAGATCAACAAGCAGGTAGAGATCGCCATGGAGGAAGCCGATGTCATCCTCTTCGTCGTCGACGTCGAGAGCGGCATCACCGACCTCGATGATGAGGTCGCCGCCAAGCTCCGTCGCACGAAGAAGCCCGTCCTCCTCGTAGCGAACAAGGCGGATAACTTTGCCCAGCACTACGAGGCAGCTGAGTTCTACAGCTTCGGCCTCGGTGATCCTATGCCTATCTCCGCTGTCAGCGGTAGCGGTACGGGTGATCTCCTCGATGCCATCACGAAGAACCTCCCCGAAGGCGAATACGTCGACGAGACCCTCGATGCTCCACGTATCGCTATCGTCGGCCGACCCAACGCGGGTAAGTCTTCGCTCGTCAATGCCTTCATCGGTGAGGAGCGCAACATCGTCACCAACGTAGCAGGCACCACGCGCGACTCGATCTACACGCACTACACGAAGTTCGGCATGAACTTCTACCTCGTCGATACGGCTGGTATCCGCAAGCGTGGCAAGGTCAACGAAGATCTCGAGTACTACTCGGTCATTCGCTCCATCCGCGCTATCGAGAACTCCGACGTCTGTATCCTTATGCTCGACGCCACCCGCGGTATCGAGAGCCAGGACCTCAATATCTTCTCGCTCATCCAGAAGAATAGCAAGGGGCTCATCGTCTGCGTGAATAAGTGGGACCTCGTTGAGGACAAGAGCAATGCCGTCATCAAGACCTTTGAGAACGCTATCCGCGAGCGACTCGCTCCCTTCACCGACTTCCCCATCATCTTCATATCGGCCCTGACGAAGCAGCGTATCTTCAAGGTCCTCGAGGAAGTCCAGCAGGTCTACGAGCGTCGCAGCAAGCGCATCCCCACCTCGAAGCTCAACGAAGTTATGCTTCCCATCATCGAGGCCACGCCTCCTCCTGCCACCAAGGGCAAGTACATCAAGATCAAGTACGTCATGCAGCTCCCCACGGCGGTGCCCAGCTTCGCCTTCTTCGCGAACCTCCCCCAGTGGGTCAAGGAGCCTTATCGCCGCTTCCTCGAGAATCAGATCCGTGCGCACTGGGACTTCTCCGGTACGCCCATCAACATCTTCATTCGCGAGAAGTAGCCCATCCTTCTCCACCACCCAACGAAGTGCCCCAGCCGGTAGTCCTGCTACCGACTGGGGCGCTTACTTTTCCCCTCCTCCCACACCTCGCTCTGCGAAGCACTATAAGAGGGTGGTACGAACCACTACTGGTCACCGCTCCGACCACTACTGGTCAACGAGCGAACCACTACTGGTTCATAGTACAAACCTATAGTGGTTCGCTCACGGACCAGTAGTGGTTCACCTGCCGACCAATATTGCTCAATAGGAAGACTCCCCTAATAGAGCATGGTCTCGAGTAGTTGTACTGAAGCAATAAGGCTATGTTCTCCTTGTCAAAGCGATAGAGCAATTAGCTTATCTAGCTCTCGTTTCGCTTCACCTATTCTTGCTATATCTAAGGGGACACCTACTAGGTGTACGTTAGTGGTGGCTCTCGTTAAGGGGTTCGAAATCTGTTGCCGCTGACAAACAAAGACTTCTGCTGGATAGACTAAGATCACCTGTTTATTCTCCGCTGTTCCAAATGAACTATACGCCAAGACCTGGTGCAAATCACTCCTAAAAGCTTCCTTCAAACCATCACTTATCGTACCCCGATTGAGCATATGGCTTTTATACTTTGCATCGATGATAAGCTGATTATCTTCTCTCTGTAGCACGATATCAGGCTCGAGATAGCGAAGCGCCCAAGCTGGAGCTCGCCCCAATATCGAATAACGAGGGTTACATACGAGCGAGCAACTTCTCTTCTGTGCTACCTCCCAAAAAAGATGCTGCACGTAGTGCTCGAAAAGAATAGCATAGTCTACTCTCCAAGGACGCCTACGTGTACTCTGATGTTGGAGGATAACATTTGCCAAACGCTTAGCCTCTCTGATAGTCAGAGGGTCGGAGGCATGCTCGACGAAGCGATCACACATCCTTGGCTTAGGCATATTGCCATAGAGAGAACTCAAGCGTGTTGTTTTACTGAGGTATCTAGATCTGACAGCAATAGGTGTTTGTATTTTCTGGACTTCTGATATAGCCAAAAGAAGCACAGCGACCAGCTGCCTAAACTCTAAATGATTTTTCGACAGTCGACTCTCTCGAGTGGGGTACTTCAGTGCCATCTCTGGCGCAAAACTCCTCTGGGCATATACACCCCACCGAGTACCGCTAGTAGGCAAATCTCTCTCACGCTCTATTACCTCAAACTTACACCACTGTGCCTTCTCTACTCTTTGCCAGAAGTCAATGAATCTGCAACACTCAAAATAGAAAGGAGGCTCTACGGAGGAGTCTTGGATGTCAGGTAGGCTTGAATCATATTCAGGCAACAAACTATCTTGCACCGTGGTCAGAAGCCCTGATATATCTTCTCCAAATCTCCCGCGGACAGTTAATTCGGCATAAGGCTTACCGTCTTTGGGTGATAATAAGGGGATTGTACCCGCATAGTTAGACGTACTTATCAGTAAACGAGTTGCATTAAATGAAGCGTCAATATCTGCTCGGACACCAATAAAATCAAATGCCTCTTTATTCAAAGCGATAAAGTGCCTGAGGACATTTGCACCATAGCGCTTGTCACATTTCCATACAGAGTTCAACTCTTCATATGGAATTGAGGTATCCTCGAGCGTATAAAGATTCACCATAACCACCTGGCCCAGTAGACTACTCGTATAAGTACACCCCTGCCTCAGTATAGAATAGATGAGCGAAGCTGTCTGCTGCTTTCTGCAAGAGCCCTTCAGCCAAATACTCCTTGATCAATGGCATTAGCTCATAAATCAGTCTCATTTTCATAAGCTGCTTATTCTCTTCGGCGTCTGTCAGGAAGTAGCTCGGCCCAGGCTGAAGGTTGAGCTCCTCATCTAAAGCATATCTCTCGAAAATATCACAGAACTCACGGAACAAGTCTTTATGGAAGGTCTGTCCGACCTTCGGAACTATGGCTTGTGGGCGTATAGTATACCATGCAAATCTACGCCGAAGGGCAAAGTCTACTACAGCCAAACTCCTATCTGCTGTATTCATAGTCGCGATAACATCTAGATTATCGGGAAGCTTCGACAGGCTAAGGGTCCCCACCTGCAATGGAGTACTCCGCTCTCCTACATGAGTTTCAAACAGGAAGAATACAGGCCCTAAGACATTAGCCAAATTCGCTCTGTTTATCTCATCGATGATCAGCAAAACACGACCACCGGTTTCGCTCACTTTATCTGCAGCTTTGATTGCCTCGACCAATTTACCATCATAAGCTTCATATTTCAGTTGGTCAGAATACAGAACAGGTCGAATCCCTCCTACGAAATCAGTGTAGGAAGTCTCCGCATGGAACTGGATTAAGTGGGTTTCTTGATAGTCCTGGGATACCTTTAGTGCATTGTAGGTTTTACCCGTACCTGGTGCTCCCTGCAACACAACAAATCGCTTAAATCTCAGGAGATCACGTATATCCCGCTCTATATCAACTGGCGACTGAGTACCAATGAGGCGATTTATAGCCTGCTTCTGATTTTCGCGTTGGGTAGCATCTCCCCATCCTCTGAGCTGAGCATACTGAGCCAACCAAGCTGAGATTATGGGGAATCCACATTCAGAGGTTAGATCTATAACACTGGCAGCTAAAATACACTTCCCATACGGCTTTACAGCCTCCTCAAGATCAGCAAGATCACCCTTTAGTGCCTTTCGTAATTCTGGAATTGCTGACTCTATATTGGTGAAGTCATTCTTAAAGAAATAGCTCCCATCGGCAGTAGTCAACCTTTTATAAAGCCGCCTAAGGGATGGGGTGGACACAAGGTCATAGTCTCTCTGAAAGCCGGCAGACCCGACGACTATAGCGACTATACAGGATCGTCCTTCCTCCTGTGGAAAGATGACAAAAGACACGTCATAGTAAACCCCTGAGGAAGCTTCTTCTGGTCTTATATAGCCAAAATAAGCACCTCCCTTTTTAAAACTCTCCGACGTAATATTGGAGCGAACTATGGCATTTCCATCCTTAAGGCCAAACTCAACAGCGACCTTCTTCACATCCTTTTCTAGCGTCTGTGCTTTCATATTTATATTGTTAGTGACTTATACTTCTGACATTAAATGATTCATCACAACCTACTTTTCCTACCGCCTCCCTTCAACTTGAATAGAATCAAGGGACGCAAAGGAAGAGTCTTCAAAAACTCTTGTCATCAGCTATCTCTTAGCTCACATCCTTTGAAGTAGTTCAAAATTAATCATTTTACAATCAGGTGAATGCAGACAGATGCAACAGAGATATCGTGGATCCGGAGAGTTATCTTCTACAATTCTAATACGACAAAATCAAAAACAAGGAAAGAGGAAGTGTAAAGATAGTGCTCTAGGGAGGGCGCAGGCAGACGAAGCGGGAGTTTGTGTATTCGCCAAAGTATTAGTAATTTTGCGCACTGATTAGAGTGTATGTAGCACTCTCCCAACGATAGAAAGTATAACAACAAAATAGATAAGTAAGACATTATGATCGTAGTTCCAGTAAAAGAGGGCGAAAACATCGAGAAGGCTCTGAGAAGATTCAAGAGAAAGTTTGAGAAGACCGGTGCTGTGCGCGCACTTCGTGCCCGTCAGGCCTTCATCAAGCCCTCTGTAGCTCGACGCAAGAAGATGGAGAAGGCCATCTACGTCAAGCAGCTCCAGCAGGCCGAAGAGCAGTAGTAGAGACTCCGTCTCCCTCCCTTCGCTGACAGTGCTCGCACGAGCGAAGGCGATCATCCCGCCCTCGATTACGAGGCTACTCCATACCCCATCTCGCACCGCTCTTAGCGGACGTCAAGAGGTATCCCAATGATTTACGCACCGCTGATATCCCACTCTGAGGGTATCAGCGGTGTCGCTTTATCCCCCTATGCTATGGGGCGCACGACCCCACGTATATCCTATATCCCAATAGAGCCACCTTCTATGAGCCTTCACGAAACCCTCCAGCATCGTCGCGCCATACGCTACTACGACCCAGAGAAGCCTCTGGACAGCGCCCGCGTCGAGGAATGCCTACGCCAGGCGACACTCGCCCCGACGAGCTCGAATATGCAGCTCTACCGCTGCTACCATATCACCGACCCTGCTGTCATCACTGCGCTCACCCCTGCTTGTCTCGGGCAGAGCACCATCCGCACGGCGAAGGAAGTCGTCGTCTTCGCCATCACCCCTACCCGCTGGCGTGAGCGTGTGGATTACCTCTTCCCTCGCATCGTGGAGGATATCCACAAGCACCAGCCCGAGGAGAAGTGGGCAAAGTACGAAGCCCTGCAGCGTGAATATATGACCAAGGTAGTCCCCTTCCTCTACAGCCGTGGGTGCAAGGTCTGGGGCTGGGCACGCCATCTGGTGATGAACGCCATCGCACTCTTCCGCCCCATGATGCGTCGGGGTACTGAGAGCGATATGAAGACCGTCCTGCATAAGAGCTGTGCCCTCGTAGCGCAGACCTTTATGCTCGCTATGAGTGAGGCAGGCTACGATACCTGCCCCGTCGAGGGCTTCGATGCCCGCCGTGTGCGCAAGGCGCTGGGCCTACCCTCCTCCGTCGAGCCTTCGCTCATCGTCTCCTGCGGTATTCGTGATGAGAAGCGCCCCTTGGGCGACCGTATCCGCGTGCCCTTTGAGAGCGTCTACGAGCGCATCGGGAAGTAAGACCTCCCCACCCATACGTGCGCCCCATCCCTCCCCGTAGTGGAGAGATGGGGCGCACGCTGTGTATAAGTAGTGGATAAGGCGGGGGAAACCCACCTTCACATACCGATTACCCGTGGGTAAATACGTATCTTTACACCATATTATATAGCTATAGCCTCCTCTATGACAAGACGATTACGTGCCCTCTTGGGCCTTGGCATCGGCCTTCTTACGACCCTCGCGCTACCCGCACAGCGCAAGCAGATCGTTCGCCCTCAGTATCCTCGCCTCTCGCAGCGTGTGAATACCCTCATCGGTACCGACTGGGTGGGCAATGTCTACCCTGGTGCCTCAGCCCCCTTCGGCATGGTGCAGCTCAGCCCCGACAATGGGCGGGCGGGCTGGGACTATATCGCTGGCTACTTCTACCCCGACAGCACGATCGCAGGCTTCAGCCACACGCACCTGAGTGGCACGGGAGCAGGCGACCTCTATGATATCTCCTTCCTCCCCGTCACCCTTCCCGCGCTGGACGACCGTCTCACGCACAAGCCTGCAGCAGGTAAGTCAGGAGAGGAGCAAGCACCTATCGGCATCCACGCACGCTTCTCGCACACTACCGAGGTGGCGAAGGCAGGCTACTATGCCGTGACACTCGAGCCCTATGACATCCGTGTCGAGCTGACCGCCACCGACCGCGTGGGCGTACAGCGCTACACTTTCCAGAAGGATGCCGACTCGGTCTGCATCATCCTCAATCTGGACAAGGCGATGAACTGGGACCGCACCATCAATAGCGACGCACGTGCTATCTCGCCCACACAGATCACGGGCTTCCGTTACTCCGACGGCTGGGCTCGCAATCAGAAGGTCTACTTCACCACGAAGCTCTCTCGCCCTGCCGCCCGCATCGAGCGCACAGCTACCCCATACATCCTCAGCAAGGGGCAGGTAGGTAAGTCCGTCGGCCATGGCGTCATCCTCCGCCTCTACTACAATAAGGTACGCGCTGGCGAAAGCATCACGCTCTGCACTGCCCTCTCTGGAGTAAGCGAAGCAGGCGCACTGAAGAACCTGCAGGCCGAAGCCCCCCATACCGACTTCAACCGCTACCGCCAGGCTGCTACCCACCGCTGGGACAAGCGTCTTGCACAGATCCGTCTCTCATCCGACACACCCGATAGCCTGCAGACAACCTTCTACACGGCACTCTATCGCGCGCAGATCTGCCCCACGCTCTATAGCGACGTCGATGGCCGCTACCTCGGCGCTGACCGTGAGATCCATCAGCGTGCAGGTGGCACCTACAGCACCTTCTCTCTGTGGGACACCTACCGTGCAGCCCACCCACTCTACTCCATCCTTCAGCCCGACCTCCAGCGTGACTTCGTGCAGTCACTCATCGACTTCGGCGAGCAGAACGAGGGTCACCTCCCCGTGTGGAATATGTTCGCCTCCGAGACCGACATGATGATCGGCTACCACTCCGTACCCGTCATCGTCGAGGCCGTCCTGCGCGGGATCTACGTCCCCAAGGACAAAGCGAAGCTCCTCAGCCTCCTCCGCACGACGGCTGAGCGCAAGGGCTACCGCGGGCTGGACGACTACCGCAAGAAGGGCTACATCGCGAGCGACCGCGAGGACGAGAGCGTCTCGAAGACCCTCGAGTATGCCTACGACGATGATGCTATCGCACGCTATGCCGCCTGGATGGGTGACCACGAAGTGGAGAAGATCTACCGCGAGCGTGCCCGCTCCTATCGTCACCTCTGGGACGAGAAGACCGGCTTCTTCCGCCCCCGCAAGAGCAATGGCGAGCTGGATAGCGTCTTCGATCCCTTCGCCTACACCAAGCCCTTCACCGAGAGCAATGCTTACCACTACCTCTTCAGCGTACAGCACGATATCGATGGGCTGACGAAGCTCATGCAGGGTAAGCTCGGTGAGCGCCTTGATGAATTCTTCTCTTCCGAGACGCCCAGCCACATCGAGCTACCTATCTTCTCTACGGGAATGATCGGTCAGTACGCTCACGGCAACGAGCCTGGGCACCACGTCATCTTCCTCTACAATGCTGCCCGCCAGCCTTGGAAGACTACCGACCTCACGCACCGCGTGCTCAAGCAGCTCTACACCGACAAGCCCGCTGGTCTCTGTGGCAATGAAGACTGCGGTCAGATGTCCGCCTGGTACGTCTTCGCCTCGCTCGGCTTCTACCCCGTCGATCCCTTGAGCGGGCGCTACGAACTCGTCACGCCCCTCTTCCGCGAGAGTACCATCAGCCTGCCCAACGGCCGTACGCTCCGCCTCTCTGCTCCCGAGCTGAGCGAGAAGAAGCGCTACATCAAGCGCGTCACTATCAACGGCCGTGAGCTCCGCAAGTCCTACATCACCTACGATGACGTGATGCAGGGCGGCGAGATCCGCTTCACCCTCACCGATCAGCCGGGTAGCGTCTGGTATGAATAGTTCGGATACTAAGCGAAGTCATCTCGGGGCGCTCATCGCTGCCCTCAGCCTCTTCACACGCCTCCCCTTCTGGCGCCTGCGAGAGCTTACCAAGGCCGACTATGAGGATGCCCTCAGCTGGTGGCCCGTGGCGGGACTCGTGACGGCGACGACCCTCTCGGGGAGCTTCTACCTCTACGCACTCGTACTACCCTCGGTGGGAGCAGCGCTGGCCTTAGCCCTCGGCACACGCCTACTGCTGACGGGTGCCTTCCACGAAGACGGCCTCGGAGACTTCTTCGACGGCTTCGGCGGCGGAAGGGAGCGCAGTCAGATCCTCGCGATTATGAAGGATAGCCACGTGGGCAGCTATGCCGTCCTCGGGCTCCTCCTCTACTACCTCACCTACTGGGCGCTGGGCACGTCACTCCCCGCAGGCTGGCTCCCAGCCGTGCTCTTCGCCTCGGACATCACGGGGAAGGTCACCTCGCTCCTGCAGGTACAGTTCCTCCCCTACGCTCGTCGCGAAGAGGATAGTAAGATCGGGGTCACCTACCGCAAGGCACGCCCCTTGGCGATCTACGCAGCACTGGCGATCTTCCTCACAGCGCAGTGGTGGGCACTGCGTCCTATCGAGGCCACACCTATCGGCGGAAGCGAACTCGCCCACTTCGTACCGCTCTCCATCTTCCTCCCCATCCTCGTCGGTGGTGGGCTCATCGCCTACCTGCGTAAGCGTATCGACGGCTACACGGGCGATACCTGCGGAGCGCTATGCCTCCTCTCAGAGCTGGCGACGCTCACGGGCTTCGCCATCCTCTACCGCCTCGGCTTAGGCATCTAAGCCACGATCCCACCTACTACCATGCGCCTGCACTTCATCCGCCACACCCGCCCCGACATCGCACGCGGTGTCTGCTATGGGCAGAGTGATATCCCGCTGGCAGCATCCTTCGCCGAGGAGGCGGAGGACGTCAGAGCACGGCTCACTGAGCGGCTCGAAGGGCGCACACCTACCCGCATCTATAGCAGTCCACTCTCCCGCTGTCGGCGCCTCTGTGAGGCGCTAGGCTACGAAGCCCCCATCCTCGACGCACGGCTCTTAGAGCTGAACTTCGGGGAGTGGGAGCTGCAGCGCTTCGACGAGATCACCGACCCACGCCTCCAGCTCTGGTACGACGACTACCTCCACGTGGCACCCACGGGGGGCGAGTCCTTCACCGAGCAGGCAGCCCGCGTAGCAGACTTTATCGAAGAGCTACGAGATGAGCTCGCACAAAACGAGGACTCCTCCGCATGTGAAGTCTTAGTCTTCACACACGGAGGAGTCCTCCTATCTGCTGGGCTCTGGGCTGGCTGGTATCCCCTCGAGGAGGCCTTCAGCCACCAAAGTCCCTATGGTGCGATCTGTACGCTGGAGCTCTGAGCCTTAGTCTTCGCTAAGGAAGGCACTCACGATCGAGTAGAACTCCCCGTAGCAGCGCTCCAGATCATCGTTGGTCAGCACACGGTCGAAGAGCGGTGCATACGTCAGCTCGTGAGCGGCCTTCGCCACACGCTCCTCGATGACCTCGGGGCTATCCGTAGAGCGCCCGACGAGGCGACGACGGAGCTCCTCGATCGAGGGTGGCTCGATGAAGATGCTCAGAGCTTCGTGCCCATATCCCTTCTTGATATTCAGCCCACCGACGCAGTCGACGTCGAAGATCACGCGGTCACCCGCAGCGATACGGCGGTCTACCTCGGAGCGGAGCGTGCCGTAGTAGCGCCCAGGGTAGACCTCTTCGTGCTCGAGGAAGTCACCACGCTCGATGCCAGCCTTAAACTCCTCGGGAGAGAAGAAGTAATACTCCACGCCATGCTGCTCCTGACCACGGGGTGGGCGGCTCGTAGCCGAGACGGAGAAGCCGAGATGCAGCTCGGGGTGCTCAGCGAGGAGACGATTGATGAGCGTACTCTTCCCCGTACCCGAGGGAGCGGAGATGATGATTAGCTTTCCCATAGATTACAATAGAAGCGAGAGGACGGGGACGGGGAATTAATCCTCGTCCTCGTCTTCGTCCTTAGCGGCCTTCTTCTTGCGCTTGTCCTTGGGCTTGCCTTCGTTTCGCAGGGCTTCCTTGACCTTCTCTGTCAGCTCATCGAGGAGCTCGGGGTTGTCGGCGAGCGTCTGCTTAGCATTCTCCTTACCCTGACCGAGCTTCGTAGCTCCGTAGCTGTACCACGAGCCACTCTTCTTGATGAAGTCTTCGCTCTCGGCGATGTCGATGATCTCACCGAGGCGGGAGATACCCTGACCGTAGAGGATCTCGAAGTTAGCGACGCGGAAGGGAGGTGCCACCTTGTTCTTGACGACCTTCACGCGGGTATTGTTCCCGATGACCTCGTCGCCATCCTTGAGCTGGCCGATACGACGGATGTCCAGACGTACGGAGGCGTAGAACTTCAGGGCGTTACCCCCCGTAGTCGTTTCGGAGGGGCCGTAGGAGTTCCCACCGATCTTCTCACGGAGCTGGTTGATGAAGATACAGGCGGTATTGGACTTGCTGATAGCCCCCGTGATCTTACGCAGGGCCTGCGACATAAGGCGGGCCTGCAGACCTACCTTCGTCTCACCCATATCGCCCTCGATCTCCTGCTTAGGTACGAGTGCTGCGACGGAGTCGATGATGACCAGGTCGACGGCACCAGAGCGGATGACCTGCTCGGCGATATCGAGCGCCTGCTCCCCGTTGTCGGGCTGAGATATATAGAGGCTGTCCATGTCGACACCCAGCGCTTCAGCATAGGAGGGGTCGAAGGCGTGCTCGGCGTCGATGATGATAGCCTTACCGCCCTGCTTCTGCACCTCTGCGATAGCGTGGATAGCCAGCGTCGTCTTACCCGAAGACTCGGGGCCGTAGATCTCGATGATACGACCGCGGGGATAGCCGCCTACGCCGAGAGCGTGGTCGAGGTTGATCGAGCCGGTGGGGATGACGTTGACGTCGGTCGTGGGGCGGGCAGCCATATTCATGACCGCACCCTTGCCGTAGGTCTTCTCGATCTTGCCGAGGACGGTCTCGAGAGTCTTCAGCTTGGCCTCATCCTGGGCCTGCTTCTCTTTATCCTTAGCGCTCTTGGAGAGCTTTACTTCTTCACTCATGTGGAGGTTGTCTATTTATATGCGGCTCGGGAGAGCCCGTGATTAATCTTCGTGGAGGATCTGCCGGGCGTGGTCCTTCGTATTGACGGCCTTGCCACGGATGATACGCTCGATACGGCCATCGGTGCCGATGACGAAGGTCGTGCGCTCGGTGCCCATGTACTTGCGGCCGTACATGCTCTTCTCGATCCAAGTGCCGAAGAGCTCATTGAGGCGTACATCGGTGTCGGCGATAAGGCGGAAGGGCAGCTCGTGCTTCGTGCGGAAGCCCACGTGGCTCTTCGCCGAGTCACGGCTCACCCCGATGATCTCGTAGCCAGCGGCGCGGAGCTCGCTGTAGCCGTCACGCAGGCTACATGCCTGCGCCGTGCAGCCCGAGGTATTGTCCTTGGGATAGAAGTAGAGGACGATCTTACGCCCAGGGTAGTCCGAGAGGCGCACCTCCTGCCCTGCTTCGTCCAAGCCCAAGAGGTCGGGGACAAGATCCCCCAATGTCAGTGCCATAAGCAGCGTATCTAATAAAGTTCTATGTATCGTTTGCGGGAAATGGGAGGCTTCGCAAGGCGAGCAATCTCCCTAATACAAAAATACGCATTTGCCCTGAAAGGGACGGCATCAGCAGTCCATCGCAGGGAGTCACTCTGAGGGGAGAGGCGCCGCAGCCTCCTATGGGGTCGTGATGTACGCCTAAATGAGCCTGTTGCCGCGAGTCCTGCACGCTATTTATTGTGCTAAGGCATCGCACGCTCAACCCCACGATATCCCTCTCCGAAGTGACACGCAGGCCCTTCGCCTTATCGCGCATATTCCTCTTATCCAGCGGAGGAAAAAGTGCTATTCTCGTGAAGGAAAAAGCACCTTACCATAGTGGTTTTCCTCCGTCTATGTACGTAGTCTTAAAGACCAAGTACGTAAATCTAAATATCCACGTACGTAGATATTAGAGCCACGTACGTAGCCCAAACTTAT
>ERZ772910.501-NODE-501-length-22682-cov-3.185177_pt1 | contig 22682 bp, 20 predicted proteins | sample MGYA00511357_ERZ772910 | MGnify/ENA primary metagenome ERZ772910 (study PRJEB29015, sample SAMEA2738096) | human oral metagenome | biome: human oral; feature: human-associated habitat; material: saliva | place: China | collected 2193 ... | reverse complement strand
CATTATTTTTCGTATCTTTTTTTATTGACTCAGGCTCAAATAGTTTTGAAAAGGCAAATGTAACTCCACTTTTTTTAAGAGCTTCCATTTTTAAATGATACTCTTTCTTTCTTTTATCTATGTTGCTTATATCTTGAATTAATTTATTCAGTTCTGATACATTATATGTTTTATACTTATCAGGAATATTTAATTCATCTATACTATAAGATAATATATTATGATATTCTTTTATTTCCAATGATAAATCACTTAATATACTTTCTACTTCTTCCATAGAATGAGTTACAGATTTAAATCCATTGCTAACTTCTTCTATTTTCTTTTCTTTATCAATTATATCTTCGTTTCTACTATTATAATCATTCCAGTTATCAGATATAACTTCTATAAGATTAAGTACGTATGCTACATTACTACCTAATATATTATCTACAAGTTTATCTTTTATTAAGTCTTTTAAATCACTATTAACTACTTGGTCATACAATGGACTTACTTGATATAATATCTTTAAATCTCTATTAGCTTCATTTAGTAAGTTTTTATAGCTTTCGTATCTATCTTTATTATTCTCTATAAAATTCTTACTTTTAACTTTTTGTACATATAAATCACAAGTATTACAGTTATCGTCAAAGTTTACTTTATAGTCTTTATTATCAGACATTTCTAAGTTTCTTTCATATATCATTATGAAGTCTGTATATTCTCTGACATTATGTTCTAACTCTCTTATAGATTCACTGATATTAGATACTTTAGTATTTACTGTATCTATCTTTTCTAATATATTCACTATTATTTTTAGATTAGATATTATCTTATCTATACTATATCTATCAAGCATAGTTACAGTTGATAATAATGAACTTTCTAAGGAATCATTTATCATTTTAGCCACATTTAATGCTTTTACTAATACATCTTTTTGAATTACTAAAGCGTTATTAGATATAATATCAGCTTTAATACCATTATATTTATCATACTTATCAGTTAATCCATCTATAGATGATTTAGCTTTAATATGCTTTTCTAATAAGCTATTATAGTCATTAGCACCTACATTAGACAGAGTTTGAACTAACTTAGATATATCTGGTAGTATGTTTGTATCTAGCTCAAATAAGTCATCCTCAGAACGTTTAACGTTATTTATATCTTCATCTATCTTAGATATTCTACTTTCTAAGTTTGCTATATTTTCTTTATTATTATTTATCTTTGTAACTATTTCTTCTATAGTTCCATATTGAGCTAAGTCTGTTTGTTTCTTCTTACTAATAGTTACTAATGCATTTTGATTAGAAGCTATGACTGATACGTTCTTTTTCATTTTATCTACTAAAGTCATATCAACAGTACTTTCTAATACTTTTCTTCTATTAGTAGGAGTTCCTGTAATTCCATTTGATTTAAATGAAATAAATCCTATGTCAAATATATCTGAATTGTATTTAAGATGTTCAAATACAAGTCTTTTAAATGTATCTACATTTCCAGTAGGATTTAATTCTTCTCTAATTCCATTCTCTATTTTATTCAAATAAGATTTACATTTATGAGTATTATTATGAGCTGTATATTCATGTATAGTTTCATATATAACTCCATTAACATCATATACGATTTTCTTATATCCAGATTTACCAGGAACTATAGGATATGCTTTACTATATCTATCAGAATTACCATAAGGATGAAGTGATGAAAGCAGAAAAGATTTTCCACTTCCATTTAAACCCACAATAGATATAATAGAATTATTCCAATTTTGTTTAAAATCTTTAAATTTTATGTGGTTAATGAATTCTATCTCTATTATTTTCACGTTGCTACCTCCATTATATTTTATATTTTAATCCATTATGTATATTACCTATCTAACGGGGCGTTTATATCTTCCACCTCTTTTTCTGATGATATTATTTAAGCAGTGTATTCTTTGTTCATTAAGCCATTCGCAATATTTAATAACGAACTCAAAATCAAGAGCGTCTAACTCTTTAAGTAATCTTATCTTTTTAGTAACACTGGCATTGGTATTATTGTACCATGCCCATTCTATTTTAGTTGCATAACCATAATCATCATATTCAATATCTATTATTTTAGCTAAGCTCATATTCTACCTCTCTTTCTAGTTATTAATTTAGCCATTTTATTATTAGCTGCTGTAAATTGTTTTTCATCATACGGGTCTATAATAAATCTATCATTTAATTTTATAGTCCAATCATGATACACTGTAATCCATTTAGATTTCTTACTACGTTTGTATCTAGATATGAAAAGATGTAGTCCACGTATAATTTTATTCTCTAAAATACCAGGATACGGAAATTTCATAGCATGCATCATACTAAATAATCTCTTAGATGAATTTTCACGATATAGATGTTTAATAAATTCCATTAGTCCATTACGATATAATTCATTATTCATTCCATACATCTGAATCACTCCTATTCTCAATACCAACATTGGTATCAATTTCTGTTAATTCTTCATCTGTGATATCATTAACATTCTCTAATTTCTCTTCATGAACTTCTTCATTTTTTAACGGGATTTCAAATAAAGACATCCAGAAATATTTATCAAATAGAAAGAACTTATTACGTCCATATTTCTTTATAGATTCTTCTATATATTTATCCATATGTCTATGCATAATCATCTCTCCTTATTCCTCTGTCTTAACTTCATATTCATCTCTGTATATGAATCTATCCGCCCAACATTGTAAAATGTTTGCGTTACCTTGTATTCCTGATGTTTTAGGACTCTTTACAGTATGGCTATCTATAACTCCATAATTGACTCCTAAATATCTATATCTTTCATGGTCTTGTACTGGTTTTGACTTTACACCTTTCTTACTACTATTTGAAGTATCCACATCAAATAATTTCTTTTTATATGAAACCATCTTGAATATATCTATTGGATTGCTATTATCATTAGTCATCATAATATCACTATTAGATGCCATAGTTTTAAATAGTTGCATTCCACGAGGATGCACAGATGTTTCTGCATTACTTCCTCCTCTATATCCAGACTTAGTCATATCTGTAATCTTTAGTAATTCGTTTTCTAAATGGCTATAGAATGAATAATGTGTTTTTCCATCGTATCCCATTATAAGCTTATATAATAAGTCTACAGTAATCGTATTTCTATTTACTGTAAATGGTTGGTCTTTCTTAATAAGATTTACACCTTCGATAGGTTCCATATCATCTTCATCATCAGCCAATATATCTTCTAAGTCTTCGCTATAATCCATATTATTACGTTGCTCATCAAGATACATTTGCTTTTTTCTTTCAAATCCAGCATCATCCATCTTTTGTATATACTTTATTATAGATGGTACTTTATTCTTAAACTTAGTTCTTACTAGATTTATTTCCATCAAATACATTTCATACGTATTTAACATTATTTCTCTAGTGCTTTCAGATATATCTGACTCAAGTATCTTCTTTACTAAAGCTTTAGCCTCACTCTCTTCAAATACTTCTAGTGGGTTTATATATTGCTCTCCAAAGAATTTGATATAGAATATATCTTTATTATATCCATTTTTAATATAACGTCCTACTGAGAAATGTGCTGTCCATTTTTGGAATTTCTTTTTAGCACGTTGTTTAAATATAAATTTTATTTGTCCATAGATAGTCTTATTATGATAATAAGTTTCTCCTAATAAAGGTCTTCTGTCTTGTCCATTGATATTATAATATCCTGTACGCTCTGGTATAGGCATCAATATAGTTACTGGCTTATTTGCTAGTAATGTTTCTTCGTTCTTAAGCTTAGTCATATCATAACTATGAAGCGTAAGTTGTTTTTCAAAGAAATCTAATACCTTTGGTACAGGTGTCCATCCAGCAAATTCTCCTATAAAGTTTCCTTTGTCATCTCTTTTAAGCTTTTGCAACGTATTATAAAGTTGTGCACCAGCTCTTGCAGTAGTACTGTTGATAGGAGATACCGCAAACATACAACGATAAATCTTTACGTTATTTGGATATAATGATGCATATACATCTGAAGCTGGTTTGTATATATCGTCATCATCATTTGTAAGAAGTATCGTATTCTGTATTACTAATTCGCTATACGGAACCTCTTTATACGCTACTAAAACACCTTCATAAATAGAAGATGTGTAGCAATCAGTAAATATGTCTTTAAACATAGCATTCCAGAAATCTCTATCTTTAGTTTTCAGTAGTTCTTCATTTAGAAATCCTGTAAACTGGAAGCTATTAAACCATTTACTGTAAATCTTTTGTACTTCACTTACTTCTCTTTTAAATTTCATTTTCTTTTCCTCCTTTTTAAAATTAATCGTAACTGCATAATATATATAGTTATACCTATATTAAAACAGATGATTGTAAAAAAAAATGGAGACAATAACGTCTCCATTTATGAATATTATAGTCCAGCTAAAAGTGGATTGAATATAACTCCTCTTCTAACTGTTATTCCGCTGTTACCTAAAGTTACTTTTTCATTAAGAACTTCAGTTACAACTTCTTTACTAGCTTCTTGTACTTCTTTTCTTAATTTTTCAGCTTCTTCTTCAGCTTGTCTCAAAGCAGCTAATTTAAGTTCATATTTAGCTTCTGCTTCAGACAGTTCAACTGCCTCTACACCTTCAACTGTTCCCACTGGAACTTCTCCAGTTGCAGCTATATTATTGATAGCATCTTCAACAATCCCTTCCATAAGTCTACCACTTCCTCCAGTTAATGCTTTAACAATCTCTGCTTTCATTTCTGGTGAAAGTTTATTTAAAAGTTCAATAGTTCCTTGTGCAGTTTTCCCAAATTCAGCCTTTTCTTTTCTAGTTATCATATTATCATTCTCCTTTTTTAATTACTTCAAATATCATTTTTAAATGTAATACCCCTCTATAATAGAGGGGTTAATAATTAAACTATGTTGTCATGTTTTACAACTCTGACAACTTCACCAGATAACTGAATGTCATTAATGTATTGCATTTGACCTCCAGCTATTTCAATACCTTTGTGTACAATATCTATACCAGAACCTGATGTAAATACAGTGCTTCCAAATGGTTTGTACATATGGTTGCTACTATAATTCCAACTAGGTAATAACATTGCATATCCATATACTGTTTGACCTGGATATTGATTTATGAATGTTGCCATAGCTAATTGATAATCATGTAGTGCATTATCAATGGCAGTTCCTAATATTTCTATAGGACTTCTATTAGCAGCTTTAATCATATTATTTCCTACTGAAGAAGTTATTGTTATTTGATTGTCAAACATAGTTTTAACTTCTGTATCAGTCATGACGTCAACTTGTGTAGTTGGGTCTTGATTGAATGCCATCAACTTTGTATTAACTTCATCATAACTTCCTATAAATAATACAGGAATAGACGCAACTAAAGATATGTCTTTTATTACTCCAGCACAGAAATAATAATTACCATTTTGTTTTATTTGAGTTTGTACAAATACTCTTTGTAATCCCCAGCTATCAACTCCAGACATTTTAGCTCTTTCTCCAAGAGCTCTATATAATGATACTATAAGTGTTAAATCGTTCATTATCTGTTCCCTCCTATCATTCCTTTGAATATGTTGTAAAGTTCTGCAATTGGCGTATTGCTTATAACTTCTTTAAACTTCTTTGATTTAGTTTCAGAAGCCATATCATTTAATATCTTATTGAATTTACCAAGATTAATATTAGTAATCTTTTGTTTATTCATATAAGATATTGCAGCTCTAAGTAATTCATACATAGCATTATTTGCTACTCCAGCATACTTAGATTTAGCTCCAACATTTCCAACTGGTGCTACTGATGAAGTATCTCTTGCTAAAATACTATCAACTGTTCTATCAAATCCAGCTGGATCTGAAACTAATAATTCTTTTAAAGCTCCATCAACTTTCTCAGTAAATACTTTTGTCACTGGCGACATATCTTTCTCTACTGAAAGCTTTCTATTATTTACTAGAGCTTTAATGTGATTGATAGCTACATCAGAATTTGGTGTATCTGGAAGCATTTCAATAATACTGTTTAACACACTCTCACTACTCGCCAATTCTTTCATAGATACTTTATTAATATCTATACCAAATGGATTTGGAACTATAGGTTGTTCCACTACTGGTGTTCCTAATCCATACACATTTGGAGCTACTCCTACTGTTGGTTGTTGTACTCCTCCAAAATTTCCATAATTAGTTCCTAAGTTTGCATTCATTTTCATATTATTCCTCCTTTATATTCTCATCTTATCATCAAGATGTTCTTTGACTACTTTCTTCACTTCTGCTAATTGTTTTTCTAACTGGTCAATAACGTTTAAAGCTGTTGTGTTCATGTCATCTACGTTATCTGTTTCTAAATCATTATCTTCCATCATTTCTCTCAAGTCGTACACTAAGCTTTCATATTTTTCATATCTTTCAGTTTCTTTTTGACATTGTTTTATAAATAACTCAATTTCTTTTACTAAATCATCAAAGCTTGCTTCTTCTTGTGGGACTAAGTTATCATCATCATCTAATATATCTAATACAATACACCAATTTTTAAGATTACCGTGTTTACCAGTGTCATGTACAATATCTCCAAGTCCATATCCAGCTGTTTGTAACTTTTTAATTTTACTGTAAAATTGCCACTTGATGTATTTTACTAATTCACTATGTGTCATATTTGCAAAAACTTCATCATCAAACTTATCATAAACACGATTATTTAACATTTGAAATCCTAAATCGAAATCACATTCGGTAAATCTTATAAACTTTTCATCAGACATATTATATAATGTTATCGCATAAGTGTATGCGTGTTTTAAATCAGAATGAAAATCAGATAGGTTCCAAATATCCACTCCTTTTTCTAATCTTTTTAATAAATCGTCAGTATCAATTAAATTAGTTTTGTCCATATTCTTTCCTCCTTGAAATATGCTTGCTTCTCATGTCAAGCGTGAATTTATTAATGATTTTTATAAAATCGGCTTCATCGTAATCTTCCTGCGGTACGACTTCACCGTTAGCCACAACTCCTAATTTTAATAAAATGTCTTTAAATAAAGTCCCATCTGTGTTAGATTTTGAATTAAGTATAACATTTAACGGAACTGTATTAGTAATGCTATTTATACGTTTATACATCATATGTTTGAAGTAAACATATAAAGGTTGTGATGAGTCAATAGACCCATCACAAATCTTATTATATAAATGATAATTCTTCTGCGAAATCTACCTTTTTAAGAGTAGCTCCTGTGCACCAGTGTACCCAAGTATCATCAGAAATATCATTCAACCCCAAACAGAACTTGTATATACGTTGAAGCTCTAAGTCTTCTCCTGTATTATATAATCTCATTCTCTCAAGAATTAAATCTCTTGAGACTGCTCTGTTTGTTAAGTCCATATTATACACCTCTCAATGTATTGAATAGTACTTGAAGTTCTGCTTCATTAGTAACAGTAACGTATCTTGACATAGCTTCCCTAAATTGCACATAGTTAATACTATTACATAAATCAGCATACATTTGATATTTTCCTAATATTAATGTTAATGCTCTTAAATATAACATAGCTACTAAGTGATTAATAACTACATTTTTAAATGTATTTGGTGCTTTTGAAGAGATATATGTCATTATTTCTTGAGCAAACACACTGTATGTCTTAAGGTTTTGTCCATTTGCTACTGGAGCTTCTAATAATTCAGGCATAGAAGATATAATTATAGATGAACTTCTAGTCATATAATTATTCCAGATTTTAATCATATCAGCATCTGTAGTAATGTTTACAAGTCCTCTAGTTCCATTTGTTATGTCATTTCTCAAATCCAAAATATTATTAATATTTAGTGGATTAATTGGAACCCAAGTATATCCATGAACTAAGTTCATTATATTAACTTGGAACATATGTTCTCTAATGTATTTATTAAACACATTTTGGTCAGCTTGCCCTACTGGGTCTTGTGCTTCCAATGATGCCTTACCTGATACTATAGAAAGTTTACAGTTCGGATTTGTGCATCCATATATTCCTCCTAAACTAGCAACCTTTTCATCAGTCATTCCATTACCCAATAAGAATGGAGTGTATACCATTGTGTGTTGTCCACATGCTGGACATAGTGGCTTATCATAAACTCCATTTGTTTTAAACATAGGTATTACACTTCCCATATCGAATAATACTAGAGAATTAGAATGTGGATTAAATCCGTAGTTTCTTGGTTCTCTAGCTATCGAAACATCTGATGCTACGAAATGATTAGATATAATAGTCATTATTCTGTTATACTCATTTGCATATCTAGCTGTTCTATTTACATATAATGGAAATGTATCAGCTGTAGACTTTTGTCCTCCTCTAGATGCTGATTCTTTATTGTGGAAATCTAAGAATGTAGCATCGTTGTCATAGTGATTTCCTATTTCTTGTTTAATAACAAATGGGTCCCCATCTTCAACTGACGCTAAAGCAAATAGAGTTAAGTCTGTTCTAGTTATAACACCTTCATTACAAAGTTCTACCAATCTTTCAGAACATGCAACTTCATTGATATTATCTTGAATACCAATTAAGTCACAAGCTATCTTATAAACTGAATAACCTTGTGGGTCCATAACTACTAATCTTTTTTGCCCCCCGTAAACAGTATAACCTTGGTTAGTTAAGAACTCTATTAATTTATTTCTAGTTTGAAAATTAATAGATGTAGATAACTCACCTTCAAAACATTTCAATAATTCTTTAATTTTTTGCATACTTTTTTCCTCCTTATAATTTTAAAATAATAATGATATAATATGTGACGAATTATATAATACGTCCAAATATATATAGTTATCTATTTTGTAAGATAACTATATACTTTCGACGTACTAGATGAATGATATTACATCGCTATTATTTACATCAAATACATCTCTGAAAATACTACTTGGTAAAGTAATATTTATAGTAGGGTCTATAGCCATACGTAAACCTATAGATTCCCTTACTTTAATTTCTATATCTTTTATTACTAATCTATGATATGATAGTAAAGCTTTGGCCATATTATAATCATATCCACTTCTCATCATAGTCATATAATATTCTGGAAGTACGCTTGGGTCAACTGGCTTTTCAAGTATACTATCTAGTGTTTCTTTCTTTATATTTGGAAGTAATTGTGATACGAAATTACTCATAGCATCTATATCATAATGTCCTACTGATAAGAATGCTGTAGCAGCTGGATTACATAAATACGTATTCATATAATTTACTATATAGTCATTTATAACTATGCTATCAGTAAGTTCTGGTACGAATTTATGTAATGCTGACATTATATGATAATCTGGAATAGCGTATCCACTACTAATTTCTGGAACCCATATATTCGCTAATGTGTCTATTGTAAGGTCCATAGGTTTATTAGTGATATTTAATACTCCAGATACAGCATATTTACTAGTAGTATTCTTCCAAATAGTATACATACTTTTAGCATCATCTGTAGTTATTTTAACATTAGGAAATCTCGCATTTAAATAACTTAAAAGTTCATCAAGAGTTCTTTTATAATTATCAAAATCCATAGACATACCTAATGGTCCTACTACTAACTTTATATTTCCAGATTTAATGAAAGCATCATTTCTACCACAAAGTTTACTCATGCTATAATGAATTTCATTTTTATCTGAAATAGGGATTCTAGTATCCCCAGGATTAATCTGAGGATACCACTCCTTTATTGTAATTGGCTTTATGCCATTTGTTATTATTATATTATTTAATTCAATTAAACTTATGTACATATTCTCCTCCTTAGAAATAAACTACTGGTTGTGCTCCTCCTACAGGATTTACTCCAAATGCATTTTGATTTTGTGCATTAAGAGATGCTGATGTTACTGGTTGTAATCCTACTGGAGCTCCTGATGGGAATGCTACTCCAACATTCATCAAAGCAGGGTCTATACCAGATGTAGACGCGAATCCATTATATCCAGCTGTAAGTGGAGATGCTGGAGTATATATATTATTATTTACTACTGGAGCAGGTGCACTATAAGCTGGAGCTTGGAAAGCTGGAGCTTGATATGTTGTATTAGTAGGTGTATAAACTCCTGGGTTATATCCACTATTATTAACTTGAGCTGGTCCTAATACTGGTTGAGTTGCATTATAATTTGGTGTATTATACGCAGGTGCTGCAAATGCATTCACTGCAGGTATAGCCATAGTATTATTTACAGCTGGTGCTTGATAATTATTGTACGCTGGAGTACTGTAATTATAAGCTGGTTGAGCATAATTAGATACTGGTGCTACTACAGGATTATAAACTCCAGTATTAGTAACTTGTGCTGGTCTCAAGTTTACATTATATGTAGGTTGAGACATATTATAGTTAGCAAATCCTGGTGTTTGTGTTGTTGCTCCTGCTAATTGAGCAGCTAAAGGATTAACTAAATTAGGATTATACCCTGTGTTATTATTGTATCCTGTATTATATCCTGCGAAATTATAAATACTTCCAGCTGCTGGTTGAGTATTATAGTTATTATATCCTGGTGTATACATTCCTGGAGTATAACCACTATTATTTATTTGAGCAGGTCCACTTGGTCTAGCAACTGATTGAGCTTGTACTTGAGCTTGTAAAGTTGCTATTTGAGCTTGTAGTTGTTGAATAGTTTGAAGTAAACTATTTACATCATATCCTGCTGGTTGTTGTACCGCTGGTTGAGCCACTGGTTGTACTGTTGGTTGTACTCCTGGCATTCCTGCTAAAGCTCCTGCCGCTGTGTTAAATCTGTTATCTACTACTCCTGTTCCAAATCCGTCCATTCCATTAATTGTTCTTGCTTGCATATTTATTCCTCCTTGAAAATTATTGTTATTATTATTATTTGCTACTTCCACTCTGAACACGTTATCGTGCGTTGAACACACTTTATATCTATAGTGTGCTGGGAAATTATTCCAACTTCCTATTTGAAGTGTGTCTGTACTTCCAAATTCAGTTGGTCTTGGATATCCGCCATTAGCAGTTATTGCTTTCATTTTAGCTTCTCTTATCAAAGACCACGCCGCTTGCATAAGTGGTATCCATACATTATTAACTACGAATACTCTACCATCTGCATATTTAACTGCTACTTCTTTATCATTTATGTAAAACATTTCTTCAGTTAATTTAAATTCAGGTAATCCCCATAGATATTGAGTACCAAATGAATAATCTTTATCTATGTTTGGGTCAATTCTGTATTCGACTATTTGTGCACTAGGCATTCCTAAATTAGGATTTACTACTGGTGCTGGTTGGTCTCCAATAACTGGTATTTTATCCCTTTGTCCCATTAATATCTTTTTATCATATTCAGCTGCATTTGTATTAAATAAATTTGTAGTTGGTACTTTAGAATTATATGGAGCAGCTTGCTTTATAGTTGCGTTTGGCAATACTGCCGTATTTTCCTTCTTTATTCCCCAAGGGTCTGATTCGCCCTTACCGATTTGAATTCCAGCTGTCGGTCCAAAGTTGCTTTGAACTGCGGCTGCTGCTTTTTCAATTATGTCTTTATCTTGTACAGTTATCATCTCTTCTCCTCCTAAATCTTTTATTTCATCTATCACTGGTGTTTCCAGTGGATTTATTTTTTGTCCTTTTCTTGCATGAAGTCTTTCTAACATATTCACAGTATACTCTTTATTATCATATACAAATGTATACATTGGATGAGCTTCAAAATACTCTATTGCTAAGCTAAGCCATGCTGATATATAAGTGTATTCTGACATCTTACTATTAATAAATCCTAAGAATGCCAAATCAACCAATGTTTTATAAATCTTTGGTGTTATATTTGGTATCTTTTTACTTATCATATCATCAAGCTTAAATACTATATCTTTTGCCATTTTAACATTTGGGTATATTATTTCATCATAATTATATAATACTTCATATAATTCTGATATAAGTAATTCATTAGTACTCTCCCCAATTTGTTTTTCTTGTATTACATCATCAAAGTCTAGTCCTGCTACTTTAAATAACACGGATAAATGCGACAGTTGTTCTTGGTTCAATAACGTTCCCAATGCTAGTAATTGTGGACGGAGGTTGTCGACGGCCACTGACAGCTTGTTCTGTAAATCTGTGAGAGTTGTAAGTCTGATGTCTCTGACTCTATCTAAATCAATTACAGATTTATCACTAGCTCTTTCTACCATTCCATGTTCGTCACTGTATGCATCTGCAAGTGCGTCCTCTGGATACACTTTCTCAGATGGACGTTTAAACCATCTACTATGTCTTGGTAAATAGAACAGTGCTTTTAGCTGTTCATCAGTCAAGAATAGATAATTATTATTATCTGCTAATGACTGTAATACATGTTCAAGTCTAGATTTGTCGATAGCCTTGATATTTGGGTCATTCTGAACTCTTTGAACTTCTTCTGCGAATTTCTCTAAGTCGTCATCCATAGCAATTCCTTTTACACCAAGCTGACGTGCTTGTATATCAGCATATTCATTTTGAGCCATATTTTCATATATGTCTCTGGCTTCTGGTGTAAGTTCAACGTGATGTTCCATTCTGACATCTGTATCAGATTTATCTACCAGCTTTTTATCTTCTGGTATTTCATCAAAGTCATGCTCTGTAATCCTTTCAACAGACAGAGGACTTTTATTATTGGTATCTCCATTCTCATGTTCTATTGGAACTATTTCTGCCTCTTCGATAAATTTAATATGTTCATCTAAGAAACGTCCATTACGTTCTTCATATTCTTCATCAGTCAAAGGCTCATCAAGATATCTCATAAACTTCTGATATATCTTTGCTCCAGGTGTTAAGTTTGGAGTACATAAATTAGAGTAATCTTTATCTACTGCTCTACAAGCATCTTCTATTTCATTAAAAAAGCCCATAGCTATATTGAACTTAATGAAGTCGTCTAATGCGTCTTCACTTAAATCCAATATAGATGTTACGCCGTATGGTTCTAAGGACTTTAATACGGCGTTTTGGTTTGCTTCTGAAAGTTTAAATCCAGGAAATAGTTCATCATTGTCATCTTCTGGTTCATGGATATTACTTATAGTTTTATATGGTTCCGTTCTATCCATACCCAGTTTCCAATCTGGATGTCTTTTCCTAACTTTCTTTATGTATTTCTTCTTTCTATTAGTATCAAAGTGTTCATCAAACACCCATCTTTCATAGAAAGAAGACTTTTCTAAATACTTCTGTTTAGCTTCTGGAGAAAGTTTCTCAACTTCTACATCTGGTAATAATAGTTGTGATTCTATCTCTTTTAAGCTATCGAATCTAAAAGCTGTGTCTTCCAGCCATTCTTTAAACTTCTCATCATCTAAAGATATGATAGCTTCATTCATGTTTTACCTCCCTAATATCCTAAATGTAATATAGCATCAGCTAGGACCATTAGAGCTTCTCCAGATGCTGGACCAAATACAGTTGGGAATGCAGTTTGCATATAGTTTGCTACATTTTGAACTGTAACTGTAGTTCCTGGATTTGACATATACGTTGAAGTGTATGCCAAGACATCTTGAATCTTAACAGCTTGTCCTTTAGCTAATACGTGTACTATATAATTATACACTACTTGACCAACTGTTCCGTTGTTCTTATTCAATGCGAATAGTGCTGTATTAATTACTGTATTATGATGTATGTCGAATGACATTGCATTACGTAAATTAAAATCAGCATAATCTGCTAGTACAAATCCACATTGAGATAATAATTCTGATAAATTACCGTATCCCATACATCCAAGAGCATATGCTATTATTACTCCAGTTTTATATGGTAATACATTTGTATTTGCAGCTAATTTAGTTGCATATACTAATCTATCATCTACTGTTAATTTAAATACTGTATTTGGATTACCTAATGCATCTTCAGCTAACATCAAATGAATATTATCTAAAGCTGTTTCTGGTAATCTTGTAGCTCCAGATATCAATACACTATAAACAGGTAAGTGTGCAAACATAGACATTTCATTTATATATCTATTCATCATATCACCTATAGACATTGCTTGAGGTGCTGCTGCTACTTGTGCTGCTTGAACATTTCCTACTGCTACTGTAGGACCAGTTTGTGCTGTCGCTACTTGTGGAGCTATAGTTAAAGCAGCTTTTGCCATATTACTTACTGAAGTTGCTAATGCGAAATAACTTTCCGTAATATTGCAAAGTTTTAATGCCAATGCATATGCCTTAGCATCATTTGCTTTAAGTATCCCTAACATTCTTATCAAATCTTCATTAATCATTGGTTTTAATAACTCTTTATCTTGTAATGAAGTTTGAATACTTCCCATTCTAGCTAGAAGTCCTATTAAGAAATTTGGATTAGCTTGATTTATTGTAGCTATATCCATTTCTGTAATAGAGCCATCTGGATTAGTTGGGAACATTTGAATATAACTCATTCTATATAATTCTCTATTAAATGATATTAAATCTTTATCATTAGTAAAATTATATAGATTAGTACATAAATCTCCCACGATATTCATAACATCTGGATTTTGTGCTACCGCTAATTGCGTAGCATACGGTTTTGTATTTGCCCTTTTATAGGCATCATTGACTAATGCAAATGAATAGTCATACCTATTTCTAAATGCAGTAGGATTATAATAATTATTTATGAACGTATCAAACGGAGTTGTAATTGTTCCGTATAATCCATCTCCTCCTGCTGGAACATGTTTCAGATGTTCCGAAATTCTCCCTCTTAAATCTAATAATTGATTTCTTTCGACGTTAAACATTTTCTTTTCCTCCTTATAATTTTTTAAAGTAAAATTGTATAATAATACCTAAATATATATAGTTATAGATATGGTAACTATTCTATATAGATCTAAGTTTTTTATTTAATTCATCATCTTCTAATTCACTATCTAATACGTATTCATCTAACGTAGTATTATTATCCATATTAAACGGTTCATAACTCATAGTATTATCATCAGATAAATAGAACATTCTTATACTACGTCCGTAATCATCTTCTCTTATTCTAAATTTATCTAAAGGCATAACTACGTGTATTTCACTACTATTAGGTATAAGAGTTCTTACTGGTCCAGAATTACGAAGTCCTTTTGTATAATGAACATACATCGTTTCGTTATCCATATCTCTTGGACTACGATTATATCTTGCAGTACCATCTCTATCTTTCTTAACTCCCATACTCATAAAGTTTTGATATGTGATTTGGTCCGTTTCTTCATTTCTTTCTTCAATAGAAGTTCTATGACAGAATATCATAAGCTCTAATTCTGTAGAAAGAAGTTTAGAACCAGCTAATAATCCAGGACTAAAGTTAAGCACTGGGTCTACTTGTCTAGGCCATTTAGCACATTCTCCAATAATATTTCCTACTTCTCCAGATAATTGTGCTGCAGTTAATACAGGAACTGATTTGTGTACTGCCAAGTCTCTACATTCTTTTACTTTCTGTCTAAGCAATGCCGCTCCGTCCGCTCCTGTAGTTCCTAAATGCTGATGCTTACTACTATACACTTCAAGTCTATCTACATAATCTATAAGTACCATTATAGGCATAAATCCTAAATTAACACAGTTATTAAACTCATCATCTACTTCATTGATAGTAGTATAATAATCTCCAGTAAGTCTTTCTATATATACTATAGGAAGTTTAAGTCCACTTTTCTTATTAGTTTCTAATACTAATCTTTCAATATCTTCATCAGACATCTTTTTCATTTCTTCTTCATCTATAGATATTCCACACCATTGTAAATGTCTCACCATAAGTTGCTTTCTTGTAAGCTCTAAGCTTATATATAAAACACATGGTTTATATTCTTCATTTATAATATCACATCTATTACGTTTGCTAGTATATAATGCAATATTTTGAAGTATCATTGATTTACCTGAACCTGTATACGCTCCAAATAATATACATGTTTTTCCTGTAAATCCTCCACCACAAAGCATATCTATTGCTGGGATAGTTTTAATTCTACTAGTGACTGCTTTACGCATATCTACTAATACAGGTGTTAGAGTTCCGTGTGTAGTTTCCGCATCAGGGTCTATTATCAATACGTTAGACGACGCAGAACCTATTTTAATCATATTTACTTGCTTATATAATTCATCAGATGCCTGCATAAATGTACGCATAGCATCTACTGTCTTTTTACTATTACTTGCATATTCTATAGTATTAAGACTATCTTGTAATGTTGTAACAGTGTTTTCTACTTTACTTCTTACACTAATCGCATTGATAGTATCTAATAAATCTTTTCTAAATGATGCAGTATAGAAACTATCATCATTTATATTTACCTTTACTTCATCTGAGAATTCTGTTTGACTTATTTCATACATAACTTCATTTTTATCTATAATGTTTTCATCTAATACTTTAGATAAAACATGAAGTAAAAGTTGTATATCTTTATCTGTTTTATATTCTTGATTCATACTATTAATACATCTATTTGCAGCTGATACGAAAGCTCTATCTTTAACATCTTGTAAAATACAGTTCAGCACAGCCACTATAAGTTCTTTTCTCATTCGTTATCTCCTTCTAAAATTCGTTTTAATATCTCCTCAGGGATACTTTTATTGTAAGTTTTTGTGTAGATATCTTTTAATAAATGTACAGCATCTTGAGTTTGTAATACTGTTTTATTAATTACGTATTCTTTTTCAACTTTCACATTAGTTTTCTTTATATATTTAGCATTAATACTTTGCTTCCAAGTGTTATATTTGTTCTTCGTCTGGTCTTCATTATTAAGTATTACATTAAATATAACATTATCGTAGCTAGGTCTAATGCTATTTGCTATAAGAACGTCTAATGTATTTTTTGTAAAATCTAAATTTATATATTCGTGTTTTATTAAATAAGGATTTTCTATAGTTTTATATTCGTAATCATTACTATGTAAATCTATAAGTTTAAGTCCATAGTCTTTATTATGGTCATGTCCTCTTTCATTTATTATTCTATTAGTATAATAAACATTCTTATTAGATATACTACTATGAACATGACCTCCTACTACAAGATATTTTGCTTTATTTATAAAGTCATATTCACTCACTACTATAGAACGTCCCATATTAAATTTACTATCCACTTGATTTAATGCTGGGATAGCAAAGTCCATCATACCGTGGAATATAACCACGTCTGATTTTGTATGTTTATTTAAATCTTCTAAGAATAATTCATACTTTGGATAATATAATTCTGGTACTAATAATAAAGAAATTCCTTGTATTTCCATATTTGTCATTTTATCCACATATATAAACGTATCAAGCATCTTATGTATATTCTCCATAATTCTTCCATCGTGACTTGGAGTTCCTCTTAATACTATAAAACATGTATTATATTCTCTACATATTTTTGATATGTTTTCTATAAAGTCAACTAGATTGATAAACTCTTCTGTCTCTGCTCTTAAGTTAGCATCATCAGTAGTATCTCCAGCTATACAGAATATATTTGGTCTATATGTTTTAATCGTATCCTCTATATAAGATAAGAGACACGGAATTAATTCTTTCTCTATTCTTTCAAAATGTAAATCTGCTGTAATCAAAATTCTTTTCATATTAATATCTCCTTTACAAAGTTCGTTAAATACGGTATAATATATATAATTATCTGGTAAACAATTATACTTTAAGGAAAAAGACAATATAGTGTCGAAATATTTATTTTATAAGGGGTGTTTAAAAATGTCACGAGAAAAAGAGTCGTTTTTACAATCAGTGAAAATCACTATAACACTTTCTGCACACATGTTTTATGCGTGTTTTACTTGGGGTGTCGACAAGTTATACGTAATATCTATGAGTCTTTTGGAGAATGTTACAAAGCATAAGGAAGCTCTTAAATCAGTAATTCCAGATAAAGCTTTAAACTTTCTAGAGAAGTTACAAAAAGAGATAGAGAATAATAAAGAAGCTCTTAATACAGCTACAGAGATAGTAAAAGAAACATTTGAATCGGCTAGAAATACAAATAAATTTGAAGAAACAAGTGTACAAGATACTGTCCAAGAAAATTGCGAAGTTAACAAATCTTCAGAAGAAAACCCTAATATGTCTAAAACCCAAGAGGAAGCAGACATAAAAATAAAAGTAGAACACCCACATACTGAATTTGAAAAAGGATTAGATGCTACTGTGCAAAGCATCGTTAACATAACTGTAGGGGATATTCATATACATAATATATCTAAAATTTCTAGTATAGTATCTACATTAAAGAAACTTGGGGATGAAGTAAGTCATTACGACCCTAAGACTACAAGTGTAGAAGACTTACAAGAACTTGGAAAAATAATAGCAGAAAACTTAAATAAACTTGACGAAGATAAGAAAGGTGATTGATGTGTTTAAATTGTATAAGCTTAAGAAATCTGTAGATGATGATAACTCTGTCGTAATATATAGTTGGGACGGAGTCGTCAGCGATAGAAAGATAATTAACATTTGGAATAATATAGTAGATTCATATAAAAAATATCCTAAATTGAATCTAGACGACTGTCTTGATATATTGGATATATTTTATGATGAAGTGTTAATGTATCGTAGTGTTGTAAATAAAAGTTTAAGTGTAACTCAGTTGTTTACTGATAGCACATTTAAAATACATCATATCAAACATGCAGAGGGAAAAGTTATTAAGAGAGTAGCTATATTAACTGCTAGAATAAATAATACTATCAATAAAGGTATTATAAGACCTATAGTTAGATTTGAATATGTAGATGATAGTAGTGCATTAATAAAACATGAAGAAATAGTGAACTTAAGTAAAAACAAAGCATCAGTATTAGATGATGTATCAAGTAGATGATTGGGAGTAGAAATGCTCCCTTTTCATTTATTTACGGCAATAAAAATAAGTAAAATTTAGCTATATATCATAAAGTATATAAATAATATTATTAGGAGATGATGTATCATGACAAACAAAAAAGAAACTTTAGTGGAACTATTAAAAGGTATCTATAGAAATATAGATGCTGGAAAAACTAATGAGTATGGTAAAAATTTCATAGCTGACTTAGTGTTGGCTAGACCTGAAATCAATAAACAATTTAAACTTTTAAAGGCAGCTAAGGTTGCCTATGATGATGAAATTTGTATGAAAGTTTTAGAAAACGTTGGACTTAAAAAGTATTTCTAACGTTTTCAATAGTCCTGAGCATGACTTTAAACTGCTTATTTTTTTTGTTTGGCGTAATTAAATGGATAGGGGGAATTAAATCCCCCGAGTGATAACGTGAAAGATAAAACTAATAAAAATTCACATTATCAGTTGTTATAAAATTATGCATAAGTTAACACAACTTGATCAGTTGCTGCTTTTTGTCTAATAGTTTCCAATAGCTGTCTTCTATCAGACTCTGCATTCTGGAAGTTATCTAAACTCAAATCTACATTTCCAGTTCCTATCTCTATCTTAAGATTTCTTAAATCATTATTATAAAGATTTATCATCAAGTCATATCTACATAGTTCTTCAAACCAGTTTTCTAAACCTATAGTAATAGTACTCAAGTTTTTAGGATGCGTACATTCTATCACTACCTTATAATATCCTCCATACATAGGAGTATTATATTGCCCCATATTCTTCATTACTAAAGAAGCGGGAGGTCTAAAAGTAATACTAGGTTTTTCTATATTTTGCTTAGCTATAGATTTAGCAGTCCACGATGGCAAATCATTCTTTATACTTGTACTCCATCCGTTTACTAATCCGTATCTACGCGTTTCATTTAAGAAAGCTCTTTTTATTTGTACATCAAGCTCTCTAAATCTATCCATAATCGAGTCTGGTATTCTATACGCTACATCATTATAAGAGTATATTCCTCCTATAATTTCTTTACTCCATGTTGTAACTATGCTATCTATATTCATTACTATATGAAATCCAGATACTCTGTTAAAGGTTTTAAGACTATTATTAACAATACTGTCTCTTATAATATTATCATTATAAGCAGCTCCTAGTATTCCATTCAGTCCTATATCTTTTTTTAGCTTATCTATAAGTACATTTATATTCATAATTCCTCCTTATTAGAAGTCATTAAGTATACTTAATTTAGTCATCTTCATCGCATCTTCAAATGAAGCTTTTTTCTTAATTGGGTTCTTTATTAATATAGCAGAAGTAGTAGGGTCTATCATAACTATAGATTCATTTCCTATATACTTATTAATTAAAGAATTACTTTCAGTTCCAAACATACCCGCAGTACGTTGTACAAGTTCTAGATTTACTACTTTCATATTAACAGTATCATATATTTGAACTTTTCCTCCAGTTAATACGCTATTCCAGTTAGCTGGATTTTGTACGTAATCTATACCTATAACTTCTATTTCTTTTGCAAGAATAGGACTTTGCGTATTATCAAATTGTCCTACAGTACGTATAGAAAATCCTGGTGCAACTCCATTAAGCATTTCTAATGCTATGTGTGGATTTGTACTAGCAGTTTTTATTGTAAAGTATGTTTTATTATTAGCTTGTCTATATCCAATAATTCTATGAGTAATATTATCTCCAGGTGTACTATGTAATCTTTGCATAGTTCTTTGGAATGCTCCCTCTGGGTCTTTATTATCTAATATTATAGTGGGGTGCTCGTTCTCCAATATTGTTAATAACTAGACGCTACTCTAGTTATAGAAGTATTTCAACTTCTTCTCTATATTTCTATAGACGATCATCTTATGATGAAAGGAGTTAGACTGAGCTCATCTAACATCGTTCAGACTATATCATTCCCTTATAATAAGGGTGTGTGCTTTTCTTCCTTGCTTAAGGCTTTACTTCCTTTCGGAATAGTCGTTGATCTACACATTTGCAGAGCTGATTGTCCATTGTTTAAGAATACTTAGGATTTAACCATATATTCATCCTCTAACTTGTTTCTACTTTCGTTCCTTATAAGGCTTAGAGGCTTTAGGATATTCCAGCTTTTAACACACTTTTATTTTCCATATCACTATAGAAAAGGGCACTAACGACCCGGAACCCCTCCATGTCTCAACTGATTTTGAAATCCATAATTCTTCATTCCATTTAAGAAAACATCAGCTGGATATAACTTATTATTACTTGTAGGCTTACTGTGGTCTATAGCTTCTATTTCAAATACGATATAAGATTCTCCATTTCTAATACTTCTTACTAGTTCTGGAGTAAGACCTTTTATCATATATTCTGTAGCAGTATTGTGGTTTCCACCATCCCAAGAATCTGATTCTACTCCTATAGTATCAGATAATTTATCTACTTTAATAGAAGTTATGACTTGATTTAGAGGAGCTATTCTATCTTCGATTAACATTCTTTCAGTATATTGCATTATTTCCTCCTTTGTAAAATCAAATAAAAAAAGAGAGGAGAACCTCATTACGAAGTTCTCCAAATCTTTTTATATATCTTATGGTATTAATTGTGTATTATATCCATAAACAGCTAAGTCTCCTGCTGCTCCTCTCAATGTGTTGAAATTGAATGTGCAGTCCATGCATAAGCTTGGAACGTTAGGATGCATAGGATTACGTTGAGCTGGGTCGTTAGTTATTCTGATAGGTGTTTCAGAAGCTAAGCAAGTTTGGTTCAGCAAATGAAGGTATAATATTATAAGTATACTTAATTTGATCTGGAGCCAATGGGTTACCAGTAGAGTCTGTAGTTTTAGCTTCTAAACCAGATTTATCTGTACCAACGATGATAGCAGATATAGGTGATTTAATATCGTCTCCGATAGTTAAAACATTTACAGATGCTTCTTGGTTTACTCCTAAGAATGTGTTATCTGCAGTTTCAGAAACTTCTCCTACTACAGCAGTCATCTTACCAGCAAATACACCTAAGTGGTAAGAAGAAGTAAACATTGTTAATTGTGCTTCTTTTTGAGATTGAGAAGCTATTCTGAACTTATTAGCGATAGCTTGGAAAGCTGGTCCTAATTGTACATTAATAGTTTCTATTTTTCTTACAGATGTTGCTATTTGTAAGTCTACTGTTTGAGAAGCATATAATGTTTTCTTTCTTTCTAATTCATCTGCTTGAGTAAAGTCTTCTATAACTTTTTTCTTCATATCGAAGTATCCATTAAAGAAGAATCCTTCTTTTCTGTGTCCGATGAATTCTGTAGCCATGTTCATAATTCTTGCGAAGTAAGAACCTCCAAGTCTTTCATCAAGCACTTCAAGTTGGTCTTGTAATATAGGAACCCAGTCTTTGATTTCTGGACCAGCGTTGATATATCCTCTTTCTTCTTTAAGAGCGTATTCTGGTCTAGATTTCCATAAGTTGAATGGGTCTAATATTTTGAATTCTATATCAATAGCATCTACATCATTAGCTGCAGTTGAACCATGAGCTTTATTACAGTCTACAACGATACTTTGATCTTGTCCATTGAATTGGATATATAGATAGTAAGTATCTGTAGGTCTGCTTTGGTCTGGAGTTATTAGTAATACTTTACCTTTGTAATCTTG
>ERZ772910.499-NODE-499-length-22729-cov-35.445753_pt1 | contig 22729 bp, 15 predicted proteins | sample MGYA00511357_ERZ772910 | MGnify/ENA primary metagenome ERZ772910 (study PRJEB29015, sample SAMEA2738096) | human oral metagenome | biome: human oral; feature: human-associated habitat; material: saliva | place: China | collected 2193 ... | reverse complement strand
AGAAGAAAGTGATCGAAGACAAGGTCAAAGCCGTTAACCCAGGCTCTACAGTAGTGGTAGATGACAAGGGTAACGCTACTGTCACAACACCATCAGGTAAGACAGCGGTTATCCCAGGTGCAGACTTGACTAAGACAGAAGAAGAAACAACTAAACCAAATGCTGGAAATGACATCGTTACACCAGTCGATAAGACAGTTGTATCTAATCCAGATGCTTTAACTCCAGAAGAGAAGAAAGTGATCGAAGACAAGGTCAAAGCCGTTAACCCAGGCTCTACAGTAGTGGTAGATGACAAGGGTAACGCTACTGTCACAACACCATCAGGTAAGACAGCGGTGATTCCAGGTGCAGATTTGACTAAGACAGAAGAAGATGTAACGAAACAAATCACAGTACCTTCTGAGTCAGCGTCAACCAGCGTATCAGCATCAGCAGACACAGTATCTTCTGAAACACCATCAGAATCAGCAGGTAAGTCAAGACAGCAATTGCCAAATACAGGTACAGAAGCTTCCAAATCATCTGTACTTTTAGGAGCTTTGGCAGCTGTGACTGGTTTAGGTCTGTTTGCGAAACGCCGTAAACGTGATGATGAAGAATAATCGGATTAAAAATACATAGAAAGTATTATTGTTTCGATTTATGAAGAATCCCTTGGATGAAAAATCATCCAGGGGATTTTTTTCGTTTTAAAAGTTAAGGGAAAGGGAAAAATAGCGTAAAAAATGTTATAATAGTAAGAAAGGAGAACGGCTACATGACTGAAAAAATTACGGTAATAGTACCAGTTTATAATGTTGAAAATTACCTAGAAAAATGTTTGGATAGTTTGATTGATCAAACTTATAAAAATCTTGAGATTATTGTAATCAATGATGGTTCTACAGATAATTCGGGCGAAATTTGTCAAGAGTATGCGCAAAAAGATAATCGAATTGTTTATATTGAAAAAGAAAATGGTGGTCAAGCGGAAGCAAGAAATATAGGATTGGACCGAATGACAGGATCTTATGTGACCTTTGTTGATTCAGATGATTGGGTTGAAGTAGATTATGTGGAAACCCTATATAAAAAAATAACGGAGTATCAGGCTGATATTGCGGTTGGAAATTATTATTCTTTTAATCAGTCTGAGGGAATGTACTACTTCCATATATTTGGAGACTCCTATTATGAGAAAATGTATGACAATGTTTCTATCTTTGAAAACTTGTATGACTCTCAAGAAATGAAGAGTTTCGCTTTGATATCTGTTTGGGGAAAACTTTATAAGGCAGATTTGTTTAAACAATTACGTTTTGATATAGGCAAGCTAGGAGAAGATGGTTATCTCAATCAAAAGATTTACTTACTTGCTGAGAAGACTATTTATTTGAATAAAGGATTATATGCCTATCGCCAAAGAGAAGGAAGTAGTTCCAGAATTTGGACAGAAAAGTGGATGCATGCTTTAGTTGATGCTATGTCTGAGCGTATTACTCTACTAGCTAATATGGGTTATCCTCTTGAGAAACACTTGGCAGTTTATCGGCAGAGGTTAGAAGTCAGTCTCGCGAACGGTCAAGCTAGTGGCTTATCTGACACAGCTACGTATAAAGAGTTTGAAATGAAAAGAACTCTTTTAAATCTCTTATCTGTACAGGAACAAAAGGAAAAGAAAGCCATTGTACTAGCAGCAAACTATGGCTATGTGGACCAAGTTTTAACGACTATCAAGTCTATTTGCTATCACAATCGTTCCATTCGTTTCTATCTGATTAATAGTGATTTTCCTAATGAATGGTTGAAACAATTAAATAAACGATTAGAAAAGTTTGATTCAGAAATTATTAATTGCAGGGTTACATCTGAGCAAATTTTGCGATATAAAACTGATATTAGTTACACTGTTTTTTTGCGTTATTTTGTGACTGATTTCGTGAAAGAAGACAAAGCGCTTTATTTGGACTGTGATTTAGTCGTAACGAAAAATCTAGATGACTTGTTTGCTACAGATTTACAGAACTATCCTTTGGCTGCTATTCGAGATTTTGGAGGCAGAGCCTATTTCGGCCGAGAAATCTTTAATGCAGGTGTTCTCTTGATTAATAATGTTCTTTGGAAGCAAGAGCATATAACTCAAAAGTTGATTGACTTAACCAATGAATGGCATGATAAGGTGGATCAGGCTGATCAAAGCATTTTGAATATGCTTTTTGAAAACAGATGGTTGGAATTGGACTTTGATAATAATCATATTGTCATTCATGAACGTTTCGCAAATTATAGTTTTCCAGATGGGCAAGAATATCCAGGGATTATCCATTATTTATCAGAGAGAAAGCCTTGGCAGGTACATGCTGGACAAACCTATCGTGATGTTTGGTGGTATTACCATGATATGGAATGGACAGAGTTGGGAAAAAACCATCATTTACATTCTCTTAAAAAATTGCATCTCTATCCACTAAGAGTTCCATTTTCTTGTTTGATTTATACAGCTTCAGATCAAATTGAGCAGTTGGAAACATTAATAGTGGCTTTACCAGAAGTGCAATTTAAGATTGCAGCAAGAGTCATCGTTAGTGAGAATCTTTCTAGACTTGTTGTGTATCCAAACGTTACTGTTTATTCTGGAACAGTATCTTTGGAGGAATTGGATAGAGAATTGGTAGAAACTTGTCAGCTTCTTTTAGATATCAACTATGGTGAGAAGGAAGTAGAGATATTAGAGCAATTTATTTCCCAAAATAAACCAATTTTAGCCTTTGAGAATACTAAAACGTATGAAGCAAACCAAGAAATATATCAGATTGATCAAGTTTCAGAAATGATAGAGAGAATAAGAGAGTTAAATAGATAAGACAAAATACTGTACGAAGTGATGCACTCATCTTAACTGTAAATGACTAGATGACATTATTGTAAGGCCTTATAGAAAATATGTTTATCCGTTACAGATGAGATAGTAGAAGGCGTTATAAAGTGTAAATAGTTTTAATTTATGGTTGGTTTTATTAGTTGGGGTTGCTTATCTATTATAGTTTGTTTATTATGAAACTTATTTTGTTAAAGAGGAAGTTATGTTGATGAATAAGAAATCTATAGTTTTTAATGCAGATAATAATTATGTAGATAAATTAGAAACTGCAATTAAATCTATTTGTTGTCACAATAATCATTTGAAATTTTATGTATTTAATGATGATATTGCGTCAGAGTGGTTTTTGATGATGAATAAGCGATTGAAGACCATACAATCTGAAATCGTTAATGTTAAGATAGTAGATCATGTTCTAAAAAAATTTCATTTACCGCTAAAGAATTTAAGTTATGCTACCTTCTTTCGCTATTTTATACCTAATTTTGTAAAAGAAAGTCGTGCTTTATACATAGATTCTGATACCATTGTTACAGGAAGTTTAGACTATTTATTTGATATGGATTTAGATGGTTACGCCTTGGCAGCAGTAGAAGATTCTTTTGGAGATGCTCCTTCTACCAATTTCAACGCTGGAGTGTTGTTAGTTGATGTAGATATTTGGAGAGATGAAGATGCTTGTACGAAATTGTTAGAATTAACCAATCAATACCATGAGACAGCATATGGGGATCAAGGGATTTTAAATATGCTATTCCATGATAGATGGAAAAAATTAGATCGAACTTTTAATTTTATGGTGGGAATGGATAGCATCGCACATATAGAAGGAAATCAGAGATGGTATGAGATTTCTAAGTTGAAAAATGGAGATTTACCTAGTGTTATACATTATACCGGTGTGAAACCTTGGGAAATGATAGCCAATAATCGCTTTAGAGAAGTTTGGTGGTTTTATAATCTGTTAGAATGGTCTGATATTTTATTGAGAAAAGATATAATTAATCGTAGTTTTAAAGAACTTGTATATAGTCCTAAAGCTCATACAGCAATTTTGACCGCGAGTTGTGAGATGGAACATGTGGAATATTTAATAGAAAATTTACCAGAGGTACATTTTTCTATATTAGCACATACTTATTTTGCATCAAATGTTGTTGCCTTATTAAAATATAGCAATGTTACGATATATCCTTGTTTTTCTCCTTTTGATTATCAAAAAATGTTGGATAACTTAGATTTTTATTTAGATATTAATCATTATCAAGAAGTGGATAATATTGTATCCGTTGTTCAACAACTATCTAAACCAATTTTTGCCTTTGAAAATACTAGCCATGATATAGACAATCAAACTAATGTGTTTTCTTCAACAGAACCAAACAAAATGCTAGAGGCTATTAGACAATTCTTAGGAGAATAAGTTTATGGGGAATGAATTAGTAAGTATTATAGTACCAGTTTATAATACAGAGGAGTATATTAGACAATGTCTGGACAGTATTCTTAACCAAACGTATCAAAATTTTGAGTGCCTATTAATAAATGATGGTTCATCAGATAATTCAGCTGATATTTGTAGAGAGTATGTTGCCAAAGATACACGTTTTCGTTATTTTGAAAAGGAAAACGGAGGTGTGTCATCAGCACGAAATCTAGGAATTGAATTATCAGAGGGGGATTATATTACTTTTATTGATTCAGATGATTGGGTGGATTCCGATTATTTAGAAGTTCTTTATAGTGCTATTTTAGAAGAACAAGCAGATATAGCGGTATCTACCTACAAAAAATTTAATATTTCAGATAACTGCTGGTATTTTCATTCCTTTCAGGCTAAATACGATCGGAAAGTTTTTACGAATATAGAACTAATTAATGAATTGGTTGATTTGGATTCATTTGATTTTTCGTATCGCTTTGTTAGCGGAAAGTTGGTAAATAGAACTAGTTTGAAAAAAATTAGATTTAATGAATGGACTACTTTAGGAGAAGATATGGAATTTTGGTTTAAATTATACCTTATTTCCACTAGAATTGTCTATGTTAATCGAGATAGTTATATTTATCGTGTGAGTGATCATTCAGGACATTTTGGCTTAGAAAAATTTCGTAGTGATTTACAGCAATATCTAAATTTTCTTACCTTTCTTTCAATTAAAGGATTTGATATATCAAAGTATAAAGATAGGTGTATATCTCTTATAAAAGGACGAGATCAAATAGTAAAAGAATTAGCCGACTATGATACAGATGAAAATATACGATGGTTTAATGAAACGCTATTTTTATTAGAGGGAGAGGATATTTAATAATATGAATCAAGAATTAGTTAGTATTATAGTCCCTATCTACAATGTTGAAAATTATTTACGCCAGTGCTTAGATAGCATTGTGAGTCAGACTTATCAAAATTTTGAGTGTTTATTAATAAATGATGGTTCGCCAGATAACTCTGCTGATATTTGTAGAGAGTATGTTGAGAAGGATTCTCGTTTCAAATATTTTGAGAAGGAAAATGGTGGAGTATCATCGGCTAGAAATTTAGGTATTGAATGTTCGAGGGGGGAGTACATTACTTTTATTGATTCGGATGATTGGGTAGATTCTGATTATTTAGAAGTCCTTTATAATGCACTTATAGATGAGAATGCAGATATATCAGTTTCTACATATAAGAGATTTGAAATGGGAGACAATTGTTGGTATGTACATGCATTTCAAAGAGGTTACGATAAAAAAGTATTTACAAATAAAAAGTTAATGGATGAGTTATTGTTTTTAGATGGTTTTGATAATTCTTATCGTTTTGTGTGTGGGAAATTAGTTCGCAAATATCTGTTAGATAATATTGCTTTTAACGAAATGACAACTCTTGGGGAAGATATGGAATTTTGGTTTAAAATATATATGGTATCTGATAGAGTTGTTTATGTTAATAAGGAAACATATAATTATCGTACAGATGAGAGAATTTCAAAACATTTTACTTTAGATGCTGTTAGAGGTGAGATCCAGCAACGCTTGAACTTTATCGCACTCCTTTCATCAAGAGGGATAGATACAAAAGGATATGTAGATGAATGTTTGAAGAAACTTCATGAAAAGAAAAAATGGCTAAAAAACGTAGAATTAGACTCGACTGAAACTATGAGATGGATTAATGAAACAATTTACTTATTGCAAGGTACTAACTAAAACATAGACCTGAGACGTTTTCCTATATGAAGTAATTATGTTAGGATAAACACTTTGGTTTAATAGTCAATCTATATCGACAGCCAATAAATTATCAGAAAGTGAAGAATAATGAAATTACATATTACCAATCTATATGGAATGGCTAGAGAAAGTACAGCAACCATTGCTCAAAATGCTGTTCAAAAAATTGCTACTCAACTAGGATTTAGAGAGTTAGGGATTTATTTTTACCATGCATCCGCTGAAACTGTAGAAGAGAGAAGTAGAAGATTAGATGGGATTCTAGCCAGTGTTTCAATGGGAGATGTGGTCATTTTTCAAACACCTACTTGGAATGGTCTAGAGTTTGAAAGAGAATTTTTAAGTAAGTTGAAACTTCTCAATGTGAAAATCATAGTATTTGTTCATGATGTGATTCCTCTGATGTTTAAAGCAAATGAATTTCTGATGCAGGATTATATCAATCTTTACAACATGGCAGATAGTATCATCTTACCATCAGAAGCTATGAAAGAGAAACTACTTCAACAAGGATTGAATGTTAAAAAAGTCATTTTTCAAAGAATGTGGGATCATCCTCATGATTTGGACTTACATGAACCTATATTTAAAAAAGAAGTTTATTTTGCAGGAAATTTAAGTCGTTTCCCAGAATTAAAAACTTGGGAGGGGACAGTTCCGCTAACTGTATTTTCAAATGAAGAACAGCTTTCTTTGTCGAATCAAGTTCATATTGCGGGCTGGAAAACTGATGAGGAAATGCTCTTAGAGTTATCAAAAGGTGGATTTGGGCTGGTTTGGACTACACATCAAAATGAGGAACAAAATATCGATTATTACAGTATGAATGTTTCTTATAAATTGAGTACTTACTTAGCGGCAGGCATTCCTGTCATTATCCCTGCTACCTTATCTAATTCGGACTTTATAGTAGAGCAAGGATTGGGATTTGTAGTTGATAACTTAGAGGAAGCCAACCTTTTGGTGGAACAATTATCAGAGGAAGCCTATCTTCAAATGTGTAGTAGAGTGCGTTATTTTTCCTTTTTACTAAGTCAAGGTTTTTTTGCAAAACAATTTTTATTGCAAGCAGTTTTTGAACTAGGGATTAGTAACAATCAACAATCACGAGGTATTCGACTATTGACAGTTACAAATAGTCAGGATTTAGAACAAATTGAATATCTAGTAGAACAGCTTCCTGAGTGTGATTTTAACATTGCTGCTAGAACTCTTATGGGACCACGATTGACAAACTTGGCCGAGAAAGAAAATGTCTATCTATATCCAGTCTCAGATTCAGAAAAGATTGAGGAACTATTAGACAATACTGATCTATATTTGGATATTAACTATGGTGGGGAAGTAGATGGGGTTTTTAACCTCCTGTCAGACAAATCTATTCCTAGTTTTGCCTTTTATAAAACACAAAATGGAGAAAAAGGACAGTATCTCTTTTCTATCAAAAATGTTGATGCTATGGTAGCTGCAATTAGGAATTATGCTGAAACAAAACAATTGCCCAATAAACCATTTGATTTTGAAGTGCAGACCATAGATGAAACGCTTGATTATATTCTGGAGCATCAATCTTCAATAGCTCGCTTTGGTGATGGCGAGGCTGCAATCATGCTAGGCCAATCTATTAATTACCAGAAATATGATCCTAATCTTGCTGAAGAATTGAAATTTATTTTTAATCAAGAAAGTAGTCCTACATTAGTTATTGGTTTACAAGAGGGGTTAAAAAATCGTTTCTCTTTTGTTCCAGATGCCTTGGCATTTTGGAGACAATATTTAGAGGATTATGAGGAATTTTATCTAGAGTATTGTAAAAATAATTGGTACGGCTCAACTTTTATTTCCAGACCTTATATTGATTTTTTAGATAAATCAAAAGCAAAATCTCAGTTTGAAAAGTTGAAAAAACTATGGGAAGGAAGAGATATCCTTATCGTAGAAGGCTATGCTTCTAGATCTGGGGTAGGAAATGATTTATTTGATGGAGCTAAGAACATCAAGCGAATTATTTGCCCATCTCGACATGCCTATGATAAGAAAGATGAGATAATGGAAGAAATACTGAACCATGCTGATGGACGTTTGGTTTTGTTAATGCTAGGTCCTACAGCTAAGGTTTTAGCCTATCAACTTGCTACCAAGGGTATGCAGGCCATTGATATCGGACATGTTGATTCTGAGTATGAGTGGATGCAGATGGGAGCTGAAAATAAGGTTTTATTACAGAATAAACATACTGCAGAGTTTAATCTAGATACAGAAATAGAATTAGCAGATGATGAAGTATATTTGAGTCAGATTGTTGTAGACTTGAGTGCAGAATAGTATAAATCATGGGATTTCGGAGGAGAAATGATATCAGAAAGACTTGCAATCGTTTTGATTGCTGACCAAGCTTATACAGAACAATTAACTGTGACCATGAAATCTATCATGTATCACAATAAATCAGTTGATTTCTATATCATCAATCAAGGTATTATGCCAGATTGGTTTAGAAAAATGAGACGTATAGTGAGAAATTTGGGAGGGGAACTTTACAATATTCCCTTTGATATGGGATTGATTTCAGATGAGTGGAGAACGCAAAATCATATTAGTCCGATTGCCTATGCTAAGTATTTTATTCCTCGTCTTGTTGATAGGGAGAGAGTGCTTTATCTAGATACAGATATTATTGTTAATGGTAGCTTAACCTCTTTTTTCTTAACAGATTTAAAAGGCTTTCCAGTAGCTGCTGTACGTGATGTGGATGGTAGTTTTAATACTGGTGTTATGCTCATTGATAATCTACAATGGAAGGAATTGTCAGTTTTAGATAAATGCTTAGAATTATCTGAAGGCGAGAAAAGCGAACATTGGGAATTAGAACATTTTAATGGAGATCAGACAATATTGAACTCTGTTTTTCAGGATAATTGGTTGGAGTTGGATAAGCGATTTAATGTTCAGGTTGGTCATGATATCGTAGCATTTTATAGTAATTGGCAAGAACATTTTTGTATGAAGGATAATCCTCTTATTATCCATTACACAACTTATAGAAAGCCTTGGAATAGTTCAACATCGTATAGATATAGAGAAAAATGGTGGGAATTTTATAATTTAGAACTTTCCCAAGTTTTAGCTCATCATCTGGGAGAATTTTCTTTACAAAAAGAAAAGCAGGGATTGGATTTCTTTACATTAACAGGAACAGAACAATTTGAAGGAATTGAACACTTAGCAAGTACCTTTCCAGAACATCGCTTTCATATAGCTGCCTATACGGTGTTCGGACCATGGCTAAGTGATCTGGGTAAAAGAGATAATATTTATCTACATCCTGAGTGTATCCCAGCTACCTTTGATCAACTACTAGAAAATATGGATGCTTATCTGAATATCAATCATGGGGATATAAATGAGGCAATTTTGGAAAGAATGAGTGAGATGAATAAGCCTATTTTTTCATTTTATGCAACTCATAAGGGGAATGTGCCTCAATATCTTTTTCTAAGACAAGAGTTAGAAAAGATGGAGGATGCTATTCGTTTACTTTCTGAAGTCGGAGTAGATAGATTTAATCAAGAATTTAAACAAGAAGATTTATTTGATATTTCAGTCATGTCCATAGATGAAACCTTGGATCAACTTTTGAAAACGGAGAAATCACTCATTCGTTTTGGTGACGGAGAGTTTAATATTATGAATGGGTACAGCATCGCTTTTCAAGAATATAACGAAGAGTTAGCGAAAGGTATGAAAGAAATCTTACTGACAGCAAATCAAGAAGAAATGCTACTTTGTATGCCAGAAGTATTTAAAGCTTTCAAAGGAGAATTTCCCCTAGATTATAATTCGGAAACTTTTTGGAAAAAAGAATTAGATCGCTACGCAGACTTTTTTAAAGAGTATTGTCAATCTAAAATATATGGCTCAGCCTTTATTTCTAGACCGTATATCTATAGTAAAGATCGGACTCGTGCTTTTGATCAATTTGAAAAAATGAAACAATTGTTCGAAGGGAAAGACTTACTAATTGTAGAAGGAGCTACTTCGCGGTCAGGTGTAGGGAATGATTTGTTTGACAAAGCAAATTCAATTAGGCGTATTATTTGTCCCTCTCATAATGCTTTTTCTAAAGTCAAGGAAATTAGAGAAAAGATTTTAAAACATTCAGAAGGTCGATTAATTTTATTGATGTTGGGACCAACTGCTAAGGTTTTAGCATATCAATTATCTCAATTAGGATATCGTGCTTTAGACCTTGGCCATATTGATTCAGAGTATGAATGGATGAAGATGGGAGCAGAAACAAAGGTTCAATTGAAACATAAACATACTGCTGAATATAATTTCGATCAGGATATTGAGTTTATTGAAGATGAAGATTACAATCAGCAAGTTGTTGAAGATTTATCTAAATAATGAGGAGCGTGTATATGAATTTTCCATTAATATCAATTGTTATCCCTGTCTATAATGTTGAAGCTTATATAGAACATTGTATTCATAATATTTTATCGCAGACCTATAGTAATTTAGAAGTTATTATTGTGAATGATGGTAGTCCAGATGACAGTATAAAGATTGCAAAAGAGTTAACAAAAGATGATCCGCGTTTTATCTATATTGATAAGGAAAATGGTGGACAGTCGGATGCACGTAATGTAGGTTTGGATTGTGCTAGTGGAGATTATATCTTTTTCTGTGATCCAGATGACTTTATGTTCGAAAAAAGTATCGAAAACTTGTACTATGCTAGTGCTTTGACAAACGCCGATATTGTTGTAGGATCATTTTGTCGATTTGATGAAGGGATGTTTTATTTTTATCCATTTCCAAAAGAAGAACTATTGCATCCAGTGAGCTCTAAGGAAGCCATTATGGGAATGGATGATGAGGAAGATTATACTCTTCTTCGTTATTCGGCTGTATGGGGTAAGTTATTTAAAAAGAATTTGTTTGAGACAATCCGTTTTCCTAAAGGAAAATATGCAGAAGATCAATTTATCATGTGGAAATTATATCTTGCAAGTAAAGTGATTATTCGCTATCAGTCAGATGTCTATGCCTATAGGGTGAATTACAAGGGCTTGACGCAAAATTATAGTCTATCTCACTTAGATTTTATTGAGGCGATTGAGGAGCGTATCCAGGCATTAATGGAAATGCCCGAATTGGGTTATCCTATGGAGTTGGCATTCAAGCAGTATAAGTTTGCTTTGAATAGGAATATTTCTATGTTAGAAGAGAGTGGATTTGTTCAAGAAGAAGCAACAGTGCGCGAAAAGTTGGAACATGCTGAGAATGGGGATTACCTATTTTTAAAAAAATAAAAGAGAGTGAAAGATGGAAAATCAATTAATCAGTGTTATTGTGCCGGTTTATAATGTTGAAGAGTATCTTAAACAATGTTTAGATAGCATTTTAGAGCAGACTTTTAGTAATTATGAAGTTATTCTGGTAAATGATGGTTCGACAGATAGCTCAGGCCTCATTTGTCAAGAATACGCTGAAAAAGATTCACGTATTCGTTATTTTGAAAAAGAAAATGGTGGTCTTTCTGATGCTCGAAATTATGGAATTGGACAGGCGCAGGGAGAATACCTTACTTTTGTTGATTCGGATGATTTTTTAGATAAAATGCATCTGAATGTTCTTTATACTGCATTAGTAAGCAATAATGTAGACATCTCTATCGTAAACTATTCTAATTATCAGACCTCTACTGCTACTTTCTATCTTCATACATTTGGAGAGTACTATGAAAAAAATTATAGTTCAGAAGAATTATTAGATAATTTAGCTATTCTTGAAAGAAATGATTTGTCGTTTTCTACTATATGGGGAAAATTGTACAAGAGGAGTGTCTTTTCATTTTTACGCTTCCCCAAAGGTGTTATAGGTGAAGATGTTGCATTAATCTATAAAATTTACACTCAAGTAGACAAAATTGTATATGCTCACAAAGACACTTATGTTTATAGAGAAAATGACTCTGGAATAACTAAGAGCAAGATTTATCCTTTAGTCACTGCTCAACTAAATCATATAGCAGAACGTTTAGCTCTTTTATCTATTATGGGATATGATGTGACGAAGCATTTTGATCGTTATATAACCTTTTTGAAAATTACGGAATATAATATGAGAATGATTTGGGGTATGGAAGATACAGAAACATATCGCCATATTAAGGAAAATTTATTATTGATTTCTCAGGATGAGAACTAGATAATGAGAGGGAATAATATGAGAGAAACTCAGGTAAGCATCATAGTACCAGTGTACAATGTAGAACCATATCTTCGACAATGTTTGGATAGTGTTTTGGGACAGACCTTTAAAAATTTTGAGGTGCTTCTAGTAAATGATGGATCTTCTGATTCTTCAGGAGATATTTGTAGAGAGTACGTTGAAAAAGATAGTCGCTTTCATTATTTTGAAAAGGAGAATGGAGGACTATCTGATGCCCGTAATTACGGTATAGAAAGGGCTCAGGGAGAATACCTGACTTTTATTGATTCGGATGATTTTGTAAATGAAAAACATCTTGAGAATTTGTTTTTGGCGAGTAGATTGACTAATGCCGATATCACGATAGGAGGATTCTCTCGTTTTGAGAATGGAACTTTTTGGCTATACCAGGATTACTTTTCTAGTGATTCTCTGGTATCATTTACGAGTGCTCAAGCTATTCAACACCTAGATTCTATGTTTGATGTTCCCTTTTTAAATTTTTCTACCGCTTGGGGAAAATTATTTAAACGTGAGTTATTCAATGAGCTACGCTTTCCCTATGGAAAATATGCAGAGGATCAATTTATTATATGGAAGTTGTATTTGAAGGCTCGTAGTATATACACCTTTAACGTAGATTCATATGTATATCGTATCAATAAAAATGGACTGTCAAGTGTATTTTCTTTAAAACATTTAGATTATATCGAAGCTTTGGAAGAACGAATAAAATCAACCAAAGATTTAGAAGGGATTGATATCAATCTTTCCTTTAATATGTATCGCTATGTGTTACAGAGAATATTAGGGCAATTAGAAGAACATGATTATATTGATGAGTCAAAGGAAGTCCGTGAAAAATTAGAATTGGCCGAACAAGGACAATATCCATTTTTGACAGATGAAGTTAAAGAGATTGAATTAGAAAATGGTGGAGAACTAATTAGCATTGTAGTTCCAATTTATAATGTCGAAAAGTATCTTCGAATGTGTTTGGATAGTATTGAACAGCAAACTTATTCAAATATAGAAGTTTTATTGATAAATGATGGTTCACCAGATTCATCTGGAGAGATTTGCCAAGAATATGTTGCTAGAGATAGTAGATTTCACTATTTTGAAAAGGAAAATGGAGGACTATCTGATGCACGAAATTATGGTATTGAAAGATCAAATGGTATGTATCTAACCTTTGTTGATTCAGATGATTGGTTGAGTTTAACTTATGTGGAAGATTTATATCAAGCAGCTATTCGAAATGATGCAGATACTGTTGTTTCACACTTTACGATATATAATGAGAGTGATAGAAACTATTATGTTCATATTTGGGATGATTACTATGAGAAAACATATACTGGGGAAGAACTTGTATTAGAGCTTCCATCATTGGAATCGGAGGGATATGTATTTACAACTAGTTGGGGAATACTATTTAATCAGAAATTATTTAATAATATTCGATTTCCTAAAGGAAAAGTGATAGAGGATTCTCGGACAAATTATAAGTTGTTTTTTAAATCAGAGAAAATTACTTATATTCATAAGGAGATTTATTATCATCGTGAAGGGATAAAAAGTATTTGTAGTAATATAACTGAGAAATTTCTAACAGATGTATTAGAGTGTTTATTAGAAAGATTAGCGATTTATACGATAAAAGGCTGGAATTATTCTGGTGAAAAAGAAAATGTTTTAACTTGCCTGAGATTTAGATATCAACAAGCAAAAGAAAATGGATTACAGGATACTGAAATTTTTAGGAGATATACAGAAATACTATTATTATGTGATGAAAATTAAATAGTAATAGTGTTTATATAAAAGACTGTATTTTTTGTGTTCTAAAATGAATAGGAAGAGTGATTTAAGTAATAGAATATGAAAGGTAGGGTCAAAAGGAAGGAAACAATATGAGAGAAAATGAGAAATTAATCAGCATTATCATTCCTATTTATAATGTCGAAAAGTATCTTCGGATGTGTTTGGATAGTATTGAACACCAATCCTATTCAAACATAGAAGTTTTATTAATAAACGATGGTTCACCAGATTCATCTGGAGAGATTTGCCAAGAATATGTTGCTAGAGATAGTAGATTCCGATATTTTGAAAAGGAAAATGGAGGATTATCTGATGCACGAAATTATGGTATTGAAAGATCAAGTGGTAAGTATATAACCTTTGTAGATTCTGATGATTGGGTTGAAGCAACATATATTGAAGACTTGTATAATGCTGCTCTAGATAATGATTCTGAAATCGTTGTTTCAAACTATAACCGATTTGATGTTAAAGAAAACCATTATTTAATACATGTAGGGGATGACTATTATGAAGAAAACTATGAAGGGAAAGAGTTAATTAATCAACTCCCTTTGTTGGAACGACGTGATTATTCTTTTGTAACTAGTTGGGGAATTCTTTTTAGTAGAAGCTTATTCGCTAATATTAAGTTTCCCAAAGGTAAATTTATAGAAGACAGTCGAACAAATTATAAATTATTTGCGAAATCATCTCGCAGTACTTATATTAATAAGTCTTTATATATGTATAGGGTAGGTAGGGAAGAAAGTATTATTAATACAGTAACTGAAAAGCTCTTAATCGATAAGTTAGAGTGTGTCTTAGAACGTTTAGCTATCTATACCATAAAGGGATGGAATAGTTTTGACGAAAAGGAAAATACTTTAGGATATATAAGACAGGGTTGGGAAGCAGCAAAAGAAGCTGGTTTGCAAGACACTGAAATTTTTAGGAGATATACAGAAATATTGAACCTTATAGATAATAATTAAAAGAATTAAGGGTGTCCAATGAACTGATAGTGGATAAAAATAATCTATTTGATTCACTAATATAGCACTTTTTCATTATTTCCCTGAGGGAGTTAGAAGCAGATTTTTTCTGCTTTTTTTGTTATAATGGTAACGTGAAAAATCAATAAAAAATTTTAAAATACCTGATGGTGTATTGATTATAAATTACTCAGTAGAAATAGACTAGAAACGAGTTTTAGAGAGTAGGATTGAGCATGAGAAATATTTTTTCATCTATCACAGTTAAAAAAGGGCTAGCAACATTGTTTTTTATATTCATATTTATATTGGGAAGCAGGTTGACCCTTCCTTTTGTAGATATGAATAATAGGGAATTTTTAGGAGGAACTGCTGCTTACTTAGCTTTTTCCACAGCAATGACAGGTGGAAATTTGAGAAGTTTATCCTTGTTTTCAGTAGGATTATCTCCCTGGATGTCTTCGATGATTTTATGGCAGATGCTTTCTTTTTCAAAAAAATTAAATCTGGTATCTGGAGCTATTGAGATACAAAATAGAAGACAGATGTACTTAACCTTGTTTATTGCTTTGATTCAAGCATTAGCTATTTCTCTAAATCTACCAATTCAATCAAATGTACCTAAAATATTGGTTATCGTCCTCAATACCTGTCTGTTGATAGCGGGTGCTTTTTTCTTGGTGTGGTTATCAGACATCAATGCAACGGTAGGTATCGGGGGCTCTATGATTATTTTATTGATTGGAATGGTTTTAAACATTCCTCAAGATTTGATTGAAACATTTCGAACTGTTCCCATCCCTCTTTTTGTTTTAATTGGTTTGATTGTTATGGGAATTGTTTTTACTTATCTAGTAGCTCTACTTTATCGTGCTCGTTATCGTATAGCAGTTCATAAGATTGGCCTACATAATCGTTTTAAGAGATATTCATATTTTGAGATTATGCTTAATCCCGCTGGAGGAATGCCTTTTATGTATGTGATGACTTTTTTGAGCTTACCAACGTATATATTATTATTATTGCAGACTATTTTTCCGGAAAATCAACTTTTTACTGAAATTTCATCTCAATACACAATGGGTAAACCATTGTGGATTTATATGTATATGATTATTCTTTTTATTTTTAGTATAGCCTTTGCTTTTGTAAATATGAGTGGGGAACAAATTTCAGATCGAATGAAGAAATCAGGAGAGTATATTTATGGAGTCTATCCGGGTGACGAGACGAGTTGTTTTATCAATCGATTGGTTTTCAGATTTTCTTTTATAGGTGCTGTCTTTAACGTAGTAATGGCCGGAGGGCCTATGTTATTTGTATTGGTTGATGAGAAATTACTTAGATTGGCAATGATACCTGGTTTGTTTATGATGTTCGGAGGTATGATTTTTACAGTCAGAGATGAAGTGAAAGCTCTGAGATTGAACGAAACTTATAAACCATTGATTTAGGAGGGTGTCATGTATTATTTTATTCCAGCTTGGTATGGTTCAGAACGTCAGTGGCATGCGGATGTGATTCCTTGGTACCATTCACAATTTCGTTTTGAGTTTGATGATACCTTTAATCAAATTCGTCTCTTTCAAAGACAAGGCATATCATCTCGCTTATTAGTATTAGCTTATCAACCACACTTACGTTATTTTTTACATAGACATGGTGTTTTAGAGACAGATGTCTACTCTGTTTTTGATGATATGCAAGATTTCTATGGACTGCATACTCAGGTTCTTCACATTAGAGATATAGAGTGGGCCAGTGATTGCCAATTTCTTTATAGTCCCTTTGCTATTATCGTGCAAAAAAACGGTAAAAAATATGCTCAGATAGAGCATGGAGTAGAGGGTTTTATTAGTGACATTCGGTATTTTGATCCAAATGGTCAGATGAGCAAGCGCTATATCATGGATGACAGAGGATTTGTATCTAGTGTAATCTATTTTGAGGATGGACAAGCTATTTATCAAGACTATCTGGATCCTAAAGGAATTTGGCGATTTAGGGAGTATATTCAAGAGGAAGGTAGAATAGAGATCAATCCTATTTTTGCCTATCGATTTAAATTGCTTAAATATCGAAATATGGAGCATTTGGTGGCAGAATTTTTTGATAAATATTTGAAAAAAAATCAGAAAAAGCAAGATATTTTTATCATTCCGTCGCATCCTTACCATGATCAGTTTATCTTTGATCATATTCCAAGTACTAATCCTAAAATTTTGAGTCTCTTTATCAATCGTAATTCACAGAATACCTTTAGAGAGTTATCAGTATCGGTTGACCGAGCTAGTTTGGTGTTAGTGGATAGAGAGGATAGTTTACAACTTTTGCAGGAACTATATCCTGAACTTTCTAATAAATTTTACCATCTCTCTCCTTTTGATACACGCTTACGTCTGGGACGAAGTCAAACTCGAAAGGAATCAATCATTTACTATCAACTTGATTTCAACGAAGAAATTGATAGGGAAGCATTGACTCAAGTTTTGTTATTTATTTCAGAAACTAAAAATACAGAGGTCATTTTTGGAGCCTTTTCTGCTAGTCAGGAACAAATTGAAGAAGTGGAATCACTTGTCAATGAAATCATTCAGGATCAAATCCATACGGATAGTTTAGAAAAAGGTCTAGATTATGGTGGGGCAGAAAATCCTTTAGAAGAAAATCAAGAGCAGGAACTACGTTTTCAATTTGTCAATATGAATGATGAGTTGGATTTGATTAAGACATTAGAGTTTGTTCGTTTGATTGTAGACTTGAATAAACAACCTCATCTCTATACTCAAATAGCAGGTATTAGTGCGGGAATTCCTCAGATTAATCGGGTTGAAACTGTTTATGTAGAACATTTGAAAAATGGCTATTTAATTTCAGATGTGATAGAGTTTTCAACGGCTGCACATTACTATATAGATAGATTGAAAGAATGGAACCAGGCCTTGATTTACTCTATTGATAAAATCAAGGAACATACTGGTCACCGTTTCTTAGATAAATTACATCACTGGATTGAGGAGGTTACTAATGTCAAAGGACTATAAAATCCTACAGATAGGGATTGATAATTGGGCTCATCATTACGATATTCCTGAAAATATGGATTGGTATTATTTCTGTCCCAACTCACCGCTAGCTCTTTGTAAAATGATGGAAATGAATAGCATCACAAACTTTCATGCAATTTTGGTAGAGGATGGTCAGTATATAAGGGATTTATTGCCATTTATTCACCATATAGAACCCTATACTTTACTTTATAGTCAAGATTTTAAAACGACCGATTTGGCAATTATTGATTTATTAAAGAAACGGTGCGCTCAAGCTATAGACTTCTCAGATCCTCAGCAATTAGTGAATGATTTATCCACCTCTCTTTTTGGTGGAGGTTACGGCGATAAATTATTTCCATCAACGATACAAATTCGTTCAAGTTTTCGAGGGACTATCTCTTATCAGGGATTCGACAATGTAAATTTGGAAGGGAATTTTGGAGATAGTTTCCAACAAATAGCTTACTGGCCAGATAATTTTATAGTTTATAAAAATTTCCCTATAGAATTATGGTTGGAATTTGAAAAGCAAGGAAACTGTGAATTTCGTTTTGTTATCCGTAAGATATGGGCTGGAGCTGTTGATGATTTTTTTGAAGAAAAAATCTATAATGAAAGTGAATTAAAAAAAGCAATAGTCGTAGATAATGAAGAGATTGATGTTTTTTTATCTGTATCAATCGAGGCACGTGGTTGTGGAAGTTTGACGCTAGGGAATTTGCACCAACGTTGGAGTCGCAGACAGTTTGGTAAATTTTTCCTAGGAGGAAATATTTTACATGACAAAAATCGTGACGAAATAAACTACTTCTTTCATCCGGGTGATTTCAAACCACCTTTGGCGGTCTACTTTGCTGGGTATCGTCCTGCCGAGGGATTTGAAGGATATTTTATGATGAAAAATTTAGGCTGTCCTTTCCTTTTGTTTTCTGATCCTCGTTTGGAGGGTGGAGCCTTTTACTTAGGTAGTGAAGAATTAGAGAATAAGATTAAGGAAACCATTCAATATTATTTGGATTATCTTGGTTTGACATCTAAAGATTTAATTTTATCAGGCTTATCAATGGGAACTTTTCCATCGCTCTACTATGGAGCCGCTTTTGAACCGCGTGCAGTTATTGTTGGGAAGCCACTAGCTAACATTGGGACTATTGCAAGACGTGGGCGTTTAGAGGCTCCAGGGGTATTTAATACCAGTTTTGATGTTTTGAAGCATCAGACTGGTGGAGTTAGTTATCAGCATATGGATGATTTGGATCAGCGTTTTTGGAATACATTTAAAAAGGCTGATTTTACACAGACAACTTTTGGGCTCTCCTACATGAAAGATGAAGATATGGACAGCAGAGCCTACGATCAGTTAGTAGAACATCTTTGCTATACAGGAGCCAAAATCTTATCCAAGGGAACATCTGGTCGACACAATGATGATACTGCTACAAATGTGGCTTGGTTTCTACATTTTTATAGTATGGTATTGGGCTCGGAGTTTGGAAGAGGTGACAAATGATTATCAATCAAAGAGAAAATATTCCTTGGGGAGAGGTTAAGGGAACATTTATGTATGGTAGCAAAGTGACTTATCATGAGGATAAACATATTAGTCTATATAATCCCTTGGTACCATCAGGAGAAATCTTAAAAACATGGTTTTCCAGTGTGAACTATCAAGCCTTTAGAACTCAACCCAGTCTTCCCTTACTTAAAAGAAAACAGGATTATCAATTATGTATGGATTTCGAATGTCATCCTACAAATGGAGTCTATATAAAGATTGTCTTTTTTGATAGATATGGGGATGTGATTGAAGAGAAAATTGAAAAAATGAAAGTCTTTGATTTTACCTATCCTGATGATACCTATACCTACCAAGTCTCCCTTCTAAGTGCTGGTTTTGAGTCCTTAGATTTTTATTCTTTTTCTATTAAGGAGATGAATCGTGTTTAAAGGTTTATATCAAGATTTCCAACTTCGGAAAGTCAAAAGGATTTTAAGAAAGATTAATGTCCTTAAAGGAAAGATGGAGTCTCTATCAGACCAAGAACTAGCGGCAAAAACAGTGGAGTTTCGCCAACGTCTTGCTAAAGGAGAGACGGTAGATGATCTTCTAGTGGAAGCTTTTGCAGTTGTTCGTGAAGCGGATAAGCGAGTACTGGGAATGTTTCCCTATGATGTCCAAGTCATGGGAGGGATCGTTATTCATCAGGGAAATGTTGCTGAGATGAATACTGGTGAGGGAAAAACCTTGACAGCCACTATGCCTGTCTATCTCAATGCCCTGACAGGGAAAGGCACCATGCTGATTACCACCAATGACTATCTAGCCAAACGTGATGCCGAAGAGATGGGACAAGTTTACCGCTTCTTAGGATTGACAATTGGGGTTCCTTTTACAGATGATCCTAAAGAGGAATTGACACCAGAAGAGAAAAAAATCATTTACGCATCAGATATTATTTATACAACTAATAGTAACTTAGGTTTTGATTATTTAAATGATAATCTGGCCTCAAATGAGGAAGGAAAATTTTTGCGTCCTTTTAATTACGTTATTATTGATGAGATTGATGATATCTTATTGGATAGTGCCCAGACACCTCTTATCATTGCAGGAGCCCCTCGTGTTCAGTCCAATCACTATGGTATTATTGATACGCTGGTAACGACTTTAGTAGAGGGAGAAGACTATATCTTTAAGGAAGAAAAAGATGAAATCTGGCTGACCACTAAAGGTGCTAAAGCTGCTGAGAGCTTTTTAGGAATAGATCATTTTTATAAGGAAGAACATGCGGTATTTGCTCGGCACTTAGTGTATGCGATTCGAGCCCATAAACTCTATACAAAAGATAAGGACTATGTCATTCGTGGTAATGAAATGGTATTAGTAGATAAGGGAACGGGGCGTTTAATGGAGATGACCAAACTACAGGGAGGCCTCCATCAGGCCATTGAAGCCAAGGAACATGTCAAATTATCTCCAGAGACGCGGGCCATGGCCTCCATCACCTATCAGAGTCTTTTTAAAATGTTTAATAAGATCTCTGGTATGACAGGGACAGGTAAAGTTGCAGAAAAAGAGCTTCTGGAAACTTACAATATGTCTGTAGTGCGCATTCCAACCAATCGTCCTAGACAACGGATTGACTATCCAGATAATCTATATATCACTTTACCTGAAAAAGTGTATGCTTCTTTGGAGTACATTAAGGAATACCATGCTAAGGGAAATCCCCTACTTGTTTTTGTAGGCTCAGTTGAAATGTCTCAACTCTATTCGTCTCTCTTGCTTCGAGAGGGAATAGCTCATAATGTTTTAAATGCTAATAATGCGGCGCGTGAGGCTCAGATTATCTCCGAGTCAGGTCAGATGGGGGCTGTGACAGTGGCTACCTCTATGGCAGGACGGGGTACGGATATCAAGCTTGGTAAAGGAGTCGCAGAGCTTGGGGGCTTGATTGTTATTGGAACTGAGCGGATGGAAAGTCAACGGATTGATCTGCAAATTCGTGGCCGTTCTGGCCGTCAGGGAGATCCTGGGATGAGTAAGTTCTTTGTATCTTTAGAGGACGATGTTATCAAGAAATTCGGTCCATCTTGGGTGCATAAAAAATATAAAGATTATCAGGTTCAAGATATGACTCAACCAGAAGTATTGAAAGGCCGTAAATACCGGAAACTGGTCGAAAAGGCTCAGCATGCTAGTGATAGTGCTGGACGTTCGGCACGTCGTCAGACTCTAGAATATGCTGAGAGTATGAATATTCAACGGGATATGATTTACAAGGAGCGCAATCGTCTAATAGATGGTTCTCGTGACTTAGAGGATGTTGTGGAGGAAATCATTGCTAGTTACATTGATCAAGTGATTTCTTCAGAATATGAAAGCCGAGAGTTACTCTTCCATTTTCTTGTGACCAATATTAGTTTTCATATTAAAGAAGTTCCAGACTATGTAAATGTGACTGACAAAACTGCAGTTCGTAGTTTTATGAAGCAGGTGATTGATAAAGAACTTTCAGAAAAGAAAGAATTGCTTGAGGAACATGGCTTATATGAACAGTTTTTACGACTTTCTATGCTCAAGGCTATTGATGACAACTGGGTGGAGCAAGTTGACTATCTACAACAGTTATCTATGGCTATCGGTGGTCAATCTGCTGCACAGAAAAACCCAATTGTAGAATATTATCAAGAAGCCTATGCAGGCTTTGAAGCCATGAAAGAACAAATCCGTGCGGATATGGTGCGTAATCTCCTGATGGGCTTGGTTGAAGTCACTCCTAAGGGTGAGATTATGACTCATTTCCCATAAAAAGAGGAAAATATGACAATTTACAATATAAATTTAGGACTTGGATGGGCTAGTAGCGGTGTTGAATACGCCCAAGCCTATCGTGCTGGTGTTTTTCGGAAATTAAATCTGTCCTCTAAGTTTATCTTTACAGATATGATTTTAGCCGATAATATTCAGCACTTAACAGCCAATATTGGTTTTGATGATGAACAGGTTATTTGGCTCTACACTCATTTCACAGACATCAAGATTGCACCGACCAGTGTGACGGTAG
>ERZ772910.497-NODE-497-length-22776-cov-4.511905_pt1 | contig 22776 bp, 22 predicted proteins | sample MGYA00511357_ERZ772910 | MGnify/ENA primary metagenome ERZ772910 (study PRJEB29015, sample SAMEA2738096) | human oral metagenome | biome: human oral; feature: human-associated habitat; material: saliva | place: China | collected 2193 ... | reverse complement strand
ATAATGATTATTAGATAGTTACAAGGATTTTAAGCACATTTTTGTCATATAGGCCAAAAAACAAATCGCAGCAACCCACTACTGGATTACTGCGATTATATTAGTTATTATTATTTACTTCACTTCCTCTAATCTAATCACTACTGTATATCAGGTATTCACGAATACGCGTGAACGATAAGAAGATATAAATAAGGCTGTAAAGCCAAACAAATATAAGTATCGATAGCTATTTGCGATTCTTGCCAAGCATCTTCTCTTCCAACTGAGGCAGATACTCTATGATATTCTCATCAATCTTAATTGAGTATGTACCAGTTGTGTTATGGAGCGTCTTTTGAATCGTACCCTTCTCGGTATTCTTGAACCAAGAATGGAACAGATTGACTACAAACATAGCCAGCACCTCGTTGTCTATGTTATATTGATGTCCGATGTTCCAAGCAAAGTTCTTTAGGTCGGTCTGCTTCAGTTTCTTCTTTTCAATCTTCACCGATACACAATTCACAATACCATTGTACTGTACAAGCAGTTTAACGGCTTCCTCAATCTGGAAAAGTTCTTCATCGCTGAATCCGTGTGGAAGGAAAACAAGACGGGTATATCTAAGAATTTTATCAAGTTTGTCCTTCTCTTGCTTTTCTTTCGTTTCTGCCATTTGGGTGCGGTCAATGTGCAGTTGTTGAATAAACGGAGCCAAATCTCGCTGTGCGTTTTTAAGAGTCTCTTCGAGTTCTGACATAATCTGTGGTTTCAAATCATTTGCCACTTCCGAAGTCTGAGGCTTTTGTTGTATAGGCTGGGGAACCACATCACGTTGTGGTGTTTCTATCGCAGACTTTGTTTCCAGCTTCTTTTGAATGTCCTCCAGATGCTTTATGATGCAAGCGTCCATATTCTCCTGGTCTGCTCGATTGTTCAACTCCTTTCTATTGCTCTTGAAGTAAGCATAGAGACATTGTTTGATGCCATGAAGCGACAATACAAATACAGCATATCCACCTATAAATATAGGTATAGTGACAAGAAAGCAAAGTAGTTCCTTGTCCTCACCTATCAGTTGCTGCGCAATCTTGTAAGCGCCAACTATATAGGTAATGATAATCAGCCCTAAGAATGACGTGCCAATATAGCGATGCACTCCTTTAGCAGACGGAATGGGAAAAATGTCTATCTCCATAATTACAATGACTTTATTTTCTCCTGTGCAACAATAATGGCATCGTTACACAAGTCTCGTTCCTGCTCATCCTCAACAGCATCAATGAACTTGTCTGCCAGCCATAAGGTTAGCATATCCTTCTTATCCTGATGAAGATATTCGGCAAGCTTGATGACCTGCTCACGCTTTGCTCTTCTGTCACCACGTTCAATCTTACTGAACATTGGGGTATCAATCTCTAGGAATGCAGCCAACTGGCGTTGTAGCAAACCTTGCTCTTCTCTGAGCTCTTTAATCTTATCTCCGAATAACATGTTTATATCTATTTTTAGTCCTTCAGCAAGTTACCGGCAAGTTAAAGCTAATTGTTTATCTGCTTTAATATCAGTAATTTGGCAAGATTACATACTTTATTATTGGTGTTTCGGCAAGTTACCAGCAAGTTAAATCTATGCCCAGATTGGGATATACTTCATATAACGAGGAGCTGTATTTGGGTCAAGTACTTTTATTAAGTTCTTTCCAATCGCTTCCTTGATTAATCTAGAAGAACTGCTGGATGATGTTTCAGGAATGCCAAACCTGTCTCTAAGCGATTTGTTAGTCAAGGCATCACCTTGTATATACATCAGACAGGCATGGAGATAGCATGACCAAAGTTTGTCCTCCATAGGAATATTGCTAAATTCCATTTCAGAGAAAAGAGTAACCTTGGTGCTATCTTGGAAAACTTCTATTCGAGGAGCTGGGAGATATTGAGCTTCACACGCCAGCACCATTCTGTCCCAACCACGACCAAGTTCTTCGCACATCTTCAATCGACGCATGAGAGAAGCAAGTTTTTCGTTTCGTGACTTCGGAGGGTTGTCAATGATACGAAGTACATCTACCAAGGGAGTACCAGGATTCGTCACCTCAATACGATTGTCGAATATCTCCACTACAGGGGCTGCCCCTGTTATGTACAGGTCTTGATGAATAAGACTATTAGCAATGGCTTCTCTTACTGATGGCAGTGGGAATTTGCTTGGCGTTGACAGTTGGACAGCATTGACATCCTCGTTACTTGGCAATAGAGCATTCACATAACGCACGATATTCTCGAAGCAAACAGCATAGCCCTGTACAAATGATTCTTCTTTCTGAATCAGCAAGCGGTTGATTCCCTTATACTGAACCACGCGCATAGCCTTACGTCCTAACCTTGCAAATTCATTCAGGTCCTTTGCAAATAGCAGAGCACCTAAGTTCGTGATTGAATAAAGACCATTATCCTGCTTCTGGATGATTTCATCCTCGTTCAAATAATGCACAACAGCCTCCTTCTCTGCTGGCTGTGGTATCTTCAACAAGGTAAAGTATGCATCCACTTGGAGCAATCTGATAATATCCTCATACCTTTGGTCTGTCTTTACACAAACGTCTTCAAACTGGGCATGACGCAGTTTATCCCATAGCTGAGCACGGAATACAGGAAACTCATGCAGCTTCTTTGTGTAGCTGCCACTGCGAATGTAGTCTATCTTCTGATATGAAACAGGTTCGTTGAGTGCCTTGTGAATTCTGATCAACTCTACATGCTTCCCATCTATGTCTGCACCGTAGAATTCGAAATCTGCATTTTTGGAAAGAAGGTATCGAAGCCAGTTCTCCAACTCCTGTTCACCTTTCTTTTCAAGCTGAAGGCGCACTGTAGTACCAACAATCTCATGTGAACCATCATCCACGCCCCAAATCATATAGGCATAATCACGATCGTTCAAAGTAGCACTATTTGCAAGAGCGCTAATGTCCTCACCAACCATTGTCGGCTCGCAATTGTTATGTTTAAACTCAACCCAGCCAACTTCCTTGGGAAGCTTGCAAAGTTCTTTTACCAGTATGTCGATATTTCCAATCATATGAACGTATAATTATAAATAATCTCACCCCCAAAAACATTTAATCTGCATTATGCAAGGACTCTAATTCTCTTTGTTTCTCTTCTATAGACGCATCGTCAGGAAAAACCTTTATAAAGATTGAATAGTATAAGATCTTTTTTCCTCTAGTTGTCATTGGAAACTGCTTTGTGTCATGTAATTGTAAGTCTGCAAACTTGTTTACATATTTGTCAAATGCATTTTTTTCAAATTTTATGTTATTATCTATAGATAATATATCTTTAAGTATTTTCATTAGTGCCTCGAAGCCTACAGTTGACTGTAAAACATTTGTAGGCTTAGATTTTGTATCATACTTCCAAAGTGATGAAAAATAGTGTTGTATTGATGAAAAATAGTAAAACAAACAGTCTGATATTGAAGAATCATTGTCGGTAGCATAGAACTCTCTAAAAGGAAGCTTCTTTGTGCCACTGTATCCTTTGAGTTCCTTACGCTTCCTAAAACGATCGTTTTCGGCCTCTTTCGATGATACAGAGATAAAGGACACTATTCTCTTTATCATTGTAGATTGAGAGAGTGGTGGAATAAAAGTTCCATCATAATCATTTCCATATAATTTTATTCTATTATAAAAAGGTGATTTGGGATGTCCATTCAAAGCGAGACAGACTTCCAATGCAGTTTTGTATGGACTGTCATTTTCTGTTAGTCCAAACAAACTGTATACCAAATCCTGAGACACTCGTTTTTGGGTTCTGTTAATTGTTGAAAAAATCATCGCCTGATACTCAAGGCTTTTATCCATGAAGCATGATATTACAATATCCATATTTAATAGGCGATTGAGCTTTTCATTATAACTTATACCATCAGTTCCAACATTATTTGGGTTCTTGCTTAATCGTTCCAATGCCAATTCAATACCACGGATTCTATGTTGTCCATCAATAATTGTAACATAGATGTCATAGGAATCCTCTCCACGTTTCGCTTTACTAATACCTTCTATGACTTCTTTTTTAAATGAAATGGTAACAGTATTATTATCGAAAACCTGACTATCAATAGCAGACAATGGAATCCCTAATACAATATTTGTTGGAAACGTTGCTGTTTCATCGTTGATTAGAAAATCTGCTATTTGATTGGCTCTGGAAGTTTCAACATGACGTTGAATAGTTTCACTGTATACAGGTTTGCCATTATCATCAAAGTCAACGACAAGTCTTTCTGTAAACATTGTATATTTAAGGAGATCTTGTATCTTGGCTGTTCCAATTATAAAATCTTGGCCATTTTGGTATACAGGAAATCCTTTTATTTCTATTTTGTGATTACTCATGGGTTCTATTTTTAATTATTCCAACTTTTACCATGTTTATTTCTGGAATTAGCTTCTATATCTTCTCCAAATGTTTTATCATTTAGACATCTGTTATCATATTGTGATATAACCCAGACTATCCATGAAATCACTATACATATAAATGCAGGCCAGCTTATCTTATAATAATACGAAATAAAAGTAAGCAATATAGGCAACACAATACATACAATTGGAGATACCTGTGCTAAACTACTTTTGTTTTTTGTATCATTAAAAGAAAGAAGAATTGGTACAATGGTAGGAATTGCAAGAGCCAAAGAGTATGTAATCACATTTTCGGTTATAGACCATGAGTCTCCTTTATTATTAATAAATTGGAATAAAGACGCAAACACACCTAGTCCTCCAATGAATACAGTGTAAAAAAGGAAATGAATGGTAAAACTTGTACACCATGGTTTATTAAACCTTTCCCATAGTTCTCCGAAGATAGAATCACTAATATTTTTTATAATATGCATAAGTGTCTTTTTAAAGGTCCTGAAGAATGTCTACAAATACAGTAGGAGAAGAAAATGAGATACGCTCCTCTTGCCATTTTTTAAACAGATAGTCAAAACCTGCATTTGCATAACCTTCAATTTCATTTTCGAGAGCACGCAGGAATTTTGCTATGGCTTCATCATCTGCATTTTCCAAATCAATCCACTCATAGCCGAAGCTGTCAGAACGATTGAGCATCATCATAATGATGTAGTCACGAATCTGAGTTGGCTTCCACTTGTACATTACGGCAAACTCGGTTGTTGCCTCCTGCGCTTCAAAATACTTTGGTCTGCCAAGGCGAACGCCTATGATACAAGCATACATAAATGTTTGGTAGAAAGCACCGAACTGTGCAATATTACCTGTACCAGTTTTCTCACCTTTATTTGAAATGGCTTCTATCATTGCACGATACTTGTCGCTGTAGTGAGGACGTAGTTCAAGTATCTTTTCTTCTAATTTTGAGCTATTCATAATCGTTTGTCTTATTCAGAATAACATTTTTTCTTTGTAACGAGGTTTGAAGAATCAGCTTTCTCTTCAACATAATTCACGTAGAATGTACCATCAAGTTCATTACGTTGCATGCGTTTCGCAATCTCAAGGCCTCCCGGAAGGATGAGCTGTTCAGAATCAGGATCATACAAATCCTTAATCATAATGATGCTCTGGCGGAATACCTTTGGAGCGATGTCAAGGAAGTTGTTGATAAACTTGATGCCGAACTCCGAGAATGGCGCATCTGAAATGAATGGATAGTCAAAACTCTGATTATTTTCCTTTGAGGAAATAATTGACATCACAATAGCCAATTGTTTCATGCGTTGGAAACCAGTACCATTACCAAAGAGTTCTTCGCCTTCGTCATCTACAACCTTAACGCGAACAGTACCACCATCTTCACGTTCGAAATGCAAATTGCCGCCAAGTGTCTGATTTCCGGCCGTCAAATCACGATACATTTTGTTCGCAACCATCTGAAGGTTGTTGACAATGTTGGTAAAGATGCGTTCCTTGGTATCAGCAAACATTTGGGCGATGCATTGCATGTCGTTATACAGCTTTTCTGCTTTCCTAACAGGTGAACTATTCTGCCTTTTATATAGTTCCTTCCGAACCTTTTCTAATTTGTCTGACCAAAGATCTATTTTTCCAGTATATTTCTGAATCTCATCGTTCTTGTCAGAAATGGTCTTCTTTGCTTGGTTATATCCAGAAAGTGTCTTACGGTCTTCTTCAGGAGTCGTATTACCAGCTCCGACCAATGCCATCTCACTTTCTTTCTGTTCAACGACATTCTCCTGTACAGCAATTTGATCATCCAGGTCGAAGATGCTATTCATGTAAGCTTGATAATCTTCTGCAATTTTAGGAATGGTAGTTTCGTAAAGCCCTGTTGTTTTCTGTATCTTACCATAGTATTGCATGAACGAATCAGAGGCATGCATAGCCTTACGTGGACGCTCCATAATCTTTTTTATGTGAAGCCAAGGCTCAGAATCTCTTGGTGCCTCGCGGTCACAAACTTCGCAATGACAGCGTTCGAGCATTCTTTTGAGCGATGGTGTATCAGGAGAACCCTCAGGCAAGAGTATGTCAGGATTCTCCATGATTTTCTTTTGAGCAAGTGCTTGACTCAACGCAATACGGAAGTCATCAAAATCACTTGTTTCGCCCTCTAATCCCATAAGTAGCCAAGGACAATTCTCATCAAATAAACGGCTTGTTATTGATTTTTCTAGATTCTCCTTTTTCTTCTGAAGATTCTGTAATTTATTTTGCTCTGATTCATACTCATAACGAAGCTGTTCACGCTTTTTGCTTGAATAGAATTCTGCTTCAAACCGCTGCTCTTCTTCCTTGGCGCGAATAAGTTCCTGACGTGCCAGTGCAATCTTTGCTTTCGCGTCCTCAATCCACTTTTCGTGATTGTCACGATCTTGCTGAAGTGATGTAATGGCTTCATCAGCAGAGTTGTTTCTCTTCTCCTCTGCTCTGTATTCTTTCTTTGCTTCACCAACTAGATCATATGCCTTGTCACACATCTGAATAAGGTTGTTCATGTCAGCAAGTGCATTAATCGTGTTTTCCAAACCTGTGAGGTTTGAAAGATCAACAAGGCGCTCCATCGACTCGCCTTGAAGTAAAGAGTATTTTTCCATATCATAAGGAATTAGCTTTCGAATAATCTCTGCTTTCTCATCCTTATCCATTATGAAGTTATCCTCATTGTTAATGGTGTGCTGCACATCAATATTGGCATTGTACAACCAGTCATTCTCTTTTGTGCAATGAACAGATTTTGTCACAATGTAGCGTTCTCCATTGTTCTCATAAACGATTCGTACACCCATTGTGAAATCATCACTTTCACGACGAGCCTTACCCGACATCATCTTGAAATACGACTCGTTGACGGGATAAATTTTCTTGTTATCAGAATCATACACCTCATCACGCAATATCCACAGGAAGCCATTGTAAAACTTTGACTTACCCATATTGTTGTCGGCATTAATGATGTTTATACCCTCGGTGAAGGTATAAGTGTTATCTTCGTAACTTCCATAATAATTATAGAAGTTGCAGAAACAAATTGATCTAATTATTGTACCCATAGTATGCCAAGAGTTTAGTCAGATACTTTTTTCATTATGCCCTGGAATGTAGCAGGAATGGTGCGACGATTAGCCACACAGTTAATTACATCCTTGATGATTTCAATAGGAGTATGGTCAGAAACGCCAGTATAAGAAGCAGACGATGCCTCCTCCTTAGTTATGCCGAAATGTGTCTGAAGCTCTTCGGACTTCATTACTTCTTTGAAGATTTCTTGTGGTTTCATATCTTGTTGTTTTATTATTCATCTTCGTTTAGTACCATGCCATTGAGGTCTATATCGTAGAAACTGATTACTTCGTCGAGCGTGTCAAGAGCACCAGTATAGTAATTACTTGCAAGAGAGCCAAAATTAGCAACTCTTCTCATTTCATTCTCGACCAAATGTTTTTCCATTGTCCAGAAACGTCGCTCATAATAAGGAGAAGAAAAATCTGGCACAACGATAATATCGTAAATCCAGGCAAATCGCTTGTCGTCATGCTTGCGCAACAATCGACCTCTTCGTTGGATAAACTGTCGAGGATTGCCGGTGCTTGATGTGAATATGCCATACTCTGCACGTGGCACATCAACGCCCTCGTCCAAACAGTTCTTAGCAAAGAGCACGTTAAGCTGTCCATTTGCAAAGGCTTCAAGTTTATGCTTACGCATTGCCTTTGAGTCAACACCTGTGTAAGAATTGCATGTGGTATTCGGAAATGTATACTTCAGAATACCCTGCATCTGTTTCAGAATGTATTCGTCAATCGCTTCGTCATCGGCTTCGTCAGAACGTGTGCGTTTACCTGCTGCCGAATAAACAAAGCAATATTTCAGTCTGTCTTCGCCAATCTCCTGTATGATTTGACTGAAGACATCCATCTTGTTGCGTGCTTTATGTAGGATATTCTTTCTTACGAGTAGAAGTTTCCTTGCGCGTTCTGGGTCAGAGAATCCTCCCTTTGAACCATTGTAAAGTTGGACAAGCTGTCTTGTGATTCTTGCATACTCTTCCATTTCCGATTCCTCTAGCTTTGCCAGATATGGGAAATAATGATAAGGCATCAGTCGTTCTTCACGAATGGCCCTGCGCATAGAAAAGCTGTACGTGTATGGATGTGTATCGTTGAAGAAACTTTCTATTTCGCGTGTGCCTTCCTCATCGTAGATTCGATTAGGTGTGGCAGACAGGGCAATTCGTCTTTTTATTGTAAGACGATGAAACGCCTGTCTTACGGAGGCAGAACCAATGTTGTGCGCCTCATCGGCTATAAGTAAAGCTCCTTCTGAGAGTTTTGACAAAAGTACCTGAAAGTCTTGCATCACAAAAGATTGGTAGGTGGAGATGATTACATAATTCACATTACGTCCATACCTCATCTTTGTGACCACCTGCATTACATCCTGCTTCCAACGATGGTTTTCTGAGGATACCTTGATGACATTACGATAGTTGAAGTTGGCAACCTCGTTGCCCCATTGCTCAACTAGAGCAAGTGAAGGTACAAGTATCAACAAATGGTAGAAGCCATCATCCTTATACTCTTCAAGAGCGCAATTAAGTGATGTGATAGTTTTACCTGTACCAGTTGCCATGGCGAATACTCCTTGTTTGCCACGTTTTGCCCATGCCTCATAAGCATCAATCTGATATTGACGTGGACCATCCTTGAACTTCTTTGGAAAATATGGCTCATCAAAAGCTGATTCTGCTTCCTCTTTTGCAATTTCTTCTATCACTTCATTTTCCAAGCGAATCAACTCATCAACATTCTCAGCCGGATATTTTTCGACAATTTTACGACAAAACTCATCAGCAGAGTAAACCAATACATCTTGGTTCTGCCCATTCCAAATGCTATCGAAATCATCTTGGTAACACTTTATACGTTTTATTGCTTCTTCATTATGCCAAGAACAGACGCAGTCAATTGCTTCTATGTTCCGAGTGAGACCTGCTGCTGTAAGGTTCATTGAACCATTAAAAGCTACCTTGTTATCGTAGGAGTCGGTAAAGATGCCAAATTTTTCATGAGCAATACCACTTTCCTTAAGTAACACTATCTTTATCTCTATGCGATTATTAGCAATAAGATAAGAGAGACATTGAAAAAAGAGCTTATCACGATGCGAGAAAATCTGCAAAAGTTTATCGTATGAATTAAGCATGTAGCCTTCAAAACCTACATAATCTCCATCTTTCAGAAGATTGTAATCTTCTTCCGTGATATTCGGATTGATGTACATACGCATTCTGCCGCCATTTTTTACAAAGTGGGCAAAACCACATGCAAGCACATTGAAACAAGCACTACTGAAATATCCTAAGCCAAGGTCAAGGGTTGAACTGTTGGACAGCACCTTGGTGAAGAACTCTGTAGGTTTGTGTTCTCGTTTGGTAGAATAACGCAATTCGAAATCCTGAGTGCGAAAATCTGTCTGCACAGCACCGTAAACAATAGAACTGTCCTCACATACCTTATTGGCATTCTGGCCATAGAAGTATCCGTCTTCACCCTTTTTGCGTCCTTTAAGATACTGACCTTTTACACGCTTCATGTCACCATCGTACGGAATACTGCATAATCCCCATGTCTCATTATTAAAGTGGATGAAAACTTCTTTGTCCTGGCACAATGAAGATTGAAGATTTCTTCTCGTTGTCGGTTTCTTGTTGTGCAAATTCACATAAGCAAGGATGTCTAGCAGTTTCTGTGGCTCTTCAGGATGGGCTTCGAGGAAATCCTTCACCAATCCACGAATAGTTTGTACTGGTTGCTTATGTGGTTCCTCTTTCTTGGCTTTCGGAATGAAGATGTTATCGTCAGGATCAGAACTCAATTCGTACTGGTCATAAACCTCCACTTCAAGTACACTTGCAATCTTTGAACTCAAAGTGAGGTCATAATCCTTCCAAAGGTCAGGACGTGATTCAATCCAACTCTCCAGCTTTATACACTCGTCGCCCTTGGCGGATGCTAACATCTGCCTAAACGCTTCGTGAAACTTGTCAAAGTCAAATACGTCAGCGTAATCCATTCTGAGGGTGAGGTCTATCATAGTTATAGTTCTTCTAGTCCTTCGTGTATGTGGTCAAACAGGTAGTCAAAACCTACGAGGTTGGGATTGTCTTTTACGTCTGCGGCTATACGCTCCAAACCATCATCAAGGTGCATCTTGAAGTAGCGAGGAAGGTCTTTGTCCGTGTCCTTGATGCCGTAGTGAGCACACATCATGGCAACGTACAATGGAAAGAGATTACCGAAGAGCACGCTCTTGCTGTACTCCTTACCTCCTGCATCTTTTATCTCGGTTGGTTGGAACTTAATACCACTTTTCAGCGAGTATGCAATGGCAATACGTGCAATCACATTCTCTGCACCCAAAGCAAACTTTCGAGTGAGTTGTGTTACAAGTTCCTTGTTCTTGGCGCTTGTCTTTATCTGTGCTATTGCTATCATACTCGTTTAGTAGTTATAATCGTCAAACAAATGCTCTGCCTTTGCTGCTTTGAATTCAGAGCGTGTTGTATCATTCGTAATGAGTGTGGTACTACCCACAAATGGAAGCATCATGTCCATTTCTGACTTTGTCAACTCCTTATGCAGAAGCGGAAAGAGGACAACCTGCTCCGATATTGACGGGTAAAACTCCGTAATAATCTTAGAACTGTGGCTCTTGTCGAATTTCTGCAAAGGTGAGTCGATGAATACGGGGAACTTGATGCTACTTTCATCTACAAGGGATTTTAGCAGAGAGGTGGCATAAAGTTGTTTCTCGCCTTTTGAGAGCTTGTCCTTGTCTATTTCATCGCCTTCGGGAGTAAACAGCAGAATGTCCATAGCATCAGCATCAATTGTAATCTTGACTCGCCCGATGAAATCTTCCTTGTGCATGAGCGAATTGAGGGCTGCCTTGATTCTGCGTTCCAAAGATGACTTTTTGTTTTGCTTCAAAGATGTAAGAAATGTGTCAAGTTCACCTATAAGCTGGCTAGCGAGAACATCCTTCTTTTCGTCTGCATCGTCCACACTAACACGCTTACTCAAATCCTTTATCTGCTTTTCAAGTGTGGCGAGTTTCAGATTTGATTCGCCAGTCTTTTCATGCAGCTTACGGATGGCATCATCAGTTTCCTGAATTGCTTTTTCCGTATCGTTCTTCTTCAAGCGCAGTTGCTTGATGACCTCGTCACTTTCCTTGCTGTGGATGTTTGAGAGGCGGCGAGAATTGCGCTCCAGCATTACCTTGTTCTTGCGGTAATTCTCTGCCAGCCTTTCAAACTCTATTCGGTAAGTCGTTGTTATGCTGTTATAGACTGCTTCAATTTCTGCAAAGTCATCATCGCTGAGAATCATCTGTGGTTCGCGGTCAGATTTCTCATCACGATATTTTGCCACAATAGCGTCAAGCTTCTTGGTGGCATCGTCCTTACTCTTCTTCTCGATAGGCAAGGATGCAAGCATTTCAAGAAGCTCCTTGCTGAGCGAATCAAGCACATGGTTCTGGGCAATCGAAACGTTGTTGCTGCTGATGGTATCGTGATCTGCTTTGGCAAGTTCGTATGCCTGAGCAAACACGTTTCCGGCAATGGCGAATGGTGCGTAGTCTATGAACTGCTTGAGCTTGCCCTTCATTTCCACGTCATTCTTCTTGCAGGTTTCAATGATGACCTTTACACGATTCATTTCCTCAGACTTCACACTACTACCTTCGCGTGAGAGCTCTGCCTGTAGCGAAGTGTCTTCCTGGCGAAGCGTAGTAAGCTTGTCATTAAATATTTGAATCTGCTCTTCAATCTCTGTAGCTTCCTTGTCGGCATCCTCCTTCTGTGCAAGGAGTTTTTCAAGTTCGTGACGCAATCCGATGTCGCGTGACTTCTTGCGATAGCGAAGGCGAAGACTTTCAAGGTTTGACTTCAAATCCTCGTATTTGCTGATGCCGAGAACTTCCTCGTATGCACGACTCAATCTACGGCGATCGGCAATGGTTCCTGTCTCTGCAAGTTCAACAACTTCTTCAGAGTCGAAGAAGAATAGGCGTGCAATGTCCTTGTTCAGGATAAAGTCGTTGATGAAAACGTCAGGTCCTATTTCCTCGGTCAGCTCATTGCGCACTCCATCAATCATTATTTCCACCTGTTCCTTCTGGAGGATAGAATCATAGCTACGAATTACGTCAATCACACGGCAAGGAATGGCAGGAATGGCAAGCTCCGAAAAACGTATGGTCACGCTGTAAACCGAATCCTTCTTGATCTCTTCAAATTCATTAGTGTAGCCATGTTTCTTGATGAGAGCTGTAATCTCTGGAGTAAGACTTGCCTGATAACGCTTGGCGGCGTTGATGTTCAGATTACTCTGAAGAAGTGCGTTGTAGTTGACATTGGCATCCTGTCCTGATGCTGGTACGTCACCCACAAAGCGACCATAGAGACACCAGAGCAGCGAGTGCAAGAATGTGGTCTTACCAAAGCCGTTCTCGCCACATACGAGGTGTACGTTCTTCTCCTCATTGAGAGCAAACTTTATGGTATTCACGCCTTCATAGAGACGGTAGTTGTTCAATGTGATGCTCTGTATAATCATGCCTTTGCCTCCTTCTCTTTGATGAATGAATCCAATCGTTCCTCAATGTCATTCTGCAAACCAAACTTGCGCATCAGCAACACCTTATTCTTCTGTAGGGCAAGGAGTTCTTGGATGAGTTGGAAATGCTGAGGGTCGGTGCATGATTTCTCCAGAATGAGACGCTCCTGCAAACCAATTTCAAAATTAGGTATGGTGTAGCCGTAAACTTCATTATAAATATCATTGACGGTAGTGGAGAAGTTGCCATCACGATACCAAATGACCTGAATGGCAATGAGTTCCTGATTCGTAATAAGGTTGATGCTAGAATGTCCTTCCTGTACAGTCTTCTGTGTTTGTAACAACTCGTGGAGCATTTGAATGCGATACTCCATAGTGTAGTTGCCAAGATTGTGGCCCGTTTCATCAACTGCACGCTGTCCATTTCTACGAGTATCACAACGAAGTTCTGAGACATTACGATTCTCTACCAAACGGTTTCGGAATTCAAGAAGTGGTTTCATCCAGTCGACACCATTCTTGATAAGCGAAGACATTGACTTGTCTTCTTTTACCACAGTGCAAATCCAGCAGCCAAAGCGACTTTGCCCACAACTGCGGTGGCTATCATCAGTCACAACTGTTGGACATTCGTAGTCATCTGCTGAAGCATCTAAGTAGATGTTAAAGAGTATCTTATTGTCAAATCCCCATGGTGAAGGGATGGAATTAATAATCCACCAAACCTCTTCCAGCATCAGCTCTTTAATAGGAGCATATGTGAAAGTGTTTGGATTGAGGGGGTGTTTTGAAAGTCGATGTCCCTTAATTTCATGTCGGCGAATACTGCGTTCACGTTGCTGGCTCTCAGTCAAGCGAGTCCCTACAAGCACAATCGCCTCACCATCAGCCACTACCTGGTCTGTGATAAATTTAGAAGTTGGCTTTATTTTCATTTTTTCTGTGCAGAAACGAAATGAATTGTTAGGTACGGGATATCCTTTTCCAATAACGCAACTCCAAAAAGTATCTTCTAGTTGTGGTGTAGTTGTCACCACTTGTATAGGCATCATCTGTTCACGTGCGGCATCGCCAATCTTCAGAAGCACGGTAGAAACATACTCTTCGATGACGGGATTTTCCACCATTGTATCGTTACAAACAACATACACACGTCTGCGCAAAGGCTTTCTATCTTCTCTTAACTCTTGCATGGCTATCCAAGTAAGCATCAGAAGAACAGTGGAGTCTTTGCCTCCAGAAAAACCAATAATCCATGGACGGCAGTTGATGTCTGCTTCCATGTACTGGTCCTTTAGTTCATCTATAATAGCACGAACTCTCTTTGATTTTATCTCTGACTTCATGCTTTTTTTGAGTAATTATATTGATTCATGATTATACTATTACTTGTACTTTGGCTCTGGATATTTCTCTTTCCAATCCTTGCCGTAGATTTTTTTGTAATTATTCGCACCTTCATATAAAAGGTCAAAAAACTCATCATCAGAAATTACATTTGTTTCAATGAGTCCATTAAGTTCCCATTCATCACAGCCTTCTGGAAAGATCTCTTCATCTGGCTCAAACCAAATATCCAACTTATTATTGTAGAAAGAGTGGCTTGCTTGGTCGCTGATATCAATGCATTTTGGGTTAATCTTGTCCTCAATCATATCTTCTCCCCAAGATTCTGCATCTTCTTCCATGCTTTCTGCTTGTGACGAAGCCATGTCATAACCAGCTTCTATCAAAGCTTTACGCAATGATTCAGTCTTCTGCTCTTATGTGAACACTTTTATTTCTTCCATCTCTATCTGTTTTCTATTTTACACCAGAGTTTGGCAATGTAGCACCTAACATCTGATAATAGATTTCCAATTATACGAATTTTCTTATTCTGAATTGTCAAATTTTGGATACAAAGATAAAAATAAATAATGTAAAAGCTACAATGTTATGCGAAAAACTATAGTATTTTTACAGAATTAACAATAAAAGGCAACTATAGGTGACAAAATTCCTATAGTTGCGCTTTTGCATGGGCTCTTTTCTTTTTATTCTCGATAGGGTTCGATTAGTACTTCAACCACTGAAGGAGTAATTGTAAAATACACCAAAGTGAATATAGTGAGGTAACATACGAGATGCCAGTCCACCACCAGAATACCTTGGGTGACAGGAACACTCCTTGGCAAGACTTTATGAAAGACTTGAGTTCTTCGTTCTGATCGCGAAATTCTTGTAGCTGCAACCTCCTATGGTTGGCAAGAAAATCTGTCTCTGCTTGAATCAGTTTCTCTCTTGCAGATTGGATGGTGGTTAAGCACTCATCGGTCATTTCAACTTTTAAAACTGTAGCCTCGGCACGGGTAACGGCACGGCAGAATGCGAAAACAGCCATGTCCATGCTATCAGTGGCTGCTTTCATCGCAATCACCATATCTGTTCCGTCTTTGCGAGCCTTCTCAACTTTTTGAATGCTATCGTGCAAGTCGCTTATAGTTTGCTTAAGAAGTTGAAGTTCATTGTCAAGATTAGCCTTTTGCTCCTTGACCTCTTCCTGTTTGTCGATTTCTTCGACAAGATTACTATACTTGGACATAACGAATTGTATTTAACGGTGTGGACCTTTATATTTTCTAATTTGTTTGCATAGCCAGTTGGCGTGTTGGGCACAGCGTCGAGCCCTCTCACACTCATCTTCATCATCGTCCTTGCCCCAGTTTGATGATGTTGAGCCACCGCCACCACAGGATTCTGAAACTGTTGTGGCAGCATCGACGTAGTTCATGAACAGTAGCATCGCCACATTCAAGACGTTCTCAAACGGCACAGATTCGTCGGGTGATTCGATAGCCTCCTTCATTGCCATGTATGCTTCCGTTGGTATTGCGATGGAATAATTCTTACCATCAACAGACAATATCTTCCTGAATACAGATGACATTTCTGGTTTGGAATGGACGACGCTCTGACGTGCAGAATTGTGTTCTGTGAGCGACTTCCGTTCTGTAGTCTGAGAGGTGTCAACAATAGAATTGGGCTTGGCAACACCTGGAGCAACAGGATGAAGCTTCTTCCATGTGCCTTCAAGTTTGGGAACGGTCAGGTTACGACCTTTGCCCAACGTGGATAACTTGAAACGGGAGTTACCACGAAGTATGGTGTACCCATGGAAGACTCCTTGTTTGTCACGTTGCTCATGCACTTTGTAACCACAATTTTCAAGATTGTGCTTGTAATCGTTCCAGTAATAATTAGCCATTCCACGTAGGATGTTATAACAGACTTCCGTAATCTCCTTTTGATGAGCCTTGTGAATATCCTCGGGCAACTCCCAACCACGTTCAACGTTAATGGCATGAGCAGCCTTGACTGCACTATCGCCAATAAAGGAGTCATTCATGAGATTTCCGTCAAGGTCGATGCGATTGATGAGGATGTGAAGGTGAGGAGTGCCAGACTTCGCATCAAAGTGAAGACAGGCAAAAATCTGTGCTCTGTCCAGATTGAACTTGCTCTTTACTTTCTTCTTTCCATCTTTAGCTTGGACTTCTTTCTTGAACTCATCAAGAAACCGAATCGCATAGTCGTACCAGTCTTTGAGTGTCCATCCTTTGGTTTCATCAAGGGAAGGGGAAACCTCCATCCGAAGGGTCGGCTTTTCGACTGGCATGCGCCTGAATTTCGGAACATACTTCAGGTGGATGGTTTCCATTGCTCCCCACATGGCGAGAGGAGTAAGCCCGTCGCCAAGGTTACGTGTCAGCACCATATCGGCGCGATTATGTTTGGTGGCATAGTTCGTCATGGCTGAGCCATGCGAGATAGACCTTGCTTTTGCTATCATACCATTATCTTTTGAACATACTTTCTATTTCTACTAATCTGCGGATAAGCCTGTTAACGCCCTCAATCCATTGGTGCATGAATTGCTCGTTGCGAAAGTACTTCTTACGCTGTTCCTGAGTTGTGCCATGAAGGGCATTCTTAATCAGAATGAGTTCCCCTCGGGCTGCTTTCAGTGACATCAGGGCTTCTGCCTCTTTTTCGCTCATCATTACCTTCGGCTCCTGCCTCAAAGAGGTATCGTGGATATACTGACTTTTCTTCAGTCCACAGGCAGAAGCCATCTCTATAATTCTCTGATTCTCGTCGGGCGTATAGCACACTGTGATACGGGGATTGCGCCCTTTTCGTTCAATTGTCTTATTCATTTGTAGATGGGTTTATCGTTATGTTATAACTGGGATTGGTCAAATCGATGCGAGCCTGCGAGTATTGCAAGAGGTCAAATAGTCTGGCAAGTAGCGACGTGGATTGTCGGACATTGACACTTCTTGTTTAGAGAATACAAAAATTCAGGCTCTTTTAGGTGGCATTTCCTTTCCCAATCGTTATATCAATTAGAATGGCTGATTGCCTTGATGCTGAGTCTCAACAACCAGCCATTCTCCATTAGCAATTAGGGATTCAACACAACTCCGTAGACGCTCTCGTTAGCATTCTCATTCTCGTCTTTTTTGAGAGTGAATGCCCTGAGAGTAATCATAGGGAAATGAAGTGTGATTAAGCTATCGTCACGAGCAATAGCTTCAGAAATCTGCTTTTTGGTCATCATCTCAAAGCAAAGTTCATCAAGAGGGGTATCGCAATTATTTCCCTTATGCACTACGTCATCAGTAGAGGTAAAGCTTGTGATGCATGGCTCGATAGCGAATTCATTCTCGAAGGGTGAATACTTTATCAATCCATTCTGCTCCAGGTCGTACATGATGTGGAGCACATCCTCAGGAGCAACCTCCCAACGTTCTGCGAGTTTGTAGAGATGGAAGAAAGCCGTAGGACCATACACAAGTTGCGGCTCTGTATCGTCCTCATCCATAGAAAACGATGCTGTGAGATGGGACATGATGTCCATAAAGAACTTGGCGTTAATGCCGTTCATAAGGAAATTGAATTCCTTCTGTGACAATCTGAGTGTCACGGACTTGATGTTTGAGATCATAATTTTACAAGATTTAAAAAGTTTGTGAATTAGTTAATTATTGCGGTATGTACCGTTCTTGAATACTATTTTCTCCACCATCTCGTTGAGACGGTCTGCGATGCGGTCATCGTAGTGCTCACGGATTTGTTGTGGAGTAAGGTTGGTGGTGATGATGGTGAAAAGTTGCTCTTCGTAGCGCTTTGTCAACAGGTCTATGACTGGAGTATAGACGTTACCGTAGTCCATCACCTCAGAGGGCTCGGTGCCAAGATCATCGATACCAAGCATATCCACGCTGATGAGTTTGCGGTATGCATCATAGTTGTTCTTGCACAGGTATGCAATGTATTTGGCATCCACTATCTGGATTCCGTATGTGCCATCGTTAAATGATTTCGGAATATGCAGATTGTTTAGTAGCTGTTGGAATGCTTTGAGCATAGTGCTCTTGCCATTACCGCAACCACCGCATAGTAGCATACCGAATTTGGGTGATGACGAGGTAAGCCAATAAGCTATCTCATGAAGTTGATTCTCCATATCCTCGCTAGTACAGAAGCTACGGTGGCGATATTCCACCTCAGCCATCATTGCAGCTAACAGATAGGCATACGCCTCGTCTTCAGACATGGGTAACTTAAAACGAGCCTTCATAGGGCGACGCAGTAGTAGAGATCTCTTTAATGCCTCTACGTCGATTGTGAGTTTCTTTTCCATTGCTTAAAATGCTGATAGAATCCTTTTTATTAAAATTATCTTTCTCTTTATCTTTTAAAGGGGTAAAGTCTGCCGTCAATCCATTCGTCAACTTTACCGTCAAATTATCCGTCCAAATTAGTAGTGAATATTTGGACGGTACATGACGTGATTTGCCTTCAGAAAAAGAGATAAGTCCACGCCTGGCAAGATTCTTACGTGCAGTGCAAAGTGTCTGTTTGGACATGTGCAGCATCTCGCAGATCCGTACCGTAGAGCATGGCACTGGCATGTTCCAGCGGTGTTGGTTACACTCATTCACTAAGAATGCGTAGAGTGCAACCTCGCTGGTGGACATGTACTCCATAGCAGAAGCGCGCCAGAACTGATTCATGTAATCAATGTACGTCATATTACATTCCTCGTCTCATAGAACTGTTCGCTACGTATGCACGCGCTTCATTGTAGATGTCATTGACAGACTTGCGAGAGGTCTGCATTAACCAGTTGTCAATTTCCGACTTACGGAAAATGATACTCTTAAGTAGATGTTGAAAAACACTTTATATCATATTTTTTGCGTACCTTTGTGCGAACATATAAAAGAAGTACAACTATCGGAAAGATCAAGATTATAGAACTGACAGACAAAGAGCGTCTTCAGTTGGAGGAGGGCTTCCGCCGTGGCAAAAGCCATTCCTTCCGTATGCGTTGCCGTGCCATACTGTTGAAATCCAACGGTCTGACATCAAAAGAAGTCGGGATTCAGACAGAAATGACACACATATCGGTGAACTCATGGGTGAGACGGTTCGAGTGTGAAGGTGTCAAGGGTCTGGCTACACGTCCCGGGCGGGGTCGGAAGCCGATAATGGACAGTTCTGACGAGGATGCGGTGCGCAGGGCCATCGAGAACGACAGGCAGAGCGTGAAGAAAGCGAAGGAAGCCTGGCAGCAGGCTTCCGGCAAGAAAGCGAGCGAAAGTACCTTCCGGACTTTTTTATCCGCATTGGCGCGAGATACAGACGTATAAGGAAACGTCCCAAGGGGAGACCCTCGCCGCAGCTCTATGCCTACAAGAGCGAGAAGCTGCAAGAACTCGTACAACAGGAAAAGAACGGTCTCATAGACCTTTACTATGGTGATGAGAGTCATGTCTGCACGGGTGGATATGTGCCATACGGATGGCAGTGAAGATGTCTGCATCCCCTCTGAAAGAGGTCTCCGGCTCAATATATTCGGCATGATAGACCGCAGGAACAGATATGAGGGATTCACTACGACAGAGAACATGACCGCAGACAAGGTCGCTGACTTTCTTGACCGTATGTCGCTCCGTATCAGCAGAAGGGCCTTCGTGGTCCTTGACAACGCAAGTGTACACAGGTGCAGGCTTATGCGGGAACTTCGCCCCGTATGGGAGAAGCGGGGGCTGTTCCTTTTCTTTCTCCCTCCTTATAGCCCGCATCTCAATATTGCCGAGACTCTTTGGCGCATCCTCAAGGGGAAGTGGCTCAGACCTGTGGATTATCTCTACACAGACACCCTGCTCCATGCCACAAACAGAGCCTTGGCGGCAATAGGGTCTGGACTCAAAATCAGTTTTACCCATGTAGCTTAGTATAAATTAATTCTTACGACCTACTTACCATTCTTATGATAGGGAATGGTGCGATTACTTGTCCAACCGTAAACTGTCTGTTCGGCAGGATGGTTAGGAAGGTAATTGCATAGGTCTTGCAGAGAGAACCAGGCATCAGCCTCTACATTGTTGTTTGACTGCAGAGCGTCGAACTTCTGTTCAAGCGTCTCCAACTTCTTAAGGATGGTAGCCACCATTTGTGGCATTGCATCGAATGAAAGAACTTCTGAGTTCATTATAAAATTGTATTAAAGTTGGCTGCAGCGATATGCTACAGTCACTCTCTTTGGTAAGAAAGCGACTGCAAAAGTATCATCAAAAGCAATGGTGATTTCGACATGATTCTGTCCACCATAAGTCCATCATTTTTATGTCTGTATTATATATATAACTCATTGATAGTCAGACATAATAAATAATCAAATAAATGAAAAGTATTTTTATGGTGATTTCGTGGTGATTTGAATCACCATCAAATCATCATTTTTTTGGATAGAAAAAAGGGTAAAAACGAAAGAAGCCACTCACACGTGAATGTGAATGGCTTCTTGAAAAATGACGTGAAAGTCGCTATGAAAATCGACTTGCTATAGCGTTATGAATTCTACTGATAATTGGAACCGTCAGGAAACTTAATCTGGCCGTTTGAGAGGAAAATGCGGATTGCATCAGCGGCAGCCTCTTTCTTCTCATCTACAATCTTAGCGTATATCTGTGTTGTGGTCACCTTTCTATGACCAAGCATCTTGCTGACGGTATAGATGTCCATGCCATTGGTAAGTTGCAATGTGGCATAGGTATGGCGGAAACAGTGGAAGGTTATGTGTTTCGTGATACCAGATGCCTCAATCCATTTCTTGACAGGTCGGTTAATCCAAGACGGATCCTGCAACCCTTCAAAAACAAGTCGGTCTGCATCGCCTCGTTCACCACATAGCAAATAGGCTTGGTCGGAAATCGGCATGTATTCAACACCTTTGGTCTTCTGCTGGGTGAAAAGAAGTCGATAGTGTCCCCCATCTTTCACCACATCACGCCATTTCAACTGCATGATATCACAGTGGCGCAGTCCCGTCAAAGCAGAGAAAAGGGCTGCTCTTCTGAGAATGTCATTCTCGCATGGAGTGGAGGCAAGTTGGTTGAGTTCCTCCAAAGTGAGGTATTCACGTTGGCTTTCCTCGTAGGATATGTTCTTCACTTTGGCTGCAAGGTCAATATTTAGATACCCATCGATGAACGCTTGACGAAGTCCCGCCTTAAATATCGAGAAATAGGTAGATGCTGTATTTGCTGATATGATGCCTGATTTGCCTCCACCTTTGGGAGCATTGAGAAGATAATCTTTGTAATCCTCAATGAGTGCCAAGTCTATACTTCCAAATAGAAGCGGCTTGTCTCCTGTATACAGTTTCATCAATGCTATCTCTCTGCTCCAATTTGTTTGAATGGATTCAGAGCTATTCCTGTGACGTTTCTCCTTCAGTTCAGCAAAATATTGAATGAAATCACATTGTGATCTTATGCTCTGAGCAGCCTGTTCTGCTTCTGTATCGGTATAAAGCGACTGGTTATCATACTCGTGCTGTCGAAGATTCCGCACCTTATCAGCAAAGGTACAAGCATCTTGGTCTTTCTGCGAGCGACACTTGATCACTCCATTTGCATCACGCTTAGGACGATAATATGCTTTTCCATCAGCAGTAGTTCTTCCAGAGCTATTCTTGTCAAAGATTGGTTCACTTTCTTACGCAGTGGATAACGTTGTTCGATGTCCTCCCGCTTCACTCTGATCTGTTTCGTTCCGAGATTAACGGATGGAATCCTGCCCGTACGGATTTCACGATACAAAGTATCACGCTCCACTGAGTACGTGGCAACAGCCTCTTGAACTGACAAGAACTCTCTAATATCGGGAATCTCTTTTGCTATCTGTTCGTACTTTGCTTCTTTAGCCTCTCTGTCCTTCTTTCTTTTATAGGCAACATCAGAGCATTGCTTTGAGCATTACACTGCATCTATGGTGCGTATCTGGAACACTGCACCACAGATAGGACATTTCCTCCGAATTTCGTATTTTGCCTTTGGCATATGCTATATATAATTAAGGTGTATACTTGTTTTGTTGAACTTAACCGACTAAAGTGTCGCGTCAACGTTTTGGTGCAAATATACGATAAAAAGCCGAATGTAGGCATAAATCCGCAAAGTTTAACTAAAAGAAAAATCCGTGTAACTCATTGAGATACACGGATTTTATATATTTGTTTATTGTTTGCTTATCAAACTTACTTCACTTCCTCAAAGTCTGCATCCTGGATGGTGTCATCCTGCTTTGGCTGCTCCTGCTGACCAG
>ERZ772910.494-NODE-494-length-22836-cov-3.602476_pt1 | contig 22836 bp, 18 predicted proteins | sample MGYA00511357_ERZ772910 | MGnify/ENA primary metagenome ERZ772910 (study PRJEB29015, sample SAMEA2738096) | human oral metagenome | biome: human oral; feature: human-associated habitat; material: saliva | place: China | collected 2193 ... | reverse complement strand
ACTGAGAGGTAGGGTGCCATCGAGCAGTCGTTGGTGGAAATAGAGCGAACGGCGGTCTTCGTGTCCGCTCTCTTTGAGTTGACGTTCCAATGCCTCCTTGTCCACACGGATACCCATGGACGAAAGTTCCAGCGAACGGCCTAACACTTCATTCCACACCAAGAGGTCACCATTGAGTCCGGGAAGTCCCTCATCGGAGAGTGTAGAGTAGTCATCATAGTCGGGAGCGCGCATGTCGTGGGGCTCGCCATCTCCGAGCTTTCCTCCTATGCCAATGATAAACACAGCCCCAAGTTCGCGGGTAATGGCGTCTTCGCGCTCCTTCGCACTCAAGTTGGGATAGCGTTGGCGCAAGGTTTCGGCATGAACGAAGGTAATTTCCTCAGGTAATTGCGAAGTGAGTTGTGGAAAACGCTCACACACCAGATATTCTGTGCGCTGCATAGCAGCATAAATCGAACGAACAATCTGCTTCAAGAAGTCTACCGTGCGATTTTCTGGGGAAATCACGCGTTCCCAGTCCCATTGATCCACATAAAGGCTGTGGAGATTGCCCAGTTCCTCGTCGGCACGGATGGCGTTCATGTCAGTGTAGATGCCATATCCCTCTGCTATCTGATATTCTGCCAGAGTTAGTCGTTTCCATTTTGCCAGCGAATGCACCACTTCTGCGCGAGCATCACCCAAATCTTTGATGGGGAAGTTCACCGCACGCTCTGTTCCGCTCAAATCGTCGTTGATACCCAAACCGCGCAGCACAAAAAGTGGGGCAGTGACGCGACGCAAGCGCAGCGCAGTGGAGAGGTTGTCGGCAAAAAACTCTTTAATGACCTTAATACCTTGTTCCGTTTCGCTCATGTCTAGGAGCGGATGATAATGGTTGAGGGGGAGAAGATAGCTCATAGGATAAGATTTATCTGATGAAGGGATGAAATGTTTTACAAATCACTAGAAAACAAGTCTATTTTCTGACTATTTTCCATTTTTACACCCGCAAAAGTACATTTTTATTTGGAGTCTTAAAAGCGAAAATGCGTTTTTCTGGTGATTTTAGTTGCGTTTTTCTTTTGTGAGATGTAGAAAAATAGCATTTTGTGCGCAAAAGTGCTTTAGTTTATGGTTGTGCGCCACTACATTTATCGCAGATGCCTTTGACCACAAATCCGACAGTGCGAACTGAAAATCCTTCGGGCAGTTCGGGTATAGGCACAGGAACCCCACGAAGACAGAAGGTGCGCTGGCAACGCTCGCAGTAAAAGTGAGTGTGGAGGTCTGCCAATTCATCATTTTCGTCTTCGCCACAGTGGCAATCATCGGCACAGAGGGCATATTTCGCCAAACCGCTACCATCTTCCACGATGTGTACAAGGTGATGCGCCGCAAAGGTGGTGAGCGTGCGAAAGAGGGTGCTTTTGTCGAGTGTCGGAAGTATCGCTTCGAGGTCGGAGAGTGCCAGTGCGCTTTCTTGAGTCATGAGTGTGCGAAGCACGAGTATGCGACTCGAAGTGGCACGGATGTCACGATGAGCGAGCTTGGCTTCGACAGCTTGGGTGAGCATTGGGTCATTCATGACTGCAAAGGTAGCATTTTTTCTTCTCTTTTCGGGTGCAAATCTTGTGTTTACTGTGGGGAATCTAGGAGAGTAGGGATAAGGTCTCGGAGTGACGAGGAAATCTGTCCGCGAAAGGGCAAAAAGAAACCCCGATAACGTCTAGCGTTTATCGGGGTTTTCAAAAAGTTGTGTTTTAATATAGTAAAAGGCCAACACGAGGTTGGTATGAAGTGCTAAGGCAGGTGTGTTCTTGTGCAAGTTATTGTCTAAAAAGGTGAGGAGTTATTGCTCGGTTGGTCGAGAAATGCCCAATCAAATTCCTCCACCGTGTCGGGTTGTGCAAGTTGTTCTGTGATACGTGCCTCAATGTCGTTGCGCAGTTCGTGATTTTCTGCTAGTGTTTGTAGAAAAGCCTCGCGCCCCATGGCGATGTGGCGGTCGCCAAGGCTGTACCACGCACCAGTCTTGTGGAGCACCTTGAGGGCAAGCCCGAGTTGGAGCAATTCGCCCAAGTGCGAGATGCCGCGCCCGAAGATGAGTTCAAATTCGCAGGAGCGGAAAGGCGGCGCCATCTTGTTTTTCACCACTTTCACGCGCGTCATTGCACCGATGTCGCAGCCGTCTTTCTTGATATTGCTGAATCGGCGCACATCGAGTCGGAGAGAAGCGTAAAACTTGAGGGCGTTTCCCCCTGTGGTCACTTCTGGATTGCCAAAGGGGACGTTGATTTTCTCGCGCAGTTGGTTGATTAAGAGGCAAGTGGTGCGCGTTTTTGCCAGCGAAGCCGTGATCTTGCGCAATGCTTGACTCATGAGCCGCGCCTGCAGTCCGAGTTTATTGTCGCCCATCTCCCCTTCCAGTTCAGCTTTCGGGGTGAGGGCTGCCACAGAGTCCACCACCACGAGGTCAATAGCAGCAGAGCGGATGAGGGTGTCGGCTATTTCGAGCGCCTCTTCTCCACTGTCGGGCTGTGCCACGAGGAGGGCTTTGACGTCGACGCCTAGTCGCGCGGCATAATGTGGGTCAAAGGCGTGTTCTGCATCGACAAACAGTGCCGTGCCGCCCGTGCGTTGCACCTCGGCTATGGCATGGAGAGCGAGCGTAGTCTTGCCCGAAGCCTCGCCACCATAGATTTCTACGATGCGCCCCCGAGGATAACCACCGATGCCTAGGGCAGCATTGAGCGCCATGGAGCCTGTGGGAATCACTTCTATTGGTTCGGTGGGCTGTTGTCCAAGAAACATCACCGAACCTTGTCCGAAATCTTTTTCAATTTGTCGCATAGCTGCTTGCAGGGCTTTGATGCGCGCGCTACTCTCTCCGATAGGGGTGGAATGGTCGTGTTTAGTCATGGTAAGAAAGTTTGTAAAGTTCTTGTTGAAACGGAGAAATACCTCTTTGTATGGGTGGGCTACTCCTTGAAAATAGAGTGAAAATCTCCTTGAAATATGATTTCTCGCGAAGGATGCTGCGAATGATGGTGCAAAGGTAAGGGAGCATATTGACGAAATGTGACAATATTAGATTGTAAGCGTTAAAGTTTAGAGAGAAATCACCCTCGCTTCCCCCACCAAACGGGGGAAAGTGGAGGTGGAAAAACGGACGGCAAAGGGAGTGTCATGGCGATAAATTGATGTATGTGGGCAATGTATGCTTGCAAATGTCTAAATTCCACCCACTTCCTTGGCAGATTGCTCAAAAAAAGTTACCTTTGCGGTAGCAGGAGAAAGGCAATGTGCGTGGCTAGCTGCGACGATGATAGCAATTTGTCTGGATAGATTCGTCCAAACGACAGCAAAGTTGCTCGTCCCAGCCTCCAAGGTGCTCCCTTGAGTCCCCAATTTAGCCCTCATTTTTCGCACGTTTCTCCTCACCTCTCCTTTTTCATGTGGCGCACAGCCACTCTCCAACATATAGACATGTACGATACCACCATCTCCGACCCTGCTCTCAGAGGATTTGCGGCTTGCGGTTGTGGATGCTCCAAGCATCAGCTCAATACGTTCGACTATTACAGCGACGTTCCAGGCAACAACCAAGTGTCGAACCTCGTAGAAGTGCAGTTTAAGAATACAAGAAAAGGATATTTCCTCAATGATAATCAGCTCGACCTTGCCAAAGGCGACATCGTAGCTGTGGAAGCCTCGCCAGGGCATGACATTGGCACAGTGACCCTTACTGGAAGTCTGGTGCCACTGCAAATGAAAAAGGCGCAACTTAAGCCAGGTACAGACTTGAAGCGGATCTACCGCAAAGCGCGCCCTGCAGACATTGACAAATGGGAAGAGGCTCGCGGTCGCGAAAATGCCACCATGATTCAGAGCCGTCAGATAGCCAAAGAACTCCAGTTGGACATGAAGATTGGAGACGTGGAATATCAGGGCGATTGCAACAAAGCGATTTTCTACTACATCGCCGATCAACGCATCGACTTTCGCAAATTGATTCGCGTTTTGGCAGACACCTTCCACGTGCGCATCGAGATGCGCCAGATTGGTGCGCGGCAAGAAGCGGCACGCATCGGAGGTATCGGACCCTGCGGCAGAGAATTGTGTTGCTCCACTTGGCGTAAAGATTTTCAAACCGTCTCTACGGGGGCTGCACGTCAGCAAGATCTTTCGCCCAATCCGCAGAAATTGGCAGGACAATGCGGTAAACTCAAGTGCTGCTTGAACTACGAACTTGATGTTTACCAAGAGGCGCACAAACCCCTCCCCGATCGCAGCATAACGCTCGAGACCCTCGATGCCACCTACTTCCACTTCAAAACCGATATTTTGAGCGGTCGCATCACCTACTCCATGGATAAGCGCATGGCAGTCAATCTGGTGACCATCAGTGCTCAGAGAGCTTGGGAAATCATTGCGCAAAACAAAGCGGGTGACAAGCCTGAAGCACTCGATAATGAGGAACGCGCGGTGCCTAAAAAGCCCGTCGATTTGGCAGAACAAGACGATTTGACCCGCTTCGACAAGCTCCGCAAAAACAAAAAGCGCAAACCTCAATCGAAAGATCGTGACCGCGCCCCACGCAACCGTGAGGAACAAGGACGAAACAATCGTGAGGAAGGCAGAAGACCTCGCGAAGCGCAAGGCAACCAGCGCGAGGAGCAAGGAAATGGTCGTGATGAGGCACGTAGACCGCGTGAATATCGCCAGCGCGAGCCTAGAAAATCAGATAACGCTCCCAAAAGTGCGAACCAGCCAGCAAAGGAATAGTTTATGAACTGGGCACAATTTCACAAAACGGCGTCTGCGCGCCATGGCTTGTGGGCGATGCCGCTCGCAGTATTGCTCATGGTGGTAATGTCGCTCGCAAGTTGCACCACCCACGATGGTTATCTCCACTACCAGTCGTTGCGCGTTTCTGGTTGGGAATACCGTGATTCTGCGGCATTCGTCGTAGATTCCCTCCCCACCTCTGGCACGCGCCATTTGACCATCGCCCTGCGCAAATCGTCAGCGCACGTCTATCCCTACACCAGTTTGACGATTGCCGTGCACCAAACGTGGAAGTTGGGCGACAGCACGTTGGTCAATCGCACCGACACGCTCGACTGCACCTTCCACCATTCCGACGGAATGGTGCGCACTAAGGGAGTGTCGCTCTATCCTTACGAATTTCCTCTCGACACTGTCGCACTGCCTGCTCACGCCACAGGGCGTGTGGTCATCCGCCATCTGATGAGTCAGCAGAGCCTTCCCGGCTTCGACTCCATCGGATTGAGAATGGAGTGAGGGACTATCTGCTTTTCTCAATTATATCCAACAAAAGTTGGGAGTGAAACGAGATGCAAATTGTTGTGTCTTGGCAAAGGATAGGTAAGATAGAAGGATATAGTAAACCATAGCAAAGAAGAGTATAGCTGGTGCTGTCCTCTCTGAGTACTACTTTGTTCCCCAAAATATGCCCCACGTACGTAGATATTTTCTTTTGATGACGACCTTCGTCCTAGCTTTAGCGACGATGGCGCAGCAACGTGTGGTGCAAAACAAACCCTTCATCGACGAACGTCCCTGGCACTATGGGTTCCACATCGGGTTTCACGATCAAAGTCTCAAACTCATCAACAATGGTTTCGTAGATCCTGCCACGGGTGCACAGTGGATGGCAGAAAACGACCGTCAAAACTTCGGGTTCTCCGTAGGTGTGCTCGGCGACTGGCGCATCACTCGACAAATTTCGCTGAGAGTGAGTCCTGGATTGCATTTTGGATCTAAGCACATCGCCTTCCGCAATCAAGTAGACGGTTCGCGACTCTCGCAAAATCTCAAGAGCACCTTTGTAGCCCTACCCCTCGATCTCAAAGTGGCAGCACCGCGCTTCAATAATTATCGCCCCTATCTCGTAGGAGGTTTCTCCGCCATGTACGACATGACCAGCGGAAAAGGCGAGATGCTCCGCACCCAACCCCTGCAAGCTTTCGTGCAAATCGGACTCGGCTGCGATTTCTACCTGCCTTTCTTCAAACTGAACCCCGAACTTAAGTTCTATTTCGGGTTGAGCGACGTCTTGCGTCATCATCGTCCCGACCTCACCGAGCCGGCACAGCAGATTTTCACGCAAGGCATCTCCAAAGCCACACCAGGCATGGTAGCCCTCACCTTCTATTTTGAATAATCTCCGAATAGTCTACGCATATCTCCACACAATCCTCGAATAACCTCAAAAATTCTTGAACAACTTCTAACCAACTTCCAAACAGCCCTAACGAGCTTCGTCATCTCTCGAATTTAATCCATCAAGACGGCAAATACTCGGCTGTCAGAGGAAGGGAGATATTCCCCCAAAAGAAAATCAATACTCATCAAATCAATAATCACTAAGCATGAAAACCAAGATTTTTTCATCTTTGCTCTCCTTTGTGGCACTAGGTGTGTTGTGGTGTTGTAGTGTACTTTCTGCTTCTGCACAAGTGCAAGTAGACCACTACTACATCATCTCCAATGTGTCGAATGGGAAAGTACTCTCCACTGGAGGAAAAGACGCGAAAGACGCTCCACTGGTGGGAGAAACTTTGCAAAAAAACAGTCCGAGCCAGTTGTGGCAACTCAAGAAGTCTGAACCAGACGCTGTTGCCCTCTACAATCCTTTTGCAGAACTCGCTGTGGACCTCGCCATTAAGTCGAATAAAGGTCCACTGTTGTGGTCGCTCGATGTGACAAATCCCAATCAGCAGCTCATTCTCGAACCAGAAGGTAACAACTTCCGCCTGCGCGCTGCTTCTTACCAACATGAAGAGCTCTACCTCGCTGTGACTAGTGGGGGAAGGGTGATGCTCGAATTCGAGAAGACGAAGAACTCGCTGTTCAAGTTCACAGAAACGGACATCAAAAACATTAAGCTTCCTGCGCAAACAGAATGGCAAAGTGAGAAAATCTTTGGTATCAATAAAGAACGTGGTCACGCCACCTACATTCCTTATGCTTCCACCGAGAAACTCCAAGCCGATGCGCGCTATCAAAAAGCTTGGTTGACTCCCGAAAACGCGCAATTCCTTTCACTCAATGGAGAATGGAAGTTCAAATATGCGCCCGATGCTGCCAAGCGCGACACCGCGTTTGTGAAGCCTACGTTCGATGTATCTAAATGGGACAACATCGAAGTGCCTTCTTGCTGGGAAATGAAGGGCTACGACAAGCCTGTCTATGTCAATGTAGACTACATCTTCTACGACAAACCTCCTTATATCACTCTCCGCAAAGAATTTGAAGGAAAAGTGGACCCTAACCCCGTGGGAAGCTATCGCCGCATCTTCTATCTCCCTACTGATTGGGACAAAAAGAATGTTTTCCTCCATTTCGATGGCATTTATAGCGGTGCCTACGTTTGGGTGAATGGTCAATACATTGGCTACACCGAAGGAGGTAACAATGACGCTGAGTTCGACATCTCTAAGGCTGTGAAAACTGGTGAAAACCAAGTGGCTGTGCAAGTGATTCGTTGGACGGATGCTTCTTATCTCGAAGGTCAAGATGCGTTCCACATGAGTGGATTGCACCGCGATGTTTATCTCGTGGCAACTCCTCAAACTTTTGTGCGCGATCATGTCATCACCGCGCAACTCGATGCTTCAAAAGCCTACACCAGTGGGAAGATGGAAGTGAGTTTTGAACTCGACAACCGTCACAAACTCAGTGGTACGAAGCAAATTAAAGTAACGTTGCTCGATGCTGACAACAAGGTGGTGAAAACGGCGACTACCGCTGTGAATTACACGGCTGCTGCTACAACGAACAAAGCAAAAGTGACGCTCGAAGGTTTGGCAGATCTCAAACCTTGGACGGCAGAAACGCCTTATCTCTACAATGTTGTCGTAGCACAACAAGACGACAAAGGTAAGGAAGAAATGGTGTTCAACACCAAATATGGTTTCCGCAATATCGAAATCAAAAACGGTCTTGTGCTCGTCAACGGTAAGCGCGTTTTCTTCAAAGGCGTCAACACTCAAGACACGCACCCCGAAAAGGGACGCACCATGGATGTTCCCACTATGCTTCGCGACATCTTCATGATGAAACAAGCCAATGTGAACACCGTGCGCACCTCACACTATCCTCGTCAGCCCAAGATGTATGCCATGTTCGACTACTATGGTCTTTACATCATGGACGAAGCCGACCTCGAATGTCACAAAAACTGGAACGACCATGGAGCTAATGGCGGTTACAACACCCAAGTCATCTCTGGTCGTGAAAGTTGGAAACCTATGATGATCGACCGCACCGAGCGCATGGTATTGCGCGACCGCAACCACCCCAGCATCGTCTTCTGGTCGTTGGGTAACGAAAGCGGCGCAGGCGACAACTTCATCGCCACTCACAACGCTGTGCGTGCCCTTGACGCACGTCCCATCCACTACGAAGGAGCCACCAACGCTGGTCGTCACACGGCTGGCATCACCGACCTCAACAGTAAGATGTATCCTCACGTGTGGGAGGTGGCGCAAGCTGCCAACAAACAAGGCACCAACGCTGCCGGTCAGCCCTACTTCATGTGCGAATACAATCACGCCATGGGTAATAGCATGGGCTATCTCCGCGAATACTGGGATGTTCTCGAAAAATCCTCTGTAGGTATCGGTGGATGTATCTGGGACTGGGTAGACCAAGGCATCTACAACCCCCAACTCCTCAAGAACGGCGTACGTCGTCTCACCACCGGTTACGACTATCCTGGTCCTCACCAAGGTAACTTCGTCAACAACGGTGTCATCACCTCTGAGCGCGAATGGACGCCCAAGCTCACCGAACTCAAGAAGGTATATCAATACGTGAAATTTGCTTACAACAAGAACACTAAGCAAGTTACGGTGACCAACCAATATGCCTTCCGCACCCTCGAAGGCTTCACGCTCCACTATAGCGTATTGCGCGATGGAGAAGTGGTAGAAACCGGTGATCTCGACCTTCCTGCACTCAAGCCTCAAGGCATCAAGCACAACAAACTTGCTTTGAAGACTGACATCGACGACAAAGCCGACTATCACCTCAACGTGGAAATGCGTAGCACTGTCGATCAAGACTGGGCAAAAGCGGGTTATGTGCAAGCTGCCGAGCAGTTCGTGCTCTCACAGCGCAGCGCACTTCCCAAGCTCCCTGCCGTTAAGGGCACTGTGAACCCCCTCAAGGTGGAACGCAAAAACAACCAAGTGACCGTGAGCAACGACCGCGTGTCGATGACCTTCGACAACCAGTCTGGTCAGGTCATCGCATGGAGCTACAATGGTCAGCCCATCCTCTATCCGGGCAAGGGCGCAAAATACGACAACTTCCGTTGGATCGAAAATGAAGCTCCCTACACCAGTAAGCCTTACAACACGCTCAACGGCAATCACCAAATCCCCGACTTCTTCAACTTTGGCAGTGCACCCCAAGTGTCTAGCGAGCAAAATGGTCAAAAGGTAGTAGTCACCACCATGTATGATGGCAATGTGACCAACAACCTCGTCTACACCATCCATGCCGATGGCACAGTGTTGCTCGATGCTGACTTCATCCTCAATGGAGGTAAGGTGCGCCGTTATGGTGTGTCCATGGGCTTCGATCGCAAGTTCAACAATCTCGACTACACCGCTAAGGGTCCTCAAGAGAACTATGTCGATCGTCAAGAAGGTTCCTTCTTTGGTCGCTACCAAACGGTCGTAGACAGCAACATCGTCAACTATGCACGCACCCAGTCTTGTGGTAACCGCATGAGTCTCCGTCGCCTCGATCTCACCGACAACGATGGCAATGGTTTCCGTGTCGAAACCCAAGGTCAGGTAGACTTCTCCATCCTTCCCTACGACGACCACGACCTTGTGGCTGTAGAACACTGGTGGGAACTCAAGAAGCCCGTCTACAACACAGCTCACTTCGACGCCTTCCAGCAAGGCCTCGGTAGCGGAAGTTGCGGACCTGCTGAGACCCTCGATGCGTATAAGGCTAGCAAGAAAACTGGTAAGATGAAGTACACCCTTCGTTTCACTCCTCTGGGTGGTCTCATCACGAGTCTCTCGGCTCCCACTTTGCAATCTGCCACTGCTGAGCTCCAACTCTCTCAGCCCGACAGCAGCACTGTGGTGGTGAAAGGTGACCTCGAAGCCTATCATCAAGCAGAGATTTTGAATCTCCAAGGCATGGTGTTGCAGCAACTTTCCCTCACTGCTGCACAACAGCTCCGTTTTTCCACTGCAGATTTAGACAAAGGCACCTACCTTCTCCAACTGCAGCGCGCCGATGGCACCCACACCACGCTTAAGTTCTGCCGTTAATCTTGTCTGACGTCAGAAGAAACAACGCTCAGCCTAGGTTTTCACTAGGAACTTACGTACGATAAAAGTCTGACGTCAAAGATATAAAACATTTCAGCAGTGAGATAGTCTTCGTTTGAAGCACTATCTCACTGCTTTTTTCTTTTCTCAATCCTCATGGAGAAGAAACAATGAAATAGACCATTATGGACTCGCGTTTCTCATAGAAGTTGCTCGAATTTTGTGAAAAATCTCCCCTTTTATTCTTCTCGGAGCCTATTAGTTTGTATTTTTGTAGGTTAAAGATTTCATTAATGGCAAAAAAAGAAGCGCAAACGGATATATGGGTGTACGATTTATTGAAATCTGCCCACATCAAATTAGAATATCAAGGCTCTACTATAGCTGAGATAGAGAAAGCCCTCAAAACCGCGTCTAAGGCAGATACGGGAAAATCGGGTAAACCTGAATTTGTTGGAGTAGTCAAGGACTTTGTGATCGTGATAGAGAACAAGGTGGATACGGCTATGCACGAATGTCGAGATAAGCAAAATAATTTACTCGAAGACACCGCCAGCAAGCAGGACTATGCCCTCAATGGGGCACTGCACTATGCTAAGCATTTAATCAAGCATACGAGCTACAAAAAAGTGATAGCCATTGGGGTGTCGGGCGATGAAAAGCGACATCGCATTACCCCGATTTTTATTGATGATAGCCTCTACCCTAAAGAGTTGGCAGACGTAGAAACCTTTGTGTCATTTAATGAGACTAACATCGACCGTTACTACCATCGTGAGGTTTTGCAGGAAGCGAGTGAGGAAGAGAAAACCACTGCTGAAATCTTAAAATACGCAGAGACACTTCACGAAATGCTTTGGAAAGGAGGTCTAACTAATCAAGAGAAACCGCTTGTCGTTTCAGGAATTTTGTTAGCCCTTCGAGAGGAAAGTTTCAAAGGATTCTCCATCGATGATCTTACGGGCGACAGCATCAAGTCTGACGGCAAAAAGATTTATGATGCCATTGAAGCCAATCTGACTCGAGCCAATGTATCCCCAACGACCAAGCGAGATAAGATATTGGCTCAGTTTGCCGTGATTAGAGACAACCGCAAAATAAATGACAAAGACCCCAAGAGTGGGCGAACACTGCTAAGAGAATACACTGAGTTTCTCCGAGAGAGCATTCATCGCTCTATCCTTTACACACAGTCTGCTGATGATTATTTGGGATTGTTTTATGGAGAGTTTATGTCGTATTCGGGGAAAGATGGTCAAAATCTAGGTATTGTCTTGACTCCGAAGCACATTACGGAACTCTTCTGCGACTTGATAGACCTAAAGCCTACAGATAGAGTGCTCGACCCTTGTTGTGGAACAGGAGGCTTCTTGATTGCAGCCATGCACTCCATGCTTGCCCAGACAAAGGACGCCAACCAGCAACGCTCTATTCGGAAGGAACAATTAATGGGTATAGAACTCCAAGATTATATGTTTACCATTGCTACAACTAATATGATATTGCGTGGCGATGGTAAGAGTAATTTACACAACTTCGATTTCCTTGCTGAGTCTGCGAGTAAGCTCCAAAAAGAGATGCACTGCACAGTTGGAATGATGAATCCCCCTTATTCACAAGGGAGCAAAGACGATCAGGATAAGTACGAAATAGCTTTTACTGAACATTTGCTTGACTCCCTAAGCGAAGACGCAAGGGCAATTGTCATTATACCGCAGTCTTCTGTTACAGGAAAGACCACAACAGAGAAGAGCATTAAGCGTAACATCCTCAAGCACCACACACTCGAAGGGGTGATAACACTTAACAATAATACCTTCTACGGTGTCGGGACAAATCCTTGCATCGCCATCTTTACAGCAGGCGTGCCACACCCCAAGGAAAAGAAGTGTAAGTTCATCAACTTCGAGGACGATGGTTTCATTGTAGCAAAGCACGTGGGGTTAGTGGATAATGGCACAGCCAAAGACCGCAAACAACACCTTCTTGATGTATGGTATGGAAAAATAGAAGCAGAAAGTAAATTCTGCGTGGAAACTACAATTGAACCAGAGGATGAATGGTTGCATTCGTTCTATTATTTCAATGATGAAATACCCTCTGAGGAAGACTTTCGCAAGACGATGGCAGATTATCTCACCTTTCAGTTCAATATGATTACCCACGGAAGAGGGTACCTCTTCGGAAAAAGAGATAGCAATGAGTAAGAAACTAAAACTGACTGATAGGGAGTGGAGAGAGTTTGCTCTTACTGATTTCTTCAATCCTATGAAGGGAAATCAAAACAATATGGCTTCCTTGGTCGATGGAGAGCTTCCATTGATCTCCGCAAAGAAAGGAGATAATGGAGTTAAGGCTTTTGTGTGTTCGAATAAGAAAAGTTTGTTTCCACAGCATTGTATCACGCTTAATCTTGATGGAGATGGCGGAGCTGGCTTAGCCTTTTACCAAGAGTATTCATTCGCATTGGATAGTCACGTCGTAGCATTATATCCTAAGTTTTCTTTAGATAAGTTTTGTTTACTATTCATTGCACGTAGTATATCCGCTCAACGTTCTCGGTTTGGGCATGGTAGGGCAATCAATAAATCAAGACTGAATCACTTCCTATTGGTATTGCCTATTCAAGCCAATAGAACGCCTGACTGGGAGTTTATGTCCAACTATATGAAACAAGTAGAAGACGAACTTTTATCAGAAGTTTGCCCTAAACTAGAAGCGCAACTACTTGAGCATATCATAAGCCTTGGTGTATTGGAGGATCGAGAGTGGAAAGAGTTTTATTTCTCTGATGTCTTCACTCGTATACAAAGAGGCAAAAGATTAAAGAAAGATGACCATATAGAAGGAACGATCCCTTATGTGTCGTCCACAGCTACGAACAATGGGATAGATGGGTTCGTTGGTAATAAGGAAAGGGTACGTATTTTCTCAAATTGCATAAGCCTTGCTAATAGTGGAAGTGTTGGTAGTGCATTCTTTCAAAAATTTGGATTTGTAGCAAGCGACCACGTAACATCACTTCAGAAGGAAGGAATAGACGAATATGCCTATCTTTTTATGCTCCCAATCATCAGAAGACTCTCCGAGAAATACAGTTTCAACCGAGAGATAAATGATTTACGCATTTCAAGAGAACGCTTAATGCTCCCTGTCCAATCAGACGGCACGCCCGACTGGGGGTTTATGTCTGCCTTTATGCAGCGAGTGGAGCAGGAGACTTTGGGTAAGGCTCTTCAGTTCTTTAAATTAAGATGTGAAGAAATGCAAAATCGGGGGGGGTAAAATGCAACCCTATTTCATTGAAGATGTCTTATTCATTGCTAATGGCGTGCGCTTAACTAAGGCTGATATGCAGGAAGGCAGTAGACCATTCGTCGGAGCTTCAGAGGCAAGCAATGGAGTTACTGCCTTCATTGAGAATAGCAATGCGAGCTTAGATAGCAATATTCTAGGAGTAAACTATAATGGAAGTGTGGGCTTCTCGTTCTATCATCCCTACGAAGCTCTTTTTTCAGATGATGTGAAGCGTGTGCGTTGGAAAGACGAAACTGCCAACAACAAATACACCCTCCTTTATCTCTCTACCGCTATCGCACAGCAAAGAAGAAAATATGCCTACGGCTACAAGTTCAACGCCCAGCGTATGAAGCGCCAAATCATCATGCTTCCCTCTTTGCCCAATGGAACTCCTGACTACGCCTATATGGAGCACACAATGCGTGTGATGGAGTATGATGTGTTGAAAAACTATCTCATGTCAAAATAATAAATAAGTATAGCTTTATTATCGCGTAACTCGCTGTTCTATAACCTTCTTTACGAGGGAGAGAGGCTGAAGTCCATCTTGCAGCGCACGCGAAGAGTATAGAAAAATTAGAGGATAGCAACACCTCAGAGGGAAACAACGATGGGAGGTGAAAGCCCCACCGTCCCTAATTTCAAACCACTAAAACCGAAACAATGATGCAAAATATCCACTCCACCAACAAAGCAGTATCAGAGCTAATCGACAGCAAGGTGAGCAACCTAGCAGTGCTGAACTTCGCAGTCTGGACTATCGTAGAAATCGTCCTGTTGATTGCAGCATTTATCACCCTCGAGAATGGCTACATGGTAGCAGCACTAGTAGCTTGACTTTCTGGAGTTTTGCCCATCTCTCTCGAAGTATTATCAGACGAACTAAAGAAGGAGAACTAAAAATATGAGCTTACACTTGGTATCCATTAAAGCAATACGCGACATCATCAAGGACGCATTCGCAGCAGGGATGCTCGAAGCTGAAAAGATTCGATACCCCAACCGAGATTTAATCTCACAGCGCGAAGCCTACATACGGTTCGGAGAGACAAGCATCAAGCGATGGAAGAATGCAGGTCTAATCACTCCCCAGCGCACAGGACCAAAAGCAAACAACACTCTCACCTATTCAGTTGCAGAAATCGCAGAAGCGAAGACGGCAGAGAGCATGCAAAGGGCTTTGCTCCCACCACCAGTGAAGAAGAAAGCCTAGAGCAAACAAGGTCGTGAACGGCAGCAGCGGTTGTCGTGGTTAAAGCATCAAAGAGTGCGATGCAGTCGGATAGTTCAGATTCAAAAAGAGGACAGGTTACTGAGATACTTGCGGCGGTTCGATTCCGCCCACGATCCATATAGTCATTGATATCTTTTATAGATGTAAAATGTTGAATTTCAAACTCTCTTCGTAATGGAACTCTTTACACTCCAGTTCGGAAGTAGTTCTTCCGCTCAAGCGTCTATTTCATACCTTGGATAGTATGGGGTCGGCTCGAATAGAAGGAAACAATACAACCCTGTACTTTCAAAATCGAATTGCTATGAAGCCCAAAGTCTAAGAAAACTCATGACGGAACAAATATGTTGGGGCTGCCTTCTCACTAAGGGGAGGGCAGCCCCATTTTGGGCTTCTCGCGTGCGCGTACGCGCGCGCACTACAGCAAAACAATAGTTTTTGCTTTCACAACCTTCACAAAATTGCGCGTATCTCGATGGAAGATAGTGCGTTAGGAAGGTAATAGGAACGGTGTTCGTGTGGAACCACACTTTGGAGCTCGCAAAAGGGATTTCGAGAGCTGCAAAATGAGCCGAAAAAAGAAAACTGATAGGAATATTCCTGTTCGGTGACTTGTCGCACTATGGCGTTTTAGTGAACTTTTTGGTGGATGAATAGGATGGTAAGGGTTCATCATTTCTGCAAAGAAAATGGGTCAGTGTGTCCCTTTTAGTGAAATCTCGGAGCATCTCAGAAAAAAGTCCGACGTTTCTGAGAAAATGTCCGACATTTTTTTGAAAAAGTCCAACGTTTCTGAGAAAATGTCCCACGTTTTTTGGGGAACGTCCATTGTTTTTAGTAGGGCTTCCCTTGCGTTGTGGCATTTCTCGAAAAAGTGGGGAGATGCAGGGGGAAGCGACGGATTTCTTGGAGCCTTGGGCAGAAATGGGGGGGACGCGCAGGGGGGACTATGGGCATTTTCAAGTCTTTCGAGAGACAAAAAAGGGCGATGCGTGCTTGAATTGTTAAAAGTTGTCCGAAAAGTGTCCGCAAATTGTTGGCAACTAGGGTGTTACAAGAAAATCTGTGAAGGTTGTGAAGGATAAAAGTGCAAAACTCCTGTAGGGCGCGCGCACGCGTGCGCGCGAGAGAAGGCGAATTAAGGCTTGTTAAGGATGGGTTTTAGACTGGGCAGGAAGATGAGTGGCACCCATTGAACAAAATTCGGGAGGGAGCTAGGATAAGTTTGCGGAATTTTTGCTATCTTTGCAGATAGATCCTTAAACATCAAGAGATGGTGAAAATAAAAAATAGAATATTGCTTTTTGTAGGTTTGTGTTTGATGAGCCTTTGTTCCTGTCTGGCGATGGCACAAACTTTGGGTACAGAAGATTTGAATGTCATCAATTCCAAGAAGGTCCAAGCCTTCGTGAGTTATGCATTGGATCGACAAGGATTTTATCGCGAGAATGACGTGAGCAAGGTGACGATGGTCAATGCCCCTTACCGCATGTATGCCTACGACAAGCACGATGGTGTGCTCTATGTGGTGAATGAGACTGGGAACTATGCCGTGACCCTCACCCGCGAACAAATCCGCCTGATGAAACGCAACAAAGATGTGCCCCATCTGCGTGGAGACGATTTGGCAATCCTCACCCGACAAGTCACCACCCAAGTGCGTAAGTTGGTCAAGCAACACAATGATATGCGCACCAACGAACTGCAACAGCTGAAACGCCGCGATGAGGAAGAACGTGCAAAACAAGCTGAGGCGGAGCGTTTTCGTGAAGAACAACGCAAACTTGAGGAAGCGCGTCGAGCAGCAGTCCGTGAGGCTGCCCTTAAAGAAGAATATCGCCGCACCCACCTCTGGAATGTGGTGCCTACACACGGGGCGAGTTTGACTTGCATCATGGACGACTGCGACAAGGTGACGGAGGCGGACTCGGTGTATATGGTGAATATGGATGGTAAATTCCTCTATTACATCACCGATGAGCCCTTCCAAATCGGAGAGACCATCAACAAAGTGCACGTGAGCACGGTGCCAGCAAAGATGAGCAGCGGTAGTGGATTCAAACTTCACTGCGAAGTCTTCAAAGATAGCATCATGCATGAAGAAGTGACGGACGAATTTGTGAAGTGGATGAACCATCTCCAATATGAGATTGGCGTGGAAAAGGTGAGGCAAAAAGCACCGCACGGCTATTTCCTCAACTGGGGCTGGGAGAGCAATCCAAATCTGATGTTTCGTTGCAACTTCTTCAATCTCGACAGCCGCACGATCAAAGAAATGGTGTTGTATTGGGAACTACTCAATGCGCACAGTGAACCCGTGAAAACTGGTTCCTTCAAAATGACTGGGGTGCAGATTAAACCAAACATTTGGAGAGCGGCAAAATGGAGCCACACTTCGGTGGAAGTGCCTGAAGAGGTTGCTCAGTTTAGATTGAGCAAGGTGTCGATTCGTTATACCAACAACGAGGTGGTGTCGCTCTCTCCTGCAGACATTTTTAGCAATAGCGATGCAGAAGTGCTCCCCGGTGTGCCCGTAAATGGCGAGGAGTATGAATATGAAGAGACCGAAATGAGCAGACCTCGTACTGCTGCTCCCAAGGCTAAGGGCGCTCACCAATCCACGAAGGTGAACTCTAAAATTTCGCCACGTGTGAAAAAGAGCGACTCTAACGACCTTTTTAATTAAGGGTGGTGCAACCCCCTTTGGGTGATGTGTGTTCGTGCGTTTTAGAGCGAATGAGGCGCCAAAATCGAGGTGAATCGAAGGGGAGACTTCCTCGATGATGCATGTGCATCCGAATGATTAGCAAAAAGGCTGGACTCTACATTCAGAGTCCAGCCTTTTTTGTGGAGTTGTGCGGAAGGAGGGACTAGGCTTTTGCAGCGTCCCAACCTTGGGCTTTGAGGGCAAATTCGTTGCCATCGCGTGTGATGAGTTGTGTGCCTTCGGCAGCGGTGGTGATGTGACCGATGATTTTGACATCGGGCAGGGCTTCCACACGCTCGTGGTCGGTGAGGGGCACGGTGAAAAGGAGTTCGTAGTCCTCACCACCATTGAGGGCACAGGTGGAGACATTGAGGTTGAATTGCTCGGCTGCGACTGCCGTTTGGTAGTCGATGGGCAAGCGTTCTTCAAAGATGCGGCAACCCACTTGACTTTCGTGGCAGATGTGGAGGAGTTCGCTGCTGATGCCATCGCTCACATCGATCATGGCAGTGGGGCGGATGCCTGCTTGGCGCAGACTTTCGACCACATCGCGACGTGCCTCGGGTTTGAGCAAGCGCTCGAGGAGGTATTCCTGTCCAGAGAAGTCGGGTTGGAAATTGAGCGCATCGCGGGCTTCCTGCGATTTGGCAGCCTTCACCTGCGAGAGGTAGATGGCTTTTTCGCGCTCCATGAGTTGAAGTCCCATATAAGCCGCACCAAAGTTTCCGGAAACACAAACGAGGTCGGTGGGTTTTGCGCCCGAACGCTTGACGATGTCGGAGGGGGCAGCGGTGCCAATGGCGGTGATGCTGATGGCTATGCCGGTGAGGGAAGCCGAGGTGTCGCCTCCCACGAGGTCTACGCCATGGCGCTCGCAGGCAAGACGAAGTCCGGCATAGAACTCATCGAGATCTTCCACCTGAAAACGATTGCTCACCGCCAGAGAAACAAGGAGTTGACGGGGTGTGCCGTTCATGGCGTAAATGTCGGAGAGATTGACCATGGCGGCTTTGTAGCCCAGATGACGCAGTGGGGTGTAGACAAGGTCGAAGTGGATGCCCTCCATGAGCATATCGGTGGTGACGAGGGTTTGTTCGCCTTCGGTGGCTCCGATGATGGCGCAGTCGTCGCCTACGCCTTGCAAGGTGCTAGACTGGGTGGGCGTGATGCCTTCGGTGAGGTGGCGAATGAGACCAAATTCGCCAAGAGAGGATATGGTGGACATTAGATATTAGACGTTAGACGTTAGAGGGTCGCGGACCCTTTCTGCTCGCCGCGACAAGCGCGGCTCGGGGGCTTAGACGTTAGACGTTAGACGTTAGACTTTCGTCGCTTCTTAGAAGTTTTCGAGGTAAAGGGTATGCCCTCTCTAAGGTCTAATATCTAACCTCTAATTTCTAAATTAGAAATAGAATCCAAGTCCGATGCGCATACCCACTTCGCTACCTTGGGAGAAGTCGTTGACCGAAAGTTTGTAGAACACTTGGGGTTCGATGGCAATGTAGTGATTGAGGTAGAAGGTGTAGCCCACGGTGAAGGGAAGACGGAGGTCGTTTTGGTTGGGGCTGCGGTGGATGTATTCGAGTCCCGTGCCGAGAGAGATGCCGTTGGACGAGAAATAGTAGCGCACCCCAGCACCAAGGTTGACCTCGTTGCTACGATAGCCATAGTGGTTGAATCCTACAGTGCCGTGGAGCATCCAGTTGTCTTCGAAGAAATAACCACCTTCAGCGTTCATGCCAAGGCGGAAGCCGCCGCGGTCGTTGTAGTTGATGCCGAAGTTGGAGAAAGAGGCATTGACATAGTGGGTGTCTTGCTCAAACTGTGCGCGCGCACCGATGGAGAAGCTCACGAGGAGAAGCAGGAGAGTGAGGATTTTTTTCATAAAAAGAGATTAGACGTTAGAGGGTCGCAGACCCTTTTATGCTCGCCGCGTCAAGCGCGGCTCGGATTAGACGTTAGATGTTAGAGATTAGAGGGGCACCGATCCTTTTTAGAATCTAGGGAAACTAGAAATTCTAAGATCTAGTTTCTAACCTCCAACTTCTGATTTAATTATCTCTCCAGAAGGTAGGAGTGAAGGGGAGGAGGAGACCAAATATCTCGAGACGTCCAGCGAGCATAAGGAATGAGCTGAGCCAAAGTCCGAGATCGGGGAGTTCACACCAAGAATCGAGCGGTCCGAGTGAGTAGCCGATGCCAGGACCGACGTTGCAGAAGGTGGAGATGCTCAGACCGAAACTATCAAACACAGGATATCCCAACATGACGAAGATGCTGATGCCCACAATCATGAGGAAGAGATAGCAACAGATATAGGCAAAGATGCTTTGTAGGACGTCGGCGGTGAGATAGTCGTTGTTGATGCGCAGAGGGAGGACAGCACGTGGGTGGAGGATGCGACGCACTTCGGTGCGCATCACTTTGAGGGCTGTGAGGATGCGCACGATTTTTACCCCACCAGCAGTGCTACCGGCACAAGCGCCCATGATGCTCACCAAGATGAGGCTGATCCAGGTGAGGTGTGGCCAGAGCATGAAGTTTTCTGTGGTGAATCCCGTGGTGCTCATCATGGATGTGACATAGAAGAGCGATTCGCGGAAGCCATGTTCGGAAGGGTCACCCGAATGCCACCACTGACTCAGGGTGCAGGTGGTGGTGAAAAGGAGGATGAAGGTGATGAATAGTCGCAGTTCCTCGTCTTTCCACAGGAGTCTAAAACGCCGCTTGAAAATCATGAAGTAGAGCAGCGTGAAGTTGACAGAACTGAGGAACATGAAAATCACCGAAACATATTCAATGGCAGGAGAATGGAAATGAGCTATGCTCGCTGTGTGGGTGGAAAATCCTCCAGTGGCAATCGTAGCAAAACTATGATTGATGGCATCAAAGGTGTTCATACCACATAGTCGGTAGGCGATGGCGCAAGCGATGGTGATGAGGAGATAGGTGCTCCAGAGATAGTGAGCGGTGGTGCTCACGCGCGAGTGGAGTTTGCTGAGTTTCAGTCCTGTGGCTTCGGCAGAAAAGAGCTCTTGTTCGCCGATGCCGAGTGCGGGCAGTAGGGCGAGGGTGAAGAAGATAATTCCCATGCCTCCCACCCAGTGGGTGATGCTGCGCCAGAGTAAGATGGAGTGGGGCAGGACATCGATGTTGGTAAAAGCTGTGGAGCCCGTGGTGGTGAATCCTGACATGGCTTCAAAGAAAGCCTCTGCGGGGCGGTGCATGTGTCCGCCAAAGAGGAAGGGGAGCATGCCCAAGATGCCGTAGATGATCCACACGATGGCGACGATGAAAAAACCATCTCTACGCTCAAAGTGTGTGGGACCTTTTCCTCCCAAGAGTCCCAAAAGCAAGCTCAGTGTGGTGCAGATGCAGATGGGGACAAACCATGTGCTGTGGTGAGATTCGCCATAGCCGATGCCAACGAGCCAACAAATGAGGAACAACAGGGCTTCGAGACCGATGAGTCCTGAAAAGGCGCGTGCAATGATGCGATAGTTGAGCATGAAATGGGATTATTGGAGAAACTTTTCCAGCTTGCGGGTTTCGCTGTGAAGACAGAAGATGAGGAGGGTATCGCCCGCTTGGAAGATGGTGTTGCCGTTGGCTAGATAACCTTTGTCGCCACGCACATAACCACCGATGCTGGCTTGTGAGGGGAAATGGAGGTCTTTGACGGCTTTGCGAGTGAAGATGGAGTCGGCTTTGACGCGATATTCGAGCACATCGGCGTCGGCTACGGTGAAGTTTTTGATAGAGGCGACGTCGGCTCTGAGCAGCATGCGATAGATGTGGGCTGCCGCAAAGGTTTTCTTGTTGATGATAGAACCGACATCCACTTTCTCAGCCAGTTCGATGTAGCCGCTCTGTTCCACCATGGCAATGGTCTTGGTGATATTGAGCAATCGTTTGGCGGAGAGCGATGCGATGATGTTGGACTCTGTGTTTTTGGTGGCAGCCACAAAGACATCAGCTTTGCGGATGCCTTCGTCGTTGAGGAAACTCAAATCGCGGGCATCACCACTATACACTTGGTTTTTGGCATGGGTGATGGCGCGATGTACGGCTTTCTCTTTATCAGGATTTCGCTCCACGACCCATGTACTGATGTTTTTGGGGAGCGAATTGAGACTGTGGATGGTGATGTCACTGCCGCCCATATAGACCACGCGTTTGGCTTCGGGTATGTTTTCTTTGTCGAAAATATGGCGCACAAACTGGATGTGTTCGGGACGCGTCATGACAAACACCAAGTCGCCCAAGCGAATAGTGGTTTCGCCATGAGGAATGATGGTCACCCCGTTGCGTTTGATGGCAGTGATGTGGAAGGGGTCTTCAGGACTTGAGATTTCCGAGATGGGTTTGTCGATGAGTTCGCAGTCTTCACGAATCACCACGGCAAAGAGGAGGAGTTTGCCACACTGCATTTCCCACCATTGGCGTGCCCATGGCCGAGAGATGAGGTGGTTGATTTCGTTGGCTACAAGCAATTCGGGATAAATCAGAGAGTCGATGCCGAGTTTGCGAAAAAACTCTAGATTTTCGGCTTCCATATATTCGATGCTGTCTACGCGTGCCACGCACTTCTTTGCCCCTAACTGCTTCGCCAGCATGCAGCTCGTCATGTTGCGGCTCTCATCGGGCGTGACCCCTACGAAGAGGTCACAATCTTCCACACCAGCTTCGCGGAGGAAGCTGATGGAGGTGGGAGCACCGGATATTTTAAGCAAGTCTTCGTGGGGGCAAGCCGTTTTCAAAGACTGCTCGTTGTCGGAGATGAGCACGATGTTGTGTTTGTCTCGGTTGAGGAGGGTGGCTAAGTGGCTACCCACTTCTCCTGCTCCAGCTATGACTATGCGCATGATGTTGTATATGGTGTGGCGCAGTGCGCCAGTTGAAGGGTTCTAATGGGAGGGAGTTGAGCTGCAAAGGGGATTCCCATGAAGGGGCAACTGCTGAGAAGAGCTGAGTCAGCTTCGGAGAGCAATTTCCGTGGGGAAGGGGGATTCTCCGTAGGTTACTGGAGATGCTCTGAAATCACCTGTTCAATTTTCGCTTGGTCAATGCCACAAAGGTGGTGCAATTCAGGCACAGACCCATGTTCTACAAAGTGGTCGGGGAGTCCGAGGCGCACCACACGGGTGGCGACCCCTTGATCAGCCAAGAGCTCTAGCACGGCGCTGCCGATGCCACCTTGGCGTGCACCATCTTCGAGGGTGATGAGGGTGCGGTGTGTGCGTGCCACTTGGAGTATCAAATCTTCATCTAGAGGTTTGGCGAAGCGC
>ERZ772910.487-NODE-487-length-23040-cov-23.209920_pt1 | contig 23040 bp, 17 predicted proteins | sample MGYA00511357_ERZ772910 | MGnify/ENA primary metagenome ERZ772910 (study PRJEB29015, sample SAMEA2738096) | human oral metagenome | biome: human oral; feature: human-associated habitat; material: saliva | place: China | collected 2193 ... | reverse complement strand
AAAACGTTGCCAGCGCGCCAAATTCCGGCCGCCCACACAATCGAGCGCCAGTGTGGCGGCAGAGCCATATGAACGGTTAGGCTGGGGGCGCCAATCTCACTATCTAGTAGCGCGGCCACCTTTGAAGACCACATATTGACTACGTGTCCGCTCAATTCGATGCGCTCGTCAACCCCATACCAGATGACGGCCGGTTTATAAAGGTTCGGTAACAAATCGAACAAACGTTCAAATGACAAGTATTTAGAGACCATGGCAAAATTAGACCAGATTCCCCCCTTCCCCCACACGCGGATCACGTCAATGATGCGTAGGTATCTAGTCCCAGCTAGACCTATGTATCCTTAGCTGACCCCAACTATGCTCATCATTACAAAACGTTAGGGCGTGTTATGTACGAGATCTTCTCGAATGGACCTATTGCCAGCAGTGGCCTCAGTGGTGAGGACGCCGCTGACAATGGTGTTGGGGTCCAGTCAACTGATGACTCCTCAAACTCTTCGCGCAAGCCAGCCATCGTATTCACCTCCATTTTCAAAAAGGGTGATATAAGCTGGCAGGCAGGCGCACCTTGCGAGGGTATGCCCGGAGATATTTTCTTCCCCGAAAAAGGCGGCTCCACTCGCGACGCTAAGAGCGTATGCAAGACCTGCAAGGTGCGACGCGAATGTTTAGAATATGCACTCGCGTATGATGAACGCTTCGGTATCTGGGGTGGCTTGTCTGAGCGCGAAAGGCGTGATATTAAGCAGAATCGATGAGTGTGCTAACGACTAAAAGCCTGACCCAAACCATTGCCATCCTGGTTACGTCGGGTGTTAGTCCGTATTTGAACCAGGCTTTAACTGCGCTGGCGCTACAAACCCGCGCCCCGCAGCTAACCCTGGTAGTTAATGTTGAGGCCACCAGTGCCTCCACCGAAGATTTACAGGCACTGGTGCAAGCCTCCGGTTTAACCGCGCTAAGCCACACAGAGCTGATAAACGCCCCCGAAGCCATGAATTTTGGCCAGGCGGTAGCGCGCGCCGTCGAATTAATTGAAAGCGGACACTACCGCAGCCACGTCAACACCAATACGCCGCTTTGGCTGTGGCTGCTCCACGATGACAGTGCCCCACAGGTTGACTGCCTAGAGAATCTACAAAGCGCCACCGCCAATGCCCGCTCGGTAGCTATGGCCGGGCCTAAACAGGTGGACTGGGACAACCCCGGCAAACTTTTAGAGGTGGGTCTGCGCGTTACCGCCAGTGCTCGCCGCGCCAATGAGATCGTGCCCGGCGAGATCGACCAGGGCCAATATGATGACCGCGTTGACGTACTGGCAGTCGGTAGCGCTGGCGTTCTGGTGGATTACCACCCCTTCATTAAACTTGGTGGCTTTAGCGAGCACTTTGGCCCCTTCGGTGACGGCCTAGAACTGTCTAAAGTCATGCGCCTGGCTGGTTATCGCGTAATTGTGGTGCCCGAGGCCGTGATCCGCCACCGGCAAGCCAGCTATTTAGGCTTGCGTGGGGTTGGCTCCAACGACGCCGCCGCTACAGATGCGTCAGAAGCTGACAGCGGCGCTAAGCTCGCCACAGACGCTGAGAGCGCAGGCAGCCCCGGCGACGTCGACGACGCGCAGGCGGCAGAAACTGCGCCTGACGCAACGGGCGCGGCAGATGCTGGCGAGGCCGGCGATAGCAACACCACTGAGCGCGCCAAGGCGACAACCACCCCCAACCCGGAACTTTCCTTCCGTCAACGCCGCATCGCCCAGCTGCTGAACTGGCTGCAGGTAAGCGCAGTACCCGCACCGATTTTGGTGTGGCTGTGGATTCTTCCCCTAGGCCTAGGCCGTGGCCTGGCTCGCGCCCTGGCTGGCCAGGGACAACTGGCACGAGACGAAATCGCCTCAGCCTACTGGCTGCTAAGCCACCCGCAGGTAGTGCATGGGCTGCGCACCCGGCTTATGCGCAACGCTCGCCTGCCCAGGCGCGCCCTCAACGAGCTGTACCTGCCTGCCAGTGAAATTCGCCAGGTCAATCGCGACCAGGTGCGTCAGCTGCGCCAACAGCGCGAACGTGAACAGGCCCCCAGTGAGCTCGAAAGCCGCGAACTAGCCTTCATTGCCCGCCGTCGTCTACAAGTCTTTAGCCTGCTGCTAGTGCTTACGCTAGGAGTGGGCGGCTGGTTGCTGCGCTCAGTGGCGTTAGCAGGCGCAGTTTCTGGCCGCTTCACCTTTGGTTACGACTACTCCGTGCGCGAAGGCTGGCAGTTAGTCACCAGTAACTGGCTGCCCAGCGGCGACGGCATGGCCACCTGGCCGGTAGCCACCTTTATTCCTTTCGCACTGGCGCGCACAATCACTGCGCCCCTAGCCCTAACCAGCGCAAACCTGAACTATGTGCTGCTGGTGGCCTTCTTGCCGCTGAGCCTGCTAGGGGCCTGGATCGCAGCCGGGGCGCTAACCCGGCGTATCGCGCTGCGCGCCTGGGCGGCGGCGGCCTGGGTGATTAACCCGCTGAGCCTGACCTACCTGATGCAGGGGCGTATTAACTCGGCGCTAGTGCACCTACTGCTTCCCTTCGCCCTAGCTACCACCCTGCGCGGCCTGGGCTGGGCGCGCCGGGAAGCGGTGGCTCGCGGAACTGTGGGTTCACGTGAACACGATGAGGACGCCACTGAAGCTGAAGCTCCCGAAACAGCCCTGCCCCTGGCCCTGGCCCGCCCGCTCAAGCGTTGGGACGTTAACTACCATGCTCTGGCCAGCGCCGCCCTAGCCTGGGCTCTAATTACCTGCCTGGCCCCGCTAGTGGGCCCGGTGGTGGTGCTAATGATGCTGCTATATGGGCTATGGCATCGCAGAGAATGGGTACGTTTAGCGGTTTTGGCCGCCCCCACCCTGGTGGTGTTAATCCCCACTATTGGTGCCAGCTTGTCCTTGCTACGCAGCGGTATGCGCGGCAGTGCCCTGGCGCTTACCTGGGGACAAGCCGGTGAGCTTAACGGCCCGCCCCGCAGCCTCTACCAACTGCTGGTGGGTACTGATCTGAGCCCAGCTGGCTGGGTGCTGGCTGCCTTTACCGTGCTGTTGGCGCTGGCTTTGATGGTTATCGGGGCGCTTAGTGGAATGCAGGCGCTGGCCTTAGCGCGACTGGCCCTGTTTGGTTGGGTAGCTAGCCTGGCGCTGGTGGTGTTTGCCCACCGCTTTGGCCAGAGCCCCCTTGGCCTGGTCAGTTTTGCCTTCGCGCTGAGCCTGGCAGGGGCTTTGACAAGCGCCGACGTGTTTAGCCGCGCTAAGCGCTTCACCCTGGCACGCCCGGGCCGTACCATTAGCGTTTTTAGTGCCTTAGCTATTTTGGCTGCCGGCGTGGGTGGCGTGCTAAGCGCCCCCCAACTGGAGGTCAGCCAAAGCTCTACGCAGCTAAACGCGATTGGTTTAGAGTCCCAGCGTTCAACCACTAAGCAGCGGGTTTTGTACCTTTCCAGCCAGGCAGATCAGCTGCGGGTGCAGTTGTGGCGTGGCGACGGCGTCCAGCTGGCTGATGTGGCTCCGGCCAGTGTCATTAACGCGGCCCGTAGCTACGACGAAGCTAACCTGGCTTTGCTCAACAGTGTTGGTGCGCTACTTAAAGGCCAGCAGTCAGGGGCTGTCGATAGCCTAGCTAGCCACGGTGTCAGCCTGATTTTGCTGCAAAAAGGCCAGTCCACCGCGATCGCGGCAGATACCGCCAGCGCCCTGGACGCTACCCCGGGCCTGGAGCGTCTAGCTGACACCCCCACCGCCATGGTTTGGCGCGTTAACCCCTCCCATGCGGACCTGTCGGCGCGGGTACATGCGCAGGGCGCAGATAATACGGTCAAAGCAGTTTCTGCCTCCATGCTCACTTCTGGAGCTCAGCTGCCGGCCAGCTCCGCTAGCCGCACCCTAATTCTTAACGAGCGTGCCTCTAGCCATTGGAAAGCTAGCTTCAACGGTCAGGCTTTAACCCCCACCAAGGTGGATAAGTGGCGTCAAGCCTATGTTTTGCCCTCCCAAGCTGGGCGCGTTGAAATCAAGTACGGCACTAGCACCCCGCTGGGCCTGGCCTTGATGGTTTTTGCCGGGCTCTATGTGTTGGCAGCCGTGCCGTTTAGGAAGCAGTCATGAAGCAGCTCAAAGTATTTACCCGCCCTGAGCGTCTAACCTGGAAGGGCGCCCTAGCTAGCGTGGGGGCCCTGGCATTGACCTGTACTGGGGGAGCGCTGGCCTGGCAGGCTAATGGCTGGTCGGTATATAAATATGCGCCCGGTATTGAGCAAACGGTTACCGTCACCAGTGCTAGTGATGATCTGATTTGCCCTGCTAGCGCCGAAAATAACCTACAGGCTCCGGCTTACACCCAGCCGGTGGGCTACACCCTAAGCGTTGGCGACATTAAACGCGCCGGCGGTAGCCAGGCTTACGTTAAGGATGGCGTGGTCTCTAGCTACGACATTTCAGGCGCCACCATTAAGCTGGATCAATCCGCCTCCCGCACTAAAGCGGGTGGGGCCATGGTGGCTTACTCCGATAGTGGAGACCTGCGTTCTTTAACTGCCGGCGGCTGCGTTCAAAGCTCAGTGACCAGCTGGATTGTTGGTGGAGCCACTATTGTGGGTAGCTCCTCAACGCTGTATGTGGCTAACCCGGGTAACACCACTGTTAACGTTAAGGTCACCGCCTGGGGTGCTAGCGGCGAGATTTCTTTGCCTAGTGACGGCCAGCTGTCTATTGCCCCCGGTAAAGCCACCCAGTTGGCTTTGGAGAACTCTGCCGACGCCGACCCTCAACTAGCTTTGCGGGTACAGGCTGAAGGTGGTCGCGTGGCCGCCTGGGTGGCCTCACAAAAGCTCGACGGCGAATCTGCGGCAGGCAGTGACATTATTACTTCTACGGCCTCGGCGGGTACTTCACTGACCATTGGGGCGCTAAGTATTGATAAGGCTGCCTCGCAAATCACTCCCCAGGCAGCTGCTGCTGATGGTGCTGCGACGTCGTCGCCCAGCCCAACCGCAGCTGCCAGCACCACAGCTACCCCCAGCGCTAAAGCCAGCACCACAGCTACCGCTAAGCCCAGCGCCACTGCGACCCCCAGCGCTACTGCGACGCCGTCGCCCAGCGCAAGCGCAGACAGCCTGGACCTAAGCGGGGCCCTTAACGAGCCGCGCCTGCGGGTGCTTAACCCCGGGGACAAAACCGCGCATGTGAAAGTAACCCTGCTGGGTAAAAGCGGGCCGGTACAGTTCGCGCCCGCCAGTGGCCTAAACGTTAAGGCTGGCCAAGTGGCTGACCTGCCGCTAGGCGGGCTAGCTCAGGGTACTTACGGTGTAAAAATCGACTCTGACCAGCCGGTAAGCGCCGCCGCGCTGTCTACCTCGCAGGGTAGTGAATACCCGGAGCTGTCAGGCCAGCACATCCACGATTTCACCTGGTCGCAGGCCCAAACTGGCCAGGGTGGGGTAGCTATGCTGCCACGCCAAGACGTAACTAGCCAGCTGCTGCTAACTAACCCCTCAGCCCAGCCCAAGCAGGTCACGCTCAGCGCGATCGGCTCTAACTGGACCAGCACGCTGACCTTGCCGGCGCTGTCAACCCAGGTGGTGCAGGTTCCTGACAGCGTACAGGCGGTTAGTGTTAGCGGCGCAGTTGCAGCTACCTTGGTTAGCCACGAAACCTCTGGTGATCAGGCAGGCACACTGATCTCGGTGATTGACTGTATTGAAGTAACTGAAGCCACCGCCCAGCGGCGCATTCGGCTGTAGTGCCAGCTTAGTAATCAGGGTCCAGCTTAGTAATCAGGGTCCAGGTCTTGGGGTAAAACCCCAAGGGCCTGGGCACACTGCTCTAACAACACTATATAAAGCACCTCTTGCAGCTGCTCAGGGCTAATGCACTGGGAGCGGATAGGGCGCTGGTAGAGCACAATTCGGGCGTGTAAACCTGCTTTATGCTCAGCCGGGAAGAACCGGGCCAGGCAGGTGGCATCCTCCCAAGGGGCCGGGTCTGAGGCCGGCACTGCCTCCACTGCTAGCTCAACTTGGCCAAGCTTGGGATGGCGCTGGGATAGCTCCCTAAAAATCTCCACTGCAACCTGATCAAACTGGGCTGAGCGAGTATTCCAACCTGGGTGGTTGGGGCGCAGCAGGGGTAGACCCAGGTTTCGCCCGTGGCGCGCGCGTCTACGTGCGCGTTTAGCACGAGCCGCCCCACTGAAACCAGGTGAGGCGGCTACGCGTACATATAGATTACGGCGAGCAATCTGAGGGTCTTTCACGCCCTCAGTTTACTCAGCTCAGGCACTACGGCGAGAGCGCAAAACCAGCGCGCCCGCACCAGTAGCCAACAGGGCCAGGGCTACTAGGCCGCTGGCAGCATCCAAACCGGTGATAGCCAGCTTAGAAGAGTGCACAGCACCAGTCTTAACCTTGGCGTTAGCGCTAGGCAGCTTGTCAGTTACCAACACGCCGGCGTCAACCGGGGCAGGTAGCGGTGAAGGCTTAGCAGGCACAACCGGCAGCGGCGAAAGCGGGGTCCTAGGCTCCTGCGGGATAGCGATAGCCGTGGGCTCCTGGGTGGGGGCCGCAGTAGGCGCCTGGGTAGGTTCCGCAGTGGGCTCCTGGGTGGGGGCTGCGGGCGCTGTCTCGGTGGGTGCAGGCGTGGGGGTTGCTGCCGGGCCTAAATACATGACCTGAATATAGGCGTTGGGGCCAAAATCAGCGGCGCTAGCAGGCGTTTGCTTGGTGGCATTGTCAGCGCCAGCTACCAAAATAGGCGGTTCGGTCGGGAAAGAGCCAGAGAAGGCCACAGAAATACCAAAGCGAGTACCTGGCTGCTTAGCTTTAATGGTGGTCACCTGGTCACCCAAACCACTGATGGGGTGAGAACCGGCGGTAAAAGCAGTGGCCGGGAAGTAGTAGACCTCGCCGTCGCCTGCATAGGGGGCACCTACAGCCACCAAATGAGGCTTACCCTCGCGGGCATAAGAAGCCACTGACCAGCCAGAGCCGGTGCCGGTAAGCACCGCAACATTGGGGTCAGTCTGGTTAGTGCTGTTAATCGTGTAGGTGCTGGGCAAAGTTCTAGCACCATAAAGCAGCGCCACACCGCCATTAAAACCAATCAGGGTGTCCTCGTAGCCATCGCCGTTAACGTCTCCGGCGTTAGCAGCTGTAGTGGCCTTACCCAGGTAGCTGTTCTCTTCCAGAGTGATTTCAGCGGTCCCAGCAAAGGGGTCGTTTAGGTAAGAATAGGTTCCAATATTGGTTACTAGCCAAGCTTTAGGGTGCTTGCCATTAGCATCAGAGGCGGTAAGCACGTAGTCGGTATGGCCACTACGATTAACATTGCCGACGAGTTGAATGGAATCAAAGAACATGCCTTCAGGGCTGTACAACTTCGAGGTGCGCTCATGGTGATCGGGATTGTTTAAATCTATATCACCCAGACGCCCATCCAAATTCATAAGATGAGCTACTGAGCGGTTGCCCTCAGGGTTAAGCACGACGATGTCAGCACGGTAATCGCCGTCGTATTTACCCGCGAAGACGGCTGAGAAGTGGGTGGTACCCGGGGTGCCGGTGATGGTGAAGCCCTGGCCTTTTTCTGAGAGCTTGGTGTAGTCAACGTCAGAAAAGTCAGTCCTGCCGTAAATTAGCCAAGCTTTACCGGCAGTTGATGAAGAAACCAGGATCTCATCTTTGCCATCATGGTCAACATCAAGTACGCAGGATACAGAAACATCAGGTGAAGCAGGAATCTTGAAGCTGCTTGTGCCCGCCACCGGCATTTTGCCGCCAGGGTTGCCGCCCGGAATGACGGTGACCAAGCCGGAAGGGGAGGCCGTAACGATGTCTTGCTTACCAGTGGTGGTAGAGCCATAGCCCCTGCCATCGCCATTGACATCACAGAACCGATCCTTGGCGATGGTAGAGCCGATCTGCGTACCTACCCAGGTACGCTCATTTTCGACAGATTGTTCGGGGGCTGCGTTAGCTAGCGTGGGGAGTGCTAGAGCTACAACGCAAAGCCCAGCTAGCGCACTGCTGCGACGCCGGTTTGCGGCGAGTAACCACGACGGGACCATGGCTTCCTCTCTTAAGGGAGTAATTAACCTGTGTGTATCCTAGCAAAGCTGATAAAAGGCTGTTAACTATTAGGCCCTAAAGAGACCATGTTGTAATACAACTCAACCTCAGGGGATTTGCATACCCTTACTTTGTTACATGCCGACGGCGCAAAAAGCGTTCGGATGCTGATATGGGCGCTATGGTTTTAGTAGCACTTTGTTAGTAATGGAACGGCATTTGCCCTAAGGTTAGGAAATTATAATTGAGTAAACGTGAAACCTATCGCCGTGGCCCAGTGCTGCTGCGTGGTAGCCAGATCCCGCGAGACACCTCCGACGCTCGCCTGCTAGCTAGCTCCGACGACGCCGCCTGGCTGCATGAGGACCCCTGGCGGGTGTTGCGTATCCAGTCTGAGTTTGTAGAAGGCTTTGGGGCGCTTACTGGCATTGGCCCGGCTATCAGCGTCTTTGGTTCAGCCCGTACTGCTAAAGACGCGGCCGCCTATGAGCAAGCTTGCGCTGTAGGGGCCGGTTTAGCTAATGCCGGTTATGCGGTTATCACTGGTGGTGGTCCGGGCATGATGGAAGCGGCTAACCGTGGGGCTCATGAGGCAGGCGGTTTAAGTGTTGGCTTAGGAATTGAGTTGCCGCACGAACAAGGCCTAAACGAATATGTTGATTTAGGCGTTAACTTCCGCTATTTCTTCGCACGCAAAACTATGTTCATTAAGTATTCGGATGGTTTCGTGGTTATGCCAGGGGGATTTGGCACCATGGACGAATTGTTTGAAGCTACTACCTTAGTGCAAACTCAAAAGGCCCGCTCTTTCCCAATTGTGTTAGTAGGACAAGATTATTGGGGGCCATTGTTAGATTGGATGTCTACCACAATGGTTGCGGAAGGCATGATTAGTGCTGATGACATGAATTTATTGCAGCTAGCTGATAATGCTGAGCAGGCGGTTGACCTGGTGGTTTCTGGCGCTAGCGCCAGGATTGCCGCTAAAGCCGCAGAAAACCGCGCTCATCGCCGTGCTGAGCAGTGCTGATAGCGTTAAATAGCAGCCATGAAATTTGGTGTTTTTACGCACCTAGCGATCACATTTAAAGGTTTACAAGACTATACTGGCAGCAGTTGAGTGTGCGTTTTGGGATCCATACTCGTGATTAGCGAAAGGTGATGCCATGGCAGCCATGAAACCTCGGACTGGCGACGGTCCGCTTGAGGTAGTCAAGGAAGGTCGTTCCATCATTATGCGCATGCCTCTAGAAGGCGGCGGCCGACTGGTGCTTGAGATTAGCCCCGAAGAGGTCAAAGACCTCGCCGCAGCGTTAGAGACCATCTAAGTCTTAGCGCTAACGCATATACATAAAGGGTCACTCTTGGTGAGTGACCCTTTTGCTTTAAATGGCGCTTTTAAGCCAATTTTGCGTAGTTTAAAGCTCGACGCCGGCTGCGGCTGGGGCAGGGCGTTTGGCGGCGCTAGCGGCCCGTAAAATGTCGCGCGGGCTTAGCTCCACCTGGCTACGTAGCTGCGCTAGCAGGGCCGCATCAGCATCGGTTAGGGGAGCTAGGGCGATATTGGCTGCGGCAGCGTCTACGGCTGCCGCAGTGGGGGCGGTGTCCGCTGGGGCGCCAGCTGAGGTGTCAGTGTTGGTTGAAGCCTCGCTGTCAGCATCGCTAGGTTCATCATCAAGACTCTGCTCTAGTGCCTGGTTGAGTGCGCTAGCGGAGTTGTCGGTGTCTACTTGGGCACTAGTGACCGAGTCGGGCGGGTTTATGTAGGCAGCATCATCAAAATCGCCACTGTCGGCGCCAGCAGTGGCGGCTGGGGCGAAATCGGTCTCAGCGCTGGCTGCGTCAGTAGCCTGTGCGCTAGCGTCGGCGCTGGCCTGTTCAGCGTCAGCCTGGCTAGAGTCAGTGGAGGAGACAGCAGGCTCCGTGGAGGAATCAGTGGGCTCAGCCAGGGGAGCTTGCCCAGGCTGGGACTGCAGGGCATCGCGGCCGCTAGTGGCGACGTCGTCGGCTACAGAAACCGTGTCGGTGACAGTTTCTTTAAGGGCCTCAAGCGGATTGCTCAGATCACGCTTAATAGCCTCAAGATCCTCACCCATAACGTCACGCACAATTTTGCGCGGGTCGTAATTGCGCGGGTCAAAATCAGCCAGCTTCAGATCTGACAACTCTGGGCCTAGCTCCTCGCGTACCGAAGCCTTAGCGCCTTCCAAGCTCACGCGGGCTTTACGCACAAACTGGGCGAAAGTACGCGTGTATTCAGGCAGCCGGGAGGGGCCGATCACCACCATGATCACCAGCAGGATTACTAGGAACTCGCCACCGCTAATACCAAACACGTCTCTTAGTATAAATTCCCCTATGCAGCTGCGGCGCCTAACCGGGGCCAATTTATGCCCTAGGAATGATGGCCTTGCCCACCTGGTGAGCTAGTTGGCCATATTTTCTTCCTTAAGGCGATACTATGTAAGCGCTGTTCCCACCCGTCATATGCCAGGAGTATCTGTTGCGTGCTGATAAAAACCTCACCTGGGTCTATACCGAGGAGCAGGCTTTCGAAGACGAGGTGCTGACGCTGGCCCGTCTGCGCGGCACTGAACTGGGGGCCACCCCGGTCTCCAGCGGTACAGGTGCAGCGCTGCGTATGCTGGCAGCCGTCTCGCGAGCCAAAGCTGTAGCTGAGGTTGGTACTGGGGTTGGAGTCTCAGGCTTGTGGTTGCTTTCAGGCATGGGTTCCGACGGCGTACTAACCACCATTGATCTGGAGGCTGAACTACATCGCCAAGCTAGGCGCATGTTTATGAATGCCGGTTACCAAGCTTCGCGCTTCCGCATGATTAACGGACGCGCCAGCGACGTGATGCCGCGTATGGCAGCCAACTCTTACGACATGGTGGTACTGGACTGTGGCCCCAGCGAAAGCGCCAACCTAGTCAACATGGCGCTACGTATGCTGCGCGTAGGCGGCATCCTAGCCATCACGCGCGCGCTATGGAACGACAATGTGGCTGACCCGGCCCGTCGCGATCCGCAAACCGTAATCATGCGTCAACTGGGGCGTGAACTTATCGCTCACGAGCAGCTGCTGACCAATATCCTGCCAGTGGGCGACGGCTTGCTAGTTAGCGTCAAACTCAGCTAGATAGCCAAACCCGGCTAGAGACCCAAACTGTTGAGGTCCAAAACCGAATTAGCTCCAAAACCGAATAGGTCCGAACCTAGTTAGACCGAATTGGACGTGGGGGGCCCGCTTGCAATGCAAGCGGGCCCCCCACAGCTTGGTTTGGTAAATGTTTGGTTTGCTAAAGGCGCATTTGTAAAAGCGCAGATTAAGGCGCGGTGTCTTTAGACTGGGCTGACGCCTAGGCTACGGCCAGCCAGGCCGCGTGCGCGGTGACCGAGCTTGCGCGCCACCCCAGCTAGGCCCTGGGCAGCGCTAGAGCCAGCGGCGGGGCGGCCGTCGTCGGCAATAGAAGCCGGCACCCCACAGTCAGAGCCTTCGCGCACATTAATGTCCAGTGGCAGCTGCGCTAGCACCGGCACTTCATAACCCAGCTCGCGGCTCAAGTTAGCGGCCACCTGGGCGCCCCCGCCGGAACCGAAAATCTCTAGGGTGGTGCCGTCAGGCTGCTCAATGTAGGACATGTTCTCGATTACCCCAACCACCTTCTGCTTGGTTTGGCTGGCAATCAGGCCAGTGCGCTCAGCTACCTCAGCGGCAGCGGCCTGTGGGGTGGTTACTACCAAAATCTCGGCGTTAGGTAGCAGCTGCGCCACCGAAATGGTTACGTCACCGGTTCCCGGAGGTAGATCCAGCAACAGCACGTCTAGATCGCCCCAGAACACGTCGGTGAGGAACTGCTGCACGGCGCGGTGCAGCATCGGGCCACGCCACACCACCGGCTGGTGTTCGCCCACAAACATGCCGATAGAAATAACCTTCACCCCGTGGGAAACCGGGGGCACAATCATGCCGTCAAGCTGGGTAGGTACGTGGTCCACACCCAACATGCGGGGGATAGAGAAACCGTAAATATCGGCGTCAACCACGCCAACGTTGAGCCCCTGGGCAGCCATGGCGGCAGCTAAGTTAGCGGTTACCGAAGATTTACCAACGCCGCCCTTACCGGAGGTGACCGCATAGACGCGGGTTAGGTTGCCGGGCTTGGTGAAAGGAATTTCCGGCTCGGCCACGCCACCGCGCAGCTTTGTGCGTAGGGCGGCACGCTCCTCGTCGTTCATAACCCCCAGCTCCACCTTGACGCTGGTTACGCCAGCGACGGCGCCAACCTCGCGTTGGGTGTCAGCGGTTAGGGTGTCTTTAAGCGGGCAACCTGCCACGGTGAGGTTCAAACCGATAGTAACTGCGCCGTCGTCGGCAATATCAATAGAACGCACCATGCCCAGCTGCGTAACTGGGCGGCGAATTTCAGGATCGATGACGCGCTCTAGAGCGGCCTCAATAGCCTCTTGGGTGGGTAGTGTCATGAGCTAATACTAAAGCCCAGCTAACACTTCTATTGAACCTGTGCGGTCATAGATCACATTTGAGATATCTAGCAGCGAAAAAGCTGCCGCCACCAAAAGGGTGTTAGCTGGGCGTTTAGACGGCGTCTAGTCGTGGTTGGGGTTGTTGAGCTGTTGCTGCTGGGCATCTAGCTGGGCCTGGCGCTGGGCAAACTCGGCCTGCTGCTGGGCGGCGGCCTGGATCAGGTTACTTTCCTCAGCCACAATCTCCATCAGCAAGTCACGCATCTCTGAACGCACAAAGTCACGGGTAGCCACATCATTCATGGCGATACGTAGCGCCGCAATTTCACGGGTCAGAAACTCAGTGTCAGCCAGGTTGCGCTCGGCACGCTGGCGATCTTGCTCAGCAGTTACGCGGTCACGGTCATCTTGGCGGTTCTGTGCCAACATAATCAGCGGCGCTGAATATGAAGCCTGAGTAGAAAAAGCCAGGTTAAGCAGGATGAATGGGTACTCATCCCAGGCATAACCCACGCTAGCTAGGGCCACATTCGCAACGATCCAGGCGGTTACGAAAATGGTCATATACAGCACGAATGAGGGTGAACCCATAAATCGAGCGGTAGCCTCAGCAAAACGGCCAAAACCGTCCTTATCGCCGCCGCCGCGCCGCCACGGCTTCCAGCCGCGCTGTGAAGGGTCTAGGGGAGTGTCTAGAGAGTCAGCCATTTGCACTCTTTTCGATGGCCTCATCGGTTACGTCATCGTCAGCGTCACGCCAGTCATCGGGCATGAGGTGGTCCAAAACGTCATCGACGCTGACGGCTCCCACCAGGCGGCCTGCATCATCTACTACAGCCAAGGCGGTTAGGTTATAGGTAGCCAAAATACGGGTAACCGTACCAATAGAGTCACTCGGGGAAACTGATTCCAGATCCCGATCAATAATGGAGCCCACCAGGGTTTGGGGAGGCTCGCGTAGGGCCCGCTGTAAATGCACCACGCCAATAAAACGGCCGGTAGGTGACTCTAGCGGGGGACGAGCCACAAAACCCATGGTGGCCAGGGCCGGGCTGCCTTCCTCCTTGCGGGCGTGGGCAAGGAAGGTGGCCACAGTGGCCTCGGGAGGCAAAATAATAGGTTCAGTGGTCATCAAACCACCGGCGGTGTAGTCGTCATAAGCCATCAGGCGGCGCACGTCGGCAGCCTCATCGGGCTCCATCAGGGCCAGCAGGGCTTCAGCTTTAGGTAAGGGCAGCTCAGAGACTAGGTCGGCGGCGTCGTCAGGCTGCATAACATCCAAAACGTCGGCGGCGCGTGGGGCCTCAAGCTTAGACAAAATAGCTAGCGAATCCTCAGCCGAAAGCTCCTCCAGGGCGTCAGCTAGGCGCTCATCGGTTAGGGCTGTGGCCACTTCAAGGCGGCGGGTGGGGGGTAGCTCATGTAAGGCATCAGCCAAGTCAGCAGGCTTTAGATCCTCCATAGTGGCCAGCAGCGCGCTAACCCCCTGCTCATTAGGGCGCAGCGACAGGCCAATGACGTCGCCCACCTCAACGGTGAAAGTTTCGCCTTTGCGTAGCCCCAGGCGCCCAGTGACCGGGCGCTGCACAAATAGGCGCGTCACATTCCAGTCATGGTTGCGGTCTTTTTCGATGCACACGTCGCGAATTTCCACGGTGCCCGACCCGTCACGCAGGGTTACGCGCTTATCTAAAAGCTCACCCACCACCAGGGTCTCTAGTGAACGCTGGGAGAAACGACGCATATTAAGCACGCCGGTAGTAATTACCGCCCCCGGTTCCATGGCGGTTACGCGGGAAAGGGGCACAAATACTCGACGGCGCCCGGGCACCTCAACTACCAGCCCAACTGCGCGGGGGGCTGAGCGTAGGTTAATTAAAACGACGACGTCAACTACTTTGCCTACCTGATCACCAAGTGGGTCAAAGACCGCTGTGCCGGCTAAACGAGCGATGTAGACGCGGGTTGCGGAACGGGTGCGCATAACCTCCATGCCCTCAGGTTAGCCCCCTAGCTATGGCCAGAGCTAACCACAAAAGTGTGAAAAGATCGGCTAAATAAACCAAATAGTTTTGGGGTGGCACCTCTTTAGTAAGTGCCACCCCAAAACCTAGATTAGCCAGTAAAGACAGTTTTAATGGCTAAATTTCACCGGTCTTAACTACGTATCAGCCGCGCAGAGAACGTACCCAGTTTTCGACGTCGTCGGTGTCACGCGGAATATCGGCGGTGATGCGACGGGCGCTACCATCAGGGTCAATGACAATGTCGTCCTCAATGCGCACAGCCTGGCCGCGCAGCTCCTCAGGTACCTGCAGGTCATCGGCGCGGAAGTACAGGCCCGGCTCAATGGTGAAGCACATGCCCGGCTCTAGCAGCGCATCCATGTACATTTCACGCCGTGCCTGGGCGCAGTCGTGCACATCCAGACCCAGGTGGTGGCTGGTGCCGTGCACCATCCAGCGGCGGTGGTACTGGCCCTCAGCTGAAAGTGACTGGGCAGCAGTGACGCCCTCAGGCAGGCAGCCCCAAGACTCTAAACGCTCAGCCAGAACCTCCATGGCGGCATTGTGCAGGTCGCGGAAACGCACCCCGGGCTCGTTAGCCTTAGCGAAAGAAGCATCGGCGGCGTCGAGAACTGCCTGATAAATCTTGCGCTGAGCCTCAGAGAAAGTACCCGAAACCGGCAGGGTACGGGTCACGTCAGCGGTGTAGAGCGAGTCCACCTCGGCGCCGGCGTCAACCAGCACCATGTCAGACTCAAGCACGCGCCCATCGTTGTTAATCCAGTGCAGCGTGTTGGCGTGGTTACCGGAGGCAGCAATGGTGTCATAGCCCAGACCGTTACCCTCTTCGCGGGCCACGGCGCCAAAAGCACCCTCCAGCACACGCTCACCACGCCAGTGCTCAGTGGCACGCGGCAGGGAACGAATCAGCTTTTCAAAACCGGACTTGGTGACCGAGACAGCCAGTTCCAGCTGCTCAATTTCCCACTGGTCCTTAATTAAACGTAGCTCAGCCAAAGCCTCTAGCAGCTTGGCGTCGTTAGCGGCGTTAACCTGGGCGTCTACTGCACCGTTTTGGCTGCGCACCTGGTTGACCAGCTCAGTGACACTGGGGTCGGCCTCGCTAACCACACACAGTTCTAGCGTGCCCGCATCCTTAGCTAGAGCGTCACCTAGAGAGTCAATGTGGGCGCAAGCAATACCGGTGGCGTGCTCAACCTCCTCCAGGGAAGGACGCACCCCCACCCACAGCTCGCCGTAGCGCGGGTCGCCATAAAACTCTTCGCTTGAACGTGAAGCGCGCGGACGGAAGTAAAGCACAGCCGTGTGGGTGGGGCCCTGGCCGCCGTCACGGATGGGCTCAAGCACCAGCACGGCGTCGGGCTCAAAATCAGTGCCGGTACCGGTCAGATGCGCAAAAGCCGAGTGCGGGCGGAAGCGGTAATCGCAGTCATTGTTGCGCACCTTAAGCTGGCCGGCAGGAATCACTAGGCGCTTATTGGGGAACAGCTTGCCCAAAGCCTCGCGGCGGGCAGCAGCCCAAGGGGCAGACTCGTTACGACCCTGCGTGTTTTCCGGGCGCGGGCCCCAGTTGGAGCCAATGAACTCGCGGAAAGCGGAGTTGGCGGGCTGACGTGAGCGGTTGTTACCACGGTCAGCTAAAGTCTGGTTGTCACTGGAAGCGGCGGATTTTTCCTCAGTCATAAAGCCATCATAAGCCGTTTAACGCGCTGGGCCCTAAGCCGTTTAACGCGCTGGGCCCTAAGCTGTTTAAACGCTGGACTCGCGGCGTGGCTGGGACCTCGCCGGCAGCGAGGCGACTTTGGGCGCTGGCAGTAACTGGCCTTTTAACAACCGGGTGAGCCTAACGGCGTCGGCGCCACCTAGGCCATACAATCCAAGTGTGCGCATTGATCCTCATACTCATTCAAGTTTTTCCGATGGCACCCAAACCCCAGCACAGTTAATCGCTTCCGCTCTCGAATGCGGTCTGGACGTTATTGGGTTGACCGACCACGACACCACAGATGGATGGCACCAAGCCGCACAAGCAATTGAAGGCACCAGCCTGAAACTGCTGCGCGGCATGGAAATTTCCTGCTCCTACCAGGGAATTACCCTGCATCTGCTCTCTTACCTACACGACCCCGACAATGTGGCGCTAAACCGCGAGCTTAGGCGTTCGCATGAAGCCCGCCATGAGCGCGCCCGCCTCATGGTTGAGCGGCTAAGCAAGGACTACCCCATCACCTGGGAGGAAGTTGTCGGCCAGGCAGCTGCCGGAGCCACTTTGGGGCGCCCTCACATTGCTGACGCGCTGGTAGCTGCCGGGGCTTTTAAAGACCGCAGCGAGGTTTTTGCTGGGCCGCTTAAGGCCGGCTCTCCCTACACTGTGGAGCGCTACGCACCCGACCCGGTCAAAGCCTGTGCCCTGGTGCGCGCAGCTGGGGGAGTGCCGGTGGTGGCTCATCCACGTGCCGCTAGCCGCAGCAAACGCCTGATTCCTGACGAGGTATTTGCCCGCATGGCCGAGGTTGGTTTGGCTGGGCTTGAGGTTTACCACCGCGATCACGACGACGCCGCCCGCGCCCAAGCCCTGCGTCTTGCTAAGGATCTGGGGCTGGGAATTAGTGGTTCAAGCGACTACCACGGGGCTGGTAAGCCCAACCGTTTAGGTGAAAACCTGATGCCAGTAGAGTTCTACGAACTCATTGTGGACCAGGGTCTGCTACCCATTTTGGAGGGATAGTGCAGTTCTTTGATCCCCATGTGTTTGCTACCTCGCTAGCCACGCTGGTAGTTATTCAAGACCCGGTGGGGGCCATCCCGATCTTCCTGTCACTAACCGGCAAACAGTCTGATGTGCAGCGTAAAAAATCTGCCCGCACAGCTACGCTAGTTAGCCTTGGCGTAATTTTAGTATTCGCTTTAGCTGGACGTTACATTCTAGAATTTCTAGGCATTAGCGTACCTGCTTTGCAGCTATCTGGTGGTCTGTTGCTACTGTTGGTGGCCTTGGAGCTGCTTACTGACAAAATGGATGAAAATCCTGACCCTGACGCTACCGGCGGGGTTAACGCAGCCCTAGTGCCCCTAGGTACGCCCCTACTGGCTGGGCCCGGTGCGATTGTGGCCGCCATGGTGGCAGCTGATTCTTCTGGCTCCACCGCCGGTTGGATCAGTGTGGGTGTGGCTATCGTGATGTCACACGTGATCATTTGGCTAACCCTGCACTTCTCCACGGTGCTTAACCGGATTCTTAAGCAATCTGGTATCACCCTGCTAACCCGCATTGCCGGTTTGCTGCTGGCAGCTATTGCGGTGCAGATGATGGTGGACGCGGTAGAGACCTTCGTAAAGCAGTTCGGGGCCTAGCCTCAGCGGTGGGCCCTGCTGCGCGGGCGGCAAAAGCCAAGAACAAACCCCCGGCTCAACCGAGCACGGGGGTTTGCGGCGTTTAAAGGAGCCTACCTGAGCCAGTGTACTCCTTAGAGCTCACTCAGTGGGTTTTAAGAAGTTACCCAGTTTTTTGGCTTGGCCAGCAGGCTTGGCTAAGCAGGCTTTTCAGCAGGCTTCTAGCCGGCTTCAAGCTGGTTTTGTCCAGTTGGTTTTACTCAGCAGCTTTAGTGCGGCGAGCACCGCGAGTGCGCTTACGGGGACGACGCGACTTAGCCTGCTTAGTGCGCACGGCGTCGTCGGCCTTACGGTGAGCGCGCCCCCGACCCCGAGAGCGGCCGCGAGAACGGGCGGCAGCGCGAGAGCCAGTGGTGCCCAGATCCTCAATGTATTCAGCGCTTAAACCCTCACGCTTACGCTGCGAGCGCGGCAGGCGGTTACCCACATTCTCAGGAATATCCAGGTCACTGTAGAGGTGAGGACTGGTGTGGTAGGTCTCTACCGGCTCCTTATACTCCAAGCCCAGTGTCTTGCAGTTCAGGCGCCAACGCGGCAGGTCCTCCCAATCCACAAAGGTGACCGCCGTGCCGTGCTTGCCGGCGCGCCCAGTGCGGCCGATGCGGTGCACATAGGTCATGGCGTCTTCGGGGCACTCATAGTTAATAACGTGGGTGACGTCGTCGACGTCGATACCACGGGCAGCCACGTCGGTAGCTACCAGCACATCCACCTTGCCGTTACGCAGGGCACGCATTGCCTGCTCGCGGGCACCCTGGCCCAAGTCACCATGCAGCGCGGCCACGGCGAAACCCTGCTTGGCCAGCTCGTGGGTGACTGTGTCGGCGGTGCGCTTGGTGCGGCAGAAAATAATGCAGCCTTCGCGCTCGCGGGCTTGCAAAATGCGGCAGATAACCTCCACCTTGTTCATGGCGTGCACGCGGTAGGCGTACTGGGAGACGCTGCGCACGGTGAGGGTGTCGTCGGCTGGGTCTTCCTGGGCCCGAATATGGGTGGGCTGGTTCATGTAACGCCTGGCCAGGGCAATCACTGCGGCTGGCATGGTGGCGCTAAAGAGCATGGTTTGGCGGTCGGCGCGGGTGGCGGCCAGGATCTTTTCCACGTCGGGCAAGAAACCCAGGTCAAGCATTTCGTCAGCCTCATCAAGCACCACAGTGGTGACGTGGTCTAGACGCAAAATGCCGCGATTAATCAGGTCTAGTAGGCGCCCGGGGGTGCCCACAATAACCTCCGCACCAGCTTTAATGGCCTCAATTTGGGGCTCATAGGCGCGCCCACCATAAACCTGGGCGATGCGCACGGTGCGGTATTTGGCGGCGGCGCTGAGCTCTTCAGCCACCTGCTTGGCCAGCTCACGGGTGGGCAGAATAACCAGGGCCTGGGCGCTGCCGGCGGCTGGGTCTTCATCCCAGCCTTCCTCGCCGGGGCCCAGGGTGTCCATCAGTAGTGGAATGCCAAAGCCTAGGGTTTTACCGGTACCGGTTTTGGCCTGACCAATAATGTCTGCCCCATCTAACGCTACGGGCAAGGTTAATGCCTGGATCGGGAAGGGGTGGGTGATGCCGCGTTCGTCCAGGGCCTTGGTGATTTCCTCTTCCACGCCGTACTGGGCGAAAGTTTTGGTCTCTAAATCAAGACTGTCGGCGGTGGCGCTGATGTCTGCGTCTACCTCATCGGGGCGCACAGCGGTGGCGGCAGCGGAGTTAATTAGGCCGGTGTCTACGGCCTCAATGTCAGTATTGTTCTCGCTCATATATGCCTTCAACTTTAGGCGCTTTTTTGGCTTTATGGCAGTGGAAATGGGGTAGTTCACGTCAGCGCCTCACTAATGTGAGCGGCTTTGACTAAACTGTTGCCATGGACACTGCTTCTAATGTTTCAGCCTCTGGGGCCCCCGCGTTTAATTTGGTGGCTGGGCTGGTTACCTGGTCTTTATCGGTGCAATCCATTCGCCTGGGCAAGGATGCTTATATGGCTCCCGACATGGTCACGCGGGCCGCGTTGATGCGGCTAAGTGCCCAAACCACGCAGGATTTTAAGGCGGTTTCTACCCGTAGCCGTGAGCTGGGGGTGGATGCGCTAGATAATGCGCAACCGTTTATGGGGGCGCTGGGTGATTACGATGAGCGTACTCGCCCGGCTGACTGGCCTGAGCGCGTGCTTAAGACTTATTTGGGTATGGGTTTGCTGGGCGACTTTGCGGCCCATGCGGTTTCGCTGCTGCCTCCGGCGCTGGCCTCTGAGCTGGCGCCCTATCTGGACCACCGTGAGCTGGATGCTTTTGCTTCTGCCAGCATTTTGGGTGCAGCCGGTTCTGACCCGCAGCTGGCGGCCCGCTTGGGGCTGTGGGGGCGGCGCGTGGTTGGTGAGGAAGTGGGTACTTTCCACGCTTTGCTGGCACGTTTTAAGGGTTTAGCTGCCGACGACGCCGCCCGCCAGGGCTACCACGACGCCCTGTCTGCTGGGGCGGCCACCCGCATGAAGGGCCTGGGCCTGCGCGTATGAGGCTATCTGCATAAAAACAAACCCCACCGGCCTGGCCGGTGGGGTTTTGTGCGCGCTTCTAGCTGGCGTCGCGGCGCCTAGGGGCGTCTAAAGAGTGGCTACTTAGCGGCGCCTAAAGAATCACAGGGCGAAGCCCACGCGACGCGGCTCGCTTTCACCTAGCACTACGTAGGCGATGGCTGAGGTGGGCACGTAAACCTTGCGGCCCTTGTCGTCGTCGAGAACTACGGCGGGGGAGCCCTGAGCGGCCTTGATGGTGGAAAGTACGCGCTCTTGGCTGTCATTGGTCTCGAAGGTTAGCTCGCGCGCAACGTTGGTGATGCCGATGGTGACCTGCATGTAAAGCTCCTAGTAAAGAAAGTAGTGGGCCGGCAGGGAATGCGGGAAATTTACTTACATAATGCTACTGCAATGCAAAAAATACACGAATTGGCGTGTATAAGCTGTGTTCCAATAGTTACATGAGCAAATTCTGCTTAACGCCGCCGTCGCAGCGCTTTGAGCTGCCACAACCAGACGCTTTCACTATTAAAGCCTCCCAGCTAGTTGGCGAAGGGCGAAATTTGGTGGCTTTGGGGGCGCCGGGCAGCGGTAAAACTACTTTAGCGGTGTCCCTGGTGGCCCAGGCGGTGGCGCAGGGGCGTCAAGCAGTGTTGCTTAGCCCCACGCGCGTGCGTGCAGATCAACTGCGCACCTATTTGGTGCAAGCCCAAACCCAGTTGGCCAGTCGCCGGGGCCAAGCGGCGTCGCAGTCACCCCAAACTCAGCCCAGCCCAGCCCAGACCGGTCCGGCGGCGTCGGTGCAGGTGGACACCCCGCGCGTGTTTACCCCGGCGGCTTTTGCGCTGCGCATCCTAAGCCAGTGGTTTAGCCAGCGTCTACAACCCCTGCCAGCCCCGGTGTTGCTGATGGGCGCTGATGAGGATGCCGCCCTAGAACAGCTAATTGGCCAGGTCAGCTGGTCTCAACCAGCTGAAGTAACCCAAACACGCGGTTTTCGCGCCCAAATCCGTAACCTGTTCTCGCGCTGCGGTGAGCTGGGGGTTGACTACCAGCTGCTAGAGCAACTGGGCCAGGCCGCTCAGGTACAGCTGTGGTGTGAGGCGGCGCCACTGTTAAAACTGTGGGACAGCCAAAGTGACATCAGCGCTGCCAACCGGGCCATGGCGCTGAAACTAGACACTGCCCGCCTGCAAGATCGGGCCCTATATGCACTAGAGCATTGGTATCAAGCCGATGTAACCGCTCCGCCGCAGCTGCCAGATCTGGTGGTGGTAGACGACTACCAAGACTGCACAGCGGCCACCGCCCGCCTACTGCACGCTTTAGCTGCCCTAAACCTTGGCGAGGCTGAGGGACAAGGCTGGTCTGCTGGCCAGATGCCAAGCGCTGGCCTCGATGCTGGGGAGCCTGGCGGCGTCGGGAGCAGGGACAGCACCCAAATAGTGGTGCTAGGCAACCCCGACGAGGCGGTTGAAACCTTCCGTGGCGGTGACCCACTAATGCTGGCCAGCGCCGCACGTGACTTTGACGCCGTGGCCCTAACCCTGCCGCAAGTACATCGCGGCTCACGCCAAATCGCTGCTCTAATTGAACTGGCCGTGCAGCAAGTACAGGTAGCCGGATGCATCAGCCAACGCCGCCCCAATTACCAGCATTTGGCGCAAAACAGCCAAAGCGTGTGCTTTAAAGTGGCGCCAGATGACACTGTCCAGGTTGGGGCTGTGGCCGCGCATATGCGCTCACTGCATCTAGAGCAAGGCCTGGCCTGGGGGCAAATGGCGGTGATTGTGCGCCAAAGCAGCTCGGTGGAGTTGATCCGTCAAGAACTACGTCGAGGCGGAGTACCCCTAGCCCCAGACACCCCTGCCCTACTGCTACGCAGTGAACCAGCCGCGAAGGCCCTACTTGACTGCGCCCGCGCCGCCCTAGAGCAGCTACTGGGCGTGCCGGTGGTGCAAGAAGAAGCAGCCCGCGCCCTGCTACTAAGTCCCCTGGTGGGCTTTAGTGCCATTGAGCTACGTCGGCTGCGACGTATTTTGGGGGAGAGCCCAGATCACCTAAGCACCCGAGTGCTTAGCGACACTGAGCTGTTTGACCAGCTAGAAGCAGCCCCCACCTTGGCAGCCAAAGCTAAAGTAGCCCAAGCCATTAATGAGGCCCTGGCTAAAGAACGCAGCGAAGGGCTAGAGGCCCTGGTGTGGGGGGCCTGGCAGGCCAGTGGCAAAGCCCAATACTGGCGTCAACTGGCCCTAGATATTGAGGCAGACTCGCTGCTGCGCCAACGTGCCGATCATGATCTGGACGTGGTTATCTCCCTGTTTAAACGTCTAGAGGTGTGGAGTGAACGCAATCCTTCAGCCCCCGGCCAGCAGTTCCTTGATGAGCTAGAGGCCCAGCAGGTGGCCTCAGACTCGGTGGCGGCTCTAGGGGCGCGTCCACAGGGTGTTTCGGTGCTGACGGTGGCGGCCTGTGCGGGGCGTCAGTGGGAGTTTGTGGCGGTTTTAGGTATCGACGACGGCGTGTGGCCTAACCTGCG
>ERZ772910.485-NODE-485-length-23118-cov-4.221827_pt1 | contig 23118 bp, 17 predicted proteins | sample MGYA00511357_ERZ772910 | MGnify/ENA primary metagenome ERZ772910 (study PRJEB29015, sample SAMEA2738096) | human oral metagenome | biome: human oral; feature: human-associated habitat; material: saliva | place: China | collected 2193 ... | reverse complement strand
TAAAAATCCACCATTGAATTCCATAAATGCATACTAAGGCGAATAATGAAAATAATAAAAACTGATAAAATCTAGTAGACATTATTCTATCATACTTATCTTTTGTCTGATCTGCGAAATATCCTAGGATAAAAGAGATAATATAAGGCAATGTCGTGGCTATTGACACTATACTCACAGCTAATTCTGGATTTGGTAAACTTGTCGCATAAATAATAAACGCAATATCAAATAACGTTCTACCAGCATTCCCAAATGCTGATGAAATAGTAAATAACCTATAGAGTTTATTTTTCAAGAAAATATTCATAGAATATCACCTCCTGTATTATTTTATATTTTACATTGATATAGTTAAATTTTCAATATATTATATAGTTCTTTTTGAAAATTTAAAATATTTTTCATCCAACTTTAAATTCCTCACAGATTAATAAAAAGAGCAACTATTCGGCATTTGGATATACCTCGACAAAATCATGATTCCGGCTAAACAAGATTTTGTCGAGGCAAGCCCAACCTTTTTAGTTACTCTCTATTTATATATATATATTATATTCTATCTCTCGTGAAATATTCGTACATATCTTCACGAATTGGTGTCTGTATTTTATAGAAGAATTGAATTACTGTATCTCCGCTTCTTTCTCTAGCTACCAACTTAGGCTCTCCTGTCGTCTTCATCTCACCTAGGAAATAGAATATTCGTGCCCCATCCTTATCATCTTTATTTTTCCTCATAAATAGATAGATTTTTGTTTCATCATTATAAAAATAGTTGCACTCTTTCGATTCTAAGTTCCTTCTCGGCTTCGACATCGAAGTAAATCCATTATCCGGTAAAAATCCATGTGTATAATCTCGGTTAAATGAATTTTCATCAATATCGTAGTTAATAAACACTGGCAAAGTCTTCGTTCTTTCATCGTATTTATAACCACCTATAGCGAGTGGCACATAGTTAATTCCCCATGAAAATAATTTACAAATATCTTCGAAACTATATTTCTCATACAATACAAAATTAGTATCTTTGTATAAATTATCTTTGTAATATTTATTATATCTGTAAATTCCATAGTCTACCAAATCTTGTAATAATTCCCTAAAAATCTCTGATTGTAGCTGTTCTTCAAATTCTTTAGATACTTTTATCTCTGATGCATTCTCATCTAAAAATATACAATCATGAAACTTCTTCTTAGTGACACTACTAGTCACGAAATTGTTAGTAAGTATCTTTCTACTAACATCCAACTCATAATCTGCGATAAATTTATTATAATCTTTCAACATAATTTCTTCAAAAGCTGTAAGAATATTACGCTTCTTATCATCTAATAACAAACGTAAAATTATAAGTTCTTCTATCTTTTTACTCAAGATTAAATTAGTAGAGACAAAATTCAGCATATTCTCTGCGGTCTTTGTCAGTTTCCCACTATATTCAAACTGTTTTTCCTTCTTAGCTAAAAATGAATAATAACTTCCAGCTACCTCAAAAATCTTTCTAACATCTATGGCATCATAGTTCTCAAAGTCTGAATACGTAGGTATTCTTCCTAGTTTATTTTTTAGTTTATTATATTCATCAGTAACGAATAACCACGTGTTTAACTTCACATTGTCTATCGCACTATAAATTCTCTGTTTAGAGATTTCATCAAAATGAATAGTCGACATCCCCGGAATATACCTAGTTCCCTGAGATAAAAACTTCCTTACGGTATCTTTGTCATAACTATTGTCTCCAGATAGAGCCACAGGTATTAAAAAGTTATTTTTATAATTGGCGATAAAATCTATTATTACCACGAACTCCTTATCCGCAGATTTTCGCAAACCTCGACCTAGCTGTTGAATAAAGATAATAGAACTTTGCGTAGGTCTTAACATAATTACCTGATTAACCTCAGGAATATCTACACCTTCATTGAAAATATCTACAGTAAATATATAATCTAACATATCGCCATCATTCGCAACTAACTTAGCAATCTCCAGTTCACGTCGTTCCTGACTATCTTCACCTGTTAAGCTAGTAGTATTATAACCACGTGCGTTAAACTCTTCACTAAGCACCTTGGCTTCTTGTTTCGATGAACAGAAAACTAGACCTTTTACCCTATCTCCTGAATAGCCATAATAATTAATCTTACTTATAATATGCTCGACACGTTCACTAGACACTAAATTTGAAAAATCGCTCAGTTCATCAATAACCTTACCATCAACCTCTAGATCACTAATTCCGAAGTAATGAAACGGACATAATAATGAATTCTCCATCGCTTCTTTTAAGCGAACCTCATAAACGATATTATTGTTAAATAATTCATAAATATTAAAACTATCCGTTCTATCAGGGCTCGCCGTCATCCCTAGATAAAATGTCGGTTTGAAATAATCCATCAATCTAAGATAACTGCCAGCTCCTGCCCTATGTACCTCATCTATTATAATTTCATCAAAATGATTCTCGTTAAAACTCTTAAAAATATCTTCTTTAGACATAGTTTGAACTGTAGAAAAAATAAAATCCACTTCTATATTTTTCTCTTTACCTGTAAGTAAACCATAGCTACGACTAGTTCCAAAAATAGACTTAAACGTCTCAAGGGCCTGACGAGCAATCTGTTCTCTATGAACGATAAACAATAATCTCTTAGCACCTATACTCTTCATCGCAAAAGCTGCCGCAAATGTCTTACCAGTTCCTGTCGCAGAAATAAGAAGACCCTTGTTATCTTGATTACGAAGTTTTTCGAAATTTTCTATAAAACTCCTTTGCATCTTATTCGGTTTAATTTCCTCGGAAATTATTTTCTTAGCAACAGTCTCAACCTTATTATTAGCGAATTCTTCGACATACTTATCTTTTATTTCAGAATATGACTTAGATTTTACCCACAATCCATTAAACTCATCTAAAACATTATCAGTTAAAGTCCTATCTCCCTCAATAAAGGTATTCCATTCTTTATTTATCGTCAGTGCCGCACTAGTTAAGTTCGAGCTTCCCATCAGTACTTTCCATGAGTCACCGCATCTAAATAAATAACCTTTAGTATGGAATCCATGTTTATTTTCTACACAGTCATAAATCTTTAGAGAAATATTCTTGAAATTAGATAATTTCTCTAACACTTTAGGAGTATTAAAATATAAATAATTCGTCGTTAAAATTTTTCCACGGATGTTTTTTTCTTCTAAATTCTTCAAAGTTTGAAGTAAACTCGTTAAACCACTTTCTGAAATAAATGCCACGCTGAAAATAAATTCATCGCATATTTCTAATTCACTCTCAAGCGTACTAAGAACTTTCTTCGCTTCTAAATGATTATTATAAACAAATGTATTCTTCATTTTAACCTCCTTCTGTTAGATTAGCCATTAATTATTTCATAAGTTATTAAGGCTTCTTTCATAACTTTTACATTATGAACACGTACCATTCTAGCTCCTCGTTTCACCGCTTCTAATGATAAAGTTGCACTTACTATATCTCTATCTTTCGGATTACTATTACCACCTAGCACATAATCTGTAGTTCTCTTTCTACTTACCGCATATAAGATTTCACAACCTAATGAAGTAAGTAACTCTAATTTTCGTGTAATTTCTAAGTTAGCTTCTGCAGTTTTACCAAATCCCATTCCAGGATCGACGATTATATTTTCTTTCTTCACACCTGCATTTAGACAAATATCAACGCTCTCTCCTAATTCACGCACAACTTGTTCAATCTCATGTCCTTCTTCAACACCTCCATTGTGCATAATAAAGATGGGAATATCATGTTTAGCAGCGACATCAGCCATAGTGCTTCCTTTAGCGCCATTCACATCATTTAGTACATCTATTCCTGCTTCAATCATGTATTCAGCTACATTAGGCTTATACGTATCAACGCTAAAGCACACATCAGGAAATGTTTTTCTTAAAGTTGGAAATACACTTTGTAATCTAGCAAGTTCGTCTTCCTCACTAACTACAGTAGAACCTGGACGAGTCGATTCAGCACCGATATCAATAATATCCGCACCTTCAGCTACCATCTTACGAACACCTTCTATCGCAGCTTCCACATCATAAAAATCTCCTCCATCAGAAAAAGAATCCGGAGTAAAGTTCAATATTCCCATAATTAAATATTTTTTTTCATTTAATAATTGTTTTAATTTATTCATTCTATCACCTTATAGTTTTATTTTGCATACCTTACTATTATATCATGTGATTGTGGTGTTTGCAGTAAAAAAGGGAGTGACTCAAAAATCGTGATTTCGTAGAAATCGATTTTTTAGAGTCACCCCCACACAGTTTATTAGATATCTAAAAAGCTTTTATAAAGCGCATTTAGATATCAATAAACCACTGTGTCTATGAGTTTTCATGTAAACTTTTTTCAAAATCTAATACTTTTGGGTCAACCTGATTACTTCTCAATTTTGTTAATTGGATACTACTCCCAATTTTCTATTCACTCTTTTTCTTCAACGAACGAATAACTGGTTCTTTTCTAAATGCATAATACAACTGAGCAGCCATTACAACCCATAGAATAGGTTCTACAAATATTACTCCTAAATATCCCACACTTGGAATAATAAATATTACAAATAATATTTTCCCTAACATTTCTATAATACTTGAAACAAGTGGCATCACCTTTTGCCCTAATCCTTGCAGAGCATTTCTCAATACTAAAAGTATGGCTAAAAATGGATAGAATGCAGAACTAATCTTAAGATATAATGAAGCCTGGTAAATTAGTTCTTCATCATTACTCCCTGTAATAAGTTCATTTAAATATGGACTTGCGAAAAATAGTGTAATACAGATGAAGACTGACCAAATTATCGTAACAAGCGCACCCTTACGTAATCCTTCAACTATTCGACGATACTGTCTTGCTCCGAAGTTTTGCGATGTAAAAGTCGTTATGGTCGCACTCATAGATCCTACTGGAAGTAGTACGAACATCATTATTCTTCTAGCACTTGTCTGAGCACTGATAATTACTGGACCTAAGGCATTAATCGATGTTTGTAAGATTACTGTACCAATTGAAACAACAGAAAACATAAGTCCCATCGCCAAACCTTGGCTAAATAAATCAGAATAAAGTTTTTTATTCCATGTAAAATGTTTTTTTGTTGGAATTAGAAATGGTGTTTTTCTACGGATATAGTTAAAACATAATACTGCAGAAATACCTTGTGAGATAATAGTTGCAACTCCAGCCGAACGTACACCCATATGTAAATATGCAATAAAATATATATCTAATACAGTGTTAATAATTGCTGAAAAAATTAAGAAATATAATGCCGCCTTACTATCTCCAACTGCTCGAAGTAGTCCCGCACACAAATTATACGCAAGAGTAACACCTACAAATACTACTATAAGATAACTATACTCATAAGATTGATCAATAATATTACTTGGTGTCCCTAGTAATTTCAGTAATGGATATAAAGTAAAATTACCTAATACAGCAATAACAATACTCAGAACTCCACCTATAACAAACGTGGCAGCTACAGCGCTCTTTAACTTTTCATAGTTCCCAGCACCGTAATGACGAGCAATAACTATACCCATACCATTTCCTATACCTAATGCAAAACCAACTACAAGTTCAAATATCGCAGCAGTAGCTCCAACAGCAGCAAGGGACTCTTCTCCAAGGAATCTACCAACAATCATAATATCTACCGTATTATAGAGTTGCTGAAAAATATTTGCTATCATAATCGGTATCGCAAAAGCAATCATCGCCCGTAAAATCGGACCTTCTAATAAATTTACTGATGTTTTTTTCATAAATAATATTATAGCACTTTGAAATAAAGTTTCAAGAAAAAACCTGAAAACTATTCTGAAAACGGAGAAAGGCCCATCTTTCGATGAGCCATTATATTATGAAAAAAAAATATTATTAAGTTTTGTTATATTTATATTATATCCCACTTACCTTATATGAACTTTAGACTATAATTAAAATAAAACTAAAGTTGAAAAATTTTGAAAATAATCCCCTAAAAAGGAGAAAGGTCCATCTTTCGATGGACCACTTATATTATGAAAAAAAATATTATTAAGTTTTGTTATATTTATATTATATCCCACTTACCTTACACGAACTTTAGACTATAATTAAAATGTAATTAAAGTTGAAAAGTTTTGAAAATTTTCCCCAGAAAAGGAGAAAGGCCCACCTTTCGATGGACCACTTATATTATGAAAAAAAATATTATTAAGTTTTGTTATGTTCATATTATATCCCACTTACCTTACATGAACTTTAGACTATAATTAAAATGTAATTAAAGTTGAAAAATTTTGAAAATAATCCCTAGAAATGGAGAAAGGCCCATCTTTCGATGGACCGTATATTATGAAAAAAATATTATTAAGTTTTGTTATGTTTATATTATATCCCACTTACCTTATATGAACTTTAGACTATAATTAAAATGTAATTAAAGTTGTTAACTTTCATATTTACTTTCAATAATACTATATAAATCTACTAATCAACATAACCACAAATAATTTATAAAAACTATTTATATCTTATATTTGGCTTCAACTTAAATCCCTTCACCAAAATTATATCCTTTACAATTCATCTTTATCATTATAAAATTAAGTGTATATTATTAGAAATGTTGGTGTTTATTTATGAATTTGAATTGTAAAATAAAATTTAAGAAATATTTAAAAGAAAATAATTTAGAAGATAAAAATAACTTATTAGAGCTTTTCAGTCAGTTAACTTTAGAACAACTTGCTGAAAAACTTCTAACTTTAGATGAAGATGAAATTGTAAACTACGCAATTGAATGTGTTTGTGAAGAGCTTCTTATTACTTCATCATATAAAATAGAACGTACTGGGATGAAGCTAGGTCTTCACAGAATGGAACATATTCTTGAACTTTTCGATCATCCTGAAAAAGATCTTAAGGTAATCCATGTTGCTGGTACTAATGGTAAGGGATCTACTTGCTCTTATTTGAAAGATGTCTTAAAAACTAAGTATAGAGTTGGATTATACACAAGTCCTGGTATGCTGAGTTTTAACGATAGAATTCGTGTTAACGATGATTTTATTTCATATAAGGAAGCTTATCATTTATTCAAATTAGTTCAAGAGACTTACGACAAAAACAATCCAGATCCAAGTGACAAACTATCATTCTTTGAAATCATCACAGGTGTAGCTCTATTATACTTTAGAGAGCAAAAAACAGATTTCGTTATTATGGAAGTTGGTCTTGGTGGGAGATATGACGGAACAAATATTTTCAAAGAAAAAGTATTATCAATTATTACAAAAATCGGCCTAGATCATACAGCTATTCTTGGAGATACTCTTGAAAAAATTGCCTATGAAAAAGGTGGAATTATCCAAGAAAATGATAATGTTCTAATTTACCCTGCTTCTGAAAGTGTCGTAAATGTAATAAAAGACATTTGTCAGGATAAAAATGCTAGCTTAAGCATACTAAACGAGAATGATATTGTTGTGAAGAAGGTCGAAGCTAGAGGTAACGAATTTTCATACAAAGGTGTAGATTATTCTACAAAAATGGTCGGTGCTCACCAAACTTTTAATGCTTCTTTAGCTTTAGAAGCATTATCTAACCTGAAAAAACGTGGTATTATCGATATAAAAGATGACGCTATAAAAGAAGCTCTAAGTAAATCAGTTTGGGTAGGTCGTTTAGAATGGATTCGTGAAAATATTCTTCTAGACGGTGCGCACAACAATGATGGTATTGATAGTCTAGTGGCATACCTAGATAAGCAAAAATTCCCTAAATTGAAAATTCTACTTGGTATTCTGGAAGATAAAGACTATAAAGATATGATTGAAAAATTAAAAACTATCCCTGCTGAATTCTCAGCAACAAAAGTTCCAATCGAGATTAAAGAATCCAATCTTGATAATCTAGTTCAAAGTTTTGGTGATACTCATGTTGCTAAATATGAGAATTATGAAGTTGCTTTAAACAATATTATTCCGAATCTAAAAGATGATGAAACTCTTCTAATCACAGGTTCACTTTATCTTATCTCAGCGGTAAGAGGTGAAATATTAGAGAAATATTAAAAAATTGAAAATCCAGAAGGTAACTTAAAAGTTAGCTCTGGATTTTATTTACTATAAATATACTTTTAAAACTTTGCGGTATATCTTTTACTAAAATTTATAGAATTTCCTTGTTTTCTTTCTCCTTCAACTTTGATAAATATGACAGAGCCATTCCCTTCATATATTCATTACTTTCCAACATAAAAATAGTTATAGCCTTATTACATGAATCTATGGCACTATCTATTAATTTCTGCTCTTCGAATAATTTTGATTGTAAAAAATAATTATCGCCTAACATATAAAACGATTTAGCATTAAGAGATCTTGAGATAGCCAGCGCATTCCACTTAGTGGCCTCGTCTAGCTGTTGCATCATTCCGTAAATCCTTGATACTGAATAATAGAAAGGTTGTTCAAATCTTGTTCCTTTAATAATATCAAGATAAGGTAATACCAATTCATAATATTTCTTAGAACTTAAAAAATCTTCTCTTTCTGAATAAAAATTCCCCAAAGTATTACAAATTTTACAAAATAAAAGAGAACCTATTTCAACTTTTTCACTAAGAGATTCCAACTTTTCTATAGCAACATCTAGTTTGCGTTCTATTTGATACAGCAAAATAGATTCTAACCACTCTACATGTAATAATTCTTCTTTATTTAATGATTCTAAATTTATAGACTTCACCAAAACTGATAAAGTTTTATAGTCTCTTTTTACTAACATTTCTTCTAACTCATAGAAATCAAATGACAAATCTTTTACATTCGTCATATCTAAAGAAAATAGATCTGCTACATCTTCCATTGGTATACAAAGCTTTTTTATAATTTTAAAAAATATATCAACTGATGGAGTTATTTCTCCTTTCTCTATTCTACTAATAATAGTTTGCGTGCATATTCCTTCTGCCAAAACCTTCTGTGACAACTTTAACTCTTTACGTTTTGTTTTAATTAAATTAGCTAATCTAGTTTTCATTATAACTCCTAAGTATATACTATTATATTTCCATTAGAAATATAATAACACAAACTCTCATATTATACAATCTTTCTTTTAAAAAAATAATCTTTTACGCATATTCTATATTATAAAATAATACTTAAGTTTTATAATATATGCTTATTTTAATATTTTTGTTGACTTTTTCTTTATCTAATGCTAATATTGTTTTAACATATAAAACGAGGTGGTTACTTATGATAAATAATATATTTTTTGCAAACTACTGCAAATATTCGTTAGTAGAATACCCTATTTCAAATAAAAGATTAAGTATTTCAAATAGAAATTTCGAAAAATTAGAAATCCCAAATACTATTGATAAAGATTGTAAATATTGTTCAAAGGTGAATCATAATGACTAATTTATTAAAGAAAAATATTTTAGTGTATTACATTTCAATAGTACTGATTTCATTAACAAAAGCATTACCTCACTCTATTTTAACTTTAATATTATTCGAAAAGGGATTAACTATTGCTAATATAGCAGTTGTTCAAGCTATGTATAGTTTAGCTATATTATTATTTGAAATTCCGAGTGGATTGTGGGCTGACTTATATTCTCGTAAACAACTATATATTCTATCGAACATCATGTTATTGATAATGTGTCTTTTAATTTATTACAGTCATAATTATTATTTCATTTGTTTTATATGGTTCTTATATGGCCTATCTGAGTCAATTAATAGCGGTACAATAGAAGCAACAATTATTAATGATATAAAAAAAGAAAATAATTCTAAGTTACACATTAATAGTTTTATAAAATTATCTAACCAATTTTCCTTAGTAGCGGTGATTATTGGTAGTCTATTAGGATCATATTTATATTTTAATTATGGCTTGAAATTTTATTTTCTATCGATTGTTCTTTGTTTCTTATCTATATTAATGATATCTATCTTTTTTGAAGAATATAATACACCAATACTTAAGGACAACTCTTCTCTTAAACAACAGATAAAAGTTAGTATATATGAACTTAAAAAATCTAGAGAATTAAAATTACTTTTTATTCTAAGTATAGTAAATCAAGTGTTTTTCCAAACTCACTTTCAACTATGGCAAGCATTATTCTTAGAAAAAGGTTGGAATAGTAACAAACTATATATTCTATATATATTATTTCAAATATTAGCAATATTAGCCTATTCTGTTCCGATTCTGAATTTTAATAATGGACAAAATTACCTAAAATTCTTACTAATATTTTCTATCGTACCACCATTATTTTTGCATGTATCCAATATTTATGTGGTCCTACTCCTTTATACATATAGTGTCTTGGTTTTCACAGTTATTGAATATATACTAGCTAATAGTTTTGCAAATAAAGTAACAACTCAAAACATTAGCTCGTTAACTTCAATGAAATCGAGCCTCTCAAGGATATCAGCAATACTCGTCTTAGTATCTTCTAGTTATTTTTTAAACATATATTCTGTTCAATATATCGTTACTTTTAATTTTCTACTTTCTCTAATATTACTAATAGGTATTTCTATCTTTTATAAAATCAAAAATAAGTAGAAAATAATAGACAAATCTTACACAACAAAAGAACCAGCATCTCTGCCGGTTCTTTTTTACTATTCATAGTTTTCTACAAAATGTTTTATCGCCGCTGCAAAATCTTCTACTACATGCGTAGCTTGATCTTTTACTTCTTGTGGCGCGCGGTTCATACAGTATGAAATATCTGCTACTTTAAACATATCCACGTCATTCCCTGAGTCTCCTAAAGCTATTACTCTATCATACCCTGACTTAATAGTTTCAATACCGCTAGCTTTAGAAATATTTTTTGCTGTGATTTCCATACGTGTTGAACCAGATTTATAAATTTCTACTTCTGGAAATTTCTCTTTCATTACATCGTAATGATAATCTAATTGTTCTTTTGTTGGTCTTACGTTAATCTTATAAATAACTTTTCCTTCTAATATTTCAAAAGGATTTTCAACACAAATTAGCTCCATGTTCCATAATCTATCTTTTTTCTCATGGTCAAAATTACCAATACGCTGTTTCCCATCTAAAGCATCAAATATTAATTTGCTTTCTTTTAGATATTCGAATATTCCAGTTAAATCTTTAGTAGGAATGTGTTTTTCAAAAAGAACTTCATCTTGTCTTGTTACAACCGCTCCGTTAAACCCTATCATGTGTGTAACATCCATATCATTACCTTCAGCAATGTATTTGATTTCTTCAACAGAACGCCCAGTCGCAACTGAGAAATCCCCGTAATTTTTAGCATCATGATACGCTTTTAAATCTTCTTGTTCTACGAACACTGAATTCTTAACATATGTACCGTCTAAGTCTGTAACAAACAAATTCTTCATGAAACTATTCCTCCATACCAAGCATATCTTGGATTTCCATTTTTAATACATTAGCATGAGATCCATAAATTGATTGCATTTGCATATCACTTTCTGCAAATCCCATAGCTCCAAGTTTCGTTGTAATACGCTCTTGATCTACCACACTCTTATCTTTTACATTAATTCTTAAACGAGTTATACAAGCATCTACAGCTTCGATGTTATCTGGACCACCATGTGCTTTGATTAACTCAATAGCTTGTTTTCTAATTCCTTCTGGTGTTTTTTGTACTGTTTCCATTACTTCATCATCACCATCAACTGTTATATCAGTTGCTTTTGGTTCTTCTTTACCAATTGTAGCGATTTCTACACCAAGTTTAGCACGAGCCTCATTTTTATTAGATAATTTAACTTCATCACCATCTTCACGGCCAGGTGTTTTAAGGTCAAATTTAACAATCATAAATCTGAATACGATATAGTAAATGAAGAAGTAAACTACACCTACGATTGGTACTAACCACCAAGATGTTTTAGGACCTTGAAGTACTCCATAGATTACCCAGTTAATGAATCCATGTCCAGTTGGAGTTGCTACCCCTGCGCCTAACATGTGCATTACGAATAATGCTGAACCAGCTAAGAATGCGTGTACTACATAAAGAATTGGTGCTACGAATAAGAATGTGAATTCGATTGGTTCAGTGATACCTGTTAAGAATGAAGTACCAGCTGCTGCGAATAATAATGAACCTACAACTTTACGTTTTTTCTCATCAGCTGTTTTGTACATTGCATAAGCTGCACCAGAAAGACCAAACATGAAGTAAACAAATTTACCACCGTTAAATCTTGTAATACTTGGATCTACGTGCTGAACATTTGGATCAGCTAATGAAGCTAAGTAAGCGTTGATTGTACCAACTACACGTTGTCCACCAATTTCCCAAGCCCCACCTAATTCTGTTGTACGAACCGGCCAGTTTAAACCGTGGTGAAGACCGAATGGTAATAATGCTCTTTCTACTAAACCATACAGGAACGTTCCAATAGGTCCTGATTTAAGGATAAAGATTGACAATACACTGATACCTTTTTGTACTGGAGGCCAAACGAAGAATAATCCAGTAGCTACTGCTGACATAATTACGATAGTTGCGATAGGTACGAAACGTGGTCCACTGAAGAATCCAATTACTGTTGGTAATTGAACTTTAACAGCCCACTTATGAACGAAGTATACCACTATACCTACGATAATACCACCAAATACACTAAGGTCCATTGTTTGAATACCAAGTACTTTTGTCTGCATGGCATTAGATAATGCTAATTTAGCTTCATTACTTGATAATTTGCTAGTATCTACTAATTTGTGACTTTGTACTAATAAAAAGTTAAGTACGTAGTGTAATACGATAAATCCTAATAAACCAGAAAGTGCAGCAGAACCTTTTTCACGTTTTGCTAAACCTACAGCTACACCAACCGCGAAAATAATCGGTAAGTTATTAAATGCTGTATCCCCTAATACAATTAGAAATTTCATAATAAATTGAATAATGTCATTTTTTAACATTGGGAACATTTTTAGTGTGTTTGAATTACTGAAGGCTGTCCCGATCCCTTTAATAATACCTGCACCCGGAAGCACAGATACCGGTAATAAGAACGAACGTCCGAATTGCTCAAAAGCAGAGACGAATTTATTTTTTTTCTTTGCCATTACCTTTTCTCCTTTTATTATTTTTTATAGCCATATTATATCAGATTTGAAAACGGTTTTTTCTATTTTGCCTAAAAATTTCTTTATTTGTAATTAATTACTATTTCAGTAAAATTTTACTAGACTATGTAAACCGCTTTAAAAATAGCTTTTATTTTCTAAATTTTTATGTTATGATACTTAATACTGAGTAACGAAAAGGAAATCAATTAGTAAATTTTACTCCTGGAGGCAACTTATGTTTTTTGATAATTTAAAAAACAACTATGATAAACTATCCATTTCAGAACAACAAGCTATAGATTATCTAATGAAGCAAGATAATATTGAACACACAACCCTAAAAGAAATCAAGCAAGCTGTTCTTATTTCATCTTCTACTGTAATTCGTGCTTGTAAAAAATTAGGTTATAATACCTTTATCGATTTAAAATACGATTTAAAAATGAGTAAAGAACTAGCTAAAAATAATAAAAATTCAACGACCTCTACCTTCCTTTCTTTAAAGGAACAGCTTAGCGTTGAATTTTCTCGAACGATGTCTATATTAGATCAAGATGATTTCGATATTTTTGCCAATAAAATAATAAATGCTCGTCGTATATTTTGCATAGGTAGTGGCTCAAGTTACATGGTTATGAGTGATTTCAATAGGAAACTTAAGTTAATCAATCTTTGGTCAAACGACTATTTTGAACACTATTCTATTAAAAGAATCCCAGATATCTGCAGAAAAGATGATGTCCTTTTAGTATTTTCTCTTAGTGGAGAAACTACAGTTATTAATGATTGTGTTTTAGAAGCTAAGCAAAATGGTACTACTATTTTAGCAATCACAAGCCTTGCAAATAGTCCTCTTGCAAAAATGAGTGATCATTTGATTAAAGTCTACGATGCTCCAAAGAATAGAAAAAAAATTCGTTCTCGTCTAATGTTAAGCGTAGTTGGAATTATTTTATTTGAAACTATCGTTAATACTATCAGTCCCGGGGAATATGTAATTGATTAGAAAAAAGGAAGTAACTCTGATATATACCCCTTTTTTTATTAACCTATATTTTCTTCATTCATCGAATTTAACAACAAATTCCAAAAAGGAGGTGAACTAATCTCACCTCCTTTTTGAACTATTATTTTTTACTTTTCACCTTATTTTTAGGCACACGTTTTGATGAACCTATATTCCAAACAGTTTCCTCTTGTGAAGCTATTTCTTTATAGATATTTGCATTACTTTGCACTGGATTTTCTACTTTTTTAGCTTCTACTGTTTTTTTTTCTACTGTTTGCTTTTCAGTTTTTTTTACTTCTGGAGTAGTTTTTACAGGCTCATTAATAGATAATCCTGTAGTTGATATACCTACCTGTTTATTTGAATTTTCAGTGATTTTACGTGTTGCTGAACCATATACAGATGAGTATACTGGTGACGGTTTGAATTTACCTACATTACGAGGTTTCGGTGTAATAGTATTTGAACTCATCATTTGGCTCGTTACCGATTTAGTTGGTGCTGATAATCCTGATGAAGAGTATTTTTCAAAAATAGCATCAAGTATTTTTTGATTATTTTCTATTTTCTCTTTACTTACAGGTCTATAACCATGGTCAACTGTTTTGTATTCTCCTAGTTTAGTACCATTACCTTTATCGAAGTATTCAGAAACATCATTAGTATACAATTTTTCTGTATAATCGATTCCACGTTCTACTTCATCCTCTTCTTTTACTTCTTGATGAGCTTTAACGTCTTCTAATCTCTTCTCTGCAACTTCCTTAGGAACAACTTTCTCATCAGTGAACTTATCTACATCATTAGTAACTTTAACAATCTTATTATTTGGTGAAACTTCTCTTAATAAGCTATCGATATTCACTGAATCAGCTGATTCTTCAAGGTAATTTTGTTCTTCAAGTTCTTCGATTTCCTCTTCATCTAAATGGTAATCACTATATCCTGATAGTCTGTCTTTTTTAACTTCTTTAAGTTCTTCATAGTCTTCAACTTCGATATCTTCTATCTTAGCCGCTTCTTTAACTAAATCTACATAAGACTCTTCTTTCTTGTCTTTTCTTAAATCTTCTAGATTTTCATTTAATTCTTCGATTTCTGGTAGAGTTTCTTCTTTTTTCGGTGTAATATCTATATTTTCAGTTTCAATTAGTTCGTCTAAAGCTGTTCTTTCTTGTGAACCATCTACCTTTTTACCTCCGAATATACCTTTTCTGAAGTTTTCAACATCCTCTGTTACCTCTTGATTTTCTTCAAATCTGTCACCCACAAGTTTTTTACTAACTCTGTCGATATCGTCTTCAAATAAATCTTCAGCACCTTCTAGTACATCATGTACAGTAGTATATTTAAGTTTCTCACGACGACTTCCCTCTGCATCTAGTTCTCTAACTTCAAGTTCAGGTGTTTCTTTTTCATGAGTTTTAATTTCTTTATCACGAATTTCTTCGAAAATACCATCTAATTTTTCATTTTTCTTAGTATATAGAGGATTATCTTTTTCAATTTTATCACTTCTTCTCTCAAGAATATTGAAGTTTTCTTCGAATTCTTTTCGTGCTTCCCTATTTTTAGTAACTCGTTTTTCTTGAACTATAGTTTCTTCTTTAACTTTTTCTTTAAGTGTATTTGCTACTTCTTCTTTCAACTCTACACTATCTTTACCTAGTACTACACTATCTCCAAGAGTATCAATCTTATGATCTTGTTTCAATCTCTTAGTTCTTACAGCTGCAAGTGTTGGGTGAGTTCTTCTCGGTGGATTTTCTTCGAAGATATCAACATCACGAATTTCAGAATTCTCCACTCCAAGTTTTTTCAGTGCATCCCCTAAGTCTGTCACTTTCCCTGCTGATACTACCTCTTCTGTTTCTTCATATTCTGTAATATCAATTTCCTCAAACACAGGTACTTCTTTTTTCTCTTTTTCTTCTTCAACAAACTCGATTTCTAACTCATCTTCAGTTTTTTCTATAGCTTTTTCTTCGATTTGTTCTTCTTTAAATTGATATTTTTTCTTATCAGATTTTTTCTCTTCTTCTAATTCTTCTTCGAAATCATCTAATACTGCATCTAATTCCTCTTGATCAATTTCATCGTCACTTACATTGAACAATTTGTCTTTCAGTCTTGAGAAGAATCCTACTTTTTTCTCATTTTCTTCATAATCTTCTTCGTCTTCATAATCAGACTTATCATATTTTTTTTCAATTACTCTAGATTTTTCTCTTTGTTCTCGTTTCTGACGTTCTAGATATGTTTTATAGTCCTCAGCTTCATCATCATCTTCATCTTCTTCATCTAGATATTCATCATCTAAGAATTCTTCATCTTCTTTTTTATTAGAGCTGAATAATCCTTTAAATTTAGAAATAAAGCCATTTTCTTTTTTAGATTTTTTCTCTTGTTCTAATTCTTCTTCGTAGTCATCTTCGTAATCTTCAAAGTCATCGTAGTTATCTACTTCAAAATCATCAAGATTAACTTCTTCATAATCTTCAAATTTCTCAAGTTCCTTTTCATCACGTCTTCTTGTACCACGTCGTGAACTTACTTCTTCCTCATCGAATGATTTTTTTGTTTTATTAGAACTAAAATCTATTTCGAAATCCTCTTCTTCATCAAGATAAACTCTCTCTTTTCTTCTATTCTCAGCTCTTTTTTCCCTACGTTCAGCTAAATCATCTTTTTTCTCTTTTTTAACTGTGCCTTCTTCGTATATCTCATCTTCATCTTCTTCTAAAAACCACTTTTTCCAATTCACCATATTTTACACCTCCTAATTAGATTTTATTTAAGATTCAAATCTTTCACGCGAGTTCCTACTTTAGTATCTGCATCTAATACTAAAATACCTCTCGCTTCTTCTTGTGGTAATCCTAGTTCACGTTTTGAACATAGCATACCATTTGATTCAACTCCACGTAATTTTGATTTTTTAATTAACAGCCCACTTGGCATCATTGCTCCAATTAGAGCTACTACTACCTTTTGCCCTGCTTCTACGTTTGGAGCACCACATACAATTTGTAGTGTTTCTTCTTCATTAACTTTTACTTCTGTTACTTTTAATTTATCTGCGTCTGGGTGTTTTTCACAACTTAAAACTTCCCCAACTACGAAGAACTCGTCATTATTACCTTCTAGGTCAATTTTGATTCCATTTTTTTCTAATCGTTTTTGAAGGATTTCTTTTTGATCTTCTGTTAAATCGATGCTACCTTCTCCATCTAATTTTAAGTTCTCAACATTGAAAATATTTAATCCTACTAAAGCGCCATTTTCATCTTTAATTAGTGTAATATTCTTCTTATCTTCGTATGTTACCTCTTCCTTACTTTGAATAGTAATTAATAATGTTTCTCCTAACATCTTCTTATTGTAAAAAAATAACATGAATCTCTCTCCTATAATAAATTTTAATTTTAAAGTTATTCTACAAAAATAAAATAACTCTCTAGTTCTTTTCCATCGTATTTAAACGTTATTGTTGTTATCGGTACTAGTCCTTCTGTAAAAAAATGCACCATCATTTTTTGTAAAACTTCTAGTCCTTGCTTATTCTGTACATCTGCAATTATCAATGTATCTTGATGAGGTAAACCTACATAGAATGAATCACCTATTTTATCATAAAAGTAATTCAAGACATTTTTATCGATTATTCTCGCCCCATCGTAACCGTCTTTCGCATTTAGGAAATAGAATTTATTTCCTGCAACTTCATCCACATTATACTTAAGTGGTAGTTTTTCTAAATTATCTTTAGCAAACCCTAAAAATTCTTCTTCAGTTTTAGAAAATCTACTTAAAAAACTACCATCTAATAATTTATAACCATCTTTAAAATCATAAGCTAAATATATTCTAGTTTCGTTTGTATGATCAAAGTTTACAAGATTTTTCTCGTTATCTTTGTTAAAACTACTAGCTCTAACCACTGGGAAAATATTTTCCAATAATTCATCCTCAGTTATATCCTCTATAGAATGTTTTTTTTGTGCATTGAAGTTTCCTACTATGTAGTAAACAAATTCTTCTATCTTCTTGTCACTTTCGCTAGTTTTCTTATCTCCTAGCTTCCTTACAAAACTATCTATATCAATCTTAGCACGGCGATTTTCATATTCTAAAATAAAAACACTGCTTTCTTTTTCTCGCCTCTCATGAATTTTTAAAGTAGGTAGTTTTTCTATTATTTTTTCAAATATATAATCTCTTGAATAAGACATAATGCCTCCTATTTTGTGTATAATATGGCAACTTAATTATACCATATTTATTCGCATTCAATCAACATAATTAAGCAATATATACAAATATTATTCACTATTTTACACAATATATATTTTATTGCAGCTTTTCTTTTATTTTGTTATAATTTTATATATATACTTCGGAGGTTTTTTTATGGATATAGAGATAAAAAGAGCCGAATTACAAACAAAATACAATAACTGGATTAAAAAAAATACAAGAAGATTAGTAGTTGCTTTTATAGCTTATATAGTAATTATCCTTATAAATTTTTTACTATTAAAAAACTCTAAAATAACTCTTTTCTCTAGCTTTTTATTTTTCACATTTACAGTTTATGTATTATCATTAATTTGGTTTATAAAAAATAAATTAATCGCAAATATCGACTCTGTTGATTTCGATGTAAAATAAAAGTACTTAAATTAATCATATACGATTATTTAAGTATTTTTGTTATTTTCTGTAAATTATCATATGTTTAATTCTTGAAATTTTTATAGAATATAACTTTATATTTTAAAAAATGAAAAACAGAAAAATATATAAAAAATATTTTTCAAAAAACGAGAAAAAAAAACTTACGAAAAAAATTTTTTTATGCTATAATCTGTTCATATTGCTTAAAAAAATTGAAAGGAACCAACATGACATTAAAAAGAAATTCTAAATTATTTTTAGTTCTATTTTTAGGAACTTTATCGGCTTTTGGGCCTTTTGTTACAGATTTATATTTACCAGCACTACCTACTATGAGTTCGTATTTCAATTCTAGTACATCAACAATTCAACTTACTCTAACAGGTAGTATGGTCGGACTTGCATTAGGACAGCTACTTATCGGACCTATTAGTGATAAATATGGTCGTAAAAATCCATTAATAATCAGCTTAATAGTTTATTTAATAAGTACTATTGCTATTATCATTTTTCCTAATGTATACGCAATGATAGCATTACGATTTATCCAAGGTGTATCTTCTGCAGGAGCTGTAGTTATTTCTCGTGCTATTTCTACAGATTTATACCATGGACGTGAATTAGCTGCTTTCTTTGCCCTACTTATGGCGGTTAATGGCTTAGCACCCATTCTTTCACCTATTCTAGGAAGTTTATTACTAGAACTTACAGACTGGAGAGGAATTTTCGTTACACTTGCTCTGATCGGTGTAATTTTATTAGCAGTAAGCTTTAAATTCAATGAATCTTTAGCCATTGAAAAACGCTTAGATCTTCCAATAACTAAGACATATTATTCTATTGTACATGTTGCGAAAAATAGACTATTCTTTGCTCTTGTTATTATTCAAGGATTTGCCTTAGCTACTATGTTCGCCTATATTGCAGCTTCACCCTTCATCTTACAAACTCACTATAGTTTAAGTCCATTAATGTATAGCTTATGTTTTGGTTTAAATGGCTTTGCTATAGTTTTAGGAAGCAAGAACGCTGGTAATTTCAAAGAGAAAATTAGTATCAAACTAGGTTTATCACTTATGTTATTAGTCAGTATCTACCTTGCGGTGGCACTAACTCTTACACTACCTTTCCTATTTATCGAAGTAGGATTCTTCCTTCTTTTACTAGGATTAGGATTTATTTTACCTGCTGGTTCTGCTATCGCTATGAGTTTAGAGCGTGAACGTGCTGGAAGTGCCTCGGCATTCTTTGGATTTGTTCCATTTTTCTTAGGTGGTGTAGTTTCTCCTTTAGTAGGTATCGGAAACATCTTCCACTCTAGTGCAATAGCAATCGTAATTTGCTCAACTATATCATTCATAACTTTCAAACTTGTTGAAAAGAAAATATAAAACAAAAAATCTAAGTTATAAAATAGGATGCCACCTCTACTTTAAAGACGAGTTCATCCTCTATGACTTAGATTTTCTTTTTATAAAAAAAAGAAAGAAGACGATTATTCGTCTTCTTTTACTAATTTATTACATTCCCCAAGCTGATAAACCTTGTGCTTGATATGCACGAGTTGCTGAGTCGATTTGATCTTGAACTGTTGCAGTAGATCCCCATCCAGGCATTGTTTGGAATAATCCACTAGCTCCAGAAGCATTTCTAGCTCCTACTTGACCATTTGATTCACGAGCGATGATGTGTTCCCAAGTTGATGCTGGTACTCCAGTACGACGAGCCATTTCTTGAGCCGCTGCTGCTCCATCTGCTCCTGCAGTGTTACCATTTGATAATACAACAGATCCACCTGGTGCTGAATATGATTGAGCTGGCGCTGAGTATGATTGTTGTGCTACTGCTTCTTGTTGTTGAGCTGCTGGACGTTGTTTTGTTCCTACTACTACAACTTTTGCTGTAGCTTCAGTGATTACTTTCTCAGAAGCAACTTCTCTAGATACTTCTTTACCTTTTTCTCTTACAACGTTGTAAGTAACTTCTTTCTCACCATTTTTACCTTCAACTTTTGTAACTTTCTCATCTACATATTTAGAATCATCTTTTTCTTCTTTTGTTTCAAATTTAATTACTTCTTTTTTAGTTTCAGTAGTTTTTCCAGTTCTAGCAATTTTAATTGTATCAACTGTAGCTACTTCACTGTTTAATCCTGGTGTAACTTCATCTTTTTCACCAAGAGTAATGTTTAATTCTTTTAAGATATCTTCAACTTTTTTGTAAGTAGTTTTTCTTACCGTAGTTGTATCTCCATCAACAATTGTTATTTCATGAGCTTTATAAATGCTGATAGTTTCCCCACCATTTACTTTTGTATCTAATCCTGGTTCTACTCTATCATCTGCACCAAAAGGAATATCATTAGCGATAAGAACTTCTCTTACTGTTCCTTTTTTAGTTTTTAGCTCAATTTTGTTACTATTATCTAGATTTACGGCAAAAACATTGTGCCCTGTGTATTCTTCCGCTACTACGAAAGCTCCTGATAATAATAATCCCGATGTTGCCGCTGCGGCTATAATTCTACCTAATTTCATGTATTAATTAATCTCCTTTTTATCTTCTAATCCGAACAACGTACATGCATTATTGAATGTTTGTTTTGTTAGTTGTTCATACGACATTTCTTTAAGATCTGCAATTTCTTGTGCTACATAATGCACATATGCAGGTTCATTTCTTTTTCCTCTATATGGTGTTGGTGTTAAGTACGGACAATCCGTTTCAATTAACAACTTATCTAATGGACAAGCTTTTGCTACTTCTTTAGGTGTTTTTGCATTTTTAAATGTTACTGGTCCACCTAATGAAATATAGAAGTTCTCTTTTAGCATTATATTCATGCTTTCTACAGAACCAGAAAAGCTGTGCATTATTCCACCAATTTCACTAGCTTTTTCTTCTTGAAGTATTTGTATTGTATCTGCCATAGCATCACGCGTGTGAATTACTATTGGTTTATTTACTTCTTTCGCTAGTTGAATTTGTCTTCTAAATACTTCTTTTTGAATATCCTTTGGACTTTTATCCCAGTGATAATCTAGACCAATCTCACCGATGGCTACTACTTTATCATTAGTTAAAGCAATATTTTTTATCATTTCATATTTTTCTTCTGTAAAGTCAATTGCTTCTACTGGGTGCCAACCTACTGTTAAATATAAAAAGTCATATTTAGCTGTGATTTCCAGTGCTTTTTCTATACTTTTATCATCGAAACCAACTATATTTATTAATTTAACTCCCGCTTCTTTCGCACGAGCAATAGTTTCTTCTAAGTCTTCTAAATAAGCATCATCATTTAGATGCGCATGTGTATCAAATAACATACCACGCCTCCTTATGTTAATAATTATATCAAAACAACGTTTCATTAGAATATCTAAACTATTTCAATTATGTTACAATACATTTTCAATTAACATAAATATTGTTACTTTATGCGTTTTCATCAATATTTAGGGAGAATTATTGTCTTTTTTCGACAATAATGTCTAACTTTTTAAGAAGCTACCCTTAGAGACCTATATTTTAAAAAAGTTTAAACACAGAGATTTATTTATATATATTCGCTTTATAAAAACTAAAAAACTTTGCGAGGGTAATTTGACAAAATCTATTTGATTTTTGAGTCACTTTCACAAAAAAATAATGACCACCCCTGAAAAGGGGTGGTTTTCTCTTCGGGTATAACCCTTTGTTACTAACACGCACCTCAAGGCGCTGGCTTTCACATTCGTTCAAGCCCTATTGTATTTTAACGCCCGCTACCCGTTAAACGGGTTTATCTATTTTTTCTTATTTCCAAATGGATTTGTATATTCCTTTGTTGTCAGCTTATCTATTGCAATATCATGCGATTCTTGTTCTCTGATATATTTTCTTATTGTACTTTCATTTAATCCTACAGTACTTACATAGTATCCTTCTGCCCAAAACTTTCTATTTCCATACTTGTATTTCAAGTTTGAATGCATATCAAATATCATCAATGAACTTTTCCCTTTCAAATATCCCATAAAACTTGATACACTATATTTGGGTGGTATTGATAACAACAAATGTATATGATTTGGCATTATATGTCCCTCTATTATTTCTACACCTTTATATTTACATAACCTTTTTATTATATCTACTATATCTCGTTTATATTGATTAAATTCTATTTTTCGTCTATACTTAGGTGTAAATACAATATGGTATTTACACAACCACTTTGTATGCGATAAACTATTATGTT